>ENA-OVIX01000027-OVIX01000027.1-human-gut-metagenome-genome-assembly--contig:-NODE-27-length-83452-cov-13.1641_pt1 | contig 83452 bp, 70 predicted proteins | sample MGYA00248638_ERZ507555 | MGnify/ENA primary metagenome ERZ507555 (study PRJEB26165, sample SAMN02676130) | human gut metagenome | isolation source: stool | host: Homo sapiens | place: USA | study: EMG...
GGTAGATAGGGCAGAGGTGGAAGTGTGGTAACACATGGAGCTGACTGTTACTAATCGGGTGAGGGCTTGACCAAGAAACGCAGGTTAAGAATTGATTCAAAGAGTTTGATTAACGATCAACAAGCATGTATGTAGTTTTTAAGGTACAAACCTTAAATTAAATATTCCTCCTTAGCTCAGTCGGTAGAGCATGCGGCTGTTAACCGCAGTGTCGTTGGTTCGAGTCCAACAGGGGGAGTTTTTTTATGCCTGTAAACAAGGAATTGTTTACAGGCACTTTTTATATGTTTGTATAAATATCCGTTATATATATCGTAATATTTGACCGAATCAAGTAATCCCCTATAGAATGTTTTCTGATAACAGACTGGAAACTATTTCGAAATCATGCTAGAATGAAATTGGTTTGGTTAAGAAAGAATAATTTATGAGAAAGAAGCAGAAAAATGGAATTATTTGATATCATAGATGAAAACGGAAATCCCACTGGAAAGATCGTAGAACGGAGTATTGCTCACGCAGAAGGAATCCCTCATCGTACTGCTCATATCTGGATCATCCGTCGGAGGAATGAAAAAACAGAGATCCTTCTTCAGAAAAGATCCAGAAACAAGGACTCCTTTCCTGGAAAATTTGATACTTCATCTGCAGGTCACATACAGGCGGGAGATGAACCAATGGAATCGGCATTACGGGAACTGGAAGAAGAACTGGGAATCCATGCAGAATCAGCTGATCTGCAGTTTGCAGGAAAATTCCCCATATCTTTTGCCAGAGAATTTCATGGAAAAATATTCCGGGATGAAGAAATCGCTTTTGTTTATATTTACGATCACCCGGTAGAGATCGATCATCTTACACTTCAAAAGGAAGAAGTAGAAGAGGTACAGTGGTTTGATCTGGAAGAAACGTATCAGCAATGCAGTCAGCACAGAGATAAATTCTGTGTTCCGCTGGGAGGTCTGCAGCTTGTACGTCAATTTATAAAAAGTAACGGCAATACAATAAAGGAGTGAAAGATCATGAGAAAAGATTTCGGAGCAAAGCCTTACACTTATCCACAGCCGGTATTAATGATCGCTACATATGGTGAGGATGGAAAACCGGATGTTATGAATGCAGCCTGGGGAGGAATCAGCGATGATAAGGAAATTTCCATCTGTGTCAGTGAAAATCATAAAACAACTGAAAATATCCTGAAAAAAGGCGCTTTTACAGTAAGTATGGCAGATGTGGAGCATATGACAGCCTGCGACTATGTAGGAATTGTTTCCGGAAACAAAGAGCCGGATAAATTTGTAAAAGCCGGATTTACAGCAGAAAAATCTGAAAAAGTAGATGCACCTATTATCAAAGAGCTTCCAATCTGTATAGAATGTAAGTTGAAAAGCTATGACAAAGACACCTGTCGGCTGATCGGTGAGATCGTAAATGTCAGCGTGGATGAGAGCGTTCTGGATGAAAATGGAAACGTAGATGTTGCAAAAGCAGCACCGATCACTTTTGATCCGTTCAACAATGCATATATCCGTCTTGGCGAAAAAGTCGGCGATGCTTTTAAAGCCGGAACGGCACTGAAATAAATAATATCTACTGAAATACAGAAAGTCTCTTTCATAGGTACAGATAAAAAATTATCTTCTGGAAGAGACTTTCTATTTGTTATAAATATTCTTTAATTCAGAACTCCCAATTCTTTAAAGGCCTGAAAAATCCCGTCCTGATCATTACTCTTTGTTACAAAAGAGAAATGTTTTTGCAGTTCAGAAGGTGCATTTCCCATCAAAACTCCACATCCTACTGCCTCCAGCATTTCCAGATCATTATAATTATCTCCGAATGCAATAGTACTGGTAAGAGGGATTTTTCGAAGATCACAAAGATATTTTACAGCTTCCGCTTTGTTTATGCCGCCAGCCATGATCTCCAGAAGAGAATCGGAAGATCTTGCAATAGATAATTCCGGAAAATATTTGCGAAGAAGTGTTTCTGACGGTGACATATATTCAGAATCGCACATACACAGGATTTTATCTACCATAAGCGTATCTGAGAGAGACTGAAGGGATCTCTCTATAGAGGTAGTTTCCACAATCGTTTCTTCATGGATCACATGAGGGTCTGTCCGGTCTTTTACGATCCAGTCTTCTGAGGTAAAAACATTCCAGGTCACGTGAGGACATTTTTTTTCGATCACATCAATGATTTTGGAAGCGTCGGAAATGCTTATTCCTTTTTCGTAAAGGATATTTTGATCTTCATCCAGGATTAGTGCACCACTGAATGCAATGGTACAACAATGGAAATCATTTTTTTTAATAATAGGACGGATGCCGGAAGGGCTTCGTGCTGAAGAAATAGTAAACAGAACGCCCTGATCTGTCAAAGTATGAATGGCGGAACTGGTCAGCGGAGATACCACATGTTCTGAGGTTAGTAAAGTGCCGTCAATATCGCTGAAAACAGCCTGTGGCTTAAATGAAGATAATGGTTTCATATTCGAGATCCTTTCTGCAAAAGATGAGTATCGGTGTTTCTGTATATAAAATAGCACATAAATAACAAAATAAAAATATATCCAGATTTCATTATGACAAAGCTTTTTTTGGAGCCAGTGCAGTAGATGCCTCTTTTGGAGCATCGGCCACTAGAGAGATCGAAGCAGCTGTGAAACGCTGCGTGTATGCCAATGCAGAGGAAAGCTATCTTCTGGCGGACCATACCAAGTTTGGCAAAAAAAATCTCATAAAATATAATGATGTCAGTGAGTACCAGTTGATCTTTACCGATGAAGAATTGGAAACGGAGCAGAAAAATAAAGTGATCCGACAGGGTGGAAGATTTTGTGAATAGCAAAAATACAGAAATTTGTTGACAGAAGATAAATCTGCAGATTATATATAAATATAACAGATTCACGAAAAAGCCTCGGATTATTCAGAAAATTCATGCTTGTAGGTGAATATAGGATATGATAACATAAAAAATATTATTTTTGTAAAAACGCAAAAAAGGAGGTGCTGACATGCGCTCAATGAGAAAAAATGCATACAGGAGAGCTATATCTTCCTAATGATGATGAGATCATCCAGGATCAGATCAAAAAGCTGGATCGACTTTATGATTTCAATATGACACGTCCCACACAGTTGGATAAAAGAAAAGAAATGCTGAAAGAGATACTACACTATGATATAAGGGTGGAAGGAATGTCCGGCTTTTGAAAAATCAAAAAGAAGCAGGTTGATAGGAACAGGAATGGATGAGGACCTGCCTGATGCTGAAAGAAAAGAGGATAAATTATGGGAATGAATGAAACACCGTCAGCAGACCGTGTACATATCGGTTTTTTTGGCAGAAGAAATGCAGGAAAATCCAGTATCGTAAATAAGGTGACAGGCCAGGAGCTAGCTGTGGTATCCGATGTAAAGGGAACTACTACAGATCCGGTAAGTAAGGCCATGGAACTACTTCCTATGGGCCCGGTGGTGATCATAGATACACCAGGTATTGATGATGAAGGACATCTTGGAGAACTTCGCGTCCGCAAGGCGAAACAGGTGTTGAACAGAGTGGATGTAGCAGTTCTTGTAGTAGATGCCACTGTGGGAAAAACCAGTGTGGATGAAGAATTGATCCATATTTTTAAAGAGAAGGAGATTCCATATCTGGTTGTTTATAACAAGGCAGATCTGCTGAAAACAAAAGATGGGAACCGGCTTTCTTCAGATAATAACTTAAACCGGAATACCCATGCGGGTGCGGTCAAAGAGAGCAGTGTCAGCCAGAAACAGGATCATGAAAACCAGAACACAGAGCAATCTATTTATGCCAGCGCCGCCACCGGTCAGAATATCTACGAATTGAAAGAAAAGATCGCTTCGCTGGCAGTAACGGATGAACTGAAATTGCGTCTGGTAGGGGATCTTCTTGAACCATCAGATTTTGCGATTCTTGTAGTTCCCATAGATAAAGCTGCACCAAAAGGGCGTCTGATCCTTCCGCAGCAGCAGACGATCCGTGATGTGCTGGAAGCCGGAGCAGCAGCCATCGTGATCAAAGAGGATGAGCTTTCCAATACACTGGAAACCCTGGGGAAAAAACCAAAGCTTGTGATCACAGACAGCCAGGTCTTTGCCAGAGTCAGTGAAGAAACTCCAGAAGACATCTGGCTTACTTCATTCTCTATTCTGTTTGCCAGATTTAAAGGAAATCTAAAGACAGCGGCAGCTGGGGCAGCAGCACTGGACCGGCTGAAAGACGGTGACAAGATCCTGATCTCAGAGGGATGTACCCACCACAGGCAGTGTGATGATATCGGAACAGTCAAGCTTCCACGCTGGATCCGTAATTATACGGGGAAAGAGTTGGAATTTGAGTATTCCTCCGGAAGAGATTTCCCGGAGGATGTGACGAAGTACAGTCTGATCGTGCATTGTGGCGGATGTATGCTTAATGAGAGAGAAATGCGTTACCGTCAGAAATGTGCATTGGATCAGGAGATTCCTATCACCAATTACGGAATTGCCATTGCCTACATGCAGGGAATCCTGAAACGTTGTGTGGAAATGTTCCCGGATGTGAGGAAAGAACTGGATCAGTAATTTTTTTCAGGTGTTTACATTTTTTTCGAAAAATGATATAGTAGCGATTGTTCATTTTATAAATTTGCAAAAGGTGACGATAAGGAGTTGCAGATATAATGATCGATCAGACACTTTCACAGGCCTTGCAGAAAGAAATTCCAATACTTACAGCTCAGATCCGAAGTCTCTATGCAGAATTCGATAAAAAATTTCATCTTAACGGAGCAAAGATCCCTATAACTTTTGGCATGGAGCCGGATCTGCTGGGATCTTATACAAGAGGCAGCTGCCACGAAAAAGAGCATTTCCATTTTTCTCTGCTGTTTATCGGCTATGCGGTAAAAAATCCTCTGAAAAAAGAAGACCGACTGGATCTTTACAAACATGAATATGCCCATTATATGCAGTATAATTTTCACATTCCCTCAGAGTATCAGTGGCAGCACGGAACCCACGGAAGCGCCTGGAAATACTGCTGTTCCCTGACTGGTGCGGCACCAACGCCATATTATAAGGCAGGGGAAGCTCTGATGAAACACAACTATGAAAAAAAACTCCGAAGCCCGATCCATGACCGTACTGTAACGGTGCGGGATACTTACAGAAGAGAGCAGCAGCACAGGAATACTCAGAACAGTATTGTACGCTATGAGATCGGAGAGGATGTCAGTCATCCGAAATTCGGAACCGGAAATATTGAGCATGTAGAGCAGCTTCCGGGTTCTGTAAGGCTTCACATCCGTTTTGGAGAAGAGCTGAAAGTGATCGATCAGAAATGGCTTCTTCGGACAAAATATAAAAAGAGCTGAATATAGTTTTATAAAAATAGACATCATCCTGGATATCAAAATAGATATCATATGGAGATGTTTATTTTTTTTATATCATTGATACAGTATAAAAAAATTCTCCGGTACAGAAAATCTGTGTTCCGGAGAATTTTAAGTCAGGCGGATATTTGCGATCCGTATTTAGCCAGTTGCCTGATTCGGTTAAAAAAATCAGCTTATATTACTCAGAAACCTTCACAAACTGGCTGTTATAAAGATTCTGATAGAATCCGCCTTTTGCCATAAGCTCTTCATGGCTTCCCTGCTCGATGATGCTTCCGTCTTTCATGACAAGAATCTTATCTGCATTGCGGATGGTAGAAAGACGGTGTGCAACGATAAAGCTTGTTCGTCCCTGCATCATCCGGTCAAAGGCCTCCTGGATCAGCATTTCTGTTCGGGTATCAATACTGGAGGTTGCCTCGTCAAGGATCAGCATCGGAGGCAGACACAGCATGACACGGGTGATGCAGAGAAGCTGCTTTTGTCCTTGACTTAAGCTGTCTTCATAAAGAATGGTATCCAGGCCATTTGGAAGACGGCGGATAAATTCCCAGCTGTGGGACATTTTAGCTGCCTGGATCACGTCCTCATCAGAAGAATCCGGCTTTCCGATACAGATGTTGTCACGGACAGTTCCATGCTTGATCCAGGTATCCTGGAGAACCATGCCATAGCTTCCGCGGAGTGCATGTCTGGAAATATCGGTGATGGGGGTTCCGTCTACGGAAATACTTCCACCGGTGACGTCATAGAACCGCATCAGCAAGTTGATAAAAGTTGTCTTGCCACAACCGGTAGGGCCTACGATGGCAATACGTCTGCCTGGTTCTGTATGAAGATTAAAGTTTTTAATGAGAGGTTTGTCCGCTTCGTAGCGGAAGGAAACATTCCGGATATCCACTGCACCTTTTACATCGACAAGAGTTCCGGATGGATCCGGGCTTTCCGGCTCTTCCTCCAGAAGATCAAAGATCCTGGTAGCGCAGGCCAGAGCGTTCTGAAGCTCTGTGATCACGGAGCTGATATCGTTGAAGGGCTTCATATACTGGTTTGCATAAGCCAGCAGTACGGAAAGTCCACCGACAGTCAGATGACCGCCCGGGATCAGAAAGGCACCTGCAAGAGCTACACCTGCGTAAATGATGTTGTTGACACATCGTGTGGACGGGTTGGTGAGGCTGCTGTAAAAAACAGCCTTCTGGCTGGCATCACGGAGTTCTTCATTGATCGCAGCAAAACGTTCGGAAGAACGATTTTCGTAACCAAAGGCCTGAACCACTTTTTGATTTCCGATCATTTCCTCGATCAGTGCAGTCTGACGTCCACGGGCATCACTCTGCGCACGGAACATCTGGAAGGAATGGGAGGAGATGAATTTCGCCACAAAAAAGCTTACAGGTGTCAGGACAATGATCATCAGAGTGATCCACACATTTTTGGAGAACATGAAGAGCAGGGTTCCGATGATGGTGATGATACCGGAAAACAGCTGTGTAAATCCAAGGAGCATACCATCGGAAAGAATATCCGTATCTGCGATGACACGGCTGATGATATCACCGGTGCTGTGTCCGTCCAGGTAGGACAGAGGAAGCTTCTGGATATGGCGGATAGATCTTGCACGGATATCCTGTACTGTGCGGTAGGTCATACGGTTGTTGATGACACTCATGATCCAGGTGGCAATGCCGGAAAATACGATCATGATAAGAATACGGGAAAGATAGAATCCCATTCTTGTAAAATCAACTTCGTGGGCAGCAACGACCTCATCAATGGCATAACCAAAAAGTACGGGAACATACAGCTGCAAAATTACAGTGACTGCAGCCAGGATCACACTTAATACGAGAAGAAAACGGTATTTTCCAATGAAACGTAGTACCTTGAAAAAGGTTGCCATGCTGTTTTTGTTTTTGGCGGTTGTATCTGTTTTACTCATGACAGGACCTCCTTTCCAGTCGCTTTTTCATATTTGGTACGCTCTTCCGGGAACTGTGAGAAAAAGATCTCACGGTAGGTTTTACAAGTAGAGATCAGCTCCTGATGGGTTCCTTTTCCGGAAAGCTGACCGTCATCCAGTACCAGGATCAGATCGGCCTGGCGGATGCTGGCGGCTCTCTGGGATACCAGGAAGGTGGTTGTTTTTCCACCAAGCTGGTGTAGGGATTTCCGAAGTGCCGCATCTGTGGCAAAGTCAAGAGCACTGGCACTGTCATCCAGGATCAGGATTTCTGGCTTTTTCACAAGGGCGCGGGCAATGGTAAGTCTCTGACGCTGGCCACCGGAAAGATTCTGGCCGTTCTGTTCCAGACGGAAATCCAGCTGACCGTCCTTTTTCTCTACGATTTCACGAGCCTGAGCGGTGGTAAGTGCTTCCCACATTTCTTCGTCCGTGGCAGCTTCCCGTCCCCAGCTTAAGTTATCGCGGATGGTTCCCTGGAAAAGTGCTGCTTTTTGAGGAACTACGCCGATTTTTTCCCTGAGTTCCTGCCTGGAATAGGTCTGTACATTCTGACCGTCGAGGGTAATGACTCCGGAGGTTGCGTCGTAGAAACGGGCAATCAGATCCACAAGAGTGGATTTACCGCTTCCGGTACCGCCGATGATTCCGATCGTAGAGCCTTTTTTTGCGGAAAAAGTGATATCAGAAAGGCTAGGTGCGCCGGTTCCTGCATAGGAGAAACTCACATGGTCAAAGGCAACTGCATAGTCACTGTTTTCCGCAGTCGGTAAGGAAGCTTTGTCCGGGTAAGTCATGGTGGAATCGACCTTCAGGATTCCGGCAACGCGATCCGCACAGGCCATGGATTTGTTCAGGGTGATGATCAGGGACGCAAGCTTGATCAGTTCTACGATCATCTGTGCCATATAGTTGTAAAGAGCAACTATTTCACCCTGCTGCATGTTTCCGAGGTTTACCTGTACACCTGCAGTCTGGATCAGGATTACTGTTGCGATATTGATCAGTACATAAGTTGCAGGATTTAAAAGTGCAGAGATTTTTCCGACAAATTCGTTCAGTCTGGTAAGTGCAAGATTGCTTTCGTCAAACTCCGCAACGGCATCAGCTTCACGGCAAAATGCACGGATCACACGGACACCGGTCAGGTTTTCTCTGGTAAGACGGGTGACGGAATCCAGACGTCCCTGTACTTTTTTGAAAAGCGGGATACTTAAAAACATGATCACAAAGACAACCAGGAACAGTACCGGAATGGCAACTGCGAAGATCAGTGCACAGCGCACATTGATGGTAAAAGCCATTACCATAGAGCCTAGAACAATAAACGGGCTTCGAAGAAGAAGACGGAGTCCCATGTTTACTCCGTTCTGTACCTGATTGACATCGTCTGTAAGACGGGTGATCAGCGTGTCAGTGCCAAGGGTGTCCAGCTCCGTATAGGAAAGCTTCTGGATATGGTCAAATACAGCCTGACGCACTTCTGTGGCAAAGCCTACGCTGGCTTTTGCAGCAAAAAACTGTGCAGTAATGCTGACTGCAAGTCCTGCAGCAGCCATCAGTATCAGAATAAAAAACTTCTGAACGATATAGCCGTGGTCATTATTTGCAATTCCCACATCGATGATCTGGGCGATGACGACAGGCACCAGCAGATCAAATACAACTTCCAGAAACTTGAAAAAAGGAGCCAGAACGCTTTCTTTTTTGTAGTTTTGAAGATATTTTGCAAGTGTTCGCATTTCTTTTTCTTCCTCCGTTTCCTTATTTTTCTATAATAAACCTCTGTTATTATACTCCTATGGAGATAATACGTATAATATTGTTTTTAATGTATGATAATATAATTTTGCTATTGCCTGGGACGGAAATCTGTGGGATGATAGAAGTATGGTTTTTCGGATAATTGTGTGGGAAAGATATTCATAGTATTTACAAAGTATTGCAGATATAGTATTTCTTAACCGAATTAAGAAAGTACTCTGTGGGACAGCGAAAAGCAATAAGCAGTAGATGGGTTTTGCCTGTGTTATATATCAGATAAAGAAAGAAGGATTTATATATGGAAATCAGACAGCTGGAATATTTTCATGAGATCGCAGCAACAGGAAGCATCAATGAAGCCGCAAGGAGACTGAACATGTCCCAGCCGCCGCTGAGCTATCAGATCAAGCAGCTGGAAGCAGAGCTGAAGGTGAAGCTTTTTGAGCGGACCAGGGCAGGCGTGACACTGACAGAAGCCGGAAAGCTTCTTTATGACAGGACAGAGAACATTTTGAGCTACGTTCGTTCCACAGAACTGGAAGTATCCAAAGCAGGGAAAAAACAGGTTTTACGTATCGGGATCACGCCAACCACAGTGACCACCATTATGCCTTATATTTCCAGATTTTCCAGGGAAAATTGTGATGTAAACTTTGAGGTAAGGGATGCGATCACCTTTACACTTCTGAATTATCTGATGGATGGGATCATTGATGTTTCGGTAGTGCGTACACCTATCAAGCTGGAAGGTTTAAATTATCTGGAACTGGATGAGGAACCCATGATCGCGGTCCTTCCTCCGGAGATCCCGGAAAATGAGACAAAAAAAGAGGGCATCAGCCTTAAAGAGCTGACTGGATGCCCTCTCATTATTTACCGGCGGTACGAAGAATTTCTGATGAAAGCCTTTGGAGAAAAAAATCTCCAGCCGGATATTTTCTGTGTCTGCGATGATCCCAGAGACGCCATGCTCTGGGTGCAGGAAGGTCTTGCAACCGCCGTTTTTCCAAGATCCATGGAAGATCTCTGTACAGATCTTCCAATCCGCATCATTGAAGAAGAGAAGCTGAAGACCAGGATCCTTCTTGCCTGGAAAAAGGATCGCAGGCCTTCTGCCGTGATGCAGGATTTTATCAATATCTGTGAGAAATATGCAGGAAACCCTGCAATCTGATCATGGACCTGGAAAGGGGATGTATGCAGAAATCAGTCTTTGAGATGCTCTTCCTTCCAGTGCTTCCATTTCTGAACAGCTTCCGGATTCTGCTTTTCCAGCCGTTCTTCCAGCTTTTTCCGGCGCTGTTCCAGCCGTTCTAGGACTTCCGGATGCTCTGCAAGGATTTTTTCTTTCAGCTTGCCACGGCGCTTTTCCAGAAGATGAAGGATCAGTTTCCGGTCGGAAGTTAATTCCTCAGGCAGCTCATCCATATGTAATTCAATTCTTCGAAGCAGTTCATCCTCATCCAGAACACCCAACCCATGCCAGTTATCCAGAAGCTCTTCCAGACCTTCTTCGGAGAGACGTTGGATATCCGGGATCTGATGCAGCTGTTCAATAATGTGATGGACAGATTCTTCGATCTCTTTTACTGCATCATCACCAAAAGCCCAGGCGAACTCTTCCAGGGTATTTTCTTCCTCTGCCGGAAGAAAAGCGATACTGCGGCGCAGAAGCTTTGTCTCGTCTTCCTTTGGAACATCCAGTTCATAAGGGGCTTCGATCCCTGCGTCATGCAGAGCAGCAAGAATGGTACGGCGGACCATACCGTCCTTGATCATATGACCGATGCCGAACTGACGCAGCTGGTCATTGATCTGGGTGGAATGCTCTGTGAGGTAAAAACGGATCCCACGTTTTTTCAGGCTTGCGGAGATAGCATCCAGACGGTCTGCTGCTGTGACATCAATGCTGTTGATAGCACTGGCATCTACGATCACTACCCTGGTGTCTTTTCGGATGCTGTTCTCAATATCTTCCTGAAAAATCTTTATATTTGCAAAAAACAGGTTTTCACTGAAACGGTAGATCACAACGCCCTTAATAGGGTAGGCGAAACGGTTTTTGGACAGATCAAAATAAGCATCTCTTCCAGGGATCATACCACGGAAGGAGCGTGGCGGGTTGGTGGCCTTCAGGATCACAGCTACGAAAGAGAGCAGGATACCAATGATAACCCCATAAATGGTTCCAAGACAGAGCACACTGAAACCGGCAGCCATGAAGATGTAGAATTCTGTACGGCTTACTTTAAAAAGACGTACAGCCAGATGGGTTTCCACCACATCCATCAGAGCAGAGATCACAATGGCTGTCAGTACAGGAACCGGAAGATATCCGATAAAACCGGTGCCGAAAAGAAGGATCAGAGCCATGGTGATCCCGGCAGTGATGGAAACCGCCTGAGATTTTCCACCGTACTGTTCATTGAGGGAGGTGCGGGAGATACTGCCGTTTACCGGGCAGCAGCCTACTGCGGCGGCAGCAATATTTCCGGCGGCACAGGCCAGGATTTCCTGACGGTCGTTCAGCTTATAATCATTGCGGAACGCAAAGGTATTCTCTGCAAGAAGAGTTTCTGCCATAATGACAACAGCAACCATAAGACCGCGGCCTGCCGCCTGGGTCAGATCAACATTTCCGAAATCCGGGATCACCAGGGAGGGAAGCCCATGTTCTACAGACTGCAGGAGGACTACGCCTTTTTCGTCCACATGAAAAACAACGGTGGAAAGAACACCCAGAGCCATAATAACGATAGCCATGGGGAATTTCGGCGCCAGCTTTTTAAATGTGCGGATCAGCACCAGAGCACCAAGCCCCATGAAGAGGGAAAGCCAGCTGATATTTTTGGCGGCAGCGAAGATATGCTCTGCCAGTTCCAGGAGCTCTCCGGATCCTGCAGGACTTCCCATAAGTTTCGGGATCTGCATCAGGATGATGGTAACTGCGATACCGCTGATAAAACCGCCCATAACAGGTGTGGAGATAAAGTCCACGATCTTATCTGCGTGAAGCAGAAAGAAGATAAACAGCCACAGACCTGCAAAAAGTGCGATGGCAGGAACATAATCCATGGCAGCTTCTGACTCTGCAGCAATGCCAAGAGTAGACAGTGCACCACCTACAATGGCAGCAGGTGCCGCATCAACTCCGAAGATAAACTGTCTTGAAGTGGAAAATAGAGCAAACAAAAGGATCGGCAGAACAGAACCGTACAGTCCGTATACCGCCGGGATCCCGGAAATCTGGGCATATCCCATGGAGATAGGGATGGAAACAGCTGCTATGATGATGCCGGAGAAAATATCTTTGGGAAGATATTCTTTACGGTAACCCCGCAGCGTGGAAAACAGGGAAAGATTCATATAGTCACATCCTTTTCTGAAAAATATTTTCTATTATATACCAAAGAGAGCCTGCAGGAAAGAAGCAAAGCAAAGGTTCCGGGTGAAAAATCGTGGACAAAGAATAACTGCCATATTATAATAAATGCGAAATTGCAGTAACCGTAAGAGAATACATACTGCAAAGCTGAGAAATCATCAATCATCAGGAAAGGTTAAGATATAAATGAAAAAAGCGATCATAGCAATGAGCGGCGGTGTAGACAGCTCCGTGGCAGCTCTTTTGACAAAGGAATCCGGTGACGAGTGCATCGGCGCTACCATGAAACTTTACAACAACGAAGATATCGGTGTCCACAGGGAAAAAACCTGCTGTTCCCTGGACGATGTTGAGGATGCCAGAAGCGTAGCCTATCAGATGGATATGCCTTACTACGTGTTTAATTTTACCGCAGATTTCCATACAGAGGTTATGGACAGGTTTGTAGATGCCTACGAAAACGGCTGCACCCCTAATCCATGTATCGACTGTAACCGATATCTGAAATTTGATAAAATGTTTCACCGCATGCAGGAGATCGGCTACGATTATATTGTAACCGGACATTATGCAAGAGTGGAGTACGATGAGAAACGGGACCGCTACCTTCTGAAAAAAGCAGTGGACGATACAAAGGATCAGTCATACGTTCTCTATATGCTGACCCAGGAACAGCTGGCACATGTAAAGCTTCCGCTTGGAGGTCTCCGGAAGGACCAGGTTCGTGTCATTGCCGAAAAACATGGCTTTATCAATGCCAGAAAGCATGACAGTCAGGATATCTGCTTTGTGCCGGACGGCGACTATGCGAAATTTATTGAGAAGTACACAGGCAAAAAAACACCGGAGGGTGATTTTGTAGATAAAGAGGGAAACTATATCGGACGCCATAAGGGAATCATCCATTACACGATCGGCCAGCGCCGCGGCCTTGGCATTCCGGCGGCCAGCCGTCTTTATGTCTGTGAGATCTCTCCGAAGACCAATACGGTAGTTCTCGGGGACAACGAAGATCTTTTCAGCAGTGAACTGGAGGCAGACAATGTAAATCTGATCTCTGTGGACAGCTTAACTGAGCCGAAAAGAGTGACTGCCAAGATCCGTTACCGTCACAAAGAGCAGCCTGCCACTGCATGGCAGACACCGGATGGCATCCTTCATGTGAAATTTGATGAACCGCAGAGAGCCATCACAAAAGGCCAGGCTGTAGTGATGTATGACGGAGATGAGGTTGTAGGTGGTGGCGTTATAAATAAAATCTATAGCCAGTCATAAATAAAGGTGAGAACCTAAATAGATAAACCCCATTGACATACTAGGAAAAGGGTGATATGATTGCATCATCAAAAAACGGAGCACACAAAACAAGGTGAGCAACGTGATGATCAGGAGGAAATCATGAAGGTTTTACAGAAGTCAACAAGGGTGTTTATCGAAGAAAAGCGAATGTGTTGTTGTCGCTGATAAGCAGATGATCATAAGATAAGCAATTACTATTTTACCGAATATAAGAATAAAAGAAAAGAGGACAAACACATGAGCAAAATTACAAGAGATCAGAGAAAATTCAAATTTGAGACATTACAGCTTCACGTAGGACAGGAACAGCCGGATCCGGTTACAGATGCAAGAGCAGTACCAATCTACCAGACATCTTCCTATGTATTCCGCAACTGCGATCATGCAGCAGCACGTTTCGGACTTGCAGATGCCGGTAACATTTACGGACGTCTTACAAACCCGACAGAGGACGTATTTGAGAAGAGGATCGCAGCACTTGAGGGTGGTTCCGCAGCACTTGCAGTAGCATCCGGTGCAGCAGCTATCACATACACGATCGAGAATCTTGCACAGCAGGGAGATCACATTGTAGCAGCCAAAAATATTTACGGCGGTACAACAAACCTTCTGGAGCATACGCTTCCGGCATACGGAATCACAACAACATTTGTTGATGTATTTAATCTCGAGGAAGTGGAGAATGCGATCCAGGAGAACACAAAAGCTGTTTATATTGAGACTCTTGGAAACCCAAATTCTGATGTTGTAGATATTGAGGCTCTTGCAAAAATTGCTCACAAACATAAAATTCCGCTTGTTGTAGATAATACATTTGCAACACAATACCTCGTAAGACCAATTGAGTACGGCGCAGATATCGTTGTTCATTCCGCAACAAAATTCATCGGTGGCCACGGAACTACTATCGGTGGTGTGATCGTAGAGAGTGGTAAGTTTGACTGGGAGGCATCCGGCAAATTTGCATCTCTTACAGAGCCAAACCCAAGCTATCATGGCGTAAGCTTCACAAAAGCATGCGGACCGGCAGCATTTGTTACAAAGATCCGTGCGATCCTTCTTCGTGACACAGGAGCAACAATTTCTCCGGTGAGCTCCTTTATCTTCCTTCAGGGACTTGAGACACTGTCTCTCCGTGTAGAGCGTCATGTTGAGAACGCACTGAAGGTTGTACAGTATCTGAATGATCATCCGCAGGTAGAGAAGGTTCATCATCCGTCTGTATCCACAGATCCAAGCCAGCAGGAGCTTTATAAGAAATATTTCCCTAACGGCGGCGGTTCCATCTTTACATTTGAGATCAAGGGAGACGCACAGAAGGCAAAGGATTTCATTGATAACCTTGAGCTGTTCTCACTTCTTGCAAACGTTGCAGATGTGAAATCCCTTGTTATCCATCCGGCTACTACAACACACAGCCAGTGCACAGAGGAAGAGCTTCTTGATCAGGGAATCAAGCCAAACACGATCCGTCTTTCCATCGGAACTGAGAATATCGATGATATCATCCAGGATCTTGATGAGGCATTCAAGGCTGTCCAGTAAATAAGACAATTAAATAAGAAGAACACCTTCTAAAATCAATAGCACAGAAAAATCTGTCCCGGGACATATGAGAACATAGTCCCGGGGCAGATTTTTTGTGTGCTTATCTGGAAAATCCAAAAGTGGGAAGATCCGTGTCGATGGCACTGAGGATGCATGGATCATGTGCGCTTTTTTTCAGGCGGATCCCGATGCCACAAGTTCTTCTAATGTTCCGAAGGTATATCCCATCTCTTCCCATTTTGTCAGCAGCTCATCCAGAATAGAAGCATTGGTGGAAGAGGTGCTGTGCAGCAGCACGATGGCACCCGGATGGATCCGTCCCAGAAGCTTTTCAAAAGCTTCTTCTTTCGAAGGCTGCTTATCCTGATACCAGTCCACATAAGCCAGACTCCAGAAAAAGGTGTGGTATCCCATCTCTTTTGCCATCTCTAAATTTTCCACGCTGTAAATGCCCTGGGGCGGGCGATAAAATTTTGTCATTTCTTTTCCGGTGGTTTCCTTATAAAGAACCTCCACATCTTCAAGCTGCTTCTGAAAGGCTTCCTTTGTGGAGATGCCGGACATATCCGGGTGTGTCATGGTGTGGTTGCCTATGGTATGGCCTGCATCTACGATCTCACGGATCAGTTCCGGTTTTTCACGGATCAGAGTCCCCACAACAAAAAATGTGGCATGTACCTGATGCTTATGTAAGGCATTCAGAATGGCAGGCATATTTCCATTGTCATAGCCTGCGTCAAAGGTAAGATAGATTTTTTTCTCATCGCTATCGGCTGCATACCAGGCATTGTATTTTTTTAATTCTTCCATAGAAGCATTTCCTGTGGGCCGTTTGCCTTCTTCCTGAAAACCGAGCCCCCAGTTTTCATTTTGGAATGTCATAGAAGCAGAAGAGGTCTGGCTGTTTTCGGCAGAATTCGGATGGGATCGTGGGTCGGAAGTAAAATGAGAATAGATCTTTCCTACAAGACTGCCAAGAGCAAAAGCCATGACAAAGAAAAAAATAAGACGGTAGATGTGTTTTTGTTTCATGGGAACCTCAGAGAAAATGGAGTTATTAATATGTTTATGAACACGAAGAAGAAGATATGAAAGCAGAAGATCATGAGATCATGTCTGTGAGACAGAGGTCAAAATAAGCAAAAAATAAGAGTCATCAGCGATTGATTTCTTCTGCCGATGACTCTTTTAATTTTCATTATCCAATGGAATATACCTCTCATTTCTTAGATTTAAAACTTATACGGAATTAAAATTTACGTTCTCGGTGGTCCGTACCTCCTTGTTTTAATTATGATGGAAAATCTTTAAATCTTCTGGTGGACTGTACCTCTCTTTCTTAGATTATGGGAAGTAAGTTATGTTTTCGGTGGGTTCACGCTCCTTTTTGATTTAATTTTTTGTTTTCCGTTTGTTTTATTTGATGGTTAAACTATAACAGATAAAATAGAAAATGTCAATACTAAATTTAAAAAAATAATAAAGATAAGCATAAAAAGAAAAATAATAAAAATAAAAGAACTGAAAAATCAGACAATATCAAGGCCGGATAAAAGGTATAGACCCAACCCTTTTCGGACAAGCTACCCTCATAAACATAAGAAGAAAATTACAAAGTGCAGGAGATCATAAACAGTATTATTATTTTCAAGGAGGGAAAAACTTATGCTACGTTATCTGCCTGTTCGAAAAGTTCATGCAAGACAGGTCCTTGATTCCAGGGGGAATCCTACGGTGGAAGCGGAAGTGACGGTAGGTGAAGGAATTGTGGGGATTAATGGATACACAGGAAGAGCCATGGTGCCGTCCGGAGCATCCACAGGTAAATTTGAGGCTGTGGAGCTGCGAGACGGAAACCGGGAGGAATATCTGGGCCAGAGTGTAAAAAAGGCAGTGGAAAATATCAATACACGTCTGGCAGATGCCATTATCGGAGAGAATGCCCTGAACCAGGCATGGATCGATCATCTTCTGATCGAAACCGACGGAACGGAGAACAAAAGCAGCGCAGGAGCCAATGCCACGCTGGCAGTATCTCTGGCAGCAGCCCGTGCAGCAGCCGGGGCCCTTCGGCTTCCTCTTTATCAGTATCTGGGCGGCTGTCATACCCTGCAGCTCCCTGTGCCGATGATGAATATTTTAAACGGGGGAAAGCATGCGGACAATACGGTAGATCTTCAGGAGTTTATGATCATGCCAACAGGAGCTTGCTGTCTGGAAAAGGGTATCCGCATGTGTGCGGAAGTCTACCAGCACTTAAAGCTTCTTCTCCGGGAAAAAGGACTCTCCACAGCGGTTGGAGATGAAGGCGGCTTTGCTCCGGATCTTTCTGATTCGGAGGAAGTGCTTACCCTGATCGTTCATGCCATAGAAAAAGCAGGATATAAGCCAGGAGAGGAGATCACTATTGCCATTGATGCAGCCTCCAGCGAGCTTTATGATGAGGAAAAGGGTGTGTATTTTTTCCCTGGGGAGAGCCGCATGAAAGGAGAAAAGATCTACCGGGATGCCGGTGAGATGACAGAGTATTATGAAAAACTGGTGGAAAAATTTCCCATTGTTTCCATTGAAGACGGTCTCTGGGAGGATGACTGGGAAGGCTGGAAATATCTGACGGAACACCTGGGAAAAAAGATCCAGCTGGTAGGCGACGATCTGTTTGTCACCAATATCAAACGACTGCACTGTGGCATCGGACTTGATGTTGCCAATGCTATCCTTATTAAAGTAAACCAGATCGGAACTCTCACGGAAACTCTGGATGCGGTGGAGATGGCCCAGCATGCCGGGTATCGTGCAGTGATCTCTCACAGGTCCGGGGAAACAGAGGATTCCTTTATCGCAGATCTGGCAGTTGCCTGTGGGGCGGGACAGATCAAAACAGGTGCACCCTGCCGCTCGGACCGGAATGCCAAGTATAATCAGCTTCTGCGGATCCACGAACAGCTCGGAGCTCTTGGAAGATATAAAGATCCTTTTGCAAAAAAATCTCAGAAAAAGCCCTGTATAAAATAAACGGAAAATGGTTGAAATCCCGGTTTAGCTATGGTAAAATAACCTCTAGTTGATTAGGAGGTGTAACCGCGTGAACATTTTGAAGATTATTCTGACTGTAATTTATGCAATAGATTGTATCGCTCTGACTGTTGTCGTACTGATGCAGGAGGGCAAGCAGCAGGGTCTTGGCTCTATCGCCGGAGTAGCTGATACTTACTGGGGTAAGAATAAGGGCCGTTCCATGGAAGGTGGTCTTGTAAGAGGTACCATTATCATGGGAGTTATTTTCTTTGTACTGTCAGTCGTACTGAACATTATCTGATCTGCCAGGGGCAGAACGGAAGTTGGTAACACTCTTGCTGCGTTAGCATGCAGAAGAAACTCGGATGGGGACTTCTTTTGTTAATCAGCAGGAGTGTTTTTGCGTTGATACAGAGTCACGGGTGAGCCTTCCTCCGGAAGGATAACAGGGTAAAAATGAAATATAAATATGAAACAGGAGAAAATGTGAAAAGATCGAAAAATTTTGAAAAAAGAAAAAAGTTTATAATGGAGCTTCTGGGAGATCCGCTGTATAAGCCCATGCGCCTGCGTGAGATCGCATCTCTTCTTCAGCTGGATAAGAGTGAGAAAAAAGAGCTTTTTGACGTGCTGGACGAGCTTTGTGCCCAGGGCAAGGCTGAAGTAGATAATAAAGGAAGATACAGCAAGGTTTCCGGCAAGCGCAGGGACAAACGAAAGAATAAAGAAGCTCTGAAGGCAGAAAAACCGGAGCGTGGCCGTAAGGGAAGAGAACACAGAGAGAAGAATCATGAGGAATATCGTTTCTCCGAGAAGGACGGAACCCTCATGGAGGGAACTTTTATTGGCCATTACAAGGGCTTTGGCTTTGTGGAAGTGGAGGATCAGGAACAGGATATTTTTATTCCGGAAAATGACACGGGAAGCGCCATGCATCAGGATAAGGTGCAGATCCTTGTACAGAACGGACATAAAGAGGGAAAACGTCAGGAAGGCGTTGTGCTGAAGGTTCTGGAAAGGGGAATGCCTTCGATCGTGGGAACATACCAGAGTAGCCGTGATTATGGCTTTGTGATCAGTGATAACCCCAAATTTTCCAAAGATATCTTTATTTCCAGAAAAAACTCCATGGGAGCAAAGGACGGAGACAAGGTAGTTGCAGAGATCACAGATTACGGTTCCAGAAACCGGAAGCCGGAAGGAAAGATCACAGAGGTGCTGGGAAACTTACGTTCACCTGGAACAGATATCCTTGCTATTGTGAAGAGCTTTAACATACCAAGTGTATTTCCTGACAAAGTACTTCGTCAGGCTGACCGTGTGCCGGATCATGTACAGGAAGCGGATCTGGATGGAAGACTGGATCTCAGAAATCTTGTTACAGTTACCATTGACGGTGAGGATGCAAAGGATCTGGATGATGCCATTTCCCTGACAAAGGAGGATGGAATCTACCATCTGGGTGTGCACATCGCAGACGTGAGCAACTATGTTCAGGGCGGCAGTGCCCTTGACAGAGAGGCACTGAAGCGCGGAACCTCCGTCTATCTTGCAGACCGTGTCATTCCCATGCTCCCGGAGCGGCTTTCCAACGGTATCTGTTCTCTGAACCAGGGACAGGACCGTCTGACCTTAAGCTGTCTGATGGATGTTAATGAAAAAGGAAAGGTGATTTCCCATAAGATCGCAGAAACCGTGATCCGTGTAGATGAGCGTATGTGTTACACAGATGTGAAAAATATTCTGGAAGATACCGACGATGTGGTGAAGAAACGCTATGAAGCTCTGATCCCCATGTTTTTCCTGATGAAAGAGCTTTCCGGGATCCTGCGCAGCCGTCGGCATACAAGAGGTTCCATTGATTTTGATTTTCCGGAGAGTAAGATCATCCTGAATGCTGCAGGAAGAGCTATTGATGTGCAGCCTTATGAAGCCAATGTGGCAACCAGGATCATTGAAGATTTTATGCTTCTTGCCAATGAAACCGTGGCACAGGAATACTGCACCGGAGATTATCCCTTTGTATACAGAACGCATGAAAATCCGGATCCGGAAAAGATTGAAAGTCTTCTGATGCTTCTTCATAATGAAGGAGTCAACATACAGAAATCCGGACAGGAGATCACGCCTGGTGAGATCCAGGAGATCCTGGAAAGTATTGAGGGAATGCCCAATGAGGCACAGATCAGCCGACTGACCTTGCGTACCATGAAACAGGCAAAATATACTACGGAATGCAGCGGACATTTCGGACTTGCAGCGAAGTATTACTGCCACTTTACTTCTCCGATCCGAAGATATCCGGATCTTCAGATCCACAGGATCATCCATGACCGTCTGAGAGGCAGACTGGTAAGGGAAGGACGTACCGAGCATTACAAGGAGATCCTGGATGAAGTGGCGCGTCAGTCCAGTGTGTGCGAACGGCGTGCAGACGAAGCGGAAAGAGAATCCGATAAGCTGAAGAAAGCAGAGTATATGTCCTATCATCTCGGAGAGGAGTATGAGGGGATCATCTCCGGCGTTACAGGATGGGGACTTTATGTGGAGCTTCCGAATACCGTAGAAGGACTGATCCATATCAATACATTACGAGATGACTATTATGTATTTGACCAGGATGCATATGAACTGCGGGGAGACATGACAGGAAAGATCTTCCGTCTTGGGCAGAAGGTCCGTGTCCGTGTGGCAGATGCGGATAAAATGCTGAAAACCGTGGATTTTGTCCTGGCTGAGGAAGACTGAGGGAGCGCGAAATGGCAAAAAAAACAGGAATGAAACTGATTGCAAATAATAAAAAGGCTTTTCATGATTATTTTATCGAGGATACTTATGAGGCCGGGATCGCACTTGCAGGAACCGAGGTGAAATCCTTACGTTCCGGTAAATGCAGCATCAAGGAGGCCTTTGTCCGTGTGGAAAACGGAGAAGTTTATGTATATGGAATGCATATCACTCCTTATGAGAAAGGAAACATTTTTAACAAAGATCCTCTTCGTGTGCGTAAGCTTTTGCTGCATCGCTACGAGATCAATAAGATCGAAGCTAAATTAAAGGAAAAAGGACTGACTTTGGTACCACTGAAGGTTTATTTCAAGGACAGCCTGGTAAAAATAGAGATTGGCATGGCACGTGGTAAAAAGCTTTATGACAAGCGCCAGGATATTGCAAAGAAGGATCAGAGAAGAGAAGCGGAGCGAGACTTTAAAGTAAAAAATCTTTATTGATCGGCTGGTTTCAACTGAAAAAGTAAAAGTATGATAAAATGCGGGGAATGAGAAATGACAGAGGTACAGGAAAGACGTAAAAAAACGGTAGAAGCATCGATGACGGAGCAGGTTCATCTGATCATGCAGCAGCATCTGAACGGAGGCGGAAGACTTTTTGGCGGAGCACTGATGCAGTGGCTGGATGAGGTTGCCGGAGTGGTAGCTATGCGTCATGCGGAGACATATCGGGTGGTAACTGCGGCAGTGGACAATCTTCAGTTCAAGCATGCGATCTATGAGGGAGAGATCGTAGTACTTAAGGGATATGTGACTTATGTGGGAAGAACTTCCATGGAGGTCGAGATCGATACGTATGTGGAACAGCCGGATGGCATGCGTCATACTGTAAACCGGGCATTTTTTGTGATGGTGGCTGTAGATGAAGACCAGAAACCGATCCAGGTGCCGGAACTGATCATTACCACAGAAGCGGAAAAAGCCCGGAATGAAGCTGCGAAAATGCGCCGTGATATGCGCAGACAGCGAAGGGAAAACGGGTTCTGACCTCAGCTGTTCCAATTTTTGACATAGTTTAAAATATCTAAAGATTCTATGAAATTCAGAACGGTCAGGTTGACAAGAAAGTGATACTCTGTAATAATAGAAAAGGAAAACCTGACAGCGAATAGGACCATTTTATATGGAGGAGATATAATGAAAAAACGTTATTTGATTCTTGCCGGAATTCTTGCAGCGAGCATGCTTGCAGCCGGTTGCGGAAAGAAGAACTCTGTGGCACCGGAGCAGAAGGTGGAGGCAACGGCAACCCCGACGGTAACGGAAGCTGCGAAAACGGATGTGGTGGAGATGCAGACCTCTACGGATGAAACAGCAAATATCAAGAACGTAATGGGAACCAAGAGTGAGACCACTACCAGTATTGTATTTACCAATAAGATGAACTCCACGATTTCTGCAATTTATGTCCGTCCGACCAGAGATGATGGCGATGACAGTGATGAGACCTGGGGAAGTGATCTTGTAAATGGTAAATTCACACTGGCTTCCAACGACAAGGCTGTTTATTATATGGAGAAGAGCCAGAAGGACGATAACGGAGATACAGCAACAAGCTTTGATGTAAGGATCACATTTACTGACGAAGAGCAGAATGAATGTTTCTTCCGCCAGCTACCGCTTCTGACGATCTCACAGCTGAGCCTGTGCATGGATGGTGAGGGTGAAGACGGAATCCCATATGCTACATATCTGGCGAGCGGAAGCACTAAGGAGGTGTCTACCCTGAAGGATGTAAAGGCAAGGCTTGGCATTGAGGATGACAGTGAAAGTGACAGTGACAGTACAGATTCTTCAGACAGTACGGCTGTGACTCCGACTCCGGAGAGTTCTGATGATAATGGAGACAGTACAGACAGCAGTTCGTCCGGCAGTTCGGACTCCACATCCACACCGGATCCAACATCTGCACCAGCTTCCTCTGATTCTTCCGATGCACCGGATCCTACGGAAGCACCATCCGGCGAGGATGATCCGGCATCTGTAGCAGCAAGATATATCGGTCAGTCCATGTCTGAGCTTGAGAATGCATGCGGCAGCCCAAATGGCAGTGATTATGAGGACGAGCCGGAGTCCGGTAAGACAGGTTATTATTATTATGATACGTTTACGGTATCCACAACTTTTGACAATGACGGCAATGAAGTTGTATCCGGCGTATGGTAAAGGAGAATAAACATATGAAAAGAGTGTTACTGAAATTAAGCGGAGAGGCTCTTGCAGGAGAGCAGAAGAGAGGCTTTGATGAAGCAACTGTTACAGAGGTTGCCAAACAGATCAAGACGATCGTGGATGAAGGACTTCAGGTTGGTATCGTGATCGGAGGTGGAAACTTCTGGAGAGGACGTACCAGCGGAGCCATGGACAGAAGCAAGGCGGATCAGATCGGCATGCTTGCTACTATCATGAACTGTATCTATGTGTCTGACATCTGCAGATATGTGGGACTTAAGACAGAGGTGTTTACCCCGTTTGTATGTGGTGCATTTACCACACTTTATTCCAAGGATGCTGTAGAAGAGAGCTTCGCAGAAGGAAAGGTTGTATTCTTTGCAGGTGGTACCGGCCATCCGTATTTCTCTACAGATACAGCTACTGTACTTCGTGCTGTTGAGATCGGTGCAGATGCCATTCTTCTTGCCAAGGCTGTTGACGGAATCTATGACAGTGATCCGAAGGTAAATCCGGATGCCAAGAAGTATGATGAGATTTCCATCGATGAAGTAGTTGCAAAGAAGCTGGCAGCTATGGATCTTACCGCTTCCATCATGTGTATGGAGCAGAAGATGCCGATGCTGGTATTCGGTCTTGATGAAAAGGACAGCATCGTCAATACCGTACATGGCAAGTTCTCCGGAACAAAGGTAACCGTGTGATCAAAAGGGAATAATAAAAAAAACCATACAGGGAGATATGTGAAATGGATGAGAGAATTCAGGTATACGAAACAAAAATGGGAAAAACACTGAATGCTTTGGAGAGTGAACTGACAACCATCAGAGCCGGCCGTGCAAACCCGCATATTCTTGACAAACTTACCGTAGATTATTATGGAGCACCGACTCCGCTCCAGCAGGTTGCAAACATTTCTGTACCGGAGGCACGTATGATCCAGATCCAGCCGTGGGAATCCAGCATGATCAAAGCGATCGAGAAAGCGATCCTTTGCTCTGATCTGGGATTAAACCCGAGCAACGATGGAAAAATGATCCGTCTTGTTTTCCCGGAGCTTACCGAGGAGCGTCGTAAAGAGCTGGTGAAGGACGTTAAGAAAAAAGGCGAGGGTGCCAAGGTTGCAGTAAGAAATATCCGTCGTGATGCCAACGATGCATTTAAGAAACTTGCAAAACAGGATGTTTCTGAGGATGAGATCAAAGAGCTTGAGGATCAGATCCAGAAACTTACAGATAAGTACATCAAGGAAGTTGACAAGGCGATCGAGAACAAGTCTAAAGAGATTCTGACTGTATAATTGTAAGAAATACGAGGATAGAGAGGGCTTCTTTGAAGAAGCTCTCTTTCTGTATGGAGGAGATTTATGAACGTACCAAATCATATCGCGATCATTCTGGACGGAAACGGACGTTGGGCAAAGGAACGAGGAATGCCGAGAACCTACGGACATGTAAAGGGATGCGCCAATCTTGAAAATATTTGTTATGATATCAAAGACCTTGGGGTGAAATATCTTACGGTTTACGCTTTTTCCACAGAAAACTGGAAACGCTCCAGAGAAGAAGTGGAAGCACTGATGAAACTGTTCCGCGGTTATCTTAAGAAATGTATCAAGATTTCCAAGAAAAATAATATGAAGATGAAAGTCATCGGAGATGTTACTGCCTTTGCACCGGATATCCAGCAGAGTGTCCGGGAACTGGAGGAATATTCCAAAGATTTTGACGGTATTTATTTTCAGCTGGCATTAAATTACGGAAGCCGTGATGAGATCCGCCGTGGAATGCAGAGGATGGCACAGGATGTAAAAGACGGAAAGGTTGAGCCGGATGGCATTACAGAAGATACGATTGAGAGCTATCTGGATACTGCAGGTGTACCGGATCCGGATCTTTTGATCCGCACAAGCGGTGAGCAGCGGCTTTCCAATTTCCTGCTTTGGCAGCTTGCCTATTCCGAGTTTTATTTTACACCGGTTGCATGGCCGGATTTCAATAAAGAAGAGCTGATCAAAGCCATCGAGAAATACAATCAGAGAGACAGACGCTACGGTGGCGTCAAGGAGGAGTAGATCATGTTTAAGACAAGACTGATAAGTGGTATCGTCCTTGTCATTATTGCCCTGGCAACTATCATTTCCGGAAGCTGGATCTTATTTTTTACACTTCTGGCTGTTTCACTGATCGGAATGAGAGAGCTTTACAAGGTAATGAAGGTAAGCGATGAGCATGTTACTGTGCTGGAACTTGTAGGATATCTTGGAGCAGTGCTTTATTATATTGCCATGAAAGCTGATTTTGGAAATTACGGAACAATGGCGATCATCATCAGTATGATCCTGATCCTGTTTGTTTATGTATTCGGTTATCCGAAATACCATGCAGAACAGGTGATGGCAGCATTTTTTGGAGTTGTATATGTTGCTGTGATGCTTTCCTTTATCTATCTTACCAGAAGCCTTCCGGACGGAAAATTCCTGGTATGGCTGATATTCCTGTGCTCCTGGGGATGTGACACCTGTGCTTACTGTGTGGGAATGCTTATCGGAAAGCATAAAATGGCGCCGGTTTTAAGCCCGAAGAAATCCATCGAGGGAGCTGTAGGAGGCGTTGCGGGAGCGGCGCTTCTTGGAGTGATTTATGCAGCAGCAACACAGGGAAAAATGGCTGAGTATGCCTTGATCTGCGCAGTTGGAGCTCTGATCTCCATGGTGGGTGATCTGGCTGCATCTGCGATCAAAAGAAACCAGAACATCAAGGACTATGGAAAGCTGATCCCGGGCCATGGAGGAATCCTGGACCGTTTTGACAGTGTGATCATCACAGCCCCTGTTATTTACTATCTTGCAAAAATGATTCTTGGAATTTAGGAGACATTAGAAATGAAGAATATTGCAATCTTAGGTTCTACCGGCTCCATCGGGACCCAGACACTGGATGTGGCAAGAAAAAACGAAGACCTTCGGGTTGTTGCAGTCAGTGCAGGCAAAAGTGTGGAGAAGCTGGAAGAGCAGATCCGTGAGTTTCATCCGCTTCTGGCAGCAGTCTGGGATGAAAAAGCAGCCCGGGACCTGAAAACACGTATTGCGGACACGGATACAAAGGTAGTCAGCGGAATGGAAGGACTTCTGGAGCTTGCGTCCATGCCGGAATCAGAAATTCTTGTCACTGCGATCGTGGGAATGATCGGGATCCGTCCTACCATGGAGGGAATCCGTGCCGGAAAGGACATTGCCCTGGCAAATAAGGAAACCCTTGTCACAGCCGGTCATCTGATCATGCCCATGGCAAAGAAATATGGCGTATCTATCCTTCCGGTAGACAGTGAACACAGCGCTATTTTCCAGGCTATCCACGGAGAAGAAAACAAAGAGATCCACAAGCTTCTGATTACGGCATCCGGTGGTCCCTTCCGCGGACGTACCACAGAAGAGCTGCGAAGGGTCACTGTTGCAGATACTCTGAAGCATCCAAACTGGGTAATGGGACGAAAGATCACCGTAGATTCCGCAACCCTGGTAAACAAAGGGCTGGAAGTTATGGAAGCCAAATGGCTGTTCGACATGGATCTGGATCATATTCAGGTGGTGGTGCAGCCGCAGAGTATCATCCATTCCATGGTGGAGTTTAAGGATGGTGCGATCATGGCACAGCTTGGAACTCCGGATATGAGACTTCCGATCCAGTACGCTCTGTACTATCCGCACAGACGATATCTGGACGGAGACCGCCTTGATTTCACGAAGCTTCATGAGATCACATTTGAGGTTCCGGATATGGAGACATTCCGGGGACTTCCTATGGCGATCCAGGCATCCCGGGAGGGCGGAAGTATGCCGACTGTCTTTAATGCAGCCAATGAGCTTGCAGTAAAGAAATTCCTGGAGGAAAAGATCGGCTTTCTGGATATTTATGAGATTATTGCACAGTCTATGGAAAGACATAAAAAAATCGCACATCCGGATCTGGATGAGATCCTTTCTGTAGAGCAGGATACTTATCAGTGGATCGAAAGCAGGTGGTAAATTGAGATTTGTGATTGCTGTAATTATTTTCAGTGTTGTGATACTGATCCATGAGCTGGGACATTTTCTTCTGGCAAAAAAGAACCATATCGAGGTATTGGAATTTTCTCTTGGTATGGGACCCAGGATCATAAGTACGGTAAAGGGCGGCACACGTTATTCCGTGAAACTGTTTCCTCTTGGAGGTTCCTGCGCCATGGCCGGAGAGGATGCGGAAGATGACAGTCCGGGAACCTTTAATTCGGCTCCTGTGTGGGGCAGGATCGCAGTGGTTGCTGCAGGTCCGGTATTTAATTTTCTGCTGGCATTTGTTTTGTCTGTGATCATTGTAGGCTGTATGGGCTATGATCCGGCAACCGTATTAGAAGTAACCCAAAATTCTGCTGCGGAAAAGGCCGGATTGAAAAAGGGCGATGTGATCACGGAATATCAGGGCTACCATATTGATCTGGGGAAAGATCTTTATGTATATTCGTATCTCAACGAACTGAAAGAGGGAGATACCATCCGGCTGAAAGTAAAACGTGATGGAAAGGAACAGGAGATTTCCTATAAACCAGATGTAAATGTGCGGTATCTTCTTGGCTTTAACCGTTCCGATGTAAATTCCATGACAGTGGAATCACTGATCAAGGGAATGCCACTGGAAGAGGCAGGTCTGGAAGCCGGCGATGTGATCACGAAGATCAATGGTGTGGAGGTCCCGGATGGAAATGCATATGAAAAATACATCGAGGAGCATCCGTTATCCAAGGAACCTGTGACGATCACCTATGAGCGTAACGGACTGGAATATGAGGCAGAGATAACACCAAGGGAATACAGAACACCGGTTTCCGGTTTCGGATATAACACATACAGTGAAAAGACTTCCGGCTTTAATGTTCTGAAATATGGTGCTGTGGAAGTGAAATACATGATCCGTACTACGATCTTAAGCCTGAAAGAGCTTGTGACCGGTCACCTTGGAATGAAAGACTTAAGTGGTCCTGTGGGTATTGCGGATGCCATTGGCGACACTTACGAACAGTCCAAGAGTGAGGGAACGCTGATGATCTGGATGAATTTGTTGAATATGGCAGTTCTTCTTTCTGCAAACCTGGGAGTGATGAACCTTCTTCCTCTTCCTGCGCTGGATGGAGGAAGGCTGGTATTTCTGGTGGCAGAAGCGATCCGGAGAAAACCGGTAAACCGTCAGGTAGAAGGCATGATCCATTTTGCAGGGCTGATGCTTTTGATGGCGTTGATGGTTATCGTTATGTATAATGATATTCTGAAGATATTCTGATGAGGATTATGAAGTAAAGATATATAAAAGATGGAATGGTCAGGAAGATGTCCGGATTGTTCCATCTTTTTTTAATGAAACATATGAAACCAAGATGAAACACATGAAACAAGATTGACATTCTATTTGTAACTTTGTACAATCAAAAATGTAGATAGCGATATTAAATCGTGCAAAATACTAAAAGAAATAAGGAATAAATCTCAAATAATAAGAAAAAATCACATAAGGAGATGAGACAATGGCAGGTACAATCAGAAAGGTTGCACAAATGGCACATGTGTCTCCAGCAACTGTTTCAAGATATTTTTCAGGACAGAATGTAGTGAGTGATGAATTATCCAGAAGAATTGAGGAGGCAGCTAATACGGTTGGTTATGTGCCAAATCATCCAACACGTAAGTCAGATGGTGTGATCGTAGTTCTGATTCCTAATCTGGAATTTGGATATTTCAGTGAATCCATAAAGGAGATTATCCGGCAGATGCCAAAATACAAATGTAGAGTGATATTTCTTCCTACATTTCCGGGAGATGATAGTTATAAGAGTATCCTGAAGGAATTGTATGTGATGGGAGTTATTTATCTGGAGGAGGAGATTGACCGTGAGGTGATACGATATATCCGGGCAAAGAATATCAAAGTGGTTATGCTGGGAGGCGCAGCTTTTGACAGCAGATGCGATATGGTACACATTAACGATATGATGGCTGCTTACGAGGGAATGAAATATCTTCTTGAAATGGGACACAGGGAGATACTGATTCTGACTGATCTTTCTACAAGCATCAGTTCAGGATTCCAGCGGTTAGTTGGCTGTAAGAAGGCAATGGAGGAATATGGACTTATGTTCAGTGATGACATGGCAGAATACGGTCAGCTTACCTTCGAAAAAGGCTATCGATCTATGAACAGTGCATTGCGAAAGAAAAAGAAGTTCACTGCAGTGTTTGCTTTTTCCGATGAGACTGCGGTAGGAGCAATTACAGCGCTAAATGAACATGGTTTGAAGGTTCCGGAAGATGTATCCGTTTTGGGATTTGATGGATTAAGTATATCAGAGCGGGTGGTTCCTAAACTTACTACGATTTATCAGCCACTGGATAAGATGGTGGAATGGACTCTTGAGATTTTGTGTAACAAAAGTAGAAACAGAGAAGAAAATATAGAGTATACACTACCCTATAAATTATTGGAAAGAGGAACTGTACTCAGAAGGGAGGAAATATAAAATGGGGGGGAAGAGCTTTAAAGATATTCTTTGGAAAATATTTAGATTTGTTTTCCTGGGATTTATGGCACTGATTTCAGTAGGACCATTAGTATGGATCGTGATGTCATCCTTTAAATCCAATAAGGAGATCCTATCATCTGCATTTGCACTGCCTACATCATTAAGCTTTAATGGGTATAAGGCTGCATTGGATTTGGCTCCAATTTTTAAGTTTTATGGAAACAGTGTTGTGATTTCTTTCACAAGTACCCTGCTAAATATCCTGATTGTTTCCATGGCTGCCTATGTGTTGGCCAGATATACGTTTAAGGGAAGTACCTTTATCACATTGCTTTTATCTGCGTCTCTTCTTGTACCTACTTCAGCACTTCTGATGCCAATCTATAAGATCATGATGGGAATCGGAATGTTTGATACAAGGTCAGGGCTTGTACTTGTGTATGCGGCACTGGGACTTCCTACTTCACTTTTCGTATTCAAAAGCTATTTTCAGGGTATCCCCAAGGAACTGGAAGAAGCTGCCTATATTGACGGAGCCGGGTTTTATCGGACATTCTTTGTAATTGTATTTCCATTGGCTAAATCAGGACTTGCAACAGGGGCAATTTTACAGTTCCTGACGTCATGGAATGAGTTCATGTTCGGACTCGTTCTTACCAAAAGCACAGAAGTAAGGACCCTTCCTCTTGCTCTGAATTATTTTACATCTCAGTTTTCGTTTAACTATACAGCGATGTTTGCGGCATTGACTATGGTAATTCTACCAAGTATCGTAATCTATGTATTGCTGCAGGAACAGGTTACTACCAGTATGGTAGCAGGATCTGTCAAAGGTTGAAGATGAAAATTTATAAATTATATAAAAGGAGGCAATTAATATGAAAACAAAAAAGGTGATGGCCACAGTATTGTCAGCAGTGACAGCATTATCCATGGCAGGAGGCATGGCCACAACAGTAAAAGCGGATGATGTGACAGAAATCACATTTCCTACATCCTGGGTTGGTGTCAGTGTTAATACAGAATGGTTCCAGGATCGTCTGGAAGCTTTTAATGAGGAGTACGGTGACAGTATCAAGGTCAATGTGGAAGAAATCGCAGGTGATCAGAACTATGTGGATAAGCTGAAAGTTCTGTATTCTTCCAATTCTCTTCCGGATACATTCAGTACAGGTGGATATAATCTGATTGATTCAATGAAGGATCAACTTGTCGACCTTACTGATTATGTAGATGATGACTGGAAAAAACTTGCAACTGATGCATGCTGGGATGTAAACTCCCGCGATGGTAAGATTTATGGAATTCCTTATACCAGACAGGTAATAGGATACTTCTACAACAAAGATCTCTTTGCTCAGGCAGGAATTGAGAAACCGGCAAAGACATGGGACGAGTTCTTTGAGCAGTGTGACAAGCTTCTGGATGCAGGCATTACACCGCTTTCCATGGATACTGCAGATTCCGGTTGGGTAACTTCACTGATGCTTGGTGCTATGATTGGTGAGAGCGATGAGGGAGAACAGTTTATGAATACCATGCTCCCGACAGATTATAATACAAAAGAATTTATCGATGCAGCAACCAGGATTCAGACCATGTTTCAGAAATATACAACTCCGGATGCAGTTGGTGGAAAATATGAGAATGCTGCAAGCAACTTCTTTATGGGACAGACAGCTATCATTGCAAATGGTCCTTGGATGATTAGCGATTTCTATGATACTTCTATGGTTGAAGATGGATTTGCAGATAAAGTCGGTACTGCAATGTATCCTGGTGATGTTATGTATAACAGTGGAAAAATTGGCTTTAATGTTGCTTCCAAGGATGAGAAAACACTGGATGCAACTCTTACATTTGTAAAATTCCTCACAAATGAGGAGAGCCAGCTTAAAATGCTTGAAATTACAGGCGATATTCCGGCTATGGAGGGTCTTACATCTGATAATGTAAAGCCACTTGTAAATGAAGTCATCGCAAACGGCGATAAAGCAGCGCACAGTATTAATGATTTCCAGAGCCTTTGGTATGCAAATGTAGTGGATGAGATCAGTATTCAGTATCCGCTTCTTGCGCAGGGTGAAATTACTCCGGAAGAGTTCGCACAGGCTCTTACAGACGCTGCACAGAAAAACTGATAATTATATGATTTCCGCGGCTTCGGCAGGACATACCTTCTTCTGAAGTCGCCGGAGGTTAAGAACAGACTGAAACAGGAGAGATGAGAAATGAAAGTTAAAAAATGGAAACTGGCAAGCTTTCTTTTGCCGTGTCTGCTCCTTTTTGCATTGATTTACCTGGCTCCGATGTGTATGGTGTTTGGAAGTTCATTTTTTGAATGGAAAGCAGGCGGTGTATTTAAATTTATTGGACTGGATAATTATATCAATGCTTTCCGGAACGACGCACGAATGCTTACAGCACTGAAGAATACGGGAATCTGGGTTGTGCTTCAGTCTGTTGTGCATGTGATGCTAGGAACTGTGATCGCGTTTATGCTTTCAAAAAGAAAAAAAGGTTGGAAAGTCCTCAGAACTATCTATATGATCCCGAATGTGGTATCTGCAGCGGCACTGGCTGTTATTTTCCTGAATGTATTTAATGCGCAGTATGGTATTATCAATTCTTTTGTAAAAACAGTAACCGGGAAACCATTTATGAAAAACTGGTTCTTTGATCAGAACAGTGCCTTTATCACAGTTACATGGAGCTGGCTTCTGTATACAGGAATGATCATCATTCTTGTGCTTGCAGGTGTTCTGTCCATTCCCGAGGATGTTGTGGAAGCGGCCAAGATCGATGGTGCTACAGACATGCAGATCAATATGAAGATTCGTCTCCCACTGATCCGTACTATTATTGGAACCTGTGAGATTCTGGCGGCAACCAGTATGCTGAGAGAATTTGAACTCATTTATCTGACAACCAACGGAGGGCCGGGAGATACAACACTGAATCTTCCACTATACCTGTACAAAACATCTATGACAGATAATAATTATGGTTATGCCAACATGATGGGAGTAATTCTTATTATTGCAGGGGTAATTGTAGTAAGTGCCATTAATCGGTTGTTTAAGATGAATGAGGCAGACTACTAAAAAGACAGAAAGAGGAGGAATTACAGATGAAAATAGCAGTAATCGGCGGTGGTGGAGTACGTTCCATGTTTTTGGCAAAAAGCCTTGCTCAGAGCAGTTTGGAATTGGGGATCAACCAAGTGATTTTTATGGATAATGATCCAAAGAAGCTTAATATCTATGGTAAAATGGCACAGCAGGTTGCAAAACGTCTGCAGCCAGACTTGCAGCTGGAACTTACCGGCGACCCTGTAGAAGCCATTAAAGATGCAGATTATATCATAACAACGATTCGTGTTGGAGAGGATGATATGCGTATCCAGGATGAACGAGTAGCTCTGAATCTGGGGGTTCTGGGGCAGGAAACTACCGGTGCGGCAGGGTTTTCTTTTGCTATGCGTTCTGTGCCGGCTCTGGTAAAATATTGTGAGCTTGCAAAAAAATACGCTTCTCCGGATGTAAAGATCTTTAACTTTACCAACCCAGCGGGAGTAGTATCTCAGACTCTGCGTGATATGGGATATGATTTTACCTATGGTATCTGCGATGCTCCAAGTAGTCTTCTCCATTCCTTTGCAAAAATGTATAAGGTTCCGCAAAATTCTGTGACGGGAGACTGCTATGGATTGAATCATCTTTCTTTTTTTGACAGTATTAAGCTGGATGGAAAAGAGATTTTGCCGGAGCTTTTAAAAGATGAAAGATTGTATACGGATACAGATATGCGTTTCTTTAAAAAAGATCTGGTAGAGCATATGGGATGTATTCTTAATGAATATTTGTATTATTTTTATTACAGAGAAGAAGCAGTTCAGCATATTTTGGATGCGGGTATCACCAGGGGAGAAGTGATCCGTGATGTGAATATCCATATGACGGAGGAACTGTCACACATGGATGTCGAAAATGATTTTGAAAACTGCCTGAAGGTTTATGATAAGTGGTATGGCAAACGTGAAGATGCTTATATGGCAAATGAGACCGGCGTATCCAGAGCAAAAGAACCCTATCATTTTGATATTTATGCAAAGGATGATGGAGGCTATGCAGGTGTTGCCCTGAAATATATCCGTTCCAAATTAAGTGGAAAAGACAGTGAGATGATCCTTTGTGTACCGAATAACGGAGCAATTCCGGGACTCCTTAATACAGACATTGTGGAAGTTACATGTGATCTTAAAGATGGTGAGATGATTCCGCATAAAGTCCCAAATCCCGGGGAATTGCAGATGGAACTTATTCGCAGGGTGAAGATTTACGAAAGGCTGGCTTCTGAAGCAATCCGTACAAGAAGCATTAGTAAAGCAATTGACTGCCTTATGGTGCATCCTCTTGTCAATTCCTACTCACTGGCCAAGAAACTGGTGGAAACATATTTAGCCACAAATAAAGACTATATGGAGGAATGGAACTGATATGAGTTTTGTAGGTGGCGTAGGCTATTCCAATATTGATCTGATCTATTCTGGTCTTGATAGACTGCCTGATAAGGGAGAGGAGATTTTCGCCAGAGGATTTTCCATGCAGTTTGGTGGTGGGATTCCGGCTACCATGATCAATCTTTCAAGGCTTGGAGTTGAGTCCAGAATTATTACTTTTGCAGGGCATGATCTTTTTTCGGAATTTGTGAAAAAAACACTGAATAGCTATCCGGTAAAAACTGTGAATCTTTATAAAGGAAACAAGATGCCGGTGGTGCTGTCTTCCACCTTGCTATATTGTGGTGACAGAAGTTTTATTTCATATACAGACGGAATGGATCTTAATGATGCTGTTATGGATGAAGTTTATGAAAATCTGAAAGGTGCATATGTGGTAGATATGCATGTTGGATTTTTAGATGTGTATAAAAGACTGAAAAAAGATGGTTGTATCCAGATTTTTGATACGGGATGGGAAGATGATCTGACATTGGAAAAATACAAGGATTATCTGGAAATTGCAGATTATTATATTCCCAACCAGAAAGAGGCCATGAAGATTACAGGAACGTCCAGTGTGGAAGAGGCTGCTGACATTCTGTCGGAATTTTTTTCTGACGTGACGATCAAAATGGACAAGGAAGGGTGCCTGCTTAAAAATAAGGATGGAATAAAAATCATATCTTCTGTACAAAATGTAAAAGCTATTGATGCAACAGGAGCAGGAGATGCATTTATGAGTGGCTTTATTTATGGACTTTATCATCATTATCCAATTGAACAGTGCATTAAGTTTGGAAATGTAACAGGAAGTGCGTGTGTTCAGGGAATGGGCTGTATCAGCAATTTTGTCAATGAAGAACAGCTCTTGGAAATTGCGGGAACGCTAGAAGTCAGAGAACTTTGAAGAGGTGGAAAAAATTTATAATCTGTAACTGAAAAAGGTGTCTCTTATTTGTATATCAGGTAAGAGACATTTTTTTTATGCAAACATATACTAGCAGAGAACCAGTGTGCTTTCAGGCACAAAAAGGAGCCTCTGTTTATGAAAAATCATTCTTATATTTCCATGCAGCAGGATATGCCGGATCAGGGACAGCTGCAGGTGACGGTGCTGGACAGTGCCAGTAACCGTCCTGTGGAAAATGCTACAGTGCGGATCTCGTACACAGGAGTCCCGGATAATGTGATCGAAGAAATCCGTACGGATTCCTCCGGAAAAACGCCCATGCTGGAGCTGGCAGCTCCTCCACTGGAATACAGCATGAAACCGGTGGAGCAGCAGCCTTATGCAGAATATACAGTTCGGATCAGTGCAGAGGGTTTTACACCAAAAGAAGTTGCAGGGACAGAAGTTCTTCCCCATTCCATTGCCAGGCAGGGAGCATCCCTTAGCAGACAGCAGGGTAGTGGAGAGGACTATCAGCGGATCGTCATCGGACCCCATACGCTTTTTGGGGAATATCCTCCCAAAAATCCGGAAGCAGAGATCAAGCCGATAAATGAAACCGGAGAGATCGTATTAAACAAAGTGGTGATCCCGGAGTATATCGTAGTCCACGACGGGCCAATAGGGGATACCTCTGCACAGGATTATTATGTAAGATATAAGGATTATATCAAAAACGTGGCCAGCAGTGAGATCTACGCAACTTGGCCGGAGGACACGATACGTGCCAATGTTCTGGCAATCATGTCGTTTACTCTGAACAGAGTTTATACAGAGTGGTACCGGAATAAGGGTTATGATTTCACCATTACATCCTCCACAGCATACGACCACAAATGGATCCATGGCAGGAATATTTTTGAGAGTATAGACCGGATTGTGGATGAACTTTTTGAAAACTACCTTTCCAGACCGGATGTACGTCAGCCGATCCTGACCCAGTACTGTGACGGACACCAGGTGCAGTGCAGGAATCGGGGATGGATGACCCAGTGGGGAAGCAAAGCTCTGGGAGATCAGGGATATTCCGCCATTGAGATCCTGCGGAGCTTCTATGGAAACGATATGTATATCAATGTGGCGGAAGCAGTTTCCGGGATTCCCGCATCCTGGCCGGGATATGACCTGACTATCGGTGTTACCGGAGAAAAGGTACAGCAGATCCAGGAACAGCTTAATGCCATAGCAAAAGCCTATCCTGCCATCCCGTCAGTGATCGTGGATGGTATTTATGGTCCGGCTACTGCTGCATCTGTAAAAAAATTCCAGAATATATTCGGACTTCCCGCATCCGGAGTGGTGGATTATCCAACCTGGTATAAGATACAGGACATTTATGTAGCAGTGACCAGGATAGCGGAGCTGCAGTAAATATAAAAATAATAAAAATGTTCCTGGCCATTTTCGGAGTGATCTGATCGGGGCTGGGAGTGTAATGTGTGAACATGATTTCAGAAAAAGTGTTTGACGTTTCAGAATAAACCAAGTATAATGGCTGTTTGTATCTTTGAACGTAAATTGTAAAGAGATTGCGTTTATGAGCATGTGAAAAAAGCGAAATGAGAATGTCTGTTTTACAAAAGGAGTGATGAAAATGACATTTTATCAGGAACTGCAGTTAAGCTCAACCGGATCAAAACAGCTGATCAGAAATACCACAGACAAAAAGGAGAAAAGAAGGCATATTCTGATCTATAATTTTAAAGTGTATCTTGTCATGGCATTTTGTGTGGCGGTTGTGACATTGTACAGTAAGATAACCGGCAATGACAACAGTGTTGTAGGAGTAACCGTACTACTGGCAGTGCTGGTTTTAAGACAGGCGGATTTCGGAATCCGGACGTCCCACGGATTGTTGTCTATTGCCGGGATTTTCTGTATTCTGATCGCAGGACCGAGATTATCCAATATGGTTTCACCGGTACCGGCATTTTTTGTTAATGCGATAAGCATCCTGTTACTGATGATCCTGGGATGCCATAATGTAATTATGTATAACCATTCCACATTTGTTCTCGGATATCTGCTTCTGATGGGATATGACGTAACCGGAAAGGCGTATCTGCTTCGTGTAGAGGGGCTTTTGGCCGGAATGGTTCTCTGCATGGTAGTTTTTTATAAGAATCAGAAAAACCGCCCGTATCGCAGGACGTTTCTGGACCTGTTCCGGGAATTTGACCTGCATTCTGCAAGAGGCAGGTGGTATTTAAGACTGACGCTGATCGTTTCCAGCGCTATGCTGATCATGTCTCTTTTGGGACTTCCAAGAGCAATGTGGGCCGGAATTGCCTGTATGTCCGTGTGTCTGCCGTTTACCGCGGATTGCAGGGGAAGAGCCGGAAAAAGAGCTATGTTCAACATCGTTGGCTGTATTCTGTTTGCAGTGCTTTATCTGATACTTCCGGAATCTATGTATCCCTATATTGGAATGATTGGAGGAATCGGTGTGGGATATTCCGCAGGTTATGCGTGGCAGACTGCATTTAATACATTTGGAGCACTGTCCATTGCATCAGGACTGTTTGGAATGCCGGCAGCAGTGCTGCTCCGTATTGGAGCCAATGTATTTAGTTCAATTTATACTATGCTCGCAAATAAGCTTGGGGATAAGCTTGTGCAGCATATGTGGGTACGAAAGAGTGCAGAAATCTGAGATATTGCCCTGAAAAAAGTTTTGCCGTATAATGGGTAATAGCATAACAGCCTGGATATTACCGGGCCGACAGAGGAGAAGATTATGTACGAAGAAACAACAGAAAAACTGCTGGAATTTATCAGTAAAAGTCCTACAGCCTTTCAGGCGGCAGAGGAAACAAGAAGACGTTTTTTGGAGGAAGGCTTTACAGAATTGAAGGAAGAGGAGCGCTGGGAGCTGGAAAAGGGCGGAAAATATTTTGTCATGAGAAATCATTCCGCGATCATCGGATTTTCCATTCCTGTCAATGACTGCAGGAGATATCATATCATTGCAAGTCACAGTGACTCCCCGTCTTTTAAAATAAAAGAAAATCCGGAGATGTCTGTAAACGGAGCTTATGTGAAGCTGAATGTGGAGCGGTACGGAGGAATGATCCTTTCTACCTGGTTTGACCGTCCCCTTTCTGTGGCAGGTCGCATGATCGTCCACAAAAACGGAAAAATTCTGGAAAAGCTTGTAGATATTGATAGAGATCTGGTCATGATCCCGAGCCTTGCGATCCATATGAACCGAGATATTAACGGAGGCTATCATTATAATGTCCAGAAGGATATGCTTCCATTGTACAGTGGCAGTGGCGAAAAAGGAAACTTCATGCGGATGCTGGCAGAAGAGGCAGAGATCCGTCCGGAGGATATCCTGGGCCATGATCTGTTTCTCTATAACCGGATGCCCGGAACGATCTGGGGATCCAGGAATGAATTTGTTTCCAGTCCAAGATTAGATGATCTTCAGTGTGCTTTCGCTTCAATGGAAGGCTTTCTTCAGGCAGATAAGAAGAAGGGCATTGCAGTCCACTGTGTACTGGATAATGAAGAAGTGGGAAGCACTACCAGGCAGGGAGCTGCATCCACATTTCTTAAAGATGTACTGTTTCGTATCAATCTGGCCCTTGGCGGAGATCAGGAAAGTTATCTGATGGCCCTTGCGGAGAGCTTTATGATTTCTGCGGACAATGCACATGCATTACATCCGAATTATACAGACAAGGCAGATCCTGTAAACCGTCCGGTGATGAATGGTGGAATTGTGATCAAATATAATGCCAATCAGAAATATTGTACCGATGGGATTTCCACAGCAATCTTTAAGGAACTCTGCAGAGAGGCAGATGTGCCATATCAGACATTTGTGAACCGTTCTGATATTGCCGGTGGTTCCACTCTGGGAAATATTTCCAATACCCAGGCAGCCATAAATACGGTCGATATCGGTTTGCCGCAGCTGGCGATGCATTCCGCTTATGAAACAGCTGGAGTGAAAGATACGGAAAGCCTGATCCGTGCGGCAAAGGTATTTTACAGGTGATATCGGAGGACAGGAAAATGAGCAGAAAAGCAGTATTTTTTGATGCGGACGGAACAGTCTGTGATATGAAAAAAGGAGTGCCGGACAGTGCCATAGAAGCCATCCGTGCGCTGGTAGATAACGGACATGAAGCGTGGCTCTGCACAGGAAGAAGTCGTGCGTTTGTATCCTGGTATCTGGAGCAGATCCCTTTTACGGGAATGATCAGTGCCTGCGGATCCACCATTGAGAAGGACGGGAAGAGACTTTTTAATAAAGAGATGACGCCGGAGGTTGCAAAGCTTTCTGTGGAGGTTCTCAGAAAATACGGACTGATCCCGGTAATGGAAGGCGCGGATTTTATGTATTATGACAAAGAGGAGTATACCGATGAAGTGAACTGGTATGCCAGTCTGATCACAGAATCCCTGGGCGATAAATGGAGGCCTATCCGTGGAAATGAGGATTGTATGCGGATCAATAAGATCAGTGCAAAAATGACGGAGGGATGTGATGCGGAGGCAGCGTTATCCATTTTATCAGAATACTATGATATCATCCGCCATGAAGGCAGCAGTTCGTTTGTGGGAAATACCATTGAACTGGTGCCAAAGGGCTTTAACAAGGCTGTTGGGATCGCAGCTGTGATCCGCCTGTTTGATATTCCGTGGGAGAATACCGTTGTTTTTGGAGACAGCAACAATGATCTTGCCATGTTTGAATACGCTGCAACAAAGGTTGCCATGGGAAATGCTTCTCCGAAGATCAAAGAACTGGCAGATTATGTTACGTCTGATATGTTCCACTACGGCATTCGGGATGGCTTGAAATATCTGAAGCTGATCTGAGAGAATGCTTCGTTTGTTTTGTAGGCTATGAGATTGTAAGAACAGAAACATCCACATCAGAAATGATAGCTTTATGTGAATATGCTTTTATAAAAAAATGCTGTAAGAACCAGAAATCATAGTTCTTACAGCATTTTATGTTATAGATTTTTCCGGGTAGATAATATGCAGAAGCTGCAATATCAGATCAGTCCCAGACCTTTGCAGATAAACAGCCAGAGTGTCAGGGTAAAGGCACTGAATAATGTGGTAAGAAGCACGACTCCCGAAGAAAAAGAGCCCTCATGTCCCATGTTTTTTGCCATGACAAAGCAGGTAACGGTGCTGGCAGACCCTAGCATGATAATGATGGAAACCAGCTTGTCCTTTGTAAAACCGCAACGGATGGCAAGAGGAAGAAAAAGTGCTTCATAACCGACAAGTTTCATAAATGTACAGGCAACAGTTGCTTTCAGCCGGGAAAAGGCTTTTCCGAAGTGCAGAGATCCGCCCATAGCCATGAGGCCAAGAGGAGTGGCGGTTTTTGCAAGATTGCCTGCCGTAGAGTCCAGAATCTTCGGAAATGGAAGACGAAGAAGGGACCAGAGTGTACCGGCTGCAATGCCGAGAATGATGGGATTGGTGACAATTCCCTTTAAAGTGCGCTTCAGAACGGTACCATCTATTTTTCCCTGACCTGGTTTAAAGACAGAGAGAACTACAACAGCCATTACATTGTAAAGAGGGACGCTGGCAATGATCATCAGTGGTGCCATACCTGCATTTCCGTAAAGGTTCTGGATAATGGCGATACCAAGGATCGCTGCGCTGCTGCGGTAGGATGCCTGGATAAATTCGCCCTGGATATCGGAAGGGTGGAGAAAACGGGACAGGAGCACGGAGATCATAATACTGAGCGATGTGATCGCAAAACAGAAAAGAACCATCTTGGGATCCCAGGCCTCATAGATATCGATTTTAGCGATGTCCTGAAACAGAAGCACAGGCAGGGGGATGACAAATACAAATTTGTTCATACGATTGACAAATGTTTCATCAAACAGTCCGATCCTCCGGAAAAAATATCCCAGGAGCAGTGTAAGAAAGATGGGCACGGTAACATTCAGACAGAAAATAAGATTGTCCATAAAAGAAAGCCTCCCTGTGGTAAAATTTCTCTGTTTATTATATCCAAACCACGAAAATTGTCAAACGAGGTATACGGGACTGGAGATTTCTGGTATGATAAAAAGTGTTGCGAAGAAAGCAGCACAGGGGTTGAGAAGGAGAAAGGAAAGAAAATGAGATACGGAAAAATACGGATCGAAGATGGCTTTTTTGTGTTTACCAGACATATGATGCTCAACAGTCTTCCGTGTAAAGATATTCTCTGGGCGTACATGCGCCGTGAGGGAACCGATAAAACCGGTGAAAAGCAGCTGATCATCAATTATCTGGTGATCATAACCAGACGTCAGAAGCGTTATAAATTTGATATGACAGAGCAGGAGGTACAGGATTGCCTTCAGCTTCTTAAAGTATTGAATCCGGATCTTGCGGTTGGTTTTCCAAAAGGAAGCAGGCTTCCGCTTCAGAATCTTCCGAATACAAGAGATCTGGGTGCATTGATGACAGTAGACGGTTCGCATATTCTTCCCAGAAAGCTTTTGCGCAGCGGAGAAATCTATCATGCTTCTGCTGCAGACAACCGGATCCTTTCAGAAGAATATAATGTAAAAACAGTGATTGATTTCCGGTCAGCTGCAGAAGTAAAGAAAAAACCGGATGATATCATGGCAGGAGTGGAGTATTATCACATTCCAATCCGGGATGAGGACAGCAGCGGAAATAGCTTTTTTGAACATGTGATGTCCTGCTATGGTGATGTAGACCAGTATATGCAGGACTGGTACCGGAATTTCGTTACGGATGAGTATTCTCTGAAGCAGTATGCACGTTTTCTAGATGTCCTGCTTCATGTAAAGAATGGAGCTGTTGTTTTTCACAGTGCCACAGGAGAAGACCGGACAGGAGTCGGAACAGCACTTTTGCTCTTTGCTTTGGGTGTACCTAAGGAAACGATACGAAGGGATTATATGCGGTCAAATCCATGTCTGGAAGATGAACTGAAATATATGCGCAGGCTTTACCGGGCAGACCGGCCGGAAAACAGCCGGAAGCTTGCAGATCTGAAAGCCTTCTATCAGGTGAAGGAGTCCTATATCAATACAGTTTTTGATGTCATCGAAAAAGAAAACGGAGGAATTGAAAGATTCCTTCGGAAAAAACTTTATCTGACACCAAAGGCATCCGAGGAGCTTAAGAAAAAATATCTGATCTGAGGATAAAAACATTTCTTATCATCCTGAAGGAATTTTGCAGGAAATTTTGATTGACAAAATTTTCGAAGTTGTTATAATGGTAAGAAAGCAAGGGTTTATTAGATTAAAGCGTTAACTGACGAAGTCGGTTTTCTATACATAAAAGTGTTGAAAGCAGGTGTATTATGGAAAAGAGAATACTATCCATCCTTGTGGATAATACCTCCGGAGTCCTTAGCCGTGTGGCTGGTCTTTTCAGCCGCCGTGGATATAATATTGACAGCATTACCGCAGGAGTGACTGCAGATCAGAGATATTCCCGTATGACAGTTGTATGTGAGGGAGATGATCAGATGCTCCAGCAGATCACTAAGCAGCTGGCGAAGCAGGAAGATGTACGGGATGTTAAGGTCCTTGAACAGGACGACAGCGTTGCCCGTGAGCTGATGCTCGTCAAGGTTGCTGTGAAGCCGGAACAGAGACAGGGAGCTCTTTCTGTTGCAGATATCTTCCGTGCCAAGGTGGTGGATGTAAGTAAGGATTCTCTTATTATGGAGATGACCGGAAGCCAGAACAAGCTGCAGGCGTTTGTGGAGCTGATGGCTGACTATGAGATCCTTGAGCTTGCAAGAACAGGAATCACAGGTCTGTCACGAGGCAGTGACGATGTCCGTTACCTGTAAATTTTTTACATATGTTTGCTAGGAGAGCAGCTACTCTCTTAACGATAAATAATTTTTATGAAGAAGATGTTGTAAACATCAGAGGAGGAAAGTAAAATGGCAAATAAGATTTTTTACCAGGAAGACTGTAATCTTGGATTATTAGATGGTAAGACAATTGCGATTATTGGATACGGAAGCCAGGGACATGCACATGCACTGAACCTTAAAGAGTCCGGATGTAATGTAATCATCGGTCTTTACAAAGGAAGCAAATCCTGGAAAAAAGCTGAGGAGCAGGGCTTCGAGGTATATACATCTGCTGAAGCAGCTAAGAAAGCAGATATCATCATGATCCTGATCAACGATGAGAAACAGGCTGCACTTTACAAGAACGATATCGAGCCGAACCTTGAGGAAGGCAACATGCTTATGTTCGCTCATGGCTTCAACATTCATTTCGGATGCATCAAACCACCAGCATATGTTGATGTTACAATGATCGCTCCGAAAGGACCTGGACACACAGTAAGAAGCGAGTATCAGGCTGGTAAAGGTGTTCCTTGTCTGATCGCTGTAGAGCAGGATGCTACAGGTAAAGCTCAGGATATCGCACTTGCATATGCACTTGGAATCGGCGGAGCAAGAGCTGGTGTTCTTGAGACAACATTCCGTACAGAAACAGAGACAGACCTCTTCGGTGAGCAGGCTGTACTTTGCGGTGGTGTTTGCGCACTTATGCAGGCTGGTTTCGAGACACTTGTTGAAGCTGGTTATGACCCAAGAAACGCATACTTCGAGTGTATCCATGAGATGAAACTGATCGTTGACCTGATCTATCAGTCAGGATTCGCCGGAATGAGATATTCTATCTCCAATACAGCTGAGTATGGCGATTATATCACAGGACCGAAGATCATCACAGAGGATACAAAGAAAGCAATGAAGAAAGTTCTTTCTGATATCCAGGATGGTACATTCGCAAAAGAGTTCTTACTCGACATGTCCGATGCAGGTGCACAGGTACACTTCAAGGCTATGAGAAAATTAGCTTCTGAGCATCAGTCTGAGAAAGTCGGCGAGGAGATCCGTAAACTCTACAGCTGGAACGGCGAGGATAAGCTTATTAATAACTAAGCAAAATTTATTGCAGGTGCAATAAATTTTGCGCTACTCGAACGAAGCGCAGCGAAGTTTGAGTCAAAGAAGTCACACACGTAATACAGTGGTAGGAAACTTTTTTGAAATTTAAAATTCCCATCTGGTCGCAATGATCAGATGGGAATTTTTTTACATTCCTTTATTTATCCGGATGCTCTGTTTCATCATCAAAAAATGGCGCGATCAAAGCCGAATCAGCATCTTTCTGTCTGCATACAAACCCGATCTCACGCAGCGGAAAAGAAAATCCTACCGGTACTTCCACCAGAGTTCCTTCTTCCAGCTCTTTTTTTACAAAATCACGGATCACACATGCAATCCCAAGACCAATTTCCGCAAACTGGATCAGAAGATCCATAGTTGTTACTTCCAGAATATGACTTAATTCCACATGATGTTCTTTCAGCTGAGTGTTCACGGTCTGACGTGTAATATTGTCCTCATCCAGCATCATGAAAGTTGCTGCCTGGATCAGAGGTTCATCCGGATAGAGCTTTTTCTGATTTTCCAGATACTGCTGTGTACAGACAAAGGTATCCTGGATTTTCAAAAGAGGCTGAAAATAATATCCCCGAAGCTTCTGCGGCCGTCCGATGAGTCCCAGATCGATTTTTTCCTCATCCAGAAGCTGCAGCGTCTGATAAGTAGACTGGCAGGAAATTGTGATACGTACATGAGGAAAACGTGCGATATAGTTTTCCAGGTGGGAGAGCAGTACATATCTGGTAAGAGTAGAACTGGCACCCAGACGCAGCTTTGGAATGTCCCGGGAACGGTTATGGCGAATGGAATTTTCTCCTTCATCCAGAAGTGAAAGAGCTTCTTTTACTTTTTCAAAAAGAAGCTCACCGTCCGGGGTCAGCGTGACACCCCGGGAACTTCGTTTAAAAAGAACGGTATCCAGATTCTGCTCCAGCTTCTGGATCGCCTTGCTGATAGCAGGCTGACTGATATAAAGGTCCCGGGAACTGTGGGATATACTGCCGGTACGTGCTACCGTATAAAAAATATGATAAAGAGACAGATTATCCTGCATGCAAAACCTTCCTTTCGAAAAATAGTAAGGTAATAAAGGTAATAAAAAAATCCGAAGTCATCAGACCTCGGAAATCCTTGAATTTGTTAGAAATATCGGGGCAACAGGATTTGAACCTGCGACCTCACGGCCCCCAGCCGTGCGCGCTACCAAGCTACGCCATACCCCGCAACGCATATAACTATAACATAAACGAATTGTAAATGCAACCATTTTTTGAGGAGAAAGATGGTTGTATGGATGATAATAAAGAGTGTGATCCCTTGATACTTTCATAGGCTTCACACTCTTTACATGATATGATCAGGCTGTCTGTATTGTGTTACCTGGGTCAGGTAAAATACCTTTTCCCTGAAGTACAACGACAAGAGTTTCTGTTGTGTCCTGTAAATTTTTGATATCTTTTCGGATATCCCGTTCTGCAAGCTTAACATCCAGTGAAAGGTCGTCCAGGCGTTTTCTGTTGGTATCACATTTCAGATCGATCATTTCAAGTCTGTTTTCTACCCGGTTGAAGCGGGCATCTATTTCATCAAAACGAACATCCATAGCATCAAGACGAGCGTCGATACCGTCAAAACGAACATCCATAGTATCAAGACGAGCATCGATACCGTCGAGACGAGTATCCACTGCATCCAGTCTGGCGTCGATACCATCTAATCGGTTATTTATATTGCCCAGCTGGACATTGATCGGGTTTATCATACCGGCTAATAATTCCAAATCTTTCTGATCTAGCATATGCGTATCCTCCTATAAAAATTGTACCGCATATTTCTCTGTGCGGATATTGTATCATGTTTCGAGTATGAAGTCTATGAAATTATCAAAGAACAAAATGGACAGGAACAATAAGTTCTTGACTAGTATAATATATATAATAAGAAAAAACAAGACATATTTTTATATCTTTAATAATAATAGAAAATGCAGGCGAACTACCTGAAGAATAAAAAAAGGAGGCCGGGAGTTGTGCGGACTCCCGGCAAAAAAGTATGAAAAAGAAAAAGATTGTTTAGCATTTGCTATCTACAGTTAATAATATAGTAAAAAAATGTGTGCATTGTGTGAAAGGAAAATGAAGAGAATGTGAAAACTGCCGCTTAATGTTAGATTAAGCGACAGGACCTGAAAAAACCTGTATATAAGGAAATTCGCCATTTTTCTGACCACAAAAGCTGACCACTTATGACCATGAATCTTATAACAAGAAGCCTAATATTTCCCGCAAAATACAGGTCCCTGGGATTATACATCTGACCACTTATCATGACCACTTTTATATATTGATATGTATTTTTCTTTCTCTGATATATAAAAAGCTGCATAAAACGGCACAAAAAACGACATAATTGGACAGCTATGGCAGTTTCAGATCGCTTGACAAGCATTAAAGCGGATGTTATCATTACATATGGTTCAAAATCTTGGATCAAACAACAGAATAATCCGAAAAAATTACTGTCGCTTAATCTAACATTAAGCGACAAGATAATAATATTGGATAAGTTATATAAATAAACGGAAGGAAGAGAACATGCCGTCCAATACAGGCTACAGCATAACAACCAGAAGACTCCGACTTTGCTGCGGACATCCGGAATGGCTCAGGAAAACCCAGGATTTCTATAATGAAATTGAAAGCTTTTATTATGATCTTCTGCTGGCTCATGAGGAACTGGGAGAACTGGGGAGCCAGAAAACTCTTCGGGCCCTGGAGGTTCTGACTATTATGGGAAGAGACAAGCAGGTTCCCCAGAATCCCCTTCCCTGGGAAAAAGTCCCATTGTATTTCAGGCGGGCTGCGATAAACAGTGCTATAGCCGCAGCAAAGAGTCACATATCCAGGCAAAAGTCCATTCCGGGTAGGAAAGCAGAAAAGCTTCATTCAGCAGTTACCTATTATAAAGGAATGTACAGAGATTTTTCTCATAAGGAGATTACACTGAAGGTATGGACAGGAGAACAATGGAAATGGATGAGATGCAGACTGTATGGCAGAGAATTTCCCGCAGAAGCAGAGCTAATGTCACCCTCAGTAACCTTTGAGAAGAAATATCTCATGCTGCATGTTCCCGTGAAGGAATTTACAGCAGACACTGCAACAGTAAAGCAGCGTATCCAGGAAGGGCGGAAGATCTGTGCCATCCAGTTTACAAACGGAGATGTTTTTGCTGTGGGGACAGTATGTGACGGCACAGGGAAGGAAACAGATGTGAAATTCTGGGGCGGCGGAAAAGAATATACGCATCGCTGCGATCAGATCAGGAAGAAAATCGAGAAAGCCCGGAAATCTCTCGGCGGGGAAAAACAGCCCGGAGAAAACAGGAAATACTGGATGCATCTGAAACACCTGTCGGAGCATTATGCCCATGAGATCAGTTCACAGATCATAGGCTTCTGCCTGGAAAAGCAGGTTTCGCTGATCGTCCTTCCAAAATACAAAAAAGAATACACAGACTATGTGATGATCGGATCAGGAAACTGGAGCACTATGCATCTAAGCTCCGGGATTAGGAGCAATCTTCCCTATAAAGCATGGAAAAACGGCATTCTGGTCATTGAAACCTATGCAAAAGGGATATCCGAAACCTGCTCTGTCTGCGGTGCGCCAGTTAAGACAGCAAACCGCAAAACAGATGAATATACCTGTGAGAACGGGCACAGAGGAAGCCGAAGCCTGAACAGTGCCAGAAACCTGAGCCATAAATGTATTCTTCAGTTTGGAAAACAAGTGGTATGACCACTGTTTTATAGAGCGAGAGCACAACTCAGCTTCTGCTACAGGCAGATGCTGACAGGTTGAATACCGCCTGTCGTGTCTCCCTTATCATAAGGAAGAGTCGGCCAAGAATTTCCGCCAGAAGCTCCGGCACAGCCGTGACAGCGGATAAGAGTATTCGAAGTTATGTAAAAAAAGAAAGTATGAAAAAGCAAAGGATAAGGATAGCAATGAACACAGAATACAGGAAACTGAAAAATCTTTTTCTGCGGCAAAGCTGCCAGGATGCATGGGAAGACTATGCACGAAGCATCCGCAAAGTAAATTTTCCCAGATGGGACTATGTGATCCTGACCTCATCAAATGAAGAACAGGCCAGATCCTTCCGTAGCCAGATTGCAGACAGATTGGAACAGGGCGTACTGCCGGGATGGACAAAATATTTCGTGCTCCCGGATCCGGAAGGCAAGAGAGTAGGCTCCGGCGGAGCAACTCTGAATGTACTCCGATTTCTTTCGGAGGAAGAAGGACTCCGGGGAGATTTCCATAACAAAAGAATCCTTGTGATCCATTCCGGCGGAGACAGCAAAAGAGTCCCACAGTATTCTGTGTGCGGAAAGCTTTTTTCACCTGTACCAAGAGAACTTCCGGATGGAAGAGGTTCTACACTGTTTGATGAATTTCTCATCAGCATGGCAGGCGTTCCGGCCAGGTTCAAAGAAGGAATGCTGGTACTTTCCGGGGATGTGCTCCTCCTTTTTAATCCTTTACAGATAGATGCCCAGTTCCGCGGAGCTGCGGCGATCTCCATGAAATCTCCAGTAGAAGTGGGAGTCGATCATGGAGTGTTTTTGAATGATGGAAGCGACCATGTAAAAATGTTCCTTCACAAACAGCCGGCAGAAACACTTCGCAGGCTGGGAGCCGTGAATGGACAGGACTGCGTGGATCTTGACACAGGCGCCGTACTTCTGGACGCCGAAATACTGGAAACACTTTTTAGTCTGATCGCTGATGCATCAGGAAAAAAAGCAGATCCGGATAAATACGAAAGCTTTGTAAATGAAAAAGCAAGGGTCAGCTTTTACGGAGATTTTCTGTATCCGCTGGCGGCAGATTCAACCTTTGAACAATATCAGAAAGAAAAACCGGAAGGCGAATTCTGCACAGAGCTTTTTACCTGCAGAGAAAAAATATGGAAGGCATTAAGTCCTTTTCAGATGAAGCTGATCTGTCTTTCTCCTGCAGAATTTATCCACTTTGGGACAACGAGAGAGCTGCGTGCTCTGATGACAGAAGAAGTAACCGATTATGAGTTCCTTGACTGGAAAAAACACGTATTCACCAATGACTTGAATTGCCAGGGAGCTTTGCATACAGCACTGATCGGGCCGGAAGCAGACATCGAGGAAGGAACCTATATTGAAGACACCTGCCTTGAGGGAAGAACCTATGTCGGAAAGGGCGCTGTAGTATCCGGACTTTCCCTGAAGGATGTACATATACCGGCGAACACAGTATTTCACGGTGTGAAGCTGAAGGACGAGATCACAGAACTTTACGGCGGTCAGACAGGAGGATGCGTGATCCGTACATATGGAGTCATGGATAATCCGAAGAAAACGCTGGAAGAACGAGGAAGCTTTCTGAGGGGAAACCTGGCAGATTTTCTTTCCGCCAATGGACTGGAGCCGGAAGATATCTGGACCGGCGAAACCCACGCACTCTGGAATGCAAAACTGTATCCGGTCTGCAAAACATTCCAGGAAGCAGCACAGGCAGGAAACCTTCTTGTAAAAATGAGCGAAGGACTTGCTGAACCCCGGCAGATCGAGAGCTGGAAAAAACAGCCGAGACTGAGTCTGGAAGAATCCTTCCGGTATGGAAATACAGAAAATATCCTTTCCTGGAAAAAAGATCTGGAAGCAAGGATCCTGGTGGCAGTATTTCTGGGAGAGTTGAAAAAAGGCGGACATTATATTCCTGCACTTAAGATCTTTGGTGAAAAAGAAATCCAGGAACGACATTACCATCTGCTGATGAAAGAAGCTGAAAAAACAGATTTTTCACAGAAAATACGGATCCTGTATGCAGTATCACGTTCCATGAAATTTACAAAAAAATGCTTTGACGGAAAAACATACGATGTGTTGGAGCAGGAGTGCTTTTCACAGATCCAGAAAGAGATCGCATCTCAGACACAGTTGACAGGAAACTGCGGCTATACGATCGCAAAAGAACAGGTAAAGGTAAATCTGCCGGTACGTGTGAACTGGGGCGGTGGCTGGTCAGACACACCGCCATACTGCAACGAACACGGAGGAACTGTTCTTAACGCAGCAATCCTGCTGAGAGGCTGTGAACCCATCGAGGTAGAGATCCGGAAGATACCGGAATTACATATTGAGCTGGCAAGCACAGACACAGGTGCTTACGGAACAGCAGAAAGTGCAGAAGAGATCCAGGACTGCCATAATCCATACGATCCTTTTGCCCTGCACAAGGCAGCCATTATCGCCTGCGGGATCCTTCCGCTGGAGGAAAAGGCCGACCTGAAAAAGGTTCTGGAAAAAATGGGCGGCGGATTCTACCTTTCCACCTGCGTCAAAGGTGTTCCCAAAGGCTCCGGCCTTGGAACAAGCAGTATCCTTGCAGGAGCCTGCGTCAAAGCTTTTGCAGAGTTTCTTGGAGAGAACTGGGATGACAGCCAGATCTATGATACAGTCCTCAACCTGGAGCAGATCATGAGCACAGGCGGCGGCTGGCAGGATCAGGTTGGCGGACTGACACCCGGAATCAAATTTATCACATCAAGACCCGGAATCCGCCAGCAGCTGAAGGTAGAAAAGGTAGAGATCTCAGAAAAAACGAAACAGGAGCTTCAGGAACGATTCGCTTTGATCTATACAGGTCAGAGGCGCCTTGCCCGAAATCTTCTCAGAGAAGTCGTAGGAAATTACATCGGCGGCCGAAAAGAATCTCTGGAGGCACTGGATGAGATGCAGAAAGTAGCAGCACTCATGAAATTTGCCCTGGAAAAAGAAGACATCGACGAATTCGCGAGCCTTCTCAACCAGCACTGGGAAATCTCCAAAAAGCTGGATGCCGGCTCAACCAACACCTGTATAGACCAGATCTTCAGTGTATGTGAAGACATGATCGACGGAAAATTCATCTCCGGAGCCGGAGGCGGCGGCTTCCTGCAGGTAATACTGAAGAAAGGCGTCACACAGGAGATGCTGCATCAGAGGTTGAGAGAGGTGTTCCAGGATTCCGGGGTGGATGTCTGGAATGTGGAGTTTGTGTGAAGATAAGTTTTGAAAAACTTCATTTCGTAATAAGGAATGAAGTAAATTTGGAGGAATATAGCAGATGAAGAAAGAGAGAGCAGGTAAGAAAAATCTTCTGATTTATGCTCATTACTATATTCCAGATACTGCGTCAACGGGGCAGATCCTCCGTGAACTGGCGGAGGGTATGCTGGATAAATTTAACATCACAGTCATTTGTGTAGTGCCCAGTTATTTAGGGACGATTGAAGATAAATATAAAACAAAGAAATATTATGAAGAAGAAATCAACGGCGTAAAAGTGCTGCGGATCCGAGTGCCAGAATTTAGCAAGACCAATAAGAAGAGCCGCGTAAAAAACATCGTTTCTTATTTCTTTGGAGCAATGGGAGCAACCTTTAAGGTTGGAAAGATGGATTATGTGTTCTCAATTTCTCAGCCTCCTATTCTCGGCGGCCTTCTTGGCGTTTGGGGCAAATGGATGAAACACGCCAAGTACATTTATAATATTCAGGACTTCAATCCAGAGCAGGTGCTGGCCGTTGGCTATACCAAGAGCAAGTTCGTTACGGACGTTATGATGTGGCTTGACAAGTTCAGCTGCAAGAGAAGTGACTTGATCATCACAGTTGGGCGGGATCTGGTCGAGACGGTAGAAGGCAGATTCAAGGGCAAGAAAGTCCCGAAGACTGTCATGATCAATAACTGGATCGATGAAAATGAAATCTATCCGCTGGAAGCAGGCAACGAGAGAGTAGTTGCTTTTAAGAAGAAGTACGGCCTAGATAGCAAGTTTGTCATCATGTACTCCGGCAATATCGGTTTGTACTATGACCTTGAGAACCTGATCAAAGTGGTTGAGAAGTTTGGTGCTGATACCAAGACGGCAGATGGCCGAGAGGTTGTCTTTGCCTTTGTCGGTGCTGGTTCTGTGTTGAAAACACTGGAAGACTATGTGACCGAGCATCATATGGAGAATGTAGTTTTTATCCCATATCAGGACAAGGCAGACTTGATTTACAGTCTGAATGCTGGAGATGTCCACTGGTGTGTGAATGCGAAAGGCATTAAAGGCGTGAGCTGCCCGTCAAAATATTACGGGTTGGCTTCTGCTGCAAAGCCAGTAATTGGAGTGTTGGAATCTGGATCTGAGATTCGCTGCATTATTGAGGACACAAAGGGTGGCCTGTGTTGCGAGCCGGGCGAGTATGACCAGGTGGAAGAAAACATCCGCTGGTTTATTGAGAATGCTGGAAGTGAAAAGCTGAAGGCCATGGGAGCCAGAAGTCGGGAAAACCTTGAAAAAAATCTGACCAGAAACGTAAGTGTACAGAAGTATGCAGAAGAAATTCTGAAGCTGTAAAGGAGGCGAGAGGGAATGAATAGTAACTGGTTCAAGCTGGTTATGAAGATGACGAAAATTGAATATGGAAAGAACCTCTTGCTGAAAGGCGTACCAATCATCTTCAACAAAGGTGGTGCCAAGCTGAAGATCGGTGAGAACACCACGATTAAGAGCAGCTTCCTCAGTAATCTGGTTGGACTTTACAGCCGGACAATCATCGTTACCCGTGCACCTGGTGCAGAGATTGAAATTGGAGATAATGTGGGAATTTCAGGTGCTACGATTTACGCCCGCAAGAAGATCACGATTGGTGAGAATACCTGCATTGGTGGTAACTGCAAGATTCTGGATAATGACTTCCATCCTATTGAAACAGAAACCAGAAACAAACTGCTCCGGGATGAAAATGGTGGTGACAGTGATCTGGTGCCAAGCAGAGAAATCAAGATCGGTAAGAACTGTTTCATCGGGTGCAACAGTATAATCCTGAAAGGCACAGTGCTGGGGGATGGCTGCGTTGTCGGTGCCGGTGCTGTGGTATGCGGAAAATTCGAAGATAACTGTGTGATTGCTGGTAATCCGGCGAGAGTTATTAAGAGGTTGGAGGGCAATAGCTGATGAAGAAAATATGTTTTATTGCTCAGTTTCCTCCTCCAATGCATGGCTTATCCAAGGCAGTTGAGACTCTTTATAATTCAAATTTGAATTTTGAGATTGATTCGCAAGGGGAGTTTGAATTTGAAAAGGTGGATATTACCAATAACAAGAACTTTATTAAGAATCTCCTGAAGATAAGCCGTAGCAAGGCTGATTTGTTTTATTTTACAATCAGCCAAACGAAAGGCGGAAATCTTCGGGACTTGGTCATTTTTAAGCTGTTGGAATTGCAACACAAGAAATGTTTGATTCATCTCCATGGCGGATATTATCGTCAGTTAGTCGATAACGATATGGCTGGCTGGCAACGCAAAGCAAATTATAAGGCTATCAAGAAACTATCTGGTGCGATTGTTCTATCAAACTCTCTGAAGAAGATTTTTGAGGGGATGATTGATGATGACAGGATTTTTGTCGTAGAAAACTGCGTTGATGATCAGTATTTGCTCACAGACCAAGAAATCGAAGAAAAGCTGAAAGCATTAGAAAATGAAAAAGTTCTTCATGTCCTTTGGTTGAGCAACTTTATTAGAAGTAAGGGATATTCATTCGTTCTTGAAATGGCAAAAGCCGAAAAAGAGCGTGTAGACGCTGGTGGAGAGAAAAGATTCCATTTTGATTTTGCAGGCAAGTTCTTTGAAGACAGTGAAAAAGATTACTTTGAAAGCTATATAAAGGAAAATGGGATGGAAGAGTACGTTACATATCATGGAATTGTGGGTGGCGAACAGAAGAAAGAACTTCTAAAAAAATGCTATATTTTTGCATTGCCGACTAGATATCCCAATGAAGGGCAACCTATTAGTATTCTTGAGGCAATGGGAAATGGAATGTTCATTATCACAACAGATCACGCTGGTATTCCGGATATCGTGAAGGATGGCGTGAATGGGATTGTGATATTTAATGAACAAAATAAGAAAATGATTTATAAAGAAATGCTTTATATTTCTGTCACTGATTTAAAGGCAATTTGTAATAATAATCGTATAATATGTCAATCACATTTTAGTGAAAAGAACTATTTGGGAAAAATGAAAGAAATATATAATAAATGGTGAAATATTATGAGTGAAAAAGCGGATATTGATTTTGTTATATTATGGGTAGATGATCAGGATCCAATATGGATAGAGGACAAAAATAAATATAAAGGTCAACAAGGAAATCATACTAATAATGAAGTGCGTTATAGAGATTGGCAAAATTTGAAATATTGGTTTAGAGCTGTTGAAAAATATGCACCTTGGGTTAGGAAAATACATTTTGTAACATGTGGTCAGAAACCTGAATGGCTTAATATAAATCATCCTAAATTGAACTTAGTCGACCATAAAGATTATATAGATGAAAAATATTTGCCCACATTTAGTTCACATGTAATTGAGCTTAACTTACATAGGATACCAGATCTGACTGAAAAATTTGTTTATTTTAATGATGATATGTTTTTGAACGATTATGTTAAACCGGAGGATTTTTTTTCCGAAACTACACCTAAAGATTGTGCAGTGCTAAATACTATAAAAATGGACAGAGAAGGAATTCCACATATTATTGTTAATAATTTATGTGTGCTTTCGGATTATTTTGATTTTAAACTTCAATTTAAAAAAAATTTAACTAAATGGATTAATCCAAGATATGGGAAATATATGCTAAGAACATTATTCTTATTACCATGGAAAGAATTTGCAGGATTTTATGAATTACATACACCATATTCTTATTTAAAGGAAACATTTAGAGAAGTTTGGGAAAAAGAAGAAAAATATTTGGAAGAGGTGTGTGAACATAAATTCAGAGATGACAAAGATGTAAATCAATGGTTGATGAGATACTGGCAACTTGCGAATGGAAACTTTGTACCGCGTTCTCCCGATTTTGGAAAAATGTATATTATAAATGATGATACGACCTTAATATTAAAAGATATAGAAATGAATAAGCATAAAACTATTTGTATTAACGATTCAAGTAAAATTTCGAATTTTGAAAAAACTAAATCAGAAGTGTTGAGAGCATTTGAAAAAAAATTCCCCCAAAAATCAAATTACGAATTATAAAAAGAGAGAGAATAACATGTGTAAAATAAGTATAGTGACAGTTTGTTATAATGCTGAAAGAAGTATAAAGAGTACAATCGAATCAGTTTTGAAGCAAACATATACAGATTATGAATATATTTTAATTGATGGGAAATCCACAGATAATACTTATAAAATAGTATGTTCATATGATAAGAAGTTTAAAAATAGAGGGGTACAGTACCGCCATATTTCTGAGCAAGATCAAGGAATTTTTGATGCAATGAATAAAGGAATTCAAATGGCTAGAGGAAGATATATCAATTTTATGAATGCGGATGATAAATTTCATGATTCAGAAGTATTAGAAACACTTTTTGCAAATCAAGAATTGGACGATGATGTTATATATGGAAATACAGTTAGAGTTTCTAGAGATGAAAAATGGATGACAAAAGCAGATCCTATTGAATTCATGAAATGGAATATGCCATTTTGCCATCAATCAAGTATTACAAAAACAAGTATTATGAAAACAGAATTTTTTGATTTAGCTTATCGAGTGGCAGATTACAATTTTTTCCTTAGACTTTATTTAAATGGCGGGACTTTTAAATATGTAGATTTGATAATCGCTGATTATAGTATGAATGGTTACTCAAATCAAGAAAAATATAAAACATATTTGGGTACGTTGAAAATAAAGGAAGACTTAGGCTTGGTTGATGCAAAATCATTGACACAAAAAATTAAAAATATATATTTCAAATTACTATTATCTGAAAATAGTTGGATTGGAAATATAATAAGTAGTATAGATGATATTTATCGTAAATATAAAAAACGGGAGATTATTAAATAATGCTTCATAAAAAAACAATACATCTCAACAAAACTACATTAATTTGTTTACTGTTGTATGTGATAGTAATTGTAAGCTGCAGAGGATATAGATTCTATTTACCTCAACAATATCAATATATTCATATGCAGATTTTTGGCTTTTTCTCAGTTGTATCATTGATATATTTTTTTATATTATTTAAACGTATAAAGAAAGTAGATAATTATATAAACAAGTACATGATTATATTAGCGGGAGGTTTTGTGATACCACAATTTTTGTACACACACTCTAGATATAATCAGTCATTAAGTGATTTCTACAGTGCTGCTCAGCATTATTTTTTTCTTATATGGATTATTCCATTGTTTTATTTGCTGTTAAATAGTAATAGCGAAAAGGTATTGGATACGATTGCAAACATAACAGTGATAGGATATATATCATTGATTATTAATGCATTTATGAATAATCATTTTGGATTTATGCTGTTAAAAATAAGCGGAGATGCGCTAGCACAAAAGAATGGATATATACGAATTGTTGATTGTGCGGTTTTTACACCATTAGTTATAGCATATTTATTTTCTAACAGTGTTGTACATAATAGAAAATTGGATTTTTTTAAGATGTGCATAGTATTATTAGGACAAATATATGTTGAAAAAACAAGAATGGGAACAATTGCGTTGTTGTTCATGTTGATAGCAATGTTACTTTTTTCAAAAAAGAACAAATTTTCTAAAATATTAACATGGATTTTTTTGATTTTAGGAGGATTTTTCTCTATTGCTGGTGGAATGATCGACCAGATATTATCTAAATTTTCAATTCAAAATAATGGTAATTCAACACTTTATAGATTGAATGAAATTCAATTTTATATGAGCCATTTTATTGAAAATAAATTGCTTGGTATTGGAATTATATCGCCGGAGAAAATTATGAATGAATACGGAATTGCGTATTGGCAGAATCATAATTATGAAGATATAGGAATTATTGGTTTCTTAGGCATTGCTGGAATTGTTGGGATTATTGTTATATATATTATTCCTATTATAAGAATGTTATTTGTTTTACAATCTGTAAAAGGTAAAATTAGTTCGTATTCAGAGTACCTTATGCTTATAGGAATGTTTTGCTATATTATTGTCACAAGTGCAACGCTAATGATTGTAAATTATCAAAGAATGCCTTGTTTTGCTATATGTATTGCATTGTTTGAATATATATATGTTTCATGCAATAAATTAGAAATGAAAGGGATACATAAATGTTATTAATAATAACGGGATGTATAAAAGTAAATGATAATACGCCATATGTTGCAGTAAGAGATGATCGCTTGCGCTTAGATGATTATATATCAACAATTAAATGGGCAATAGAGTCAGAAGTTTTTGATAAAATTGTTTTTTGCGATAATAGCGGATATGTATATGATGATAAAGAAATTCAAGATCTCGCAAAAATAAGGTTAAAAAAATTTGAATGGTTATGTTTTCAGGCTAGCCCTGATTTAGTGAATACATATGGCAAAGGATATGGTGAAGGAGAAATTATTAAATATGTTTTGAATAATAGTAAAATAATATCTGACAGTGATTACTTTTTTTGTAAAATAACAGGAAGGCTAAGAATCTCAAATATAGAAAACTTGTTGCGAAAAGATAGAAATTGTTTTATGAAAAAGCATTATTCAAAAGAAATTGATACGAGATTTTATTGTATATCTATGGATACTTATAAAAAGTATATGCTCAATGCATATAAAAATACATATGATTCTCAAGGAAAGTACTTAGAGCATGTATTTTATGAGGCACTAAAGAAATATAAAATCAAATATAAAATGTTTATGGAAAGACCTTTGTTTTTGGGTATTTCGGGAAGTACAGGAAGAAAGTATGAAGACATTAGAAAAAAACATGAAATTATTATAGATTTTTTATGTAAAACTAATATATATAACAATGAGATTTTATGGAATATAATAGCAAGCTGTAAAAATAAGAGGGTGACTGATAAGTGAAACAAACAAGTTTGAAAAGTAATTTTCTATTTAATTTGATCTATCAGATTCTTGCAGTTATAACACCTATATTCACGACACCTTATATTTCTCGTGTTTTGTCAGCTGATGGAATCGGAAAATATAGTTATGCTTTATCTATTGTGACATACTTTGGAATATTTGGATGCCTTGGAACTGCAACATATGGACAATTAGAAATTGCCAGAAATAGAGATAATAAGAAATTGTTGCATAAAACTGTGAGTGAAATATTTTTTGGGCGTTTAGTTACATTGATGATAAGTTTATTAATTTACTTTGCTGTTATTTTAAAAGCATCAGGACAATATAAACTGTTGTATAGTGTGTTAAGTCTCTATATATTAGGTCAAATGAATGATGTGTCTTTTATTTTACAGGGACTTGAATGGTTCAAAATGCTTGCAATGAGAAACATTATAATAAAAGTATTAAACATAGTATTGATTTTTGCTTTGGTAAGAGAACATAATGATTTATATATATATGCAATAATAATTCATGGCATAACCTTGATTGGTAATTTTTCTTTGTGGCCTCAAGTAATTAAATATATTAAGCCTAAAAGCTTTAAAAATATGAATTTTATACAGCATTGGAAGAAAAGTATGATATATTTTATTCCTACGGTTGCAACTATGGTGTATACGGTTTTGGATAAAAGTATGATAGGATGGATTACAGGATCGGAATTTCAGAACGGATATTATGAGCAGGCATATAAAATTGAACAGATATTATTGGTTTTTGTAACAACTGTTGGAACTGTTACATTTCCCAGAATGGCATATTTTTTTGAAAATGATAATAAGGAAGAACGTAAACGTATAATGGGAATTACAATGAAATTTATTATGTTGATTGCATGTCCGATATGTTTTGGTACTATGGCAATTTCAGAGAATTTAATTCCTGTTTTTCTAGGTAAAGGTTATGAAGAATGTATACTCTTATTAAGGATTTTTAGTTTTTTAATTATAATTATTGGATTAGACAATACGATAGGTAAACAATGTTTGATTTCAGCAGGTAAACAGAAAGAGTATAATATTGGAGTTATTGGAGGAGCAATTGTAAACTTTGTGACAAATATTTTGCTCATTTCTAAATTAGGAGCATGTGGAGCAGCGATTGCTTCGGTTTTTGCTGAAAGTGTTATTTTAGTAGTGTTTATTATATATAGTAAAGTTGAGTTGAAAATTCCTAAGCTTTCGATGTGCTTTTTCAAATACTTTATTTCAGCTATGTGTATGTCTATAATGGTTTGGAGAATAGGAATATTAATTTCAAATAAATTGGTAGCTTTAAGTGTACAAATATTTGTTGGAATTATTTTGTATGGGCTCTTTCTCTTGCTTATGAAAGATGAGTTCGTAATGGAGAGTATAAGAAGAGTCAAATTAAAAATATGATAAGCAGTGTAAGCTGTTATGTGATGTTATTAAGTAAACGCAAAATAGCGAGTATCTCATTACAGCATACAGCATACAGCATCTGTCAGACCGCTTTGTCTGCATTCGGTTACCAGTTCCATCCATTCTTCCAGGGAACGCCCTAGGGCACGTTTCTTACTCATAATAAAACCTCCAAATGTAGTAAATTTCTATCTCCTATCAAGCGGAGTGTAGTAAAAATCTATTTACTATCATTACGAGTTTAAAAACGTATGTAAATTACGCTTAAACGGAATGCCAGTTCCGCTGCTGCGGAACGGCTATTCCATTTTTAACGGTACGAAGTACCGCTAAATAATATCATTCTGTTTCACGCATATTTATACCAAAAGCTGTTGATGATTCCTGACTTGTTCTGGACATAAGATTCTCCTCCTCCTTAATATCAAGTTTTTCTCAGTATATCAAGAAGAGATCCATTCGTCACTACGCCATGTTTTGAGGCACTTACCAATGATAGGCAACTTTACGAAAAAAAGGTTTCATGGTATCATTATTTTATATATAATTGATGCTATGGAACCTTTTGAACATAACAGACATATAAAGTGGTGATTTTAGTGAATACAATTTATAGGATTCGTGAAAGTTTACAATGGGATCAGGAAAAAATGGCTGATGAGATGAACGTTACAGCTGTTACACTGAAGCGTTGGGAAAATGAGGATGGGATTCCGGGTAAAGCTGCCCAGGAGAAGCTTATCTCTATATGCCAGAAGGAAAAAATAGATTTGGCTGAAGTAGTAGAGGAGTCAATCAGAGAACAGGCACAGGAAATTGCGAAAAGTAATCCGTATAGAGAAATTTTGTTTCATGGTTCTGAGTCGGGATTGAAAGGAAATATTTCCTTGGCTAATCGGATATGTAGAGACTATCGCCGTGAAGGTAAGTATTTTGATGAAATCATTGACAGTGCAAGACAGAAGTAGGTGAAAATAATGGATTCGATAGAACTGAAGCTTTGTGATATTCAGGGCAGGTTGTTTGAGTTAGCGTGGAAAGAGCATTATAACAGTGAGAGATTTATCGTCAGGCTCCGGCAAAAACCATGAATGTAAATTACCTGATGTTTCACACGATGGATCCGGAGATGGCAGTGGAGGATCTTAAGGAAATCTACAGGCAAAAAAGGGGTGTGTAAAATATGGGTGCATCGCAGATCGAGCAATATAAAAAATCAAAAAGCTGACAGAAGTACGAACCTGTGTCATTGTAAAAGCAGGTTTATTCTGTCAGCTTTTTTATGTAAGTATAATTCGTTCGGCGGATGATGCGCTGTGAAATTATACCAGTTTATTTAATTTTTCAATAATTTCTGTAAGTTCTTCTCTGGAATACCCGCCAAAGCTTACCAGCGCACGTAATGGCATGGAGTCGGTCATGGCTTCTGTCATTTCTTCGGTGACAGCTTCGGAAGCGGCTTCAGAAGAGGACTCTTCACCGACGTTCATGGCTGAGATATATTTTGCTGTCAGTTCTTTTGTTGTTTCGCTTGTTTTTGGGTTGCGGAACAGTTCGCCCAGGGTGGTGTTCATATGAACATGCATCGGAAGCTCCTGGCTGCTGTTCAGATGGATCCTGCCTTCAAGATGGATATCTCTGGAAGATGTACCGACAAGGAGCTTATATTCGCCGCTGGCTGCGAACCAGTCATGAAGTTCTGTATTGTACCATGCGAAGCTTCTCTTGTCCAGCTCCATGGTTACTGTTTTGGTTTCGCCTGGATTCAGGAAAACCTTTTCGAAGCCCTTGAGCTCTTTTTCCGGACGGATCGCGGAACTGGTACAGTCTTTGACATAGAGCTGTACGACTTCTTTTCCTGCCATATTTCCTGTGTTTGTTACATCAACCGAAACGGTGATGGTGTCTTTGTCTGTAGGATTTTCATTGGAGATCTTCAGGTCGCTGCAGGCAAAGGTAGTGTAGGAGAGTCCATAGCCAAACGGATATGCTACATCCATTTCTTTTGTATCGTAGTAGCGATAGCCTACGAATACGCCTTCACGGTATTCAACCTTTTCACCACCGCCGAAGTTCAGGTAGGATGGATTGTCGGAGAGCTTGAGCGGTATTGTCTCGGCAAGCTTGCCGCTGGGATTTACTTTTCCGTAAAGGATGTTTGCGACAGCGGTACCGCCTGCCTGACCGCCGAGGTATGCTTCCAGAAGGCCTTTTATTTCATTGAGCCATGGCATCTCCACGGGGGAACCGTTGTGGAGGACGATCACGGTATTCGGCTGTACTTTAAGGATCTCAGAAATGAGACGGTTCTGGCATTCAGGAAGCCTCATGTGGGAACGGTCGTATCCTTCAGATTCAAAGCTGTCCGGAAGTCCGGCGAAGATCACAACCTTGTCAGCGGCGGCAGCAGTTTTGATCGCTTCAGCAGCAAGTGTGTCATCGTAGAGATCTTTGTCTGCAGGAAAACCTTCTGCATAAGTAACCTGTGCATCGGAAGGAACGGAATCCAGTGCGTTTGTGATCTTGAAGCAGTTGATATGAGAGCTTCCGCCGCCCTGGAAACGAGGCTTCTTTGCAAAACCACCGATGAAAGCAATTTTCTCGGATGCTTTCAGAGGGAGGATCTGCTCATCGTTTTTCAGAAGAACCATAGATTCTTCGGCAATGTGGCGTGCTTCTTCATGGTCTTTTTCCATGGTGAATTCCTGCGGTGCCCGGTTGTCTGCATATTCAAAAATTATGCGTAGAATGCGTTCGACAGCCTGGTCAAGAATGTCTTCCTTGAGGGAACCGTCTTTTACGGCCTGTACGATGAGGGCATCGTTGACCCCATTGGAGGAAGGCATTTCCAGCTCAAGACCAGCCTCAAGACCTTTGACGCGGTCATTGACTGCACCCCAGTCGGACATTACATAGCCCTTGAAGCCCCAGTCGCCGCGGAGAACATCTGTGAGAAGCCATTTATTCTCAGATGCGAAAGTGCCGTTGATCTGGTTGTAGGAGCACATGAAGGTGTATGGCTGAGCTTTTTTTACTGCGGTTTCGAATGCAGGGAAATAGATCTCACGTAAAGTGCGTTCATCAGCCTCGGAAGAATTGCTCATGCGGTGATATTCCTGGTTGTTTGCTGCAAAGTGCTTGATAGAGGTTCCTACATGCTGGGACTGTACTCCGTTTATAAAAGCGGCTGCGATCTCACCTGCAAGATAAGGATCCTCGGAATAATATTCGAAGTTTCTTCCACAGAGAGGAGAACGTTTGATGTTTACGGCCGGTCCGAGAACTATGGATACATCGTTGGCCTGAGCTTCTTTTCCGATGGTTTTGCCCATTTCTTCCATCAGCTTGCAGTCAAAGGAGCAGGCGCTTAAAGCGGCCGGCGGGAAGCAGACGGCTTTGATGCTGTCATTCATTCCAAGATGATCGCCCTTGTCATCCTGCTTACGAAGTCCGTGAGGGCCGTCGCTGACCATTACTTCCGGGATCCCCAAGCGTTCCACATGTTTCAGATGCCAGAAATCAAGACCTGAGCACATGCCGGCTTTTTCTTCCAGTGTCATCTGGCTTACGATTTTTTTCAGATCACGTTTCATTAAAAATACCTCCGAAATGTTTTTCTTACTATGAACTATAGCATGTTTTGCTGGTAAAATATAACAAAAATTCGTTAAAAATAAAAAAATATTGTAGTTTAGCCGAATCAAGTAAGTCTCTTACTTCAATTGCGAATATCCGCATGCCCCTCACATTTTCAGGAATATAAAAACGATATGCAGGTCGATTGACAGAGCGGTGAGAGATATCTTTTTCTGGCTTTTGTGGGAAGAGTGTAGTAATATAGGTAGGAATAATGACAGAGCTGCCGGACAGAAGAATGGTCGACTGTCTGGTTTATGTGAAAGGACTTATAATGAAAGACATCATATCAAGTATTATTACAAGTGTACTGACAGCTTTGTACCAGCCATTTTGGTTTTCTGTGATCCTATCTGTGATGGTACTGTTTTTTTATCTCTTTGCCTACCATAATGAGACAGGTGGAAGGGGAATCAGGGGAGCTTTTTCCGTGTGGTGGCAGTATTTCAGAGGAAATGCTTTTTTTCGGAAGCTGTTTTTTCTGACCTTTTATACAACCATGATCTTGTTTCGTACGCTGCTGAACCGGGATATGTGGATGAATCCCCTTTCGGATGTGATGGCGAACTGGTGGATCTGGAAATATGGAGAGGATGGTACCAGATATCTCACAACCGAGTGTATTGAGAATCTGATGCTGTTTATTCCGTTCACGATCCTGCTGTTCTGGACCGCAGGAAAGAAAATATTGAAAAAAACAACATTCTTGAATATTGTGTGGACCGGACTTAAGATTACCTTTGTATTCTCACTGTCCATTGAACTTCTGCAGCTTTTCCTGAGGCTTGGGACGTTCCAGGTTTCTGATCTGACATATAATACTCTTGGAGGAGGTATTGGCGGGGCTGTGTACTGGATTGGTCATCAGCTTTCAGTCAGGCGGGGAGCCGAATAATGTCTGCCGCAGATAGCAGGAAGACAGAGAAACGGATCAGCCCGGATTGCTGTTCGAGAGTGATACTTTGAAATTTTTGTAGTTACTGTTCACTGGTAATATTCCGCGAGGTGTTTTTTGTGAGCGAAGGTCACAGAAAACCCGAGACATACCGCGCGAATTTATGCGATTAGCATAAATTCTGTGCATCGCGAAGCGTGTTGCTGAGAACGGAGTGAACAGTAACTTTTTGCACGGTGCATCGCTAAAATTTCGTTGACAAATCTTCCATAACGTGTTAACCTAATACCAGTTTCAAAAAGAAAATGCATAGATGAGGAATAGTACACAAGAGAACGGAGCACAGAGAGCTGCTGGCCGGTGAGAAGCAGCGGAAGGGATTTGTGGAACTCGCCTCGGAGCATCTGCCTGAAATCTTTATATATTATATAAGAGAGTAGACGCAGACGGTGTCCGCCGTTATCCGGAGAGGATATAAGGATGTATATACATTCCGTATCTGTCAAGTGTGTGAATTTTTATTCATGAAATAAGAGTGGTACCGCGTAGGACAGCAGTTGTCTTTCGTCTCTTGCAGAATCTGCAGAGTCGGAAGATTTTTTTTATGTCTTTATATCAAAAACAGAAACCAAAGAGAAATTTTAATGGAAACAGAAAGTGGAGGAAAACAAAATGATGACACCATCCAAGTACAAACGTCAGTATTACATGCCGCCGGTGAAATGTATGAAATGGGCGGAGAAAGAATATGTGGATAAGGCCCCGATCTGGTGCTCTGTAGACCTTCGTGATGGAAATCAGGCACTTGTGATCCCGATGAGCCTGGAGCAGAAAGTGGAATTTTTCAAGCTTCTTGTAAAGATTGGTTTTAAAGAGATCGAGGTTGGATTTCCGGCTGCTTCTGAGACAGAGTATGAGTTTCTCCGTACGCTGATCGAGCAGGATCTGATCCCGAAGGATGTAACAATCCAGGTGCTGACTCAAGCAAGAGAGCATATTATCCGTAAGACTTTTGAAGCTGTTAAAGGCGCCCCAAAAGCGATCGTTCATGTATACAATTCCACATCCGTATCTCAGAGAGAGCAGGTATTCAAAAAATCAAAAGAGGAGATCCTGAAGATCGCAGTAGATGGCGCTGCACTTCTGAAAAAACTGGCTGATGAGACAGAAGGCAATTTTCAGTTTGAGTACAGCCCGGAGAGCTTTACGGGAACAGAGCCGGAGTATGCACTGGAGGTGTGCAATGCGGTTCTGGATGTATGGCAGCCCACTGCAGATAACAAAGCGATCATCAACCTGCCTGTTACGGTTGAGCATTCTATGCCGCATGTGTATGCAAGTCAGGTGGAATACATGTGTGATAATCTGAAATACCGTGAAAACGTGATCGTTTCTCTTCATCCGCACAATGATCGTGGATGTGGCGTTGCAGACTCCGAGATGGGTCTTCTTGCAGGCGCTGACCGAATTGAGGGAACTTTGTTCGGAAATGGTGAGCGTACCGGTAATGTGGATATTGTAACGCTTGGTATGAATATGTATTCCCAGGGTGTGGACCCGAAGATTGATTTTTCTGATATGCCGCATATTTGTGAGGTTTATGAGAAATGTACCGGAATGCAGATCTATGAAAGAAGTCCGTACAGTGGAGCTCTTGTATTTGCTGCATTTTCCGGATCGCATCAGGATGCCATCGCAAAGGGTATGCACTGGAGAGAGAACGGAGATCTGGAGCACTGGACTGTTCCGTATCTGCCGATCGATCCGACAGATGTGGGAAGAAACTACGACGCAGATGTTATCCGTATCAACAGCCAGTCCGGAAAGGGCGGTGTAGGCTATATACTGGAGACAAAGTTTGGCCTGAACCTTCCTCCGAAAATGCGCGAGGCTATGGGCTATGCAGCCAAAGCAGTGTCCGATCACAAGCACAAAGAGCTTCATCCGGACGAGATCTTCAGTCTGTTCAAATCTACCTTCGAAAATGTGGTTGAACCATACAGCATCAGTGAGGTTCATTTCCAGCAGAAGGAAGACGGCATCGTAACACGGGTTACTTCTACATTCCGTGGAAAAACCATCGTTACAGAGGCTTCCGGAAATGGTCGTCTGGATGCGGTAAGCAATGCACTGAAGAAAGCTTACGAACTGAAATACACACTGGAGACTTATCAGGAGCATGCTCTGGAGCAGAGTTCTTCCTCCAAGGCTATCGCTTATGTGGGAATCCGTAAACCGGATGGAACGCTTGCCTGGGGAGCGGGTGTTGATCAGGATATCATCCGTGCCTCTATTGATGCACTGGTAACTGCGATCAACAATCGATAAGCATCCGGTTCCGGATAGGTTTACAAAAAAATGAGAAGCTGCCATAAAACGCAGCTTCTTTTTTTGCCGTGCAGATGCTATAATAGTGCGGAATGTGAAAATAACAGTGAGTAAGAGGGATATTATGAAAAATAAGAAAAAAAACAGGAGCTCATACAGCCTGTCTGCAGAGCTGAAAAACGCTCTGAAATATCTGCTGATATGGGGAATGATCCTGATCTTTTCCGCATATCTGCTTAGTGATTCGGAGATCCTCGGAAATGTAAAGCAGCAGGCAAGACCGGATACCTGGTCTATGATCGGTGCGGGAGGAAGCTTTGAAGAGGAGTTTACCTGCAAAACGAACCGTCTGTCCGGTGTGGAGCTTTTTCTTTCTACAGAGAGTGCATCGGTTGCTGGAACGTTTCAGGTAACGCTGTATCAGAATGAAAGGGAGATCCAGAGCTGGCAGGCCAGCAGACTGACCATATCGTCGGGGGATACCACGTACTTCCGGCTTGACCAGAAGCTTACGGAATGTAAGGGGCAGAAATTCCGGATTGTTTTAGATGGCGCAAAAGGGGATACCGGAGTGGCTGCAGGGCTGGTGAGCCAGAAGGATGATACACAGACACTTGCCTATCGGATCATTTCCAGGCCATTTCCAAAATCACTGGTGTTTCTGGTGATTGGAGCGGCGGTAGCTGTGATGCTGGTGATCTTTGCATTTCTGAAACGCAGACAGCTCCGGGCAGAAGTGGTGTTTGCCGTTGTTTATATTTTTATGAGTATCTGTACGCTGGTGGCGGTTCCGGCCTTTAATTCGCCGGATGAGTACAGCCATTATTTGAGAAGCTATGAGGTTTCCAGAGGATATCTGACGTCGGAAGGCAACGGAGGAAACGACTTATTCTCATATGGAAGGACGTTTAACAGTGGTCTGGTTCCGGAATTTTCCGCCAAGGATCATGTATCATTATGGGATATCGGAGAGAATGCAGATCAGCGTATCGACCGGGAAAAAACACAGTTTTACGGATTTGGAAATACAGCCTTGTATGCACCTACTTCGTATCTTCCCCAGGCAGTAGGGATCCGCATTGCAGATCTGTTTACGGACCGGCCGATGGTTCTTGCCTATGCGGGAAGGATCGCCAATATGCTTATGTTTGGACTGTTCTTTTTCTTTGCCATTCGTCTGACGCCTGTTGGGAAAAATTTCCTCGTACTTCTGGGGCTGGTACCTGTGAATATCCAGTCAGCAAATTCCATGTCAGCAGATGCCCTGGCCCTGGCTCTGACGGTTGCTCTGGCTGCCTTTGTACTGGCTATGCGATATAAACAAAAAGAAGTGATGAGTAGAAGACAGCTGATATGGATGTACGTGCTGACCGGATTCCTGTGTCTTTGCAAAGTGGTTTACATGCCGTTTTGCCTGCTCCTGTTCCTGATCCCGAAAGAACGGTTTAAAAGCAGAAAAAATTACTGGTTTCATGTGGTCTGTGCAGGAGCTGTGATCCTGATCTTAAGTTTCGGCTGGCTGGTCATTGCATCCCGATATCTCTGTGAGTCACAGCCAGGTGTGGATACAGCTGCACAGCTTGTGGGGATCCTGAAGGATCCGGCTGCCTTTGTCCTGACTTTTGTGCGGAGCCTGGATAATTTTGGTGTGACCTATCTTACAGAAATGATAGGAAGTAATCTTGGATGGCTGAACATTCCTGTCTGTGCCCTGCTGGCAATGGGATATCTTTTGATCCTGGTCCTTCAGGTTTCCGGGAATGATGATATATCGGGAATCCGTCTGGATTTTCCGGCAAAGGGCATTCTGGGAGGAGTCAGTCTCCTGGTATTTGCGCTGATCTTTGTAACGTTATATGGACAGTGGACAGCCTATGGCTACGATAAGATCCTGGGCGTGCAGGGACGGTATTTTCTGCCGCTTCTTTTTCCGCTGATCCTTGCGCTGAAGCCCAAACGGTTTGCCGAAGGAGCCGGGGAAACACCATGGGGACTGTTTCTGGGAGCTTGGAGTATCGATCTGTGCGTTTATGCGACACTTTTCGTGCAGGCATTGTGCCGTTTTGCATAAGGCGTCGGATCTGGTCGAGCAAAAATCCTTGACTGACTGAAAACAAAATATTATAATCAAATCTGTAAATAACAGAGGAAAAAACTGTTCTGAAAAAGGATAAACAGGCAGATAGAAGTACGATTTCCGGAAAGTGGGTGTACAACATTGGACGGAGATAGAGACGCTATCTGCCTTTTTTTTCTGAAATGAAATACGGCATGAGTGTGGATAACTCTGCGGTTTTATGTGGATTTTATGTGGAATACATGTGGATAAGGTGTGGATAAAACACAAATACCGCCGTTGAAGCGTTAAATACGGGAAAAAGCTTGACATATTCAATATTATTAAATATAATTTTCCCATACATTACAAAAATGTTACAAACATGTAAAGGAAATCGTAATGATCCGTATTTATCCGGGAAGCGATGATAATGGGGGCTGTGATGTCGCATCGGAGGATTATGGGCTGTTACAGAAAATGAAACGCAAGGAATGAGATTATGAAAGTTGAGAAAGATTTACGCGAGGCTGACGGAGTGCAGGATGAACGTAGAAATGGAAAAACCGGAGGAAATTCCGCGCGCAGTTTTGCAGTGCTGACATTATGTGCAGTTTTGGCGATGGTTATTTCTCTGGGGACAAGGACATTTGCAGAAAGTGAGGGTGGCAAGGTTTATGCAGCTTCGGATGGAGGAGAGGGCTCTCCCTATGAAGAGGTTGCTGTTCCTACCGGGATCGCAGGTGTGGTTTCAGGAGTTACGGATACACCATTATCCGGAAGCACGGTTACAAGGATCGGAAGTTCCTGTGAGCAGGTGATCGTAGGCCAGAGAGTACAGAAAGTAACCAATACTGCTGCAGATCTTAATGTAAGCTCCTCTATGGAAAACAAAGTAAATGAACTTGATGCAAGGTCGATCACACTGGCAGAAAATCCCACACTGATGTCAGATGAAGACTATGATACACTTCTGAGGATCGTGGAGGCAGAAGCAGGAAGTGAAGATATCAAGGGCCGTGTTCTGGTGGCCAATGTCATCATGAACCGTGTAAAAAGCGAAGATTTTCCGAATACGGTGACAGAGGTTGTCTGGGATAACAGTGACGGCGTTCCACAGTTTTCACCGACCTATGATGGCAGGATCAATGAAGTTGCAGTTTCCGATGAAACAAGGGAAGCGGTCAAGCAGGCGCTGAAGGGTACGGATTATTCTGAAGGTGCACTGTTCTTTATCCAGAAATCTGCAGCAGAGGAACATAATGTGAAATGGTTTGAAAAGGACCTGAAGAGGCTCTTTAAATACGGGGTCCATGAATTTTATACATATAAATAGGAAGAACTGATGCAGTACAGAAGGAACCAACCGCCGGCAGAAACAGACCGGCGGTTTCTTTTTATCCGAAAGCTGTGAATATCTGTCTGATCACAGGGGGGGATTGGGCAAGACAGATTCTTTTTTAAAAGTGGTGGCATTTTCCATAATTCCATGCTATAATGTGATAACGTTGAAAAGAAAACGAATATCTTACAATAGAAAGGCGGAACACCAATGCAGGTATTGTACAAGAGCACCAGAGGAAAAGAGCAGGCAGTTACAGCGTCTATGGCCATACTTAAGGGCCTTTCTGAGGACGGCGGACTGTTCGTGCCTGAAAGCATTCCACAGCTGGATGTACCAATGGACAAGCTGGCACAGATGACCTACCAGGAGACAGCATATGAGGTAATGAGCCGTTTCCTTACAGATTTTACCGAGGATGAGCTTAAGAACTGTATCAACAAAGCATACGACAGCAAATTTGATACAGAAAAGATCGCGCCTCTTCATGAAGCGGACGGGGCATATTTCCTGGAACTGTTCCATGGCGCGACCATTGCATTTAAGGATATGGCACTTTCCATTCTTCCGCATCTGATGACAACTGCAGCGAAGAAGAATAATGTTAAGAATGAGATCGTGATCCTTACCGCAACATCAGGAGATACCGGTAAAGCTGCCATGGCAGGCTTTGCAGATGTGCCGGGAACGAAGATCATTGTATTTTATCCGAAGCATGGTGTCAGCCCGATCCAGGAGAAACAGATGGTAACTCAGAAGGGTGCCAACACTTATGTGGTAGGTATTACCGGTAACTTTGATGATGCCCAGACTGCAGTTAAGAAGATGTTCAATGATCATGAGCTGGCAGCAGAGCTGGATCAGGCAGGCTTCCAGTTTTCTTCTGCAAACTCTATCAACATCGGTCGTCTTGTTCCTCAGATCGTATATTATGTATATGCCTACGCATCACTGGTACGCGACGGCAGGATCAAAGACGGACAGGAGATCAATGTGGTAGTTCCTACCGGAAACTTCGGAAATATCCTTGCTGCATACTATGCGAAACAGATGGGACTTCCAATCCACAAGCTGATCTGTGCATCGAATGAGAACCGTGTTCTTTATGATTTCTTCCGCACAGGAACCTATGACAGAAAGAGAGATTTCATCCTTACGACATCTCCTTCCATGGATATCCTGATCTCCAGCAATCTGGAAAGACTGATCTATCGTCTTACCGGAGAAAATGCTGAAAAATGTGCAGAGCTTATGAAATCCTTAAGTGAGGGCGGCGAATATACCATTACTGACGAGATGAAAGCACAGCTTGTTGATTTTTATGGTAATTTCTGCAGTGAAGATGAGACTGCACAGGCCATCAGTGATATCTACAAAAACAGCAATTATGTGATCGATACGCATACTGCAGTTGCAGCCGGCGTATATAAGAAGTATGTAAGTGAGACAGCGGATCATCTTCCGACAGTGATCGCCTCTACTGCAAGTCCGTATAAATTCACAAGAAGTGTTATGGAAGCACTTGGTGAGAAGCATAAAGATCTGGATGATTTTGGCCTTGTAGACGCATTAAGTGCGCTTTCCGGAGTACCTGTTCCACGTGCAGTTGAAGAAATCCGTACTGCCCCGGTTCTTCATGACAGGGTGGTAGATGCAGTGGATATGCCGGCAGCAGTAAAGGATATCCTTAAGATCAAATAATAATTGATAATAAAATCAGTAAGAAAATGTATTTTCTGTTGAAAAAGCACAAATACTGGTTTATAATAAAAACAACGAAAACCGAATCCTGGAATGTTCGATCCCCCTTTTCTTTTTGAACCTACATTGACATTTTGGGAATCCAAAATCGCAGGTTGGATGTCAGACCTCACGTCGTGGTAGGCAGAAGACACTGTTGAGGATACCCACCTAGCATCTGCTAGGCGTCAAAAATAAGGGAACGGCATCCCGGGATTAATCGGTTAAAGACATAGAGCCGGTTAGTGGCTCTTTTTTCATATATGGGAGGAATTAAAACATGAGTGTTTCGGAAAGGAAATTTGGGGCACTTCCTACAGGAGAAGAAGTAAAAATCTATCATCTTGAGAATAAAAAAGGTGCCTATGCGGAAGTGCTTCAGTATGGTGCGATCCTGGTGAAGATATGTGTTCCGGATAAGAACGGAGATCTGAAGGATGTGGTCCTTGGATATGACGATATCCGAGGATATGAGATTAATGGATGCTTTTTCGGTGCGATCATTGGAAGAAGTGGAAACCGTATCGAGAATTCCAGATTTTTTATTGATGATAAAGAAGTGGTTCTTGCAGAGAATGAGAATCATAACAATCTTCACAGCGGTCCGGATGGCTTTGAGAAAAAGCTGTGGGAGGTAAAAGAAATTTCACAGGAGAAGAACAGCGTGGATTTCTTCCGCATCAGTCCGGATGGAGAGAACGGATTTCCGGGAGAATTTTCCATTGTTGTGAAATATGAATTCACAGAGGAAAACGAACTGAAGATTTTTTACAGAGGACGCTCTGATGCAGCTACCGTTGCCAATATGACCAACCATTCTTATTTTAATCTGAACGGAGAAGGCAGCGGAGATGTGCTTGACCAGGAAGTATGTATTCATGCGAAGTATTTTACTCCGGTAAAAGACAGCCAGTCCATTCCCACCGGTGAATATGCACCGGTGGCGGGAACGCCGATGGATTTCAATGTTTCCAAACCTATCGGCAGAGACATTGAGGCGGACTTTGAACAGCTGAAGTTTACAGGCGGTTATGACCACAACTATGTAACAGATAATTATGCAAAGGGCAATGTCCGTTCAATCGCTACTGCATACTGCAGGGAATCCGGTATCGGTATGGAGGTTTCCTCCGATTGCCCGTGTGTGCAGTTCTATGCAGGCAATTTTGTTAAGGATGAGAAGGGAAAGAACGGTCATGTTTATCATGAACGTTATGGATTCTGCCTGGAAACACAGGTGGAGCCAAATGCAGTCAATGTGGAGGATTTCCATTCTCCGATCCTGCTTCCCGGTGAAGAGTACAGCTCCGAAACAGTTTACCGTTTCTTTGTGAAATAACAGACAAACAGAAATAAAAGAGGTGCGAGAAGGCAATGCAGATACGTGTGGCAGAAGAGAAGGATGCAGCAACACTTTTGGAAATTTATTCCTACTACGTAGAAAAAACTGCGATCACATTTGAATACGAAACACCTTCCATAGAAGAGTTTACGCAGCGAATCCATAATATAAAGGTGAAATATCCGTATATTGTGGCAGAAGAGAAGGGAGAGATCCTGGGATATGCCTATGGTTCGGCGTTTCACCCGAGGGCTGCTTATGGCTGGTGTGCGGAGATGTCTGTTTATGTGAGACATGACCGGCGGGGCAGCGGTGCAGGAGGCAGACTCTATCGAGCCTTGGAGAGTCTTCTTGCAGAGATGGGAATTCTGAACCTGAACGCCTGCATTGCAGTTGCACCAAAAGATGATGAATACCTGACCAGTGCCAGTGTGGATTTTCATAAGCATTTCGGCTATAAGCGTGTGGGAGAGTTCCACAGATGCGGCTATAAGTTTAACCGTTGGTATAATATGGTATGGATGGAAAAGATGATAGGCGAACATAAGAGCCTGCAGCCGGAAGTAAAGCTTTTCCCGGAAATCCAGGATAAGATCGGATTTGAACGTTTTTCCTGGTAAAAAAAGAAACCTGAGGGAGGTCAGCATGGACGAGGAAAAGAAAAATATAATCCAGCTCATGCTGGGATTTGTGCGCAGGGCAAACGGAGATCATGTCAGTGCATATGCGGCCCAGGCAGCGTATTTTCTGATCATGTCTTTTATCCCGTTTATACTGTTTCTTACAACGCTGATCCGTTATACACCCTTAAGCTATAATGTTGTCAGGGATGCCATCATCGGGTTTGTGCCCGGAAATCTGCAGACCTTTGTGCTGAGCATTGTGGTAGAAGTATACAAAAGAAGTACAGCCATCGTGCCGTTGTCTGCGCTGATGGCGCTCTGGGCGTCCGGAAAGGGAATGCAGGCGATCACCAATGGCTTAAATACCATTTATCATGTAAAGGAAACCCGAAACTGGCTGATGACCCGAATCTATTCGGTTTTTTATATGCTGTTGTTTGTGCTGGCAATCATTGTCACTCTTCTGGTCCTGGTTCTTGGTAATCGAATCCAAGTAGCTGCACAGAGAACCATTCCGATTCTCGGGAGGCTGCTGGCCAAGGTTATAGGGGCCAGGACATTGCTTGTATTTGCCGTGCTGTTTGCAGTGTTTCTGGTCCTTTATAAAGTGCTTCCAAACCGAAAGGCAACCTTTAAAAGCCAGCTTCCGGGTGCATTTATGATCGCAGTGGCATGGATGATATTTTCCTATGGATTTTCCCTGTATTTTGAATTTTTTCCGAGTTTTGGAAATATGTACGGAAGTCTGACTGCGCTGATCATGGTAATGCTGTGGCTGTATGTGTGTATGAACCTGCTTCTTTACGGGGCGGAGATCAATGCCTACTTCGAAAATGAATTCCGAAAGGCCCAGAGATCTGTAAAAACACTTCTTTCCAAGAAAGAAAATGAAAAAAACAGTTCCAAAGAATCCTGACTTTGCGCTTGACAGAAGGCAGACCTTGTGGCATAGTATTAAAAGACAGAAAAGCTGTGAAGGTGTTTATAGAGGATCATTTTCTCACAGAGAAGGGAAGTCACCGGCTGTAAGCTTCCCCGGGTTCAGATGGTTCTTGAATTTCCCACCGGAGCTTCCTCTCTGAAGTAACAGTAGGAGATGACGTAAGCTGCGCGTTAAGCAGACAAGAGGTGCCCGTGATCTTTTCATGGGAAACTGGGTGGTACCGCGGATATTCCGTCCCTTTTATGAGGGACGGTTTTTTTATTGCCCATATCTGGATCTTCGGGGTGGGCGGCGGATCATTTGATCATTTTAATTAAAGGAGAAATAGACCATGGATATGAAAGAAAGACTTCAGGAACTGGCTGAAAATGCCAGAAAACGGATCGAGGAATCCGAGGGCCTGGATAAGCTGAATGATGTGCGTGTTGCATATCTTGGAAAAAAAGGTGAGCTTACTGCAATCTTAAAAGGTATGAAGGATGTTGCTCCGGAAGAGCGTCCGAAGGTTGGACAGCTTGTCAATGAGACAAGAGCTAAGATCGAAGAACTTCTGGAAGCCTCCAAAAAGGATTTCGAGGAGAAGGTCCGTGAGGAAAAAATGAAGGCAGAAGTGATCGATGTAACACTTCCTGCAAAGAAAGCGAAGATCGGTCATCGCCATCCGAATACTATCGCTCTGGAAGAAGTTGAGCGTATTTTCATCGGAATGGGCTATGAGGTTGTGGAAGGTCCGGAGGTTGAGTATGCGGACTACAACTTTACAAAGCTGAATATTCCGGAGGATCATCCGGCAAGAGATGAGCAGGATACATTCTTTATCAATGATTCCATTCTGCTCCGTTCCCAGACATCACCGGTGCAGGCGCGTGAGATGGAAAAAGGCAAGCTTCCGATCCGTATGATCGCACCTGGCCGTGTATTCCGTTCTGACGAGGTAGATGCAACACATTCACCTTCCTTCCATCAGATCGAGGGCCTTGTTATTGATAAGAATGTTACGTTTGCAGATCTTAAGGGAACCCTTCAGGAGTTTGCAAAAGAGCTGTTCGGACCGGAGACAAAGACCAAATTCCGTCCGCATCATTTCCCGTTCACAGAGCCGAGCGCTGAGGTTGATGTTTCCTGCTTCAAATGCGGCGGAAAAGGCTGCCGTTTCTGTAAAGGTTCCGGCTGGATCGAAATCCTTGGCTGTGGTATGGTTCATCCGAATGTTCTCCGTATGTGCGGAATCGATCCGGATGAGTATACAGGATTTGCCTTTGGTGTAGGTCTGGAACGTATCGCACTTCTGAAATATGAGATCGATGATATGCGTCTTCTCTATGAGAACGACAGCAGATTCCTGAAACAGTTCTAAAACAGTGAACACGGATCATGAGTATCCGTCTGACAGTAAATATAGAAAAAAGAAGGGACAACCAAAATGAATACTTCATTATCTTGGATTAAAACATATGTGCCGGATCTGGATGTAACGGCACAGGAATATACAGATGCCATGACCTTAACAGGAACAAAGGTAGAGGGCTTTACAGAGCTGGATGCAGATCTTGATAAGATCGTGATCGGCCAGATCGATAAGATCGAGAAGCATCCGGATGCAGATAAGCTGATCATCTGCCAGGTAAATATCGGAACTGAGAGTGTGCAGATTGTAACAGGCGCTCCAAATGTAAAAGAAGGAGATAAGGTTCCGGTTGTTCTTGATGGCGGACGTGTTGCAGGCGGCCATGATGGAAAAATGACTCCCGGAGGGATCAAGATCAAAAAAGGCAAACTCCGTGGCGTTGAGTCCTTTGGTATGATGTGCTCTATCGAGGAACTTGGAAGCACCAGAGAAATGTATCCGGAAGCACCGGAATACGGAATCTATATTTTCCCTGAGGACGCAGTTGTGGGTGAGAGCGCTGTTAAGGCACTTGGCCTTGACGATGTGGTATTTGAGTATGAGATCACTTCTAACCGTGTAGACTGCTACGGTGTTCTTGGAATCGCAAGAGAGGCAGCAGCAACCTTCCAGAAGAAATTCTGCCCGCCGATTGTAGAGGTTAAGGAAAATGATGAGAAAGCTTCCGATTATGTAAAGGTTACTGTAGAGGATCCGGAGCTTTGCCCGCGTTACTGCGCAAGAGTTGTAAAAAATGTCAAGATCGGTCCGTCCCCGAAGTGGATGCAGAGATGTCTGGCTTCCAATGGAATCCGCCCGATCAACAACCTGGTTGATATCACAAACTATGTAATGGAAGAGTTTGGACAGCCAATGCATGCATATGATCTGGATACCATCGCAAATCAGGAGATCGTTGTACGCCGTGCAGGAAAAGATGAGAAATTCGTCACACTGGATGGCCAGGAGCGTATCATGGATGAGAACGTTCTGATGATCTGTGACGGTGAGAAGGCTGTCGGCATCGCAGGTATCATGGGGGGAGAGAATTCCATGATCACAGACGATGTAAAAACGGTTCTTTTTGAGGCGGCGTGCTTCGATGGAACCAGCATCCGTCTTTCTTCCAAGAGGATCGGACTTCGTACAGATGCATCCGGTAAATTTGAGAAGGGTCTTGACCCGAACAATGCACAGGCTGCAATTGACCGTGCATGCCAGCTGATGGAAGAGCTTGGTGCAGGTGAGGTTGTAGGCGGAATGGTTGATGTCTGCAGCGAAACAAGAGAGCCATCCAGAGTAAAATTTGAGCCTGAGAAGATCAACAAGCTTCTTGGAACCAGCCTTACAAAAGAAGAGATGATCGATTATCTTGGACGTGTAGAACTGGTTTATGATGAAAAAACAGACGAGATCGTTGCACCGACATTCCGTCAGGATATCCACTGTAATGCAGATGTTGCAGAGGAGGTTGCAAGATTCTATGGCTATGATAAGATCCCGATGACACTTCCTACAGGAGAGGCTACTACGGGTAAGCTGCCATTTAAGCTTCGTATCCAGGAGGTTGCAAGAGATATCGCAGAATACTGCGGATTCTCAGAGGGAATGTCCTATTCTTTCGAAAGCCCGAAGGTATTTGACAAGCTTTGTATTCCTGAGGACAGTGATCTTCGTAAAGTCATCACCATCAGCAATCCTCTTGGAGAGGACTACAGTATCATGCGTACAAGCACACTGAACGGTATGCTGGCATCCCTTTCCACAAACTATAACAGACGTAATAAAGATGTTCGTCTTTACGAGCTTGGAAATATCTATCTTCCGAAGTCCCTTCCGGTTACAGAGCTTCCGGATGAGCGTACCATGTTTACACTTGGAATGTACGGAAAAGGCGATTTCTTTGATATGAAGGGTGTATGCGAGGAGTTCTTCGAGAAGATCGGAATGAAGAAAAAGGTTACCTACGATCCAAACAGCGGAAAACCATTCCTTCATCCAGGAAGACAGGCTAACATGATCTACGAGGGTAAGGTAGTTGGATACTTAGGTGAGGTTCATCCGGCTGTTGCAGATAATTACTCTATCGGAGAAAAGGCATATATCGCAGTGATCGACATTCTGGATGTTCTGGAATTTGCTGGTTTCAACCACAAATATACAGGAATTGCCAAATATCCGGCTGTAACTCGTGACCTGAGCCTTGTAGTTCCCCATGCAGTTCTCGCAGGACAGATCGAGGAGATTTTTGATCAGAGAGGCGGAAATATTCTTGAGAGCTATCAGCTGTTCGATATCTACGAAGGTGCACAGATTGAGAAAGGTTTCAAATCCATGGCTTATTCTCTGGTATTCCGTGCCCATGACAAGACTCTTGGTGAAAACGAGATCTCCGCAGCAATGAAAAAGATCATAAATGGTCTTAACGGACTTGGAATCGAGCTGAGAAGCTGATGCTGATCTACATTGTAAGACATGGCTTGACTGAGTGGAATAAATTAAAAAAGCTTCAGGGTGCAGCGGATGTACCTCTTGCGAAGGAAGGGATCCTTCTTGCAGAAAAAACCGGAGAAGCTCTCCGTAATGTGAAGTTTGATATCTGTTTTACAAGTCCGCTCTCAAGGGCAAAACAGACAGCAGAATATGTTCTGGGGAAACGTGATGTTCCAATTATACCGGATAAGCGGATCCAGGAGATCGATTTTGGTGTGTTGGAGGGTGATCAGGTAAGAGATGCAGATGGCAATTATATCGATCCGCAGATCGAGGCTTTTTTTCGTGCTCCGGTAAATTTTAAACGACCGGAAAAGGGCGAGGATATTTTTGATGTAATCGCCAGGACAAAGGATTTCTGGGATGAAATAACATCAGATCCGACTCTTGCGGATAAAACAATTCTTGTTGCCTCTCATGGATGTGCAGTCCGTGCTCTTCTTCAGAATGTAGATCCTGATCCGGAGAATTTCTGGAGAGGCTCCGTGCCGCCAAACTGCTGTGTTAATCTTGTGGAAGTAAAGAATGGAAAGACAACGCTTCTGGAAGAAGATAGAGTTTATGCATAGAAAATAATGAGAAACGCAGAATAACTGTAATGGCTGTTCTGCGTTTCTTTTTTGCTTGTTTTTATTGGTGGAATTTCACAGGTTATGATTGACTAATTGAGATAAAATGAGATAAAATATATAAAAAGCAATGGATAATTCAGAAAAATAAAAGTTAAACCTTACTAATTATATAAAAATGCAGAATTGTGTTGGAATTATATGAAATCATTTAACCAAGTGCGGATTGCGAATATCCGCCTACGGATAGAGGATAATTACTGATAGCGATGTGATATATGGAATGGGGTGAGTATATGCAGTCATTAAATGAGACAAAAGCAGGGGAAAGCTACACGATCAAGTGGATGACCGGAATGCCGGAGACTATGGAACAGATCAGGCAATATGATGTCAGTGAAGGAAAGACCGTACAGATCATAAGCAGGATACTTGGCGGAGTGATCGTAGGTGTTTGCGGACGCAGGATCCTGATCAGCGATGATGCAGCCTGCCGTATAAAAGTATAAATAAAAGTATAAATAGAAAAAAGACGAAAGGACAATTCTTTTGGCGAAGGAATTGTCCTTTCTGGTTGTTTTAGGGAAGATGTTATGATAGTATGGGAACAAAAGAGTAACTTTTTTCAAAAATAAAGACAGGGGAGGCATATTATGGGAAAAAAGTTTATGAATACAGTGCTGTTTCTGGCAGTAACAGTGGCCGCGGCAACCCTGACTGCTTATGTTGGAAAAGGCTCCGGGAATGTGTTGCTTTATAATTTTACATTTCTGGGACTTATGCTGATCATATACGCAGTGGGGCTTTTTGCAGGTTTATATCGGATGGATAACCTGTCAAGAGCACTGAAGCATGGCGCTGGTGAGATCACAGAAGTGTTTCAGCTTCCGGGAAGAGCCAGAAAAGAAGAGATTGGGCAGCTGCGAGGGATTTTCGGTGACCGCTATCTCGACAAAAAGATGGATGATTTTGTTGACAGCATCAGCAGAACGGAAGAAGGGATCGCTGAAGTAGAGGATTTTGTGAATATTGAGGATGTAGATGTACATATCCACAAGAGACTCCTTGAGATGGCTCCGGACATTTTTACAAGCCTTGGTATCCTTGGAACATTTATCGGTCTTGTGTGGGGACTTAAGAATTTCCAGCCCACAGATTATGAAGTGATGACAAGCTCGGTATCCGCTCTTGTAGATGGCATCAAAGTTGCGTTTCTGACTTCCATTTATGGAGTTGCACTTTCTGTTGTGTACACATTTGGGATGAAAAGCGGATATTCTGCGATGTCCCAGGCGATGCAGGATTTTCTGGATCGTTTTCACGCACTGGTGCTTCCTACTGCGGAGAATGAGTCCTGGAATCTCCTTGTTTCCAGCCAGAAGACGCAGACAGAAGCCATGAAACAGATGGCGGAACAGTTTTCTGTGCAGATGGCAGATAGCTTTGAGAAAGTGATCACACCTACTTTTCAGAAGATGAATGATTCTCTGGACGTTCTTACCGCATCTGTGACAAAAGGGCAGCAGGATGCGATCCGGGAGATCCTGGATACGTTTTTAAGCGAGATGCATGGTTCCTTTCAGATGCAGTTTGAAGATTTTAATGATGCTCTGGCAGAACTTAAGAAGGTGCAGAAGGAGAATACAGAATATACATCAGAATTGTACAAGACCATGAGCAGTCAGCTGAGTGAAACCTTTACGAAGCAGGAACGTGCCATGAAGGATGCCATTAAGGAAATCGATGAGATGCAGAGCAGTTATATGAAGACTGCAGATCGTATTATCCGGGATAATCAGATGATCCAGCAGCTACAGAAACAGGATTACGAAAAGCTTGCCCGGCATATGCATGAAAATGAAAAAGAATCCGCAGATCTCTGGAAAACCTGCAATGCATCTATGCGCCAGTATGTGGACAGTGCTGCAGAAGGGATGAAAGCAGTTGCGGATTCCAATAGGATCAGCGAGGAGCTTCTTCGTGAAGATAAGAAGATGATCGAAGATTTTGAAGCCAGAGTGAAAGAATTTACTGAGAGCCAGAAGATGGTCAATAGTGTTCTGGATGAGGTACGCAGGCTTCTTTCTGAGATCAAGACGGCAAAAAATAACCGTGATATCCATCTGATCGCCGGACAGCCCTGGGGTTATGGAAGCAATGCCGGTATCCAGGAACTTAAGGATAAGCTGACGGGTCTGGAGGATCTTCTGGAAGGACAGGGCGCAAGACAGGAAGCGCTGCTGGATGAGATCGAGCGCAGTATCCGTGAGGCAACGAAGGCAGCACAGAAAAGCCGTTTTGGTTTATTTAAATAAGAGAGGAATTGTCAATGCGCAAAAAAAGAAAGCCGGAGGAGCATGGGTTTAATGTCTGGCGTTCTTATTCGGATATGATGGCAGGAGTTTTGCTGCTTTTTGTTCTGATCATGTGTGTGACACTTTTTCAGGCACAGAAGAGCTATCAGGACAGTCTGAAGGAACGGGATGAAAAAATCGCTCTTCAGGAAAAATATACAGAAGAGCTTCTGGAAAAACAGAATGCGCTGGATGAGCAGGCAGGGACATTAAAAAGCCAGGATGAGCAGCTCAAGTCCAAGGACAAGCAGATCAAATCTCAGGATGAAGAACTGTCTTCTCTGGCGGAGAAGCTTGCCAGACAGCAGGAAACGCTTGAGGCGCAGCAGAAAAAGCTGGCCTCTCAGAAAAAGAAGCTTTCCAGCCAGCAGGATACATTGAAAGAGCAGCAGTCTGCGCTGGATGAAAAAACAGAGCTTCTGGAAGAGCAACAGGAGAAGATTGACAAGATCATCGGCGTGAAAGCTGAGGTTGTGGAAGCTTTGCAGAAGGAATTTGAAAAAAAGAACCTCAATGTGGATATTGATCCACAGACAGGTGCGCTGACGCTGAATGCCAATGTTATGTTTGATTATGATCAGGCAGAGCTTACCGATTCCGGTAAGATGACATTGTCTATGGTGCTGCCGACATATTGTAAGGTGTTGCTGGATGATTCCTACAAGAAATATCTTGGCGAGATCATTATTGATGGTTATACGGATACAGACGGAGATTACAGTTATAACCTGGAGCTGTCACAGAAGAGGTCTCTGGCGGTAGCGCAGTATCTTTTGGATATTAAGAGTGATTTTCTGAAGGATTCACAGGTTCAGGAACTGAAGGATTGTCTGACAGTGAATGGGCATTCCATGTCAGATCCGGTTCTGGATGCAGATGGAAATGTAGATAAGGATGCGTCCAGACGTGTAGAGGTAAAATTCCGTTTGAAGGATGAAGAGATGATCCAGGAACTGAATAAGATCATGCAGGGAGATTCTGCAGAGTCCGACAGTACTGCTCAGAAAAAAGAAAAGAATCAGAAAGAAAATCAGGATAATAAGCAGTAATAAAATATGGCTGCTTTATATTTTTTAAGGAGGATTGGGTATGAAAAGAAAACTGGCATTGATGCTGACAATGACGCTTCTGGCTGGCAGCCTGGATTCGGGAATGCTGGTCAGTGCAGCTGATTTTTCAGCAGAAGAGAGTGTGGAACAGGCAGTGGAAGAGGAGCTTTTTCTGGCTGTACATCCCTTTCTTCCATCCACATTCTGGATAATGGGGTGGTGGTAGAAGCAGGTGCATTTAAGCAATGTACAAGTCTTACCCGTATCCATATTCCTGCATCAATGGTTACACATGGTTATGTGGGTGAGAGTCCGGCGTATCCGGGAATTTTTGCGGCTGACGACGGTCACCTTTGTGAAAGGGATCGCAAAGATCGCCAAGTACAGAACTCGCCTTCGGCTCAGAAAGCAGGCCCTGCCGCAATAACGCCGTCTCCCGCAGCCCAAGTAGTAATCACCCCTCCTCCGCAGCAGCCCGGCCCGATGCCACCTTCCTCTGGCTGACGTTTCCAGCCGACAGGAAAAAACATGCGGGGTATGGAAGCGGACTGGGCGTCCTGTCCTGAAATGTCAGACTGGTACAGAATATTCCTATAAGTATCGAAGAATACAGAAACGGGATCGTCACAGCGTATCACCATAAATATCGAAGAATACAGGAACTAGATCGGCCCAGTGTATCACCATAAATATCGAAGAATACAGGGACCAGATCGGCACAGCGTACCATCATAAATATCGAAGAATACAGGGAGCAGATCGGCACAGCGTACCACCATAAGTATCGAAGAATACAGAAACCAGATCGGCACAACGTTCCATTCTGAATACCGCAGCATACAGACAAAAGTCAATAACGCAGCACACACAACAACGAAGAACTATTTCCGTGCCCAAGAGGGTGGGGGTGCAGGGGGAGGGCCTTCGGGCCAATGCCATTTAGATAGAACATTTTGTAGATGATTCTTTATGTTACATTCTGTAA
>ENA-OVIX01000028-OVIX01000028.1-human-gut-metagenome-genome-assembly--contig:-NODE-28-length-77886-cov-21.3018_pt1 | contig 77886 bp, 59 predicted proteins | sample MGYA00248638_ERZ507555 | MGnify/ENA primary metagenome ERZ507555 (study PRJEB26165, sample SAMN02676130) | human gut metagenome | isolation source: stool | host: Homo sapiens | place: USA | study: EMG...
GAGAATCGTATGTGTTTCACTGTTTAGTTATCAAGGTTTGTTGTGTCTGTCTCTCAGACAGCTCGTTTATTTTATCTCATCTCAAATCGTTTGTCAAGTACTTTTTTCAACTTTTTTCAAACTTTTTTTGATGAATCTCTGTCTCGCTGACAGCTTGTTTACTTTATCACATCCGCAAACGTTTGTCAACAAGTTTTTTCATTTTTTTGAAAAATTTATTTTTTTCAAAAAAACAACGGAGAAGGAGGGATTTGAACCCTCGCGCCGCGTTAGCGACCTATACCCTTAGCAGGGGCACCTCTTCGGCCTCTTGAGTACTTCTCCAGACTCCGAACTTATAATTTCTTATTAAATTGGAGTGCATTTCTTCTGTGTTTTCATCCGAAACGCATGGTTAATTATATCCGAAAGATATAAGTTTTGTCAACACCTTTTTTTCATTTTTTTACATTAATTTTATCTTAGCGCGATTGACCAATCATATTATCCCCTTAGGCAGGTGGCTACGCACGACACGCTGTCCGTGTGGACAGCGCAGGGGAAGTCCATCTCAGAGTTCCGAAGTCCGAGGGCTTCCCTGCCCCCCCACCCTCTTGGGCACGGAACAAGCGCTACATCTTCGATATATAATGCGACTGACTTTTATTATGGAATCTTATGCCAAGCTGATTACTGTCTGAGCCGATATTATTCCGGAACGTTGTGCCGAGCTGATTCTTAGATACAACATTCCTCCTGAACAATTTCTGTATGACACTCTACTGCCATGCATCATTGAATACTATCTCGAACTGTTCACTTTCCGCAACCGGCCTGTGTGCACAGCCGAGGAGCTGGCATATGGGCGGGGCGCTCTGCAGGAGGTGTGACAACTACTTAGGCTCTGGAAGGTGGCGTTGTTTTTCAAAAGTTCGCTGTCTGAGCGCAGCGAGTTCGGACTTTTGGAAAACGCTTTTAGCCACCTTTCAGAGTCTTAGTAGTTTCCACCGACGAAGCCTGTCCCGCCCATATGCCAGCTCCTCGGCGTCCGTCAAACCACGAAATCCCGCAACACCCAAAGAAAAGAGGCCGCACATGCAGCCTCTTACACACATAACTATAGAAACTATAAGTAACCCAACATCAGATCATCCAGAAATTATCCGTGCAGACAATCCTCCGGTAAGTCTCAAACTTAAACCACTTATTATGAAACTCCGACTTATTATCAGCAGCCTCAAACTCCCTCAAAAACATCTGATAATCATCATTACTGCGGATCTCCAGGGCAAAACCTCTCTCATCCACAACAGGAAGCCCCATAAACACATACTCATCCAGCGGAATAATATCCTGCACCCTCTTATCACGGATCATAACAGCCGCGCTATCCTCCAGAGAAACAATATCAAAATAGCCCGGATACTCAAAGCTGTCACCCTCAACAGGCACCACATCCCCTACATGATAAGTCTTAACCTCTTTATCCGCCTTGGAAAGCAGCGCATTCTCAAGGTTAAAATAAAACTCCTCAAAAACATAACCGCCAACCTTCACATCATCCTTCTGGAAATAAGGCTTCTCCCCCTCAATATCAACCGACTCCACAACACCACATGCAGAAGTCATATGACTCACACGGTCGATCAGGATCAGCTCACCAAGAGTCTTATTCCTCTTAAACCCATCCAGCACAACCTTATCCGAAAGACCGATTTTGCAAAGAGCGATCTCATTCTTCTCGATCGTATCCGCATGCAGATGCTCCCCGGTATTTACATCCGTCTTAAACTCAATACTCTTAACCACACCTGCGATCTTCTTGGTACCAAGCTTCACAAGATACTCCTTGCCCACTTCAAGCCTGGAATCATCCATCCATAGAAGCGTAGCCTCAAAGCCCTTTGCAACAGGGATCTCATTATTATTGGTAAGAACACATCCACGGCTTACATCCACCTCTTTATCCAGCTGTATCGTAACAGCCTGGCCGGCAACAGCCTCTTCACGATCGTCACTGCCCACCAGGATCGTCTTAACAGCCGCTGTCTCGTTGCTTGGGAGCGTTGTGATGATATCGCCTACATGAACCCGGCCACTCTCGATCTGGCCCTGGAAACCGCGAAATTCATGGTTTGGACGAGAAACACGCTGAACAGGCAGATAAAACTCGCTGACATTCTCAGCCTCTGAAACATCCACAGTCTCAAGATGCTCCAGAAGAGCTTTCCCCGTATACCAAGGCATATTCGGAGACTTCTTCGTTACGTTATCACCCTCTGTAGCACTGACAGGAATGATCACAACATCCTGAAGCCCCAGCGTCTCAGAAAGCTCATTGATATCCTTTACGATCTCATTAAAACGACTCTCACTGTAATCAACAAGATCCATTTTGTTCACAGCAAATACAAAATGATGGATACCCATCAGAGCGCAGATACGTGCATGACGCCTTGTCTGCACCAGAACCCCCTGCTTCGCATCCACAAGAATAATGGAAAGCTGAGCAAAGGAAGCTCCAACCGCCATGTTCCTTGTATACTCCTCATGTCCGGGAGTATCCGCAACGATAAAGCTTCTTTTATCGGTTGTAAAATAACGATACGCAACATCAATGGTGATTCCCTGCTCACGTTCTGCCATCAGGCCATCCAGAAGAAGAGAATAATCAATGGCACCACCTCTGGAACCTACCTTGCTGTCCAGAAGAAGGGCTTTTTCCTGGTCCGCATATAAAAGCTTGGAATCATAAAGAATATGACCGATCAGTGTAGATTTTCCATCATCTACACTTCCGCAAGTGATAAATTTCAGTAATCCGCTCATCCTAGAAGTACCCCTCTCTCTTTCTTTTTTCCATACTTGCAGTTCCGCCGTCGGAATCAATAACACGTGTGGTTCTCTCAGATTCCACAGAGCTTAAGGTCTCGTCAATGATCTCGTCCAGTGTCTCCGCGTCAGACTCGATACCACCTGTCAGAGGATAGCATCCGAGAGTACGGAAACGGACCTTTTTCATCTGCGGCTCCTCCCCCGGGTTCAGGCGCATTCTGTCGTCATCCACCATGATAATGTTGCCGTCTCTGTATACAACCGGACGCTCTTTTGCAAAATAAAGAGGAACGATCGGGATATTTTCTCTCTTAATATACTGCCAGATATCCGTCTCAGTCCAGTTGGAAATCGGGAAAACACGGATGCTTTCGCCTTTATTGATCTCCGTATTATAAAGCTTCCACATCTCCGGACGCTGGTTCTTCGGATCCCAGGCCTGCTCTGCATTACGGAAGGAGAAGATACGCTCTTTTGCACGGCTTTTCTCCTCGTCACGACGACCGCCGCCAAAAGCAGCTGTGAAACCATATTTCTTAAGAGCCTGCTTCAGTGCTTGCGTTTTCATGATATCTGTATATGCGGAGCCGCTATCAAAAGGATTGATACCCTGCTTCAAACCATCCTGATTAATGTACTCAAGCATTTCGATTCCCAGATCCTTCGCGGTTTTGTCACGAAACTCGATCATCTCTTTAAATTTCCATGTTGTATTTACGTGAAGAAACGGAAATGGCGGTTTCTCCGGATAAAAAGCCTTCATTGCAAGATGAAGCATTACAGAACTGTCTTTTCCTATAGAATAAAGCATTACCGGCTTCTCGCACTCTGCTGCAACTTCACGGATGATATAAATTGCCTCTGCTTCCAGCTCATCCAAATGTGATAATCCACTCATATCTGATCTCATCCTCCTGTTCCGGCCGCCAGAACCGGCAGCACTTATCTTCTGGTCTAATATTTATTCGAATTCCGTCGATCCACATCGATCACGGATGTAGAACCGTCCGTTTTTGTAATGATCCAATGAAGGATATCTCCTTCGCTTTTTACATTCATGATACTTCCGTTCCCACCGATATCCGCACCAAGGAAAAAGTCGATGGCACCGGCTTTACATTCCTTTACACAGGAAACGCAGCCCCAGCAGTTTTTCGGATATTTCATCACGGCTTTTTTGCCTTCCATGACGATCAGGGTTCCCGGACATACTTCACTGCATTTTCTGCAGCCAACACATTTTTTCTGATCAATTCGTATGCTCATATGTGTCCTCCTTTACAATGTCGCGAAAAATCATCCTGATCTCGCCGTTTTCCAGTTTCGAATTTACATATTTATAAAATTTCTCATCTGTTTCTGGATGATCCAGATTTTCGTTAAAAGAATGCCATCTGGTCTCTTTGCGGTTTTTCAGATGAGCGATCAGTGAACGGCACACAATGAGACGCTCACGAAGTTCGTATGCAAACATCAGCTCATGCATATCTGCTGCCGCTGTTTTTTCGGCAAGAGCCTGAAGCTGAAGGATTTTTTCATCTGCAAGAGCAAGCTGCTTCTCATTAAACTGATAATTAGAAGCAATTCCTCCCGCATATTCATCCATGACTTTCTGCATAGCTTCTTCCAGCTCTTCCACGGAAAATGCCGGTGCGTCTTCATTTCGGAACTTTTCGTACTGAGAAAGAATTTCCCCTTCCTGAACCTTGATCTCTGTCTCAGTCTGAACATCTGCTTCCTTCAGAGTTCCGGCCTTAAACTGTTTCACCATATCCAATGCTGCAAGCTTTCCTTCTGCAAGAGCTCCTGTTACATATTTCTGCGGACATCCGCCTGCAACATCACCGGCTGCATATAGCCCCTTTACCGTGGTTTCACGGCCTGTATTTACCCAGTAGCCGCTGGCTGTATGACCGCCTACGATATACGGCTCTGTTCCCTGGATCTCCACATCCTGCTCGCTGGGGCTCTTTCCGCTTTCGATCCATTTCAGAGTCTGGCTCGGTGCCATGTTGAGATAAGCCTTCAGAAGATCTTCATCCTGTTCCTTCGTGATCCCTGTAGTCTTCAGGTAACACGGGCCGTGGCCAAGCTGATTTTCCCGAACTGTTCCGTAAACTCTCTCGCTTGTGGTCAGTCCGTATTTTGTCTCATAGATCTCGCCAGCTGCATTGATCTGTTTTGCGCCGACACCCTGTGCGATGGTTCCCGTAGGAGCAATGGTATCCTTGCAGCGAAGTGCTATAAAACGCATCTCAAAGGACGTCATCTCCGCACCTGCCAGGATTCCCATTGCATATCCGGCACCTGTGTTAAACGGCGGATACCACATCTTATGTCTGGAAAATCCCGGATTGTTCGGCTTATAAAGTCCGGCCGCTCCGCCTGTTGCAGCAAGAACTGCCTTTGCCCGGATAATGTATGCGGTTTCTTCCATAATAGAGAAACCAACCGCTCCGTAAACCTGTCCGTCTTTTACAAGAAGGTCTGTGATATTTACATAATTCAGAACGTCTACGTTCTCAGCTTTATGAACTGCATCAGCAAGAAGTGGTTTAAAATTTTCACCGTTGATCTTGATGTTACGGTTTCCTCTGGCTACATAATCACCATTTTCATCCTTCAGGATCACAAGCCCAAGCTTTTCCATCTTTGCAGTAACTTCGTTGAAATTCTCCGCTGCTGTAAGAAGAAGGTCCTGCCTTACGATCCCGGCGGCATCCTTTGTTGCATAATCTACATAATCCTGCGGCTTGCGGCCTTTTACAATGTAGGCATTGATTGCATTAACACCTGCTGCCAGACAGCCGCTTCGTCTGATATTTGCTTTTTCTGCGATCAGTACCCTGCCGGCTTTCTGTTCTGAGAGAACCAGCGCCGCATAGCAGCCTGCGGTACCTCCACCTATGATCAGCACATCTGTTGTAATTTCCTTTGTGTTTAATCTGTTTTTCATACTCATCACTCTGTTATCTGAAGCTCATGTACAGTTACATTTTTCTCTTTATCTACACCAAAGGCCTTCAACACCGGATTTTCTGCATCCATAAGGGAGAGGATCAGATATTCGATGTTCGGGTCAAATGCAAGTCGTTTATCTTCTTCGGAAGGCCTTGACGGAGACTCCGGATGAGAATGAAAGTTTCCGATCATCTGATATCCGTTCTGACGGATATCCTTGATCGCGCTCAGCTGTTCCTTCGGGTCCATGGAAAAGTGTTCGTTGCTTTCATCGATATTTGTCAGCAGATACACCTTCTCTATGGTTTTTACATCGTCCTCAATGGTCCCGCCCAGAAGGCCGCAGGACTCATTGGGAAGTCCTTTTCTGCAGTGGTCTAATATTTTCTCGTAATCTTCTTTTTTTAATTTCAGCATTTCTTCGCAGCCTCCAATGGGTTTCTATACTTATTTACAGTATCTGCACCAGCAGACACCTTTTCGTTTCTGTGATCAGTGTTTATTAATGCTTCAGTTCACACACAGCCTGCTCATAATCGATCAGTTCTGTGATCGTCGGATCATCGCCGCATACCGGGCAATGATGATTCTTCGGAAGCTTCACGGTACGGAATGTCATCTTCAGCGCATCGTAGGTAAGAAGTCTTCCTGTAAGAAGATCACCCTGTCCGATGATGTACTTGATCGCTTCCATTGCCTGAAGGCTTCCGATCACTCCGCCCATGGCTCCGATCACGCCAGCCTGCTTACAGGTCGGTACGGCATCCTTTGGCGGCGGGCTCTGGAACGCACATCTGTAGCATGGGCCCTGTCCCGGAACGTAAGTCATCAGCTGTCCCTGGAAACGGATGATTCCTGCATGTGAAAACGGTTTCTCAGCCATTACACAGGCATCGTTGATCAGGAATTTTGCAGGAAAGTTGTCTGTTCCGTCAAGAATGAAATCGTAATCTTTGATCAGATCCATGATGTTGCTGGAATCTACAAAGGTATGATATGTATTTACAGTAACGTCCGGGTTGATGGCTCTCATGGTCTCAGCCGCAGACTCTACTTTCAGTTTGCCAACATCTGCAGTTGTGTGGATGACCTGTCTCTGAAGATTGGAAAGATCTACCTCATCTGCATCCGCGATCCCGATGGTTCCCACACCTGCTGCTGCAAGGTAAAGAGCTGCCGGTGCTCCAAGTCCGCCGGCTCCGATGATCAGAACCTTGGCATTCAGAAGCTTTTTCTGACCTTTTACTCCAACCTCTTTCAGGATGATATGGCGGGAGTACCGCTCAAGCTGCTCATTTGTAAAAGCCATTATCTTGCGCCTCCTCCCATGTAGTACAGGAACTCAACAACGTCGCCGTCCTTTACCTCTGTTTCCGGAACGTCTGCCTTGCTGATGAATTCATCGTTGATAGTTACGGTTACATACTCAGGACTTTCAATATCCTCTTTCTCAATAAGCTCTGTAAGCTTCAGTCCGTCTTCGTACTCTTTTTTATTTCCTGCAACTGTGATTGTCATTTCTCTGTTCTCCTATTCTTCAACTTTTCTTACGATCAGTGTATAAGTTCCGTCTTCGTTGTCTTCGAGCTTCAGGATCTGATGTCCTTCTTCCTTCACGCTTCTCGGCACATTCTGTACCGGCTCGCCATCGTTCATTTTGATCGCCAGGATCTGTCCGTCATCCAGCTCCTCAAGTGCTACCTTTGCTTTTACAAAGGTTACCGGGCAGACCACATCGGTAATATCTACGGTATCATCAATCTTAATATCAGTCATTGTATGCTCCTTTCAAAACTTCCTGAAGTTTTTCAGCGCCTACCCGGTCGATGGTAAATTTAAAACGCTCTCCCGGATTTGCATGATCATCAAAGAACTGGATCGCTGCATCGGTCACTCTGAAAAGCTGCTCCTCAGAGGTGATCAGCGGAAGAAATTCCTGTCCCTTGCTGATGTGATTTCCAAACGTTCCGCCAAAGGAAACGATATATGCTTCGTTTACATCCCATGCATCCACCGGACAGGATTTTGCACATCTGCCGCAGTAGTTACATTTCTCTGTATCGATCACCAGCTTGTCATCCTCAAAGGAGATGGCGTTTTCTCTGCAGGCCTTTTCACATACACCACAGTGGATACATGCATCCTCTTTCCAGCTGACCTCAGCCGCTCCCTTGATCCCTACATCATTCTCCTCTGCCTTCAGACAGTTGTTCTGGCATCCGGTAACACCGAATTTGAATTTATGAGGAAGCTCTCTTCCGAAATATCTTTCATTTAATTTCACTGCAATGTCATAGCTGTTGATATTTCCGCTTGGACAGACAGCGTTGCCCTGGCAGGCTGTAACTGTACGGACTCTCGGTCCGCAGACACCAGGCTTGCATCCGCCTTTTGCAAGATCATCCTTTACATCATCAATATCATCTAATTTAATGAACGGGATCTCAACTCCCTGTCTGGAAGTAAGATGTACATATCCGTCACCGTATTTCTCAGCTACCTCTGCGATCTTTTTAAGGTTTTCTGCGGTAAGTGTACCGCCTACACAAGCAAGACGAAGAGAAAAATTATTTTTCTGCTTCTGTCTCATGAAACCACCTTTTTTTAATGTAGCGTAATCTACTTTTGCCATAACGAACTCTCCATTTCTCTGCTGGTGCAGCTCTTAGATTTTATCGGTTATTTTCTATCGCTTGTTTGAAATCTTCTTTTAAATCTTCAATATCTTCAATTCCCACACTGATACGGATCAGATCCTCGAATACTCCGGACTGCAGCTTCTCTTCGTCGGAGATGTGTGCCGCGATGGTGGATTCCGGATGGATCACCAGGGTCTTCGTATCTCCGATATTGGAGATGATCAGTGGGATCTTCAATGAATTAATAATGGAAAAAGCCTTCTCCTTGCTTCCGGTTCTTACGGTTACGATAGCTCCGTAGCCATTCCTGAACTGCTTTTCCGCAATTTCGTGATAAGGGCTTTTTTCCAGTCCAGGATAATTTACTTCAATGTCACCACCCAGGCCCTGTAAAAATCTCGCAAGCTCCAGTGCATTGTCACACTGTCTCTGCATTCGAAGTCCCAGGGTCTCCAGTCCCAGGTTATTAAGGAAAGCATTCTGCGGAGCAAGACACGCGCCAGTGTTCCGGAAAAGTCCGTTTCTAAGCTTGGCGATGTATGCAAATGGTCCGAATTTCCGGTATGGAGCAAGTCCCGGATATCGGTAAGGGTCCCATTTCAGACCCTTACCACAGACAAGAATACCGCTGATGGCATCGCTGCTTCCATTGATATATTTGGAAGAGGAATGAACCACAATGTCAGCTCCAAGCTTCAGTGGCTGGATCAGATACGGGGTTGCCACCGTGTTGTCTACGATCAGCGGTACGTCATGCTTATGTGCCACTTCCGCAACTGCCTGGATATCGGTAACATCTAGCTTGGGGTTGCCAATGGTCTCCGCAAAAACAAGTCGCGTCTTCTCTGTGATCTCTGCCTCAAAAGCTTCCGGCTTATTCTCTTTCACATATTTTACGGAAATCTCGAAAGGCTTCAGATCATCGAACAATTCCACAGTTCCGCCGTACAGTCCGCAGGCTGCCACGATCTCGTCTCCCGCCTGAAGAATGTTCAGAAACGCATTGGTCAGCGCTGCCATTCCGGAAGCACAGGCCACACTACCGATCCCATCCTCCAGCATGGTCACTCTCTTCTCAAAGGACTCTACCGTAGGATTGTTGATCCTTGTATAGGAAAAGCCCATTTTTTTATTGTCAAAAATTTTCTCCAGGTCTTCCGCGCTGTCATGTCGGAATGCGCTGCTCTGATAGATTGGAACCTGTGTTGCACCCTGTGGATATTTCTCATTGGTGCCGTGGAGCAGCCCTGTATTAAAGCCGTATTCGTTCATAGCCTCTTCCCTTTCTTTTGTTGACACTTATATTAACCTACTATTCATAGTATGTCAATAGGAAAACGGGATTAAATGTATTTTTTTGTGTACACAACTATACGACAGCATGATACAATTATAACAGTTACGATAATTGCAGCACCAAAAGAAAGATGCCCGCAGGCATACAAACCTACATTAAGAACAGGAGGTGATCCCTATCAATATAAACCCGAAACTCCGGAATATTTTTCATTCTTTATTCAGTCCCACCCTTGATTTCCGCGTCCGGCTGTTCAACATCCTCGCCTTGGGAGGTACTGTGATCAGCCTGATCATGGCCTTTCTCAGTCTCGGGACCGGTTCCTGGGGAAATGTACTGATCAATTTTGCGCTGGTTGCAATCTCCGGAGGGCTTTTTCTTTATTCCTATTACAGTGGAAAATATCAGCGCTGCTACCTGATCACCATTGTCGTGATCTTTCTGCTCGTTTTTCCGGTGATGTTTTTTACCAGCGGCGGTTATCGTGGCGGCATGCCGGCATTCTTTGTGTTTGCTATTATTTTTACCGTGCTGATGCTGGAAAAAAGACGCGCTCTGATCGTTTCCCTGCTGGAGATCCTCCTTTATATGGGACTGTGTCTGGTTGCATACCATTTCCCGGACACTGTAACTCCTTTTGCCACGGAAGCAGACCGGCTGGCAGATATCCTTCTGGCGTTTGTCTCTGTAAGTATTGTCTGCGGCAGTGTTCTCTATTTTCATCTGAAGGAATATAACCAGCAGCAGCTCCTTCTGGAGGAACAGAATCTGCGACTGCGCTCCCTTGATAATGCCAAGTCCACCTTCCTGACCACCGTTGCCCATGAGATTAAAAATCCTCTGAGTTCCATTTCCCTCCACGCGCGGGACACCTCCGAGCTCCTTGAGGAAGAGCCTCTGGATTTCTCTCTTATGCAGGAAAATCTCCGCACCATTGAACAGTCAGTAATGCGGATCGACCGGATCGTGCTGGATCTGATGGATACGGTTTCCATTGAGCAGGGACGGCTTGCCCTTTCCCTTGTCCCATCAGATCTGTCCGGTCTTTTGTATTCTGTAAAAAAAGACTACTGCAGTCATCCAAGCCCAAAGAACAATCAGCTGGTCCTTACGACACAATCCGGACTCCCGGAAATCTCTGCTGATCCGGAACGGCTGATCCAGGTTGTCACCAATCTGATCTCCAATGCAGAGCGTCACACCCAAAACGGAACCATCACCATTTCTCTTACCGGCGAACCGGGCTGGCAGACCATCTGCGTCTCCGACACCGGAACCGGCATGTCAGAAGAAATGCGAAAAAATGCACTCAAGGGTTATGTTTCCGCTGATAAGGATTACTGGCGGCACGGCATAGGCCTCTATGTCTGTCATCAGATCATCACTGCCCATGGCGGCAAAATATGGCTGAAAAGTAAAGAAGGCGAGGGAACTCAGGTGTTCTTCTCACTTCCGGAGGAGGAATCATAAATGAATGAAAAGAAATCACTTATCCTTATGGTCGAGGATGAAGAACAGGTGCTGAATACCAACTGCCGGATGCTGCGGCGCCGTGGCTACGATGTCCGCACTGCACAGACAGCCGCCGAAGCCTGTCATCGGCTTGAAGAACAGCTGCCGGATCTTCTTATCCTGGACATTATGCTTCCGGACGGAAACGGTCTAGATATCTGCCGCCGCTTCCGCGAAAAAACCATGAATCCGGTTCTTTTTCTCACCGGAAAAAGTGATATCCGAGATCGGGTAGAAGGACTTCAGCAGGGAGGCGACTATTATCTCACCAAACCTTATAATTTCGATGAATTTCTGGCCGTGATCCAGATGCTTCTGGAACGCCAGAAACGAATGGAAGAAAAAATAAAAGAAAAATTTCAGTCCTCCCGTCAGATCACCATCGGCAGCCTGCGGTTAGATCTTTCGGACGGCCATGCATATCTCAATAATGCCGACACAGGCCTTACCCGGACCGAATTCTCTCTGCTGCGTCTCCTTGCCGAAAACCAGGAGAAGATTTTTTCTGCAAAGGAGCTCTATGAAGCAGTATGGGGCAGCTGTGCGGGAACGGATACGAGCACGGTACGGCGGCATATCTTTAACCTGCGGACCAAGATCGGTGCCGAAGATACCGATGAGTATGACATTGTCTCGGTTTATGGGAAGGGATATCTTTTTACCTGCCGGTAAGCCGGCCTTTTCACGATCGGATAGCATATTTCCAGACCTGTAAGCAGCTTCCCGTAAATGTCTCTTTTTCTTCACATTTCCGGATATCGGGATCTGTCTGTTACAATGTACTTAACAGACAGATCTTTTTTATTTGTAAAAATTTATGATCAAAGAATAGTAAGCAGCTAACTGCTGCGCAATTTATCAGGAGGTGCCTATGCATAAAAAAATCTTAGTTCTTTTAACAGGCGCGATCGCTCTTTCCATATCTGCAGTCCCGGTCCTCGCTTCTGACCCTCCAACCGATGACGGTCAGTACATCTGGCAGGATGAAAACGGAGATTACTGGTACCGCAATGGTTCCGAGGATGAATATATCGGGGAAGGTAATTATGCCCCTGACCCGGATTCCGGTGAACTGATGGAAGGCAACGATGCCGGCTGGACCGAACAGGACGGTTATTTTGAGCCTCATTATTATTATGAGGACGGCAGTGTGTGGCTGGAAGATGCCACCGGAACCACATATATTGGCTCCAGAGATAAATATTATATTGATGACTACGGCAATCTTCAGGAATATTCCGATTCTGAAACTGATTCCTCCTCCGGAGATTCTTCAGAAGAATCCTCCGATACCAGTGGAAACTCCTCCTCGCAGGATTCCGATTCTTCATACCCAAATTCCTCTTCCGATACAAACACGGAAGATTCCTCCGAATCGGAAAAGCGCGGCGAGCTTCATATGCGGGTTGGATTCCCTGCCGATGATACGATCAGAGAATCCATGCCCGAAAAAGAAGGTTATTTCGAGCAGCGTTCCGTAAATGGCGGAAAAAGCACTGCCTTTGTTTTAAAAGTACCGAATTCCTCTCTGGAGGATTCTTCCCTGAAGGGTTTTCTGGCAGAATACTATCCGGTAAAGGGTGAGATCATCACCAAAAAGGATCTTACCTTTGAATCTTATCCTGCCACGAAATATCAATACTTAACCGAAGTCAACGAAGAAGAAAAAAATGTAGATGCTCTTGTATGCCAGACTGACGATTATACATTCGGACTTTTTGTCCTGACTCCGTCAGACACCTATGATAAGGCCGCCGAAAAGGAAGCCACAGAGCTGATCAAATCCATAGATTTCGTTTACGCAGAGCGTGTGGATATGGCCATGACGGATTACTTCCAGGTCCTCACTCCGGAGCGCTGGAAATATCTCTGCCATTATGAAACAACCGAAACCGAAAATGGTGGATATAAACTGACTTATTACAATGAGGATGTTCCTGTACTGACTCTGGAAGCCAGATATTACGATGGCGAAGACCAGCCTCTGGACAGTGTATGGCAGGGCTATCTCGGCCGCATCGAAACCGTCGACGGCAAAAAATACGATCTTCTGTCCACCATCAGCCAGTACTCCAAGGACGCCTCTGATGAATGGAAGGAAATGTATGACACTTATCTGGATGTCATAAACGGGATCCGTATAATGGACGGCTGTTCCCTGACCGAAGGAAGCCATGCCTGATCCCTTGTGATTCACAATATTTACATAAAAGAAGCTGCAGACTCTGTTTTTTCACTGTTCTGCAGCTTCTTTGTGTTATTGTGTCCAACTATATCTTCTGCTGTCTATCCTTCGTAAATCTGATCAAAAATCCCTCCATCAGAGAAATGTGTTTCCTGTGCCTTTTTCCATCCGCCAAAATCATCAATGGTGACAAGATTGATGTCCAGGTCAAACACATCGGAGTATTCCTTCAGAATATCCTGGTTTGACGGACGGTAATAATTATCACCGGCGATCCGCTGTGCTTCATCGGAATAGAGATAATTCAGATATTCCTCTGCCACATCTCTGGTGCCTCTTTTGTCTACGACTTTATCGACTACTGCTACAGATGGCTGTGCAAGGATGCTGATGCTTGGTGTTACGATCTCGTAGTCGTCCGGATAATCTTTTACGGAAAGATAGGCTTCATTTTCCCAGGCGATCAGTACATCACCCTGTCCGTTTTCCACGAAAGAGGTCGTTGCGCCTCTGGCTCCGGTGTCCAGGACAAGTACGTTTTTGTAAAGATCTCCGATGAATTCTTTAATTTTGTCCTCGTCTCCGTTATATTTATCTTTTGCATAGGCCCAGGCTGCCAGATAGTTCCATCTTGCTCCGCCGGAGGTTTTCGGGTTTGGTGTGATCACACCTACGTCTTTCTTTACCAGATCGTCCCAGTCTTTGATATTCTTCGGATTTCCTTTTCTCACAAGAAATACAATCGTCGAAGTATAGGGAGCGCTGTCCTCCGGAAATTCGTCCACCCATCCGTCATCGATGAGTCCTGCATCCTGGATCGCATCTACATCATACTCCAGTGCCAGTGTTACCACATCTGCTTCCAGTCCGTTGGCAACCTCAAGTGCCTGCTTGCCGGAACCACCATGGGACTGTGTGGCCTCCACATCCTGGCCTGTTTTTTCCTTCCAGTGTTCCTGGAAGCTCTTGTTGTACTGTTCGTAAAGCTCTCTGGTCGGATCATAAGATACATTGGTGATGCTGACACTGTCCGCCGCATAAGTGGTTACGCCTGTAAGGCTTCCAATTGTTGCTATTGCTGCAAGAGCTGCTACTGCTGATTTCCATCTTCTTTTCATAATACTTACCTCCTGTGTTTTGTTGTTGGGGCTATTATAAACATGAGTAAGTCCATATGAAAACTCTTAGATTGGAAACCGTTTTCAGGATTTTTCGGAAATATGGCTGTTTATGCGGATTTCACAGATTTTTGTGTTTGATCCCACCTGATATTATGTTGTTTTTGTTGATTTTGCCTCGTATTTTATTGTTCCCAGAGTATATGTGAAAACGTCATCAGTCTTGTAATTTCCGTATTTTTCGGGAATTTTGCCAAAGTATATCTTGTTTTTGCGGGATGTTTTCCTTCCTCTGTGAAATTTTGATCGGTGTCAGGCGGATATTTGCAATTGAAGCAGTGAACTTCCCTGATTCTGTTAAAACAAATCTCTTTGTACTTGTCCGAATGTGGAGTATTCTTATAGATTTTCAAAGACATTTCCTTTATAATCGAATTATAAATATCATACGTTTAAGGAGGAGTATGTATATGAAAAAGAAAACTCTTGCATTTTTATTATCCGCATGTCTGCTGACACAATCTGCAGGGTTCGTCTCTGCTGCTGATTTTTCTGCAGTTCCGGAAGAAGCTGCGAATGCGGAAGAAATTTTTTCTCCGGAGGCTAACCCTACGGATTCGGATCCTTCAGATAATCTGTCAGCCACCGGCGGTGATGATTTTTCTGACGAACATCCCGATCATATGACAACTACAGATTCCGGAGCAGCTTCCGAAGAATCCAAGATCTCGTCGGACCTGGACGCAGATACAAATCCTGATTCCACAACAAACACAGAATCAGCTCCTTCCGTTTCCAACTCAGTGACAAATCCGGAAACGGACCAGGACGTAGAACTGCTTCCAGAGGAAACCATGCCGGAAGATGTTGAACTGGAACCAGAAGCTTCCTCAACCGAAAACGATTCCGAACTTTCTCAGGAGCTTCTTTTTGATGACGGCGAATCCGACACCTTTAACGATGGAAATGATTCTTCCTCCGCTGCATTCGCCTCATCCAAAATACCGGATCACGATATCTGGCTTGCCGATACAGTTAAGACCGGTCTTATTGTGGATGGAAAAAATATCCAGACGAAGTCTCTGTATAACCTTATCACCCAGCCTTCCGTAAAACCGGTTTATCAGGAGCTTGGCGAACGTATCCTGTCCAATAAGCCTATGCTTGTGCTTTCTTCCATCTGGAAGGGCGTTATCAAGCAGGAATTTTATGATGACCAGAAGCTGATCTATGAAGCTTTGCTTGCGGATTATCTGCAGTTTGTAGATTCCACGGATTCCAAGGGTTTTGATTCCTCACAGATTGAACGTGCCAACTCCTATCTGATAAAAATATTTAACGACCTGTCCACATATTACACCCAGAACGGAGTCTATAACTGGAAACCGGAAGATTTCATGAAACTCAATGCAGAAGAAGCCAACAAACTGCTTCAGTCTGTGGATTCCATGAAAACCGCAGTCTCCCTGGTAGGGGATACCTGCTCCACCACCAAAGAACTGATAGAACTCTGCACAAAAGTAAATGCCTTCAAAAACGCGGCAGACGAACGTATCCTTCTTATCCAGAAAGCACGAAATGCCGGCTCTTCCAACACCGCTTTTGTCGAGGCATGCGATGCGATCCTTGCCCAGCTTGGTTCTCAGTCCATCGATGTCAGTTACCTGCGAAGCCAGAGTGCATCTGCAGCTATGAAAAAGTGTACAGAAACTATGATCAGTGAATTAAGCAAACAGAATCCTGCACTGAAAGCCTTAAGTTATGGTTCCAGTGCCATGAATATTTTGTTCAACACATCCAGTATCAACTCGGATAACCTGAAGCTGTCCCTGCTTTATACCATGGACTGTTATTTTAATACTGCCCTGACCAGTTCTTCCTCTACCTATACACGATATAAAAACACGGACAACGCCAATACTTTTGTAAAATGCTTCCAGGGATATACCACATTCCAGATATACGCAGATAATGTCGCAAAATCCTACATCTCCGGCGTTACTTCCGGTGGTGCCCTGAACCGGACTTTTGCTGATATCTTTTACCGTGAGGGCGTTAAAAATGCGGAAAGCTGGAAAAATCTCTGCGATGGCCAGATCAATACCCGCAGAGGTATCCTGGATGTACTGGCAAAATTTTATCAGCTCTACAATCGTTTTTACCTGAAAGATGAATACACCAACGCTCTGAAAGACCAGACCACCGCTACACCGACTCCGACTCCAAGACCGTTGGTTCCGGTGGATTATGAGGTTACGGTGCCGGAGAGTCCAAAACCAATGGTAGAAACCCATTCTTTTTCTGATGGTACGGGCTGGTCTTATTTTGAAGATGGAACATTGGTCCTTTTCGGAAACGAAATTTTCCACGCAAACATTGACTGCATTGCTGATGTAAAAAAACTAATCATATGCGAAGGGCCCACATCTATAGAGCCATATGCGACCTATGACTCTTTTAGATATTGGACGAACTTAAAAAGTGTATGGCTTCCAGAAAGCCTGACATCTATCAGTAACTTTATTTTTAGTGATTGTAGTAATCTGGAAGAAGTTCATTTTTCATCCAACAACATAAATTTGGCACGTTTAGTATTTAAGAACTGTGTCTCCCTTAAAAACATTACTTTTCCAGAAAATCTCGCAAATGTCTCTTTCGCTGAGGGATGTTTCAAATGGTGCAGCAGCCTGGATAATATTGTATTGCCAGACAGTTTAACCACAATACCATCCAGTTGTTTTTATGGATGTACTAATCTCCAGAATATTGTATTACCTGATACTATAAAAAATATTGGAAGTTATGCTTTTACTGATTGTACAAATTTACAACAGATTAACATTCCTGATTCTGTAACTAACATTGCTGAGCATGCTTTTGAAAACTGCAGCAGTTTGAAATCTATAGTACTCCCCATTGGATTATCCGGTGGTAAACTTAATTGCAGTGCTCATTATACCGGTAGCCACTATCTTTCTAATGATTCATTTATAAATTATCAGGGAATCAGCGATTATACTTTTTATAACTGTTCTGGTTTAAAAGAGGTAACTTTCAAAAATGGAAATACAACACAACTTATCGGTGCTTACGCTTTTGCAGGCTGTTCTCAGCTGCAAAAAATCAATATAAGCGATAATATAAAATTTATTGACCATCACGCATTTGAAAACTGTTCCAGCCTGCCTCAGATAAACCTGCAACATGTTCAGGGCCTCTGTCATGATGTTTTCAAAAATTGTTCCAGTTTAAAAAATGTATCTTTCCCAAAAGATACTATCAGGCTTTCTTCAAATGTTTTTCAGAATTGTCGCAGCCTTGAAAATATCGAACTTTCAGGTACACTCTACGACAGTTCATTCAGTGGATGCACAAATTTAAAAAAAGCAATTATTCACACCGCATTATTCATTGATAACAATGCATTTTATAACTGTAAAAATTTAACAGAAATAATTCTGCCCCAAAAATTCACAGTATACTACAGCACACCCCGCATAGGAAAAAAAGCTTTCTACAATTGTGTTAAACTAAAAAATATCACATTCCCTGATGATCTGGAATTTATCGACACTCAATGTTTTTACAACTGCCGAAGTTTACAGAGTATCACCTTTCCTAAAGATACTTACACACTTGAAAACGAATGTTTTGCAAATTGTAATAATTTAAAATCTATTACATTCTTGCGCCCACGTTTCACTTGTGATCCGAATGCATTTAAAGATTGTTCCAATTTAAAAATCATCTATGGTCATTCTGATACAGATGCTGTAACTACCGCCAAGCAACTTGGATTAACCTTTATTGCTCTGGATGCCCCTTCTGTTATTCCATCTGGATTAACTCTGACTCCGGGCAACAAATATTTTAAAGCCTCTTGGAAAAAAGCCTCTTCTGTCAATGGCTACCAGATACAATACAGTAAAAATAAAAACTTCTCACAGAGTACAGCAAAACTTACAGGTAGCGGCAATACAACTACTCTGACTGTCAAAAATCTGATATCTGATCAGACATATTATGTTCGCATCCGCGCATACAAAAAAGTTAATCAGAAAAACTATTATGGCAAATGGTCCACCCCAAAAGCCGTAACCGTTCTGCCAATCAACGTACCAACTGTATCCGCACCGGCCCTGAAATCCGGCAAACAGTATTTCCGTGCTTCCTGGAAAAAAACTTCCGGCACCAGTGGCTATCAGATACAGTACAGTTTATACAAAAACTTCAAAAAGCCGGTAACCAAAACACTCACCGGCAACACCAAGACCAGCATTACTGTATCCAGATTGAAACGCCAAAAACGATATTACGTTCGAGTCCATGCATACAGAAATGCCAATTTCAAAAAATATTACGGCAAATGGTCAAAGACAAAATCCATTGTTGTAAAATAATTTCTTTGTCTCTATACACGCCCCGGAAGAACCTTCCGGGGCGTGTATCCTTATCTGCTATTATTTTGTAAATCCAACTCCTCCAGAAGTTTTTTACGATAGTCTTCATCCTCCATAGCACGCTTCAGGTCATCCATGCGACCTTTATCCATCAGATATTTTGTCAACTGAAATCCACGTTCCATACCACGTTCTATTCCACGTTCCATTCCACGTTCCATTCCACGTTCCATTCCCTCATCTAATAACATCTGACCAATTCTCGTCATCGCAACGACCTCCTTTATTTCGTCCAAATCTGCATTATCCAGAAATTTATCTGCCAATGTATATAACATTGCTGTTGTTTTCTCTGCGGTTAGATCTGTATTTCTTTTTGCCAGAATGATTGCTTCTCTGATCTTATCCTTCATCTGCATAGAGCCTGACATTAATGGTGTTAATGACAAGATTGCATAATCTTCTTTGGTCAGTTCTTCTCCATGCAGCTGCTTTTCTTTCATTCTGACAAAAACCTCATCTGCATTTTTCTCTTTAAGATAAACTGGCTGAATACGATAAGTAAACAAGCCCATATTCAATTCAGCCTTTACTGACCGGATTCCTCCGGAATAAATCACGTATGTAATAACATTCTTTCCAGTCTTATGTGAATATACCGCATCATAGGCAAGAAATCTTCGTAAATCCTCTTCCCCCTTGTCTGTTGTCTGAAATTCTATATGAATATAAAATCCCTGTTTTGTGAGAAAGGTAAAATCCATATACATTGAATGAATAGTAAGCTCTACCAGCTCAGTCGGACCAACCTCCACAAAATCATAATCAATTCCAAGACTTTTCAGAATCGTATCACGAAAATAGTCAACACCCATTTTCATAACAGCATCTTCATGTTTTGCATTTGCCATAGGGCACCTCTTTTTTAGTTCAATATCGTTATCTGATGTGCCTTGAAAATGCTTTTGTAAATTTCTACACTGACGTTTTATCTTCTGTAAATCTTAATACTCTCCGTACGACCTCCTTGTTACATTTATTTTATCAGACCCAGACTGAAAAATCACTCTTGTTCTGACGACAAATTCTTCCAGCACTGTCCTCTGTTTGACAAAAATCTTTCTGCATTCATTCTTCCGAAACAGTTATCCACACTCACCCTGAAAAATCGCTCTTTTGGGCGGATGGTTTTCCACATATTCCACAGAAGTTATCCTCGATAGTCTGTGCGATCCGATTTCGCCGCCTTCATCTCACAGATAAATATAATCATTCATCACCGGCTGCAGGCCGTGGTCTTTCAGGGCGTTGAAAACTTCGTCCACAGACCTTCCGTCGGAAATCTCAAACTGATCATCCCCTTTATCCTCAATATCATCCACATGACTTCCGATTCCGGTGCTGACACCTGCAGAGATCTTGGTTGCTGCGATATTCACCAGATTGTCACGGACACGCTCACACTCTCTGGTGGATACAGTAATACTTGCAAACGGCATAAATAGACGATATGCACAAACTACCTGCAAAAGCTGCGGTTCGTGTACATCCTTTGGATTGATCCGGTCATTGTTGATGATCGGGCGCAGTCTTGGGCAGGAAAAAGCGATCTCTGCGTGAGGATATTGTCTCTGCAGAAGATATGCGTGGTATCCTGTCGCAAAAGCATCCTTGCGGAAATCATCCAGTCCCAGAAGAGCCGCAAAACCAACCCCTCGCATGCCACCCTTCAGTGCACGCTCCTGGGTATTCAGTCTGTATGGGAAAATCCTCTTATGTCCTGCCAGATGCAGAGTTTCATACTTGTCAGAATTATAAGTCTCCTGGAAAACCGTCACATAATCTGCGCCACATTTATGAAGATATGCATATTCATCGGAATTCATCGGATAAACCTCAAGGCCGATCACCTTGAAATATTTTCGCGCGATCTCACAGGCTTTTCCGATGTACTCCACATTGGATTTGGTTTTGCTCTCGCCGGTAAGGATCAGGATCTCCTGCAGACCAGTCTCGGCGATCGCTGCCATTTCCTTCTCGATCTCTTCTTCGTTCAGCTGTGCACGGCGGATCTTATTGTGGCAGTTAAATCCACAGTAAATGCAGTAATTCTCACAGTAGTTTGCAATGTAGATCGGTGTGAACATACAGATGCTGTTTCCAAAATGTTTCCTTGTTTCGATCCGTGCAGCCTGTGCGATTTCTTCCAAAAGAGGCAGCGCTGCCGGTGAAAGCAGTGCTTTAAAATCCTCCGGTGTACGGTTGTCATGAGCAAGCGCTCTCCGTACATCCGCTTCTGTGTACTTATCATAATCATATGCGTTCATTGCGGAAATAACCTGATCCATTACATCAGATTCTTCCAGCTGTTCCATATCCGGAAGGTACTTCATGTGATCGATACGGTTCTTTTTCATATCTTCCAGAATTTCTTCATTTACGATACTTTCATTAAAATGGCCGTCCTGCTGACTGGCCTGTACTGTCTCTGCCATTACTCTTATGTCGCTCCTCTCATATATTGCAGCAATACTCTGGTCCTCACTGCTGCATATCTGTAAACTCAATTTCGATTGAAACCAGACAATACCTGTGTTTCACTACACAGGCCGTGCCTGTCCCCCGCTTAGTGTTCTGCGTTCAATCATTCATTTATCAATTTTACTCATGAAGAAATCCGGTCAGCGGTGAGGATGCACTTGCACCTCTCTCCAGAGTTCTTCCCATACCGGAAAGATATGCACTTCTTCCTGCCTCAATAGCTTTCTTAAAGGCTTCCGCCATAACACGGACGTCTCCTGCAGTTGCAATGGCTGTATTTGCCATAACTGCTGCAGCACCCATTTCCATAGCCTCACATGCCTGTGACGGGCGGCCGATTCCTGCGTCCACGATGATCGGAAGGTCGATCTCGTCGATAAGGATCTGAATGAATTCTTTTGTACAGATTCCCTTGTTGGAACCGATTGGAGAGCCAAGTGGCATTACACAGGCAGCTCCTGCATTCACCAGATCTCTGGCTGCATTCAGATCCGGATACATGTATGGCATAACTACAAAGCCCTCTTTTGCAAGGATCTCTGTTGCCTTGATGGTCTCATAGTTATCCGGAAGAAGATATTTGGAATCATGGATAACTTCGATCTTTACAAAATCTCCACAGCCAAGCTCGCGGGAAAGTCTTGCAATACGGACTGCCTCTTCTGCATTTCTGGCGCCGGACGTATTCGGAAGAAGCGTAACATCCTTCGGAATATAGTCCAGAATGTTCGCAAGTCCACCCTCATTTGCACGACGCAGGGCAAGTGTTACGATCTGAGTTCCTGCTTTTTCAATACATGCTTTTACAAGCTCCAGAGAAAATTTTCCGGAACCAAGGATAAAACGGGAAGTAAACTCATGGCCTCCCAGGATCAGTTTGTCTTCATTTGTGTTTGCTGTTGTCATTTTTTATGTCCACCTTTCTTTATGTCTGTTTGCAGAAAATATTTCCACCGATTTATAACCAGCGCCTTCTTCTGCCAGATCATTCTTCATCTGCATTTTTTCAGTAACTTATCTGTCAGTTACTGCCGTGGTATATATACCTAATTTTATCTCTATAGCGACATCAGCAGCTTCCGCCACCCATAAACTGCAGAATCTCCACAACATCGCCATCTTTCAGTACTGTTGTATCGTAAGTGTCTCTCTTAATGATCTCTTCATTCAGCTCTACTACAACCTGCACCGGAACATAGTTACATGCTTCCAGATATTCTGTTACTGTCACCGGCTTTTCCAATGTTCTGCTTTCACCATTTACTGTGATCATGATCTCTCCTTTCCGGAAACTTCAAAAGCTATTCATCAATAAAAAAGAGTTCACAAAGAAATACACCCGCGGTGGTGCACCCCTTCATGAACTCAGTTCACTCTCAAATTTCCCAATATTCAATTGTCGATACCGGGGTTAAAAGCATTCGCTCTTGATCCCTTCCCTGTAAATCCTGATCTTACGTATTCAATCGGATAAAAACATCCACATCCAATAAAAAAGGAGATACACCAAAGTATCTCCCGTAAATTCATCTTATACGTTCCTACGTTGGCATTATCCAAATCAGGTGTAAGGGTCGAAGTTGAAGACTTCCTCTCAGCCTGCCATCACAAGCTCCCCTGTTATTTACATGGTTTAGTATAAGGCGAATTATGATCAATGTCAAGAGTATTAAATTTTCTCACAATAGTTCCAATTTGTTCTAAAATATAGTACACTATAATTACTGCCAACCCTCCAGCAGAAAGGAGGTGAAGTCCAGTGTGCGAATTAATCATCACATTTTTTGTTTCTGTTACGGCGGATATAGTTAGCTACTATATCCGCAAATGGCTGGACAGAAATGACAGGCAGTAACAGCCTGAAAGGCTTAAGCCCCCTTACATAACGGCATAGAAAACCCCGGAAGTGTGCGAGACTTCCGGGGTTTTCGTTTTTGCCAATGTTTGAATTTCATCACATTTCTTAGCTACTATCATCTTATGCTTTCTATACTAATTTGTCAACCGGAATTTATTAACGGCATCATCATAGGATGTTACTGTTATTTATAAGCAGTGAATCCCAGATCTTTCATTGTCAGATTTAAATTTTTTTTCAGATAATCATTTGCTACTTTCATTGTCGCTTTCATCATAATATTGGAAGAATCCTGCAGATCTGTCATCGCTTTTTTTCCGTTTGTATACAAGAAAGTCAGATTCTGACCTTTATAAGCAGATGCTTTTGTAGAAGAAGTCACCAGCAGAAAGACTTCATTTGTAGACAGGGCGGACTTCACACTGACCGTATCAGATTTCACACAGTTTCCGATAATATCCAGTCCGGCAAGGATTCCATCTGAAGGCATAGAGAGCAACATCCCAATATCTATCTTATCTTCTTTCTTCAGATAACCGATCATCAGAGTACTTTCTTTATCTACTTTGACATTTATAAACTGATTTCCGTCTTCAGTATATTTACCTTTCTGACTGATGTATTTTTTCAGTTTGCTATAATTCTGCGTCAATCTGGTATTAGCCGAGGTCGGATTCTTTACAGTAACCTTGCAGGTGAATTTTCTGCCGCCAAGAGTCGCTGTGATAACCGCTGTTCCTGTTTTTACCGCGGTGATCTTTCCGGCAGAAGTTATCTTGACAACATTTGTGTTGCTGCTCTTCCATGACGGTTTCAGACTGGTGCCTTTGATCTTCAGTGTATAAGTTTTTTTCGGTGCCAGTGTCAGGCTGGTCTTATTCAGGGTGAGATAATTCAGACCTGCGATCGCTGTCAGACCTTTTTCATTATATCTACTCCAGATCGTATTTTTTCCGGATTTCCGGTAAGCTCTCACTGTGTAAGTATAGCTTACTCCGGTACTTACTTTTGTATCGGTAAGCGTAACATTTTTGCTTCCTGTGATGTTTTTTACTGTTTTCCATCCACTGTTTCCGGTCTTGCGGTATACCCGGTATCCGGCAACTCCTTTTACCTGTTTCCAGCTGAAAATAATCTTATTCCTGCCGGAGATCTTAATAGAAGACATAGCCGGCGTTGCTACGTTTATCGCCGCCTGTACTTCTGTCTCACTGATCAACTCCGGAACCGCAGCTGGTGCCGCCGTTGCAATCATAAAACCTGTCAAAATGCCACATAAAGCTTTTTTCCAATTTCTTCTCATACGCTTTTTTCCTTTCTGCTTTGTGGTATATCTGGATTCCCTAACAAATATAATATACATTATAAAAAATATTCCTGCTATGATATTTTTCACCGAATCGGGGCTTTCGATGAAATTTGGCAGTTTCTACAATGGCATAAAATACTATATTCCAAAACGACACAAAAAAATCGCCGAACCCCAGTAAAATCAAAAGGTACAGCGATTTTTTTGTTTAGCAACTGTCAAAGACAGGAGTATAAAACGGTTTCTGACCAATGTCAAGCCAGAAAGATTTAAGCCCTCTTACACTGTCTGATTTGCCAGACAGAATTCTTATAATTCCGGAATCACTGTCGTCCATAGATGATTTCCTATTTTCTGGAAATCCCCCTCCAGAGACATTACAGTTATTACTGCATCCTTGTCAGGAAATGCCAGGCAGAACTGACCATAATTTCCATCGGATCGATAGGAACCGGCTTCCGGATTCATTACAAACTGATATCCATATCCAAAACCGGAATAAAGATTTCCCGGACTTCCTGCCACTGAATTATCCACCAGATTGGACGTTGCCATCTTCATGTACGACTCTGGCACCAGCTGTTTTCCATTATAATTTCCCTTGTGAAGAATCATCTGTCCATACCGGGTAAACTCATCAATATTCACATAAAGTCCATTAGCCGCATGCACATGCCCTTTCGGACACAAAGTCCAGTCTGGATTTCCAATTCCCAGCGGCTCAAAAAAGCGATTTCTCAAATATTCCAGAAGATTAACTCCCGCACGTTTTTCAATCGCGCAGCTGATCATATAAGTATTAAAATTGCTGTACAGCCATTCTGTTCCCGGTTTTTTTATCACTTTCGCATTCTCGAAGAAATATCGGATCCAGTCCGGAGTTGTGTAACGCTCCGGCCAGTCACAGAAAAACAGAGAGCTTTCCAAACCTGTAGTCATTGTCAGCATATTTTCCAGCGTTACATCCCCCAGATATCCTTCCGGATTCTCCGGTGCATACTCTGGAAAAATATCCACAATCTTCTCATCAAGTCGAATCAGCCCTTCATCAAGTGCGATTCCTGCCGCACAGGACACAACACCCTTGCAGGCAGACCAGGTGTTAAGGCGTGTCTTGACCGGCATTCTTTTATATTCTGCCGTTAACTGTCCTTCACGCCATATCTGCGCATACATAACATTGAGATTTTCTTTTAAAGTTTTGATAGCAAATTCATTGATCAGGTTCTGGTCTTTATTCATAAACATTAATCCTCCCACACACTTGTTTCCATCTTTACATCAGGACTTACACTTCTAAACCATCCGTAAGCCATGCATACTACAATGGCTATCAGACTGATGATTACTACCGGAAGTTTCAGGCTTCTGCAAGAATTGATAAAAATGCAGATATATGCAAACAGGCTCAAACAGCAGAGAAAATAATATTTTCCGTTAGAAATATGCATTGGTGATTTTTCCCATGCTTCTGCATGTTTTTTCGGAAGCTGGAAATAAGCATAAATCTGCAGAAATGCCACTGCTGATGCCAGAAGCATAATATTATTTACAACATCACTGATAGAAAAGTCCAGTAACACAGGTAATATTCCCATAAGATAAGTAAATGTCATCAGTTTCCAGTAAGCCCCTCTTCTGTTCTGAGCTGCCCATGATTTCGGAAGCCATCCATCTTTACAGGACTGTGCAACCGGAATACAGTTATTGGAAATTGTTGAATTAATGGATGAAGACAGTGCAAGTACCGGACCACCAATCATAAATACTGTGAAAAGTGCCGGATTTAAAATATTTTTTGCAACCAGGGTAAGCGGCTGTCCGGCTACCTGATCCAGAGGAAGCACACCACTTGCTACAATTGCAACACCGCCATATATAACCATCAGTGTCGGAATACAGTACAGAAGTGCCTTTGGAATATCTTTATGTGCCTCTTTTGCCTGTTTACCATAATTCATAATGCAGGAATATCCGTTTGTTGAATATACATACAGCATGATTGCGGAAAAGAATCCGGATGGACCATTGGAGAAAAAGTCTGGTGCTGTAAACTCAAACACCGGATTTTTCAGCTGGAGGCATCCCAGAACAATAAACAGACCAAGTGCAACAAACAGCAGGGTAACCAGAATTTTCTGTACCTTCGCCATTACATCCACACCACACAGATTGATGGCAAAGAACACACTCAGGGCTGCAATTCCAAACCATTTCGCATTAATCTGCGGCCACAGGGAATTTGCATACATACCAATTGCCACACCATAAGTCGCCAGATTGATCGTCTGTGGCAAAAATCCTACTGCATACATACCGGCAACTCGTTTGCCGGCCATATCTCCTACCAGAGAATAAAATCCTCCTCCAAGTTTCAGTGTAGATGTAATCCATGGAATTGGTGCAATCATCATAAATCCCCAGATACATGCAGCTACATATGCCAACCATGCTGACTGACCAGTCAAAAGAATTGCCGGTCCGATCAGTGTCAGAACACCCGATCCAATCGCCTGTCCTACACCGATTGTATAAAGATCACTTCGTTTCAGGTAACCTGTTTTTTCTTTTATTTCCTTTACTGTTGACGACATAAAAGCCCCCCTTTTTTATTGACTTTAATATTAATAGTGCAATTAATTCTTTTTCTGACGTCATATGAATTATTTAATGCTATATTAACATCTAGGTTTCAAGATTTCTATTGACAATATTATTAAAAATACACACTTTAATTTGTGCATTATTTACATCTTTTTTTATGTTAAGAAGAATTTTTTACTCCATTATATTGTAATCAAACTTTACACCTGTTATAATTTATTATACTAATCGTACAGTACAGGAGGTTTTCATGAAAATAGAACAGTTGATCCGTGAAAAAGTATCTTTCCTTTCTGCCGGTCAGAAGAAAGTTGCCGAATATATATTACAACACCTTGATTCATTCAGTTATTCCACCCTTGCGAAACTCAGCAAGGAAATTTCCGTAAGCGAAACCACTATCATACGCCTTGCCTATTCCCTGGGATTTGAAAGTTTTTCTGAAATGCAGCGTACTGTACAGAATGATATTCTTTCCGTTCCTACGGTTATAAAAGACGATTCACTGCTGGATAGCGGAAATTTTTATCAAAACATCATTGCCAATGAACTCCATTCCATGGAAAGCTGGGCATCTCATCTGAATCAGGAAGATATGGATCAGATTGTTACCCATCTGAGCAATGCCAAAAAACGCCTCATTGTTGGTGCACGCTCTTCCTACAGTGCCGCTCTCTGGATGGGAACTCTGTTGAATCAGCTTCTTGGAAATACCAAGGTGGTTCACGAATTTTACGATTCCAATTTCGAATATCTCACAGAAGCATCCGAGGATACAGTTGTTCTTCTGATCTCTTTTGCCCGCTATACCAAATGGTCTCTGAAATATGCACAGATTGCCAAAAATCATGGTGCAAAGATACTCGCCATCACAGACAGCATTTCATCACCGGCATGGGCGCTGGCAGACCACGCTATCATTATAGAGATCAATCTCAATGAAATGGGATTTAACTCCTTCTCATGCCTCTATTGTCTGTTTGACAGTATTGTTGCAAAAATCCGCAAAACCAGGTGCAAATCCATCAGTACACGACTTCATGACCTAGAAGAACTTTATTCAGACTTTGATCTTTTTTACGAATAATAATTTCAGGGGGGGATTATCATGCAGGAAATTTTAGATATTTTTCTTGAGAAATCAAAGCAACATCATTCCAATATCATCTACGCACAGATATATAAAAATGATCTTCTAAAAGAAGAATTTAGACTTTTTCCGGTCAAAACCCGTTTAAATATATGGTCTATTAGCAAGCCTTTTGTTGCAATGGCCGCAGGTATCGCAGAACGTGAAGGACTGATCACTCTTGATGAATACATTTATCCTTGGTTTGAAAAATATTTCCCTTCCGACCCTTCTGAAAATCTGTACAAGATAAAGATCCGTGATCTTCTTACCATGTCATCCGGTCAGAAAGATCCGCTCTTTTTCTGCGATGGACCAGAGCGATACAGAGAAAAGGACTGGGTGAGATATTTCTTTCAGAATGATTCTTTTCCATATACACCTGGTACTCATTTTGTGTACAGCAATTTTTGTTCCTATATTTTATCTGTTCTTCTGGAAGAGAAATCCGGAACGGGTCTGCTGAATTATCTGCGATATCGTTTCTTTGAACCGGTTGGCATTCCGAATCCGGACTGGACCCTCTGCCCTCAGGGACATTGTATGGCAGCTAACGGACTGTATCTGACGATTGATGAATTGGCTCGTTTTGGACATCTGCTTCTGCATGAGGGTTCCCTGAACGGAAAACAGATCGTCCCAAAAAAATTCGTGATTGATGCCTGTCAGAAACATATCGATTCTTACAATCCACTGACGGAGCATCCGGATTACCAGAGCTATGGTTATGGATATTTCATATATATGGGACCTATGGAAGATACACTGATCCTGTCCGGCAATTACGGCCAATACTGCGTCGTTGACAAAAAACGTCAGATGGTATCCTGTGTCATGTCCCTGGATGGCAATGACCACAAAAAAATCCGTGATGATCTGGTGGATTCTCTTGCAGAATATTACGGTGTAAAAATTTCACATATATAAAAAAATGCCACTCCGCGGCCACATCATATGATATTCGCAATCCGCTAACGCTACTTGCTCATAAAAAAATGCCGCTCCCGCGGCCATATCATATGATATTCGCAATCCGCTAACGCTACTTGCTCATAAAAAAATGCCGCTCCCGCGGCCATATCATATGATATTCGCAATCCGCTAACGCTACTTGCTCATAAAAAAATGCCGCTCCCGCGGCATTTTTTTATATCACTAACCAATCCTCAACCATAGCTGTATTATGTAGCAGTACTGCCTCATTTCCCTTCGTTACAAAAATCCTCTGCACAAACACATCCACAACTTCGCCTTCCCGGACGGGTTCTTCGTCAAGGCTTCTTCTGGCGCTGAGTGTAGTGTTTCCTACACGGACTTTCAGTTCCAGGCTGCTGCCGCGGAATGCGACTCGTTCTACGATGCCCTCTGTTGCGGAGCTTTTATATTTCTGTTCCTCGTTCTTCTTAGTCACTTTTACAAACTCCGGACGGACAATGGCTTTTTCGCCTCCTGGAACTTCCTCGAAGTGATTGAACACCTGGTAATCATCGATCACAGAAGTCTGCCCGAAAAATCCCGCCGTAAACGCAGTATCCGGATTCTGATAAACCTCCAGTGGAGTTCCCTTCTGCTCGATCCGTCCACGGTTGGTAATAATAATTTCATCCGCCACCTCAATAGCCTCATCCTGGTCATGGGTAACAAAAATACTGGTGATCCCCAGCTTCTCGATCATATCCTTCAGCCAGCTTCGAAGCTCCGTACGGATCTTTGCATCGATCGCCGCAAAAGGCTCATCCAGAAGGAGAAGCTGCGGATTCGGAGCCAGAGCCCGGGCAAAAGCAACTCGCTGTCTCTGACCACCGGACAGCTGACTCGGATATCTTTTCTCCAGACCCTTCAGCCCGATCAGCTCTACCAGTTCCATAACCCTCTGCTTAATATACTTCTTGTCCGCCTTCTGCACCTTCAGGCCAAATGCAATATTATCATACACCGTCATATACCGGAAAAGAGCATAATTCTGGAACACAAATCCAATGCCTCGCTCGCTGGCAGGCACATCATTGACCACTCTTCCGTCGATGATGATCTCCCCGCTGTCCGGCTGCTCCAGACCGGCGATCATACGGAGAATCGTAGTTTTTCCGCTTCCGCTGGGCCCCAGAAGACCGATCAGCTTCCCCTTTTCGATACCAAAGCTTACGTTATCAGATGCCTTGTAATCCCCATATGTTTTATTGATATTTTTTAACTCAACGTACATCGCCTTTTTCCCCCTTTCCTTTATGCTCCAGAACATTTCTTGCGATCAGAAGGACCACCGCCAGGATCACCAGGATCGAAGAAACCGCAAATGCCGGAACATACTGGAATTCGTTATAAAGAATTTCCACATGAAGCGGAAGTGTATTTGTTTTTCCACGGAGATGTCCGGACAGTACGGACACAGCTCCAAACTCTCCCATGGCTCTGGCTGTACACAGCACAACACCATAGAGAAATGCCCACTTGATATGCGGAAATGTCACCTTGGTAAAAATCGTCCAGCCTTTTGCTCCCATCAGTGCTGCCGCCTCTTCCTCATCGGACCCTATGGATTCCAGAACCGGTATGATCTCTCTGGACACAAATGGAAATGTGACAAAGATCGTTGCCAGGACAATTCCAGGAACTGCAAACACGATCTGTATCCCTGCACTTTCAAGAACAGAATAAAAAGGACTCTGCTTTCCAAAAACCAGGATATAGATAAGACCTGCGATAACCGGTGATACCGTAACCGGAACATCGATCAAAGTGGTAAGGAGCTTTTTTCCCCGAAAATGAAATCTGGTCATTGCCCATGCCGCACACAGACCAAAGATCGTGTTGCATACAACAGCCGCAGCCGTCGCCCCAATGGTCAGCTTCAGCGCTTTCAGCGTGTACTCATCTGTCACCGCCTGCACATAGCACTGCCAGCCCTTGCTCAGCGCCTGGGTTACAACAACCACCAGAGGCAGTACCAGCATCACAAAAAGAAAGATCACGGAAATCCCGATAAGGATCCATTTCACCGGCCCGGAAGCCTGCTTCTTTTTTTCATCCATTATGCATCCCTCCCTCTGATACGTTTCGTATTTCTTGCCTGCACCAGATTCACACCAAACAGGATCAGGAATGATACTGCCAGTGTAACCAGTGCGATAGCTGTTGCGCTTTCATAGTCAAACTCCTGAAGCTTTGACATGATGATCAGTGGCGTGATTTCTGTATAGTAAGGCTTGTTTCCTGCGATAAAAACAACGCTTCCGTATTCTCCCAGGCAACGTCCGAAGGCAAGTCCCGCCCCGGAAAGCATTGCCGGCAGAAGCTCCGGAAGAATAACCCTGCGAAAAACGGTGAATGGCTTTGCACCCATGACACGAGCCGCCTCCTCATAAGAACCGTCCAGTTTCTCCAGAACCGGCTGAATGGCCCTGACTACAAAAGGGATTCCCACAAAGATCAATGCCACCGTGATACCGATCCTGGTATATGCGATCTTAATACCGAAATTTGCAAAAAAGCTTCCCACCAGACCTTTATCGGATGTCAGGGATGTCAGTGAGATACCGGCAACTGCAGTCGGCAGTGCGAAAGGCAGCTCGATCATTCCATCCATGATCCTTTTTCCCGGAAAATCATATCTTACCAGCACCCACGCAAGGACCAGGCCCATAATAGCATTGATCACTGTGGCCGCAAATGCAGTAATAAAGCTTACATAGAATCCGGACAAAACCCTCGGCCGTGTGATCACCTCAATAAATTCCCGAAGCCCCAGCCGCGCCGAGTATACTGCCAGAGACGCAAGAGGGATCAGAACTACGATACTCAGCATCGCCAAAGTCACTCCCATTGTCAGTCCAAAGCCTGGTATCACACGTTTACTCTGTTGTTTCTTCATTTCTGTCTCCCCTCTTTTCTATTCTAAGTTTCTGAGCTGTTACAAAATCTCAGGCTCTTCTACTCTTCATAGATCTCATCAAACACTCCGCCGTCTGCGAAATGCTTTTTCTGAACTGCATCCCAGCCGCCGAAATCTTTGATCGTTGTCAGCTTCACCTTCAGATCAAAAGTATCTGCATGCTTTTTCAGGATCGTCTGATCAACCGGCCTATAGTAATTCTCCGCGATCAGCTCCTGAGCTTCATCGGAATACAGATATTTCAGATATGCTTTCGCAGCTTCTGCATTATCATGCTTTTTCACATTTTCATCTACAACAGCAACGGATGGCTGTGCTAGGATACTGATGCCCGGCGTTACGATCTCGTAATCATCCGGATTATCCCTTACAGAAAGAAACGCTTCATTTTCCCAGGCGATCAGCACATCACCCTGCCCGTTTTCCACGAAAGAGGTTGTGGCACCTCTTGCTCCGGAATCCAGAACCAGGACATTTTTGTAAAGCTTCTTGATAAAGGCTTTCATCTCTGTCTCGTTGCCGTTATATTTCTCATTGGCATAAGCCCAGGCTGCCATGTAATTCCAGCGGGCACCACCGGAGGTTTTCGGATTGGGAGTGATCACCCCCACACCATCCTTTGTCAGATCATCCCAGTCGTGGATATTCTTCGGATTTCCCTTCCGAACAAGAAATACAATGGTGGAAGTATAAGGAGCACTGTCATCCGGATATTCATCGATCCAGCCCTTGTCGATCAGACCGGCATTCCGGATCGCATCGATATCATATTCCAGTGCAAGTGTCGCCACATCTGCAGGAAGTCCATTGGAAATCTCAAGAGCCTGCTTTCCGGAACCGCCATGAGACTGGATCACATCCACACTCTGACCTGTTTCCTCTTTCCAATATTTTGAAAAAATCTTATTATATGCTTCATAAAATTCTCTGGTCGGATCATAGGACACATTGATGATCTCCACATGATTTTTATCCTTTGTATTGTTTCCCGATACTGCAAAAGTTCCTGCCAGTACCACTGCTGCCAGTGTGATACAGACACCTGCGATGCGTTTTCTTTTCATAATCTGTGTACTCCTTTACAACCACATTTTTATTTGGAAATCTTTTTCCCACCAATGTAACTGCTTCATTTCGCTGTCAAATCATACCTGTTCTTTCCGTTTACTGTGGTTCTGTAATTTTTTTGTTTGAATTGAATACATTAAACCATATTATTCCCATTAATTAAATAGGAATATCTGAAAACGTTTTCACGAAATACTCTGGTCATAGTGCATCCGCATCCTGTCTGTCACTATATCTGCGCATCCGCAATCCTCAGATACAATAATCGCTCCACATACTGTCCTCCACACTGCTGCAGCTGTTCCGTATCATCAGTCTGCCTTCCAGCTCCATTCGCACAATACCGGAATGTCCGCCCTTCAGTCGGTCCAGCAGCAGGTATAATGCAAATTTTCCCATATCCTCCTTGGGCAGGCTCACCGTTGTCAGCATCGGTCTGGTAAACTGTGCCTCCTGTATATCATCGCTGGATATGATCGAAGGCATATAATACCGGTTCCGAAATTTATTCAGGCACTTCAGCATTCCGATCGCCGAAATATCATTGGCACAGTAGATTCCGGTTGGCATGTCATCCGACTGAAAGAACTTTTCCATGGCCTCGTAGCCCTCGGCCTCAGTCTGCTTTGTTTCGATAACATACTCCGGTATCACATCCAGATCATGCTTCTTCAGTGTTTCCAGATACCCGTTATACCGGTCCTCGCTGTGACACTGGCCAATATAACCGATATTTTTGTGCCCCAGGGAGATCAGATATTCCACTGCCGCTGCTGCGATCTTTTTCCCATCGCAAAGGACCTCATCCACTTCATAATTGGTAGAATTCCGGTTCACCGATACCACACTCTTATACTTCTTATTCAGCTTCTTCAAAGCCTCTTTATTACATCTGCCGATGATGATCAGTCCGTCCCTTTTCCCTTCCACCTCGTCATACATTCCGTCGATCAGCCGGTCCAGATTCTCCCTTCGGCACTTCCGGTCATCGGAAAACACAGACATATACCATACTTTGGAAAGAATGCAGTTTTTATCATGGATCTCACTTTCGATCACCCGAAGGAGCTCCGCAAAAAACGGATCCGTTGTGGAAGAATCGGTTCTTGTCATCAGGATATTGATGTACCAGGTTTTCTCCTGCTTTGCGGAAACGCCTTTTTTCAGATTCCGGGCCGCCTCGTTGGGCACATAATTCATCTCGATAGCTGTTTTCCATATCTTATCCCTGAGTCCGGAAACAGAACATTTATAATTGGGATTATTCAAAACTCTGGAAACCGTCGCCGGTGAAACCCCTGCCTTTTCTGCGATCTTCTTGATGGACATGTACCCATCCCCTCCCTCTGAAAAAAGTCTGCCCACTGCCAGTCCTGTACGCTGCTCAACGTCATCTGTGTAACTCAGCAGCATCAGTGTAACAGAACTTTTTATCATTCCTTATTTCATAGTAATTAAATATGTTTTATATGATAATAAGAGTTTTGAAAAAAGTCAATCTTATTTTGTGAAAACGTGTTCTTTTTTTGCTGCATCTTCCAGTAGACCACCCGGATTCTGCGCCTTGCCCATCTCATTTAGCATTACATTACCAGGCAAGGCGCACTACAAAAAAATACCTTACACAGAGTTACTGTGGAAGGTATTTTTTGCGATCATCACTTATTATTGTCCTTTAATTTTCTTTTGATATATTCTTCTATCAATTCCAATAATTGTTTACCCGTTTCTATCTGTTCTTCTGCTTCTTCTCTTGTTGCAATATAAAAATCATCATAATCGCTGGCATGTCTGATTTCTTCTGCTTCTACGATTTTTCGTCCAAGTTTTCTGGGAAAAATCTCTGTTTTAATATAATTCTTATTGAAATTTGCTAATGCATCTTTATGACGTTTATATGCATTTCCATCTAGTGCATGTATTGCTGAAATTGCATGATAAATACCATAATATGCCCGATTATTAGCACCTCGAAATTCTTTTGCATTCAAAAGAATTTCCGCAGCTTTAATATCACTTTGGGCAGTTTCAATCCGATAAAAAATAAGATCTTTCTGCGTTCCTTTTTCATCAGGCTGCATCAAATAATTTTACCCCCTCTTTCTTTACATTTGCATAAAATGGATAAACATCAACCCAATTCAGAAAATGTTTTTCACTTTTTGCAATTGGCTTAATATCAAGATCATGATCCATATTAAAATCAAAAGTTTCTCCTGCCAATTCATGACGATACTGCTTAATATCTATATCAGACAGATCAAGGAGAATCATAATATCGATATCAGAATCTTCTCTATAATCTCCTCTGGCATATGAGCCGTATAAAATAACACTTTTCAAATGTTTCCCATATATTTTCTGTAATATTTTTGTGTATTGTTCCAACAATGTCTTCATCGATACCGGCATAATCCCGCCCCCTTCTATCTGATAAAACATCTTTATTCGATAACCACTATTTCTTCCATTTAATTATACGCTTTTATATCATTATTCCGCAATGAAATTTTTTCGACATAATTCTCCAGACATACAAAAACAGACTGAGAACCTGATATATATTCTTATCAAGCTCCAGTCTGTTTTGCGTGCTCAAATATATAAGATATAACTATGAGCAAATAACAAATGCAGATTGCTAATATCCCTTGAATTATTTAACCGTTACCTTACAGGTCAGTTTTTTAGAACCACTCTGAACGGTGATAGTTGCAGTTCCTTTTCTGATGCCTTTTACAACACCTTTGGATGTGACAGTTGCGATTTTTTTGTTGGATGATCTGTAAGTGACCTTCTCATCAGTATTTCTTGGTGTTGCAACGGCTTTGATGGTGAAGGTTTTTCCTCTGTTCACGGTCTTTGTTTTTGGTACACCGGTGAGTTTTGTTGTTTTGACTTTTGGCATTACCTTGATAGTAACAACTGATTTTTTGCTTCCGGCTTTTACTGTGATCTTGGCAGTGCCTACCTGTTTTCCTGTGACAACACCTTTGGAATTTACAGTTGCAATATTCTTGTTGGAAGTGCTGTATGTAACCTTATCCTGACTTGTGATCGGGTCAAGAACTGGTTTCAGAGTTACTGTTTTTCCTTTGTAGATGCGGGTGGATTTCAGGTTTGTGATGTAGCGGGTGGATACCTTGCCTTTCTGAACAGTTATCATTACAGCAACTGATACTCCACTTTTTAAATTAATATCCACATACGTTTTTCCGGATCTGTTTTTTGCAGTAAGTTTGAATGTACCATTTTTGCTGACATTGGACACTGTTACAAGATTCTTATTTCTTGCTGTTACACTCTTTACATAATCTCCTTTTGTAAAACCAGAAGCACGGACTGCAGTTGTGGACTGACCATATTTCAGGGTGATCTGATCTACATTAACATGGACCGTATAAGTCAGAATTTCTCCAAATTCTATCTGTCCGCACCGCTTACAAGTTCTCTCATTCTGATAAGCCTCTGATGCATCTATCGGGTAGCTTTTTCCAATCTGGTATCCATGAGCACCTGTTGCAATCTCCCGCAATTTCCATTCTGACCATTCATGCCCCAGTATAGGAGTAATCAACTCATCATTCGGATCAAAAATCTCCTTTTTTGCCTCTTTGTCCAGAAAACACTTTCCGCATTTCATGCACTGATAGTATTCACGTCTGCCTGAGTTCCAGCAATTGGCAGCTAATCCCGGAACTAATTCCAGTTCATGGCCTGTTGCAGGATATACTACAGATTCTAATTCATTTCCATTGTATGTATCATCATAATTTTTTCCGCAGGATTCACAATGCCAGTAACCTCTGTTTCCATCTTCCGTACAGGTTGCTTCTTTCCAGTCAACCCATGTAAATTTATGTTCAAGCTTCTCGATTTTTGTCTCACCGGAAACTACGGTTCCTGCCTCATTGCTGAAATCTTTTCCGCATACATTGCAATGCCAGTATTCAATATTTCCCTCGTTTATACAGGTTGGCTCAACACTTGCATAATGTGTCAACGGATCTGTAACATTGTGGAATGCGAAGTTTTCTCCTGCTGCGTAGGTTTCGGCTGTGGAGCCTTTATGGCCTATGAGCACAAGTGTACTGTTCTTCTCGGTATCTGAATTGTAGCCGATCGCACGTTTCTCGATTTTTACAGAATTCCCTGGAATGTAAACGCTTCTGAGCGCCTGGCAGCCTTTAAATGCATCGGTGTCAATCTTAGTTACATTTTCCGGGATGGTGATGTCTGTAAGTTTACTGCAGTCTACAAATGTACCATATACAACATTTGTCAGCCCTTTTGGCAAATGAATTGTTTCGAGACCATAACAGGCTGAAAATGCATATTCCCCAATTTCTGTCACACTGTCTGGAATTTCCAGACTCTTAATGCTACGACACCAGGTAAATGCATGCTCACCTATTGTCTTCAGGTTCTTCGGCAGTTTTATGCTTTCAAGATTATAGTCATCATAAAATATACTGTCTTTGATCTCGGTGATACTGTCCGGAAGTTCAACAGTTTTTAAATTGTCATTCCTTGCAAATGCATATTTTCCTATATCTGTTACGGATCCCGGAACTATCATCGTACTGTATTGACCACTTGAAAATGCACTGTCTCCGATTGTTTTCAGTCCATTTGGTAATTTGAACTCTGTTACCCCAGTGTTCCTAAATGCGCCAGCTTCAATCGTTGTCATTCCAGCTGGCAGATTAATTTCCGTCAGTCTTCCACAGCCTGAAAAAGCCGCTTCTCCAATTTCTGTGACACCGTCTGGAATTACAATACTGTTCAATCTTCCGCACCCTGAAAACATAGAATTATTTATACGTTTAAGTCCGTATGGAAGTTTAACACTTCTCAAATCTGAACAACCGGAAAATACTCCTGTTCCTATATCTGTCAGATTATCCGGAATTTCAATAGCTGTTAGGCTACTGCAATTATAAAAAGTATTCGCTTCTATACTTTTCAGATTTTTGGAAAGTGTTACATTGCTGAGCTTCTCACAATTTCCAAATGCGTTCTCTCCTAAAGTTGTCAGGCTATCCGGCAAAACAATATTGCTTAAGCTGCTGCAGTTCTCAAACGCAGCCTTTCCAATTGATGTCACACTGTTGGGAATATTAATACTGCTCAGACTATTGCAATTATAGAACATACTTTCTTCAATAGTTGTAAGTCCCTCTGGTAATACAATATTATTCAGCTTTCCACATTGGCTAAATGCTCTCTGTTTTATTGATGTTACACTTTTAGGAATATTAATATTGCTCAGACTGCTGCAATACTGAAATGCACCTTCACCTATAGTCGTTACTCCATCCTTTAATACAACATCTTTCAGATTGCTGCATCCATAAAATGTCTCTCTTTCTATTGTTGACACACTCTTAGGAATATTAATACTGCTTAAACTATCGCAATTGCTGAATGCGCATTCTCCAATACTTGTCAGGTTTTCCGACAATATAATTGTACTTAAATTACTACAACCTGAAAATGTATAATTTCCCAAACTTGTTAAACTTTTTGGTAATGTAACACTGGTTAAATTCTTACAATCCTGAAATATACCATCCCATGACCCACAATTAAGAGAAGTAATTCCTTCTCCAATTTCTATGCTTTTAATCCTTTCATCATTTCTAAACTGCCAGGAAAATGCCACACCACTACCTTCAATCACAAGCCGTCCATCCCCATACAGCTTATAAGTAGCATTACTTCCACAGCTTCCACTGTCAACAACTTCCGAACTGTCGCCCGCACCAGCTATCACAGCTTCTCCATCTGAAAAACCATTTTCCACTTCTGCTTCCAGTTCTACATTCTCAGAGCTGTCTGCTTCTGTCTCTACATTCAGTTCCTCTGCACTGTCGTCAAACATCTCCAGATTACTGGCATCGTCAGCCTGCGCATTCTCATCGGATACTTCACTTTCAGTTTCTTCCTCGCCTTCTGCGTCTGACGCTGCAGCGACAGTTTCCTCACTTTCATCCGCTCCTGCAGTTTCATTTTCCGCTGCATCTACTGCAATTTCCGCTGTTGTCTCTGTCGCTGTATCTCCGTTTTCTGTTCCTGCTACTTCTGTTTCATCTGCCTGAAATTCCTCAGCCGCATACACAGACACAGTCTCCACCGGAGCCGCCGCTGTTGTCAGGATCATAGCCGCGGACAGCAGCCATGCAATGTTCTTTTTCTTCATAGATTTCCCCCATTTTCCAATTCATATTTATACCAAAATTATAAATTTCCCATCACATTTAATCAAGCTTTGTTTAGAATATTTTCGTCATATTTTGTCTGTTTACAGACATTTTTGAACGTTTTTTCTACTATGAAAACCCGGCAGCTCCACATGTGAAAACTTTTGTACCTGCTTTATTACCAAAATACCAAAAATACGACGTGCAGTTATTCAAAATAAATATCTGTACTTTCTTCTCCTGTTCATAATAATCTCAAATACTCTTTCTTTATATTCCTGCGGATAATAACTTTCCATATCCAATATTTCTTTTACGTCTTTTTTAGTAAATTCCAGACTTATCTGCTGACCATACAATTCTTCCGCAATCTCAATCTGCTCATCAAAATCTTCACACAGAGTTTTTGATCGTACCTCCTCTATCAGATTATTTATGTTTTCTTCCATCGGATAATCCATCTGTATATCTGATAGCAGTCCTGCACCATTATCAAATATTGGACATAAATGATATTTTTCTTCTGCATCCATTAAGACTCCAATATTATGCATATGCCGATCTTCATTCATAAAAAATGTATCAATTGCCAGGATCTTACTCATATACTTTCCAAAATCGCTAATTCCCGTAATGCGTTCCGCCTGATCTACTATAAATTCCAGTCTTTCCGAATGTTCTGGAATCGTGAATAATTTTTTATAAAGACTTTCATTATAAAATCCATAAAAAAGTCTTTCTAATGTAATAAGCTGCCATCCCTCAGGCAAAAAATTTTCACTTTTACATCCCAGATATTTTCTTCTCTTATAACTAATCTCTTCTGTTTTATATAAAACATACTCTTCCTGTTTCAGTGAAGATTTTTCCAACAAACGTGAAACAACATATTCCACCAATCCCTCATATCCCATATAATCAGCTTTATACCATACATTGTTCCTGCACCATTTCAATTGGTTTCCTTTTGACGATTGTCTGTCATTTGTTTTGATATCCTGTTCAAAAAGCTGTACCATCTTTACCTCTCAATCCTGATCCAGAAATCATCCTCTGCCATTCTTCCTTCGGTCTTTTCTATGATCATAAACGGATCATAAAATGGCAGATTCAAATCTTCTAATACCAATTTTATTTTGTCTCGTTGTCTCGGGAAACAACGAGATTCCAGAAATTCCTCGTATTCTTCAAAGGTTGGTTTTTCATTTCGGCCAAATGCTTTTTTAATAAAATTGTTTGTATAATTATATATTTTTACTTTTCTGCCTCTCTCATCCACATCAATAATCGTACATATTTCACTCTTAAACATGTACCATAAGCGTATCGGATATTCTTTTTCCGGCACGCGGAGGTTTTCCTCTATCTGAGGATACTCGTTTAAAATATGAACTAATGTCGTAACCGGTCCTGTAATATCCCGATTTTCACTTTCCCATCTTTCTATTGTTTTCTGAGATACATTTACTAACTTTGCAAAATCTTTTTGTGTAAGCTTCAATTTCTTCCTTAAAATTCGTATATCTTCTGCCCGTATCGAATGTTTCACAGCATATCCTGTCATTTTAGATTCCCCCTTTTTTATTAATATACCCTTATTTTAAGGGTATAACAAGCTATTTTATTCCTTATTTTAAGGGTTTTCTATATTTATAAAAAACCCGGCAGCTGCACATGTGAAAACTCTCCATGTTTCATCTGCCGGGCTTCTGTTTTTATTTTCTTTTGTATTCTTTCACTGTTATGGCGATTTTACGTACGCCTGCTTCATCGTTACTTCACCGTTATCTTACAGTTCAGTTTTTTCGCTCCGCTCTGCACGGTGATCAAGGCCGTCCCTTTTCGGATTCCCTTTACAACACCTTTGGAATTTACCGTAGCGATCCTGCGATCCGAGGAACGGAAAAGAATCTTTTCGTCGCTGTAATACGGCACGGTCACTGCCTGGATCGTGTATGTTTTTCCACGAAGTATGGTTTTTGTTTTGGGCACGCCGGTCATCTTTGCAGTCCTTACTGCGGCAGTATTGTTCAAAAAACGGAACCCATTTTTCTTTGCGTAAGTCTGCGCAGTAGAACCCTTTTTTCCGGCAATGACAAAAGTTTTATTTTTTCCACTATTGAAATTATAGCCGATCGCTTCTTTTTCTATCACTGTTTTACTGTTGAGGATCGTAATCTTTTTCATTGCCAAGCAATCATAAAAAGCATGGCTTCTGATCTTTTTCACACTGGCAGGTACTGTAATATTCCCCAGTTTTCGACAATTACTGAATACACCGTTCCCGATCTCTGTAAGCTTCTTCGGCAACGACACCTTTCTGAGATCTGTACAAAAAGAAAACGCACCTTCCCCAATAACCGTAACACTGTCCGGAAAGCTTACTCCTGTCAAACCGCAATGCCGAAAGGCCGCTCTTTCTATCCTGGAAACGCCCTGTCCAAGCGCAACCTTTTTCAGTTTCATATCTGCCTCAAATAACGATTCCGGTAATATTTTCACACTTCCCGGAATGCTGACAGATTCCAGACTGTTACAGTAACTGAAAGCATATTCATCAATTTTTGTTACAGTTTTCGGTACATCCAGGCTCATAAGCTTACTCTGGTAAAAAGCATATGCACCAATGCTTTTCAGTCCATCAGGAAGCTTGATCCTGGTGATCGCAGTATCTCCAAATGCTCTTACTCCAATACTCCGCAGAGTTCCCGGCAACGAAATCCTCTTCATATTTCTGCAGTCTGAAAAGGTTCTGTCACCGATTCCCGTGATCCCAGATGCAACGGTTACTGTTTTTATCATTGCTGATCTGTATGAAAAATCATCGGTAACCTTAACCTCCCCTTTTCCCTGTATCTGCAGGTTTCCATTGGAGTACAACCGGTAAACAGCTTTGCTTCCACAGGAGCCCTTCGCAACAAGCTTTGCAGTGCTCTGCACACCTGCTGCCGATGCTTCCTGCGCATATTCAGCCGCATAACCAGTCTGTGCATGTACAGCCACAGAAGATACACAGGACCCTGTCAGGATCATTGCCGTTGATAACAGTATTGCGATTTTTTTCCCAAACATAAAAGCTCCCTCCCCGAGAATCGATCGGATATCCACGATCTTCTCCCATGTAGCAACAAAAGGACCGACATACATCCGGTCCTCATGTTCATTATTTAGAATCTGTTGGTTAATCCAACCACATACATATCTTCTTTATATTCCGGGATCTTCACAAGAAGTCCTTCTGCAGTATCTTCAGTTTCTACCTTCACTGCCGGATCAAATGGTCTCAGCGCCCCGTGATAGCCCTTGATCAGGAATTCATTGGCACCTTCCTTCAGATGATCTGCAAACACATTCAGATTTCCGTCTTTCTGTGTATAATGGAGCTCGATTCCACTCTCAAGCAGCTCAGATTCACGGTCACTGCAGCGTGTTCCGTAAATACCGTCATGGTTTACCTTCAGCCATGCACCCAGGATCTTCAGTCTTCTTACCTGCTCCTCCGGGATAGTTCCATCTGCCTTCGGGCCGATGTTCAGGAGAAGATTTCCGTTATTTGCCACTGTTCCGACAAGAAGTGAGATCAGATCCGGAACAGAGATCAGCTTGTCATCGCCTTCGTTGGCATTATAACCGAAGGATAAGCCCATTCCACGGCACATCTCCCATTTCTCATTTCTGTTTACAGAACCGGCTTTATATTCCTTAGTAAGGAAATCGTGATAACGTCCGTTGAAACGGTCATTTACCACACCCTCCGGAACCTTATTGTAATAATGTGCAAAGAAATACGGCATCATCTCTTCACTCTGTGTCGGCCATCCGATATCATTCCAGAACACACTCGGTGCATAATCATCAACAAGCTCTTTCATCTGATTATAGGAATAATCTGCATATGCAAATGTCGGGCTGGCTGTTCCAAACAGATCATCATCCTCAAAAATAGGATCGTTTGCATACTGCCAGTCGATCAGTCCGGAATAATACAGGCCCATGCGGATTCCTGCGTCACGGACAGCTTCTGTCAGCTCACCGGTGATATTTCTCTTCGGTCCCATTTCTACGGAATTGAAATGTGTATATTTACTTGGGAACAGGCAGAATCCGTCATGATGCTTGGTTGTCAGAACAACATACTCCGCACCTGCTTCTTTGAAGATCTCTGCCCACTGCTTCGGATCCCAGTTTTCAGCTTTCCACATAGGAATAAAATCTTCGTATTTGAAATCTTTTCCGTATTTTTCTATATGATGCTTATATGTAGGGCCTTTTCCAATGTTCAGAGAATTGTAATACCATTCTGCATACGGATTATCCGCAAACCATTCCTTGGAATCAACCTCTCCCAGCTCCCATGTATGCGGTGCAAATGCCGGCACGGAATAAATTCCCCAATGGATAAAAATTCCAAATTTACAATCCTCATACCATTTTGGAACTGTGTGTGCATTTACAGAGTTCCAGTTTCCTGTGAATCTTACATCTCCCATAATTAAAATACCTTATCCTTTCTGTCCTTTCAAAAAGACATTATAATTTACTTGCTTCCCCCAACAGCTATTCTACTGTGATCTTCAATACCACCGGCATATCTCCCGCCTCAATACCCCCTCTTCCGCAGGAAATATCCAGTTCTTTATTTCTCGCAAATGCCGGATGCAGATCTGTTCCGAGGATCTCAATATCCCGGATCGTGGATTTCAAAAGCTTCATATCATTGCCAAGAGCTTTGATATGGATCTCTCCATCCTCCGGCCAGTGCAGAACAGTCGCATAAATATGATTGCTCTTACTTGTAAAACGGATATCCTCAGAAGTAAAGTGCTTATCATAGGTATCCGTGAAATGTCCCTCCGGAACCACCGTCGGTCCCTCTCCGAATATCTTCCAGTATCTGGTTCCGTATATCGCCTCTCCGTTTACCTTCAGCCATTTTCCCATTTCTCTCAGGATATGTGCATCCTCTTCCGGAATTGTTCCATCCGGCTTCGGTCCAATATTAAGAAGAAGTGCACCATTTTTGCTGACTACATCGATCAGATCCAGCACTACATCGGAAGGCTTCTTATAATCATTTCCAATGGTATAGCCCCAGGAGTTCTTAGCTACAGACGTATCATTCTGCCACAGATCCGGTGTGATATGATCTAACTGACCTCTTTCCAGATCATTCACTGCGCTGCCATAAACATATGCGTCAAATTTGGCATCAATAGCTGTTTCTTTTCCCCACTGTGCAGAACGGTTGTAATAATATGCTGCAAATTTACGAAGATGCGGTTTCCATGCATACTGCTGGATCCACCAGTCAAAATACACGATGGATGGCTGATATTTATCCACGATCTCGCAGGTGCGGACAAGCCAGTCCTGCATATGCTCCTCTGTCGGAGGATTGTCATAAATATCACTCATATCTCTGGTGATTCCTGCTGCCGGCCCATAAAGATCCGCATATTCCGGATCATTGACATCAGCCTCCGGGATCTGACGACCTCCATTAAAGAACCAGTAATGCTCTGCTCTGTGAGAAGAAGCACCGAGAACCATTCCCTCTTTCTCAACCTCTGTCTTCAGCTCTCCGAGAATATCTCTTTTCGGTCCCATCTCAGCAGCATTCCAGCGACAAAGGTCACTGGCATACATCTGAAATCCATCGTGATGCTCCGCTACCGGAACTACGAATTTCGCCCCCGCCTCTTTAAATAAGGCCGCCCATTCCTTCGGATCAAACTTCTCAGCCTTAAACTGAGGAATAAAATCCTTGTAGCCGAATTTATCCAGAGTTCCGTATTTCTCTGTATGATGCAGGTTCTCCTTAGAGCCTTTCACATACATATTTCTGGGATACCATTCGTTTCCGAAAGCCGGAACACTGTAAACACCCCAGTGGATAAAAATTCCGAATTTATCTCTCGCATACCACTTCGGCGTAGGATGCTCACAGAGAGAATCCCAGGTATCCGTGTACGGTCCCCGTGCGATCACCTCATCGATCCGAGAAAGGTATTCTTCTTTTTTCATCTGTTCGTCCTCTTTACATCTTTTTATTTATATTGTATGGATGTCTCTATGTTATCATCAAATCTTTTGGTTGTATATGTCCAACAATTCACAAATAAAACGTTTCGTTTTTATACAAAACATACAACAAAAAAAAGACCTTGATGATGTTTTTGTTCCAACTTCATCAAAGTCTTTTCTTTTTTACATAATATTCTCTTCGATCACCTTTTCGATCCGTCTCTTCACTTCTTCTGCGAGCTCTGTGGTATGCATATCTTTGTATTCCTCATAATACATCGGAGGAAGGATATGCACCTGTACGGTGATCCTCTCTGTAGAGCCGGTATCAAAAGCCTTAAAGGAATCGATCAGTGCAACCGGAACGATCGGGCATTTCGTCTTGGTGGCAGTCTTGAAGCTGCCGCCCTTGAACGGCCCCGGATGATTTCCGTTTTTACTTCTGGTTCCCTCCGGAAAGATCAGATAATTACGACCAGCCTTCACTTCCCGTATTACATTGACAATGACCTGCATGGACTGCTTCAGGTCTTCCCTGTCAATGATAAAGGCCTTCATACAGGCAAAAACCTGCTTCAGAAAAGGAATCTCTCCAACTTCCTTCTTGGCAACTACCGAAAAAGGAACCGGGCATGCCCGGATGATCGCCAACACATCAAACAGTCCCTGGTGATTCGGAAAAAACATAAACCCCTTTTCTTTTGGGATATTTTCAGCTCCATGCACATCAATATGGATATTTCCGCCTTCAATGGCATGCTCATCTACCAGTCTCAGGAATGCGTATTTCTTCTCTTCCGGATAATCATCTGTATGTGCTGCATACCAGCAAAGCTTGATCCACCAGTAAGGAACAAAGACTATATTTCTGAGCACCATCAGCAAAATCCTCTTCATTCTTACATCCTCCCGCCTCTGCTTTATCCGTTCAGTTTCCCTGCGATCTTATCCTCGTATCCCGGATTCTTTTTCAGAAAAACCTCATAAGCTTTTGTATAATCTGTATAGGTTTTCGTAGTCATAAATTTCTGATAATCCTTGGCAGCCTGCTGGCTGATCTTATCTGAAATCTCAGAAGGCGCATACAGATAATACTTTTTGTCCTGGATCTTTACAAGATAGGTACTGATACATGGATATTCCTGCTCGTTCTCCAGAACAAGATTATAGCGGATATAAACATAAGAATAATTTTTGTTTTCAGAAATGGAGCCACAGCTGTCGATATTTACATCCTTTACTCCATGGGCCTGAAAATATTTTATCGTGGAGGAAATCTCTGTTTTCGCCTCATCCGATAACTTATCCGCACTGTAACAGCTCTGCATCTTTTTATTCTTGCCTGCTGCTGCCGCTTTGATGTAGCCTTCCACAACCCCCTCCGGAGTTCTGTGGCTGATCTTTCCGCAACCCCTGGCCGCCAGAACGATCACCAGCAGGATCAGAATGATCCCCGCCAGTGTCGCAATGTGGACAAAATTCAGTTTTTTATTAGAGTATTTCAGCTTCTTTACTGATTTTTTTCTGCGTTTTTTCTTTGTCGTCGTCATGACTTATCCTCGACCTTATTCCTCTTCACTGCCTGTGACAGCTTCCTCTGCAGAGCCTTCTTCGTTATCGCCGGTTTCTCCGTCAGCTTTTTCGGTAGTTGTATCTGCTTCCGGATCTTTATCTCTTACCTTGGCGATACTTGCAACGGTTACACCCTCTGTAAGATTGATCATCTTCACACCGGAGGTGATCCTTCCAAGAACAGAGATATCCGCACACTGCAGACGGATAATGATACCCTCTGTAGTGATCATCATGATCTCGTTCTCTTCGTTGACAGCCTTGGCGCCAACAACATTTCCGGTCTTCTCGGTGATCTTGTAGCACTTCACACCCTTACCGCCACGGTTCTGGACAACGAACTCACTCATAGCTGTACGTTTGCCCATTCCGTTCTCGGAAACTACAAGCAGATAATCTCCCTGAGTGTTCAGCTGCATGGCAACAACTTCATCACCGTCAGTAAGATTCATACCTCTTACTCCCATGGACGCACGGCCTGTGCTGCGGACATCCGTTTCCTTAAAGCGGATACACTGTCCGTCCCTGGTCACAAGAATAATATCTTTATTATTATCAGTAGCCTTAACCTCGATCAGCTCGTCATCATCACGAAGAACGATTGCTGTAAGACCTGTCTTACGGACATTCTCGTAATCCTTGATCGGAGTTTTCTTCACAAGGCCTTTCTTGGTGGCCATCATCAGATAATGCCCCTCTTCATATTTACGAAGCGGGATCACAGCTGTGATCTTTTCTCCCGGTGCAAGCTGCAGAAGATTGATGATCGCAGTTCCTCTGGCTGTACGACCAGCCTCCGGGATCTCATATACCTTCAGTCTGTATACACGTCCTGTATTAGTAAAGAACATGAGATAATGGTGCGTTGTCGTCATCAGAAGCTCTTCGATATAGTCATCCTCAATCGTCTGCATACCCTTGATTCCTCTGCCGCCACGGTTCTGGCTGCGGAAGTTGTCAACGGTCATACGCTTGATATAACCAAGCTTTGTCATTGCGATCACTGTATTTTCTCTCGGGATCAGATCCTCTGTAGAGATATCATATACATCGTATCCGATGGAAGTCTTTCTGTCATCGCCGTATTTCTCTGCAATGGCAAGGATCTCCTCTCGGATCACCCGGAGAAGGAGCTTGCGGTCAGCAAGGATTGCCTGGAACTTGCGGATCTTCTCCATAAGCTCTGCATACTCAGCCTCCAGCTTCTCTCTTTCCAGACCTGTCAGTGCACGGAGACGCATATCCACGATCGCCTGTGCCTGCACATCTGTCAACTCAAAACGGTCGATCAGCTCCTGCTTGGCGATCTGTACGTTGCGGGAACCACGGATGATGCGGATCACTTCGTCAATATTATCAAGTGCCTTCAGAAGACCCTCCAAAATATGGGCTCTCTCCTGTGCCTTATTAAGATCATACTGTGTTCTTCTGCGAACTACATTCTCCTGATGCTCCAGATAGTACTCCAGCATCTCTTTCAGGTTCAGAACCTTCGGTTCCATACTTCCATGATTTGGAACAAGAGAAAGCATGATCACACCAAAAGTATCCTGCAGCTGTGTATGCTTGTAAAGCAGATTCAGGATCACGTTGGCATTGGCATCCTTACGAAGATCAATACAGATTCGCATACCCTCACGGCTGGAATGGTCGTTCAGGTCTGTGATCCCGTCGATCTTTTTGTCACGGACAAGCTCTGCGATCTTCTCGATCAGACGTGCCTTGTTTACAAGGTACGGGAGCTCGGTAACCACGATACGGGATTTACCGTTTGGCAAAGTCTCGATATTCGTCACCGCACGGACACGGATCTTGCCACGTCCGGTACGGTAAGCTTCCTCGATCCCTCTCGTTCCGAGGATGGTCGCTCCTGTAGGGAAATCCGGTCCCTTTACGATCTCAAGAAGCTCCTCCATAGCTGTTTCTCTGTCTTCTTCTACAATGTTATCAATGATCTTAACAACTGCATTGATAGTTTCACGAAGGTTATGCGGCGGAATATTGGTTGCCATACCTACCGCAATACCTGTAGTACCGTTTACTAAAAGGTTCGGAAAACGTGCCGGAAGTACAACCGGCTCACGCTCTGTTTCATCAAAGTTCGGCTGAAAATCAACCGTATCCTTGTTGATGTCAGCAAGCATCTCCATGGATATCTTGCTGAGACGTGCCTCTGTATATCGCATGGCAGCCGCACCGTCACCATCCACGGAACCAAAGTTTCCATGCCCGTCAACCAGCGGATATCTTGTGGACCATTCCTGAGCCATATTGACCAGCGCACCATAGATGGAGCTGTCACCGTGCGGATGATATTTACCCATGGTATCACCGACAATACGCGCACATTTTCTGTGTGGCTTGTCAGGACCATTATTCAGCTCGATCATAGAGTACAGAACTCGACGCTGTACCGGCTTCAGACCGTCTCTTACATCAGGCAAAGCTCGTGAGGCGATAACACTCATGGCATAGTCGATGTAAGATTCCTTCATCGTTTTTTCCAGATCCACTTCGTGGACTTTGTCAAAAATATTATCTTCCATTCTTCTTTATTCTCCTAGATATCAAGATTCTTAACGAATCTTGCATTTTCTTCGATAAATTCACGTCTTGGCTCTACCTTGTCTCCCATAAGAGTGGTAAATGTCAGATCGATCTCAGATGTGGCAGCTTCGTCCATGGTCACACGGAGAAGGATTCTCTTCTCAGGGTCCATAGTAGTCTCCCAGAGCTGCTCGGCATCCATCTCACCCAGACCTTTATAACGCTGGATCTTATTGTTTCCGTCACGTCCGATCTCGGTAAGGATATTGTTCAGCTCATCATCGTCATATGCATACCATACCTTTTTGTTCTTCTCCACTTTATAGAGAGGAGGCTGCGCCAGGTATACATATCCCTGCTTGATCAGCTCCGGCATGAAACGATACAGGAAGGTCAGAAGCAGTGTTGCGATATGCGCACCGTCAACATCGGCATCGGTCATAATGATGATCTTGTGATAACGAAGCTTGGAAATATCAAAATCCTCATGGATTCCGGTTCCGAAGGCAGTGATCATTGCCTTGATCTCTTTGTTTCCGTAAATCTTATCCAGACGTGCCTTCTCAACATTCAGGATCTTACCACGCAGCGGAAGGATCGCCTGTGTGGCACGGTTTCTCGCTGTCTTGGCAGAACCGCCCGCGGAATCTCCCTCTACGATATAGATCTCACAGTTCTCCGGATTCTTGTCAGAACAGTCTGCAAGCTTTCCAGGAAGTGACATGCTGTCCAGTGCGGATTTTCTTCTTGTAAGGTCACGTGCCTTTCTGGCTGCCTCTCTGGCTCTCTGTGCAAGAACAGATTTCTCAACGGTAGCCTTGGCAACTGCAGGATTCTGCTCCAGGAAAATCTCCAGCTGTTTACTTACAACACTGTCTACCGCACCTCTTGCCTCACTGTTTCCAAGCTTCTGCTTGGTCTGACCCTCAAACTGCGGATTCTCGATCTTAACACTGACGATCGCAGTCAGGCCCTCACGGATATCATCACCGCTTAAGTTCGGCTCACTGTCCTTGAGAAGCTTGTTCTTACGTGCATAATCATTAAATGTATTGGTGATCGCATTACGGAAACCGGTAATGTGTGTACCGCCCTCCGGTGTATTGATATTGTTTACAAAGCCATAGGTGTTCTCTGTATAGGAGTCATTATGCTGCAGCGCAACCTCTACAGACACGCCGTCCTTCTCACCCTCACAGTAAATGATCTCCGGGTAAAGAGCCTCCTTGCTTCTGTTCAGGTAGCTTACAAACTCACGGATACCCCCCTCATAGTGGAATACCTTCTCGCGCTCCTGACCCTCTCTCTTATCCTCCAGAACGATACGAAGACCCTTAGTCAGGAAAGCCATCTCACGAAGTCTCTGTTTCAGGATATCATAATCATAAACAGTCTCCTCAAAGATCTCCTTGTCCGGAAGGAAATAAACCTTCGTACCGGAAAGCCCCGGATCACAGTCACCTACCACCTTCAGCGGGTACATAGTCTTGCCACGCTCATATCTCTGTTTGTATTCCTTACCCTCTCGGTAGATGGTAACCTCCAGCCATTCGGAAAGTGCATTTACAACAGATGCACCAACACCGTGAAGACCACCGGAAACCTTATATCCTCCACCGCCGAACTTACCGCCTGCGTGAAGAATGGTAAATACAACCTCAACTGCCGGAATACCAGCCTTATGATTGATACCAACCGGAATACCACGACCATTATCTGTAACTGTAATGGAATTATCCGGATTGATATCTACATGGATCTCCGTACAAAAACCAGCCAGTGCTTCATCGACTGCGTTATCCACGATCTCATATACGAGATGATGAAGTCCACGGCTGGAGGTACTTCCGATATACATTCCAGGCCTCTTACGTACGGCTTCCAGTCCTTCCAGGATCTGGATCTGATCCGCGCCGTATTCTGTATTCTCTGCGCCCATGTCATTCCTCCTGTTCTTGTCGTCCGGACGTGTTTGAAAATTCATTTCTGCAGAACCATAGCAGCTTCAGAAATCATTACATCAAATCCTGAACAAGATAAACTGATCTTTTAATTTCAGGAAATACTGTATTTTCATTTTGCAGAAAGCAATTCTCAAACCCGCTCCGGAAGTGTCATTTATACCTGTAAAATAAATATTTTTTACATACGAATACAGAGTTTATTATAGCACAAAAAAGCCTGTATTTCCACGCAAAATCATAGGAAATACAGGCAAAAAAGTATCTTATTAAATGCAATTTCAAATTACATAGCACAATATGCGCTTAAAATATATGGAATATTCAGCTACTCCAGTAAAAGCCCAAATTCCTTTAACAATTTCTTCTGGTATTCCGGATCTGATGCAGATTTTATAATATCAGACGTCCTGCCCAGCTCAGCAAGGCAGAGGATCAAACTGTTAATACTATGTTCTCCCTGCTGCATTCCCTGCTGCATTCCCTGCTGCATCCCATCCTTTATTCCATCCTGCATTCCAATTCCATAACCTTCATCATAGCCAGCCTGTAAACTTTTTCTTATCTTTTCCTCGATCTGATCCTGTATGATCCGATTTAATGCTTCACACATACAATCCGCCTCCCTGAATTTTTCTTCATTAGCCCTTACGATCATCTGCATGACTGATTCGTACAAAGGATTTTTCTGCTTTTCTCTGTATTCATTGAGAAGTCGTTTCATATCTTCCTTATCTTTTATTCTATCAGTCAGACTTCTCAGCCACAGATTTTTCTTCTTCGACAACTGTTCCGTTACAATAACCTGAATTGGGATCTTAGACCCTGTTACGTAATAAATTCCTTCTTCTATCTTTTTTATCCGGCATTTCCAAAACTCCCTCAAATGCCGGAGCATCTTCCGGGGATATGCCCTGCTTACCAAAGAGATCGTAATCTGCTCAATTGGGATTTCATCCTCAGTTACCGTATCTGCTTTATAAAAAAATGCATATCCACACACCTTATAAAAATCATTGATGCTTATATAATCCGTCGGACTCTTATACTCAATGATATTATATTTCCGGAATATCCTTCCGATGTTTTTATTAATGGGGATATCGGTCTTCTTTTTGATCACAAGCGCATCGATCTCCATTGGTTTCGTCCCAAGCTGATGCTCATTCTCAAAAATCAGATTCTCCCTTTCTGACTCCAGTTCTATCTGGATATCAGCAAAAAATGCAGGATGCCACTGCCGCAGATTAGAGCTGTTTGTTCTGTTTTTGTTTACGATCATACACGACTCCTCTATTTTGATTTCAAGGAGCCTCATCTGAAAACTCCTGCTGAAAAATGGAAAAAAGCATGAATTTTCTGAGATGACAGGCAATCTGCCTGATATATGAAATGTAATAGAAAAATAAGATTATTTTTAGAAAAATATGCTTTTACAGCATTTCCATAGAATCCCGGAACTGCTTTTTATTTTTGATAAGATCAGCTTACCACAATATGGTCTATGCTGCAAGCAAATCATTTCGACAAAATCCGCACAGTACTTTTTATTACCACAAAAAAAAGCCACATACGTTCCCAAAAATCCTTGGTCACAGTATGCAGCTTATTCAATCATCCACGATCACGTTACCTACGATCCGTACCACAATTACACCTGATCATTCAGCAGAACCTTCTCCATCCAGAAGCGCCTTATAAATATCCCGCTTGGAAACACCACGATCCCTGGCAGCAAGCTTCATGGCATCCTTCCTGGAATTCCCCTGCTGCTCATACATCGCCACATGCTCCGCAATGGAAATCTCCTCCCAGGAAGCACGCTTCTCCGCCTCCATCTCACTGCGGCTCCTGCCCTCGATCACAAGAACACACTCACCCAGCGGATTCTCATCTTTATAAAAATCCATCAGATCATCGATCGTAGTCCGGAATGCCGTCTCATGCTTCTTGGTCAGCTCTCTGCAAAGAGTCATCCGGCGGTTGCCAAGCGCCTCTCTGAGCTCACCAAGAGTCCGTACAAGCCTGTGAGGTGCCTCATACAGGATAATAGTCCTGGTTTCACAGGAAAGCTCCTCCAGGATCGTTTTTCGTTCTTTCTTATCCGCCGGAAGAAAAGCCTCGAAAGCAAAACGCCTGGTATGCAGGCCTGACAAAGTCAGAGCAGTGATACAGGCAGCAGGACCCGGAAGTGAAGTCACTTCAATTCCGGCTTCATAACACATGGCGGCAAGCTCCTCCCCGGGGTCTGAGATACCCGGAGTACCTGCATCTGTGATTAACGCAATGTTTGTACCCGCCAGCAGCTTTTCCACGAGGACATGGCCCTTATCGATCTTATTGTATTCGTGGTAGCTGGTCATGGGGGTTTTTATATCAAAATGATTCAGAAGTTTTATGCTGTTGCGGGTATCCTCCGCAGCGATTAAGTCCACTTCCCGAAGGGTTCTTAGTACTCGAAGGGTGATGTCTTCGAGGTTTCCTATGGGGGTGGCGCATAAGTATAGTTTTCCGTTTTGTTTCATATTTGCCTCTTTTCTCGCTTGACCGCGGGGAGTTGTTTCCACTTGGCCGTGGGGGAGTTGTTTCGCTTGACCACGGGGGTTATTCCGCTTGACCGCGGGGGTTTGTTTAAGTTTGGAAACTTTGAAAACCGCAAAGGGGCCGCAAAGCCGCGCCCCCTCTGCACACCCCTTGGGCTTTTTTTAAGTAGTGCAAGGGATTCGTTGTTCTTATTTGTTGACTTGTGTCTGTATGCTTCGGTATTCAGCGCGCTACGCTGTGCCGATGTTGTTTTATTTCTTCACTTTCTCTGTGGTTCACTTCTGGCAAGGTGTCTGTATTCTTCGGTATTCAGCGCACTACGCTGTGCCGATGTTGTTTTATTTCTTCACTTTCTCTGTGGTTCACTTCCGGCAAGGTGTCTGTATTCTTCGATACTCAGCGCGCTACGCTGTGCCGATGTTGTTTTATTTCTTCACTTTCTCTGTGGTTCTCTTCTGGCAAGGTGTCTGTATTCTTCGGTACTCAGCGCACTACGCTATGCCGATGTTGTTTTATTTCTTCACTTTCTTTATGGTTCACTTCCGGCAAAGTGCCTGTATGCTTCGATATTCAATGTGCTACGCTATGCCGATATTATTTCATTTCTTCACTTTCTCTGTGATTCACTTCTGGCAAAGTGCCCGTATTCCTCGATACTCAGTGCGCTACGCGTTGCAATCTCTCGCTTTGAATCTCAGCCTGCCTCCCCTCGCCGTCCCTTCACCAACCGAAGTACCACAGCCACCACTACCTCCCAGCCATCCAGCGCAGCGCCGATGGCCCAAAACCTCCCGAGCAGCCACCCAATCTCTCACAACCACCCAAACAACCAACCATGCAGCCACCCTAAGCCACAACATCACAACATTCACACCATCCGATACAACTCCAAAACATCCTCCGTATAAACCCCAGGCCGCTCATAAACCACCAGCGGCCGCTCAACCTGGATCCTGGAATTCCCGCCCTTACAAGCCTCGATCAACACCATATTCGGCTCCTTATCAATAAAAGGATACACCAGCTGCATCCTCTTAGGCTCCAGCTTATACTTCGTCAAAGTCGCCATCAGCTCCACCAGCCGAAACGGCCTGTGCACCAGAAAAAAACGCCCCCGATCCTTCAGGACCCGGGCAGCCTGACAAGCCACATCATCAAACGAACACAAAATCTCATGCCTCGCGATCGCCTTCGGAAGATGCGGATTCGTCAACCCATGCTGCCCGATCATATACGGCGGATTACACGTCACCACATCAAAAGAAGCCGCCCCAAAAATCCCGGCAGCCTCCCTGATATCACCCTCAACGATCCGAACCCTGTCCTCAAGACCATTATACCTCACACTACGGTCAGCCATCTCCGCACACTCATGCTGGATCTCCAGCCCCGTGAAATGCTCCCCATCCGTACGATCAGAAAGCAAAATCGGAATGATCCCCGTACCGGTCCCCATATCCAGCGCAACCTCACCCCTCTTCACCCGGGCAAAGCCAGACAACAGAACCGCATCCATCCCAAAGCAAAACTTCTTCGGATCCTGGATCACAAACAACCCATTCTGAAGATCATCCACACGCTCACCGCAATAAACCAGATCACTTCTCATTCGGCTTCGAATCTCCCTTTTTAACCTCTTTCTCCTCGTGGTCAGCAGAACCACCCTTACCCTTTTTTCTCTTAGGGCGGAACCTCAGATCACGGACCGGAAACTCCTGGATCTCCTTCTCGTCATTCACCTCAACCACGATCTTAACCATCTGCCGGAGAACATTCACACTCTGGACCGTACCCGAAACACCCTGCGGCGTCGTTACCATATCACCGATACCCGGAAGATTCCGGTTCAGCTCCTCATAAGTCTCCTGCTCATTCTTCAGACAGCACATCAGACGACCACAGACACCAGAAATCTTCGTCTGGTTCAGAGAAAGATTCTGCTCCTTCGCCATCTTGATGGAAACCGGCGCAAACTCCGAAAGATACGTATGACAGCAAAGCGTCCTTCCACAGATACCAATACCGCCAAGGATCTTCGTCTCATCACGGACACCGATCTGACGAAGCTCGATCCTGGTCTTAAACACAGACGCCAGATCCTTAACCAGCTGCCGGAAATCAATACGGCCATCCGCTGTAAAATAAAACAGCACCTTGTTATTATCAAAAGTATACTCCGCATCGATCAGCTTCATATCAAGCTCATGCTCACGGATCTTCTTCTTACAGATCTTAAAAGCCTCTTTCTCCTTCTGGCGGTTCTCAGCCTCATGATCCTCGTCCTCCTTCGTTGCAACACGGAGAACCTCCTTCAGCGGATGGACCACCTCGTCCTCCTTCACGCTGCGCGGCTCCAGGACAACACGGCCATACTCCACACCACGGGCAGTCTCCACGATCACATGATCGCCGACCTTCACATTATAATTCTTAGGATTAAAATAATAAATCTTACCAACGTTACGAAATCTGACTCCAACTACCTTTTCCATTCTATTTCTCCCTAATTGTCAGGAACAGGAGCTCCAGGGCAAGTTCGAGATTAACATTGGCACGGAGACGCACCTTCGTCTTCTCCAGTGCCTCAAGGATTTTTTCGATATTCTCATAAGAACGCTCGCTGGCCTGCTCTCTGATAAAATTAATCTCCTGTTTAAAAACCAGGTTGTCAATTTCCCTTGTTGCCTTAAACATCAGAACATCGCGGAACCAGAACTGGAAAATATCCAGATAATCATTGATATTATTCTTATCAGCAGTCAAAGTCTTGATCGCCTCTGTCAGCTCATAAACCTCCATGGAATTGGCATATTTCAAAATCTTCAGGGCATTGGCAGTCATATCCGCAAACTCCTGAGAAGTCGCAGCCTCCTTCGCCTTGCCGATACTGCCCTGCGCATAAGACGCATCGATCTCAGCCTGATAATCCGGCACCTGAAGATGCTCCATCAGATATTCCTTCACAAGACTGTCATCCACCACCTTCAGATCCAGACGCACACATCTGGAACGGATCGTAGGAAGAAGACTGTCGATATTGCTTGTCAGCAGCATGATCACCGCATATTCCGGCGGTTCCTCGATAGTTTTCAAAATGGCATTCTGCGCCTGCACCGTCATCATCTCCGCATCCGGAATGATATAGATCTTATACGGACTGCAGTACGGCTTGATATCCACATCACGCACAACCTGGTCACGCACCTCGTCAATGCTGATGCTTCCAGGCTTCTCGTGAGTTACTGTAATGATATCCGGATGATTCTTGCCGATCACCTTCTTACAGGAATCACAAGTCATACACGGTTCAGACTCTCCCGATTCACACTGCAGCGCTGCCGCAAAAGTCCCTGCAAGAAGCTTCTTGCCGGATCCCGGTTCCCCTGTAAAAATATAAGAGTGGGATACCTTCCCTGTCTCTATCGCATTCTTCAAATGCCTGATTATATCGTCATGGCCGATGATGTCATGAAATCCTGCCATAAGAATCACCTCTTTCTGCCTTTTGTGCCCTCCGTTATACCCGGCGGACATCTTTCAACTAATTATAACATAATCTTCTGTATAAAAAAAACTATTTTTCCTTATTGTACAGATTTTATATAATTTACGATCTCCTTCACACATTCATCCAGATTATGATTCTCAAAACGCTTCCATATACCTGCTTTAAGAATATTTTCCTCGGAAAAATCATTCTGGTCTGCAAGAAAACGCCTGCACATCTCCTCATACTTCGGCACCTCCTGGGTCTTCTCCCTGGCAAGCGCACGCTCCAGACGCTCTCCGTCTTCCACCTCTATATAAATAGGCCACATCACTTCATTGCCGTAATACTCCCGGAGCCTCACAAAAGACTCCAGTGTACCGATCCCCAGATAGCTGTCATTTCCCACAGACACCTGCCCATCATCCGCAGTAAAATATGTCCACGGCCCGTAAACCGTCTGATAAGTACGCGCCTCGATCAGCTTCCCGTTTCTTCGGAACTCCTTCAGTTTATTCTCATCTGCAAAAAAATATTCTCTTCCGTTCTCCTCTCCATCCCGGATCGGACGGGTAGTATAGATCACAAGCCGCTTAAGCCCCAGCTCCTGATCCTTCTCCAGTTGTCTGTAAATACTGTCCTTGCCGGAAGAGCTTTTTCCCATAATGTAAAAAATCTTTCCCATATGTCTCCTCTGCTGCATATGCGTTACTATACACGCTCTGATCCGTAATACACAGATCCGTCTGCTGCCACGCACCTCACATCTCATTTCTCACAACACACACCGTCTCACTGGTCTGGTCGCTCAGGCCCTGGACCTCAAAGCCCTGTTCCAGGTATCTTCTCACATTTTTTACGAAATGTCCAGAAATCTGTTCCCCCGGAACGATCAGCGGGATCCCCGGCGGATAAAGATACGCAAACTCCCCGGACGTCCGTCCGATACACTCATCCAGCGGACACCGCTCACTCTCCGCATCCATAGCCTGGGAGATCCGCATGATCTGCTTCATTTTTCCGTTTTTCAAAGGCTCCTTCTCCACAGCCTCTTCTCTGTATTTTAACGATTCACGGCGGTCGATCTCTTCAATAGCATCACAAAGCCGCTCAAAACCCTCCGCCGTATCACCCACAGCCGCCAGCGCCAGCACATAATTCTCCGCCTCCATCTCCATTTCCAGATGAAACTCCCTCCGGAGGATCTGATGCAGCTCCCGGCCGTTCAGCGAACTGTTCACAGTAGAAATCAATATCTTGGATCTGTCAAAATCAAAAACCCTCTGGCACTCACAGGCCTGCGGCGTCACCAGTCGGATATACTTACATTCAGAAAGACGCCTGCGTGCTTTTTCCAGATTCTCCGTAAACACACGGAACATCTCATCCCCCTCACGCTCCAGCTTATCCATGCACGCATCAATGCTGCTCATAAGAATATAAGAAGGACTGCTGCTCTGATAGATTCCCAGAAAACGCTTCAGTTTTTCCCGGCTCACACGATCACTGCACAGGTGGATCACCCCCGTCTGGGTCAGACAGGGCAGCGTCTTATGCACACTGTTGATCACCACATCCGCACCAAGCTGCGCCGCAGACACCGGAAAATAATCCGAAAACCGAAAATGCGCCCCGTGAGCCTCATCCACGATCAGCGGCACACCATAGTGATGCGCGATCTCCGCGATCCTCGCCACATCCGACACGATCCCGTCATAAGTCGGCGAAGTGATCAGCACCGCCTGGATCTCCGGATTTTCCGCCAGATACATTTCCACACGGCCAGGTGAAATCCCTCCGTTTATCCCCAATTTCGGATCCTCATGTGGATAAATATACGTGACACTCAGCTCCCGCAGATAAATCGCATGGTAAACCGCCTTATGGCAGTTCCTTGCCACCAGGATCTGTCCCCCCTTATCCACAGCCGCAGACACCGCCGCCAGGATCGCCCCGGAGCTTCCATTAATACTGTAAAAACTCTCCGGCACACCATAAAGCCGTGCAACATCCTCCTGCGCCCTTTTCAAAATATCCTCAGCATGATGCAGGTTATCAAACCCGTCAATCTCCGTAATATCCATCTCCACCGGAAAATCCCCCTCCACAGCCAGCGGATTCCTCTTATGCCCCGGCATATGAAACGGATAAAAATCACTCTTACCGTACGCTTCCAGTTTCTTGTATAATCTGTCTTCCATAGTTCGTCCTTTTCATCCTAAAAACAAGGAGGGGCTATCACCAGACGATATTCCCCTCCATTTTTATCACATCTCAGCAAAATCGATCCTCAGATCCTCATAGATCCCCACTTTGATCGAATCCTGAAATGTATACTGCTCCGTATCCTCATTTTCAAAATCATACACCATTACCAGCTTCTTCACAGGATCCACGATCCAGTACTCTCTCACACCGGCAGTCCTGTATTTAAACAGCTTGGTATAATAATCCATACGCCTGCTCGCCGGAGAAACGATCTCGATGATCCAGTCCGGAGCCCCCTTACATCCCCTGTCATCCAGCTTATCCGGATCACAGATAACAGAAACATCCGGTTCCACATAAGTATTCGTCTTCTCATCCAGATACACCGCAAACGGTGCGGCAAACACCTCACATTTCCCCTTGTTAGAATCTATATAGTTACCTATCTTTCTGGACAAGATACTTGAAATCCTCTGATGCATCGTATTCGGCGGCGCCATATAATAAATATGTCCATCGATCAGTTCCGCTCTTTCACCCTCCGGCAAAGCATAAATATCCTCTATCGTATAAATTCTTTCCCTCAACAGCGGCATATCTCCACTCCTCTCAAAAGCACCCGACAGATCATACACCATCATTCCGATCTGCACTCATACACCTGCAGTAGCTCCATCCGAAGCCTTCCCCACAGGCTCACACCTTAAACCGATACCCCACACCCCAGATCGTCTCAATATACTGCGGCTTGGCCGTATTAAACTCGATCTTTTCACGGATCTTCTTGATATGCACCGTAACTGTAGCGATATCACCCACAGACTCCATATCCCAGATTTCCCGGAAAAGCTCTTCCTTTGTAAAAACCCTGTTCGGATTCTCAGCCAGAAAAGTCAAAAGATCAAACTCCTTGGTAGTAAACGTCGTCTCCTCACCATTGACCCACACACGCCTGGCCGTCTTATCGATCTTAATACCACGGATCTCGATCACATCATTCTTATGCACATTGGAACCAACCAGCCGGTTATAACGCTCCATATGCGCCTTCACACGTGCAACCAGCTCACTTGGGCTGAACGGCTTGGTCATATAATCATCCGCACCAAGACCCAGTCCCCGGATCTTATCGATATCATCCTTCTTGGCCGAAACCATAATGATCGGCGTATTCTTCTCCTCACGGACCTGCCGGCAGATATCAAAACCATCCACCTCCGGAAGCATCAGATCCAGGATGATCAGATCAAACTCCTCCTTCATGGCACGTACAAGCCCCGTATCACCACGGTTCTCGATCTCCACCTCAAAACCCGAAAGCTCCAGATAATCCTTCTCCAGATCCGCGATCGCTTCCTCATCCTCTATGATCAAAATCCTACTCATTCATCGGTACCTCCTGATATTTTCTGAGAACAAAATACATGATCGTTCCGATCCCCAGCCGGCTTGTGGCCCAGACCTTTCCACCATGATCCTCCATGATCTTCTTTACGATGGAAAGTCCAATACCGCTTCCTCCCTTGGAAGAATTTCTGGAAACATCGGTACGGTAAAAACGGTCAAAAATATACGGCAGATCCTTGGCGGCAATACCCTTGCCGTTATCCTCGATCTCCACCTGGATAAAATCACCCACATCCTTCACCCGAAGCTGGATGATCCCCCTTGGCTTCTCCATATACTTAATGGCATTACTCACGATATTATGGATCACACGGCGGATCTGCTCACCATCCGCAATAACCTGCACACCCTTCTCCACATAATTGGCATACACAAGCTCGATCCCCCTGGTCTCCATCTCAAGCCCAAGCTCCTCCGCACAATCCGAAAAATAATCCTCCACATTCAGCTTGCTGAACGTATACGGAATACGGTTGGTATCGATCTTGGAATAAAAGGTCAGCTCATTGATCAGATGATCCATCTCATTGGTCTTATTATAAATGGTACGCACATACCGGTCCATCTTCTCCGGCGTATCCGCCACACCATCCATGATTCCCTCCACATAACCCTTCACCGCAGTGATCGGCGTCTTCAGATCATGGGAAATATTGCTGATCAGCTCCTTATTCTCCTTATCCATCAGGATCTTCTCTTCCGTGGACTCCTTCAGACGCTTACGCATCTCCTCAAAATCCTGGCAAAGCTGGGAAAATTCATCATTCCCCTCAACCTCCAGCACAAAATCCAGATTCCCCTCCTTGATGTTCTTGGTAGCCTTCTTAAGCTTCACCAGCGGAACCGCAATGCTCCGATAGATCCACAGCCCTACGGACAATGCGGTAAAAACAAGGATGATCGTTGCGGTCAGGATCATATCCTTAGCCATCAGCTTCACCTGGCTGCTGGAAGACTGCGGCAGCGAAATATCATAGACCATCTGGCTGGAATCCGAAGCCTGGCTGCTGCTCTCCTGCACATGCTTCGCCTGCGTCTGGCTGAACCCGTACAGACTTGCGGAAAAAAGAAGCAGCGGCAGCAGGATGATCGCAACGAAGCCCACAATAATACGTGTTTTTAACTTCATCTGTATCTCCGTCCTTTATAAATTCACACATTCACATACACGTATTATAACATAAACTATATTCCCTATCTCTAAATTTTCTATAAAAAACCCCATCTTCCAGCATCAGTATTATTCCATTTTGTTCTAAACTATGCTATCATATTTTTGTTGTCCACCCGATACCCGGCAACGGGAGGAGGTGAGTTCTTTTGGAAATTATTATCTCTTTTCTTGTTTCCTGCATGGCAAACATAACTGCCTATTACGTTTGCAAATGGCTAGACGGCAACAAGTAGGACAACGCTAACCTAGTGGTTTCTTGTCCACTATAAAAAATTAGAAGAAGCCCCCGGTATTGGCACTACCGGGGGCTTCACTCTTTGTTCTTTTGGAACTATTACTATCTCTTTTGCCTAATGGCATTATATCATATGCATTTCTTAAAATCAATATTCCTGCCAAAAGGATATATAAATATTTTTTTTGACTCTCTTACAGATACTTCTTCAGAGTCTCAACCTTGTCCAGATGCTCCCATGGAAGATCAACATCTGTACGGCCGAAATGACCATAAGCAGCAGTCTGCTTGTAGATCGGACGGCGAAGGTCAAGCATCTTGATGATACCAGCCGGACGAAGATCAAAATTCTCACGAACGATCTCAACAAGCTTAGTCTCAGAAAGCTTACCTGTTCCGAAGGTATTCACACTGACAGAAGTCGGATGCGCAACACCGATCGCATAGGAAAGCTGGATCTCACACTTGTCAGCAAGACCGGCTGCAACAATGTTCTTTGCAACATAACGTGCAGCATAAGCAGCAGAACGGTCAACCTTTGTGCAATCCTTACCGGAGAAAGCACCGCCGCCGTGACGTCCTGTTCCGCCGTAGGTATCAACGATGATCTTACGACCTGTCAGACCACTGTCACCGTGAGGTCCGCCGATAACAAAACGACCTGTCGGATTGATGAAATACTTCGTATCCGCATCAACCATATCAGCCGGAATGATCGCATCAAAAACATACTTCTTAATATCCTCATGGATCTGCTCCTGAGTAACATCCGGATCATGCTGTGTAGAGCATACAACAGCATCGATTCTCTTCGGCTTGCCGGCCTCATCATACTCAACAGTAACCTGAGTCTTTCCATCCGGTCTTAAATATTTCAGAGTGCCGTCCTTACGAACCTTTGTCAGCTGCTGAGCAAGCTTGTGAGCCATGTTGATGGCATATGGCATATACTCCTCAGTCTCATTGGAAGCATAACCAAACTGAAGACCCTGGTCACCGGCACCGATGGAATCCAGCTCGTCCTCATTCATATCGTCCTCTTTCTGCTCAAGAGCCTTGTCAACACCCATAGCGATATCTGTGGACTGCTTGTCAAGTGATGTGATAACCGCACAGGTATCTGCGTCAAAGCCATAATCCGCATTGTCATATCCGATCTCACGGATAGTATCGCGAACGATCTTCTGGATATCAACATTAGCCTTGGTTGTGATCTCGCCCATAACAAGTACAAGACCTGTTGTAGTAGCAGTCTCACATGCAACACGGCTCATCGGATCCTGTGCCATCATAGCATCAAGGATCGCATCGGAAATAGAGTCGCAGACCTTGTCAGGATGACCCTCAGTTACAGATTCAGATGTAAATAAAATTTTCTCCATGATCTTCTCCTTTTGTAATAAAACAACGGTTATATACATAAAAAACAGCCCGTACAATCCGGACTGTTTAAATTCTGTAAACAATCCTCTTATTGTTCGATTGCTCGCTCAGGTTGGCACCTTCCTGGGTTATCCGGGGTTGCCGTGGCTTCACAGATCCTTTGTATCTCCACCACTCTGAATAAAAGGCTATCTTTTATGAAATTTACTGCAACACATACAATATACTTATCATACCAAAATGTCAAGAGCAATTTTCGAGAAAAAATATCACCCGCTGCTTTTTCATCCCCAATACGTAAATATTCCAAAAAAAGAACCGGGCATCCACATCGCCCGGTTCTTCCATCGATCATCCTTCAGAATGATCCGTTATTTATTTTTTCTTCTTTCTCTTAACTCCATAAGCTGCACCACCGCCAACAATGATCGCTGCTGCAAGGATTCCAACCCATACGCCGATCGGTGTATCATCGCCGGTCTTTACAGAACGTCTTGCTGTACCGCTGGTATCGTTCGGAGCAGTTCCGCCCGCTGTGCCGTTATTCGGGATCGGAGTGATCCGATCATTTCCACCATGATTTCCACCAGGTGTAGCAGTCGGAATCGGTGTCGGCTCAGAAGAAAGACTGTTGGTGATCTCCTTTGTTACAGTATATCGGTTATCATTATTCAGTGTAACCTCACCCTGACCGGTAACTGTATACTTAAAGGTATCATCATCAACCGGATTTCCATCCTTATCCGTCTCCAGAACAGTATAAGTAACACTGTTGATCTCCTGATCTGTTGGAAGATCCACTGTTACCTGAACACTACCATTCTGTTTCAGAGTCACTACCTTCTCAAGCGTCAGCTCACCGTTACTCTCAGTGGAGAACAAACCAGCATAGAACGTATCATCCACAGTAGAAGCAACACCATCAATCATCACATTCTTCTTAATGTTGATATATCCGTTACGGCTAAATACATCGGAAATCTTTGTATAATAGTTATTTACATAAGCCGCAGCCTCAGTAACACCACTATCTCCACCGATCACAACCTGATTGGACTTCTCTTCACTCTCACCATTCGGCTTCGTTACATTGTAGTAGTAAAGATTCTCATCATCCACCTTGATCTTCGTATTCTGCTGAAGAAGATTTCCATCCTCATCCAGCTCAAATACATAATAGGTGCCATCCGGAACATCCGTCCATGTAGCTGTACCACTGGAAGCATTCTGGATATGGATTTTCTGCATTTCTCCGTAACGGGCCTCTCCATCCGGATCAAGGTAAAGCCCAACATTATAAGTTACATCCTCCTTCGTTTCCAGAGGAATCACATTGTCGTTCTCATCAACATTATAGATCCTCTTCGTAACCTGGATCTGTGTATGCTTCTGCGGATTACTTACAGACTTCGGATAAGCCTGTACATCGTACATCCAGCCCTGCTCCTGATCTGCAAAAGGAACGGAGATCAGCATCGGTGAAACCATAACACTGCTGTTTCCATCTGTCTGCACCACCAGGTACATACCCTCAGCCAGATCAGCGAAAGTCATATTCCCCTCTGCATCAGAGGACTTGGACATACCCCACACATCCACGATTCCGCTGACGATCATAGCCGCCAGCTTCTCTGCCGCTTCATACCAGCCATCAGCCGTCGTGATGGAATCAAAATCGATTGCTGCGGCAGCCAGTGCCTCATCCAACACGAAATGCACATTGCCATCAAAATTCACACTGCCAACCTTGTAGATCGTCAGCCCTACATCCGGCAGCGGAGTCTGGTTTCCCTCCTCATCCGCCTGCTGAACCGTCAACGTCAGATTACCTGTTTTTCCAGCTTCATAATCCCCGGCGAAAACCGGCTGCAAAACACTCGTGACCAGCATAGCCGTCAGCATCAGAACAGCCAGAAGGCTCCGGAATATTTTCCCTTGCTTTCTTCTATTTTTCATCGCTCTCTGCCTCCTCTTTCCTTTCTGAAAGCTGCTTCTTTTTCCGTTTTTTGTCCCTATGACGGACGATCAGATAAATCAGCAGAATCAGAACAACAAGCACTGCAGCGCCGCCGGCCAGAACCCTCTTCGGATCCACAACAGCAAGCTTCTGCGGTATCGTTTCGTCATTCTTTGTATCTTCCACCACATATTTCGTCCGCACTCCCCGGACAAGAAGCCTGTGGGTGTTAACTCCATAAGGGGTACACGTGATCAGAGTCACATGATCTTCACCCTCGATAATATCCAGGTCACTGGTCTCATCCGGAAGCACCGTCTTGATCTGATCCACCTTGTAGGCCAGATGCTTGCCAAGAATGTGCAGGATAAAAATATCTCCCTTTTCCATCTGATCCAGATCTGTAAAAAGCTTCGCATTAGGAAGACCTCGATGCGCCGCCAGAACCGCATGGGTGCTCTTGCCTCCGATAGGAAGACTGGTGCCCTCCACGTGGCCCACACCCTTTTCCAGCACGGTCTTGCTCAATCCGTGATAGATAGCCAGCTTCGCTTTGATCTTCGGGATCTCGATACTGCCCATCAGTCCGTCACCGTTAGGATCCAGGACTCCGTCATAGGGATGACTCAACTCATAAGTATCCTCTTCCTCAAAAGCATCTACAATGGCATTCACCGGATGCTCGGCATTATACTCCTTCGCCTCTTTCCACAGCCTGTCATAGTCATTGTCCGAAAGCTCCGTTACCGCTTCCTCGTACTTACTGACCAGCTGGGCGTTACGGTACTGGTTCCACATATCACTGATCGTAGGATAAAGGAACACCCCCGCCCCCGCCAGAAATACCAAGGCAATAAAAATGTTCAGGACAACATTACTCTTTTTCTTTTTTTTCTTTTTAGCCATAAATCATTTCCTGCGTCGTTTTTTGTTCTGAACAGAATTGATACCGGCAACCAGGATCACCGCGATCACAATTCCGATCACAACACAGAGAGCAAGCATCGGAAGCGTTGGATTGGTGATTCCGGTAACCTTCTTCTCTGTTTTCTGAACCGCCTTCGCAGCCTTCATCGGAACTCTGTGTCCCCTCACCAGAAGTCTGTGCGTATTCACCGCATAAGGCGTACACGTAACCAGCGTTACATAATCATCCCCATCCGTGATACCCAGAGACTCTGTCTGCTCCGGAAGAACGGTAAGAATCTGATCCACCTCGTAGGCAAGAGTCTTACCCAGCACATGCAGGTAAAAAACATCTCCCTCTTCCACAAGATTCAGATCTGTAAAAAGTTTCGCACTTGGAAGTCCTCTGTGTGCCGACAAAATACAATGGGTACTCTTGCCGCCAACCGGAAGACTGCTGCCGAACAAATGACCTGCACCCTTCTCCAGAGACTCATCTGTCGTGTAATGATAGATTGGAATGCTCACATCGATCACAGGAATCTCCACATACCCCATCATTCCATCACCATTCAGGTTCAGAAGAGACTCATATGTACTGTCCGTCTGTCCATCCCTCACGGAAAAAGCATCCGGCACACTTTCCTGCTTGATCTGTTCGTTATACTCCTGAGCTGCCTTCCACATACTGTCAATCTTCTCCGAATTATCATCCGAAGAAACACTGCTGCTATAATTACTGATCAGCAGGCTGTCCCTGTACCGGTTCCAGGCATCACTGACCATTGGATACAGCAGTATGGACAACCCTATCAGAAACAGCAAACCAAGTCCAATATAATTTTTCTTCTTATTCTTTCTCATAGGTTTCTCCATACTGTTGTATTTACCACTCCCGGCCCCCGAAAGGGCCGGGCGGTAAAAGATTTACTACTTTGTTTTAATACTTGCTTTGTCGTTGCTTATAAATAATTTTTGAATTGAATCGATCCGGCAATCAAACGATTACTCCTCAGATCCTTTTCTGCGGCTGATGAAGAAAGCACCAGCAGCGCCAGCCATAACTACAACACCGATGATAGTGAAGAGGTATGTTCCCATGCCACCTGTGGATGGAAGGGAGTTGAGTTTTGTATCATTTAAGCCACCTTCATTATACAATTTAGCTGTAGCAACTTCTCCGTCTACAGTAAGTGTAAGTGTCTTACCATCTGTATTAATAGAATATCCTTTTGGTGCTTTTGTTTCTTCAAAGTGATAAGAACCAACATCTAAACCTTCTACGTCAATATAACCATTTGCATCTGTCACAAGTTTTGAATCAGCATCTTTTGTATCTGGAGCATATTTATATTTTCCAGTTTTTTCTTCCTTTACGAATGTTAACGGTACTTCTTCTCCATCTTTATACAATACAAACTCAGCACCTTCCAATGCTTTATTTATATCACCATCGCCATATTTCATCAGAACTAATTCTCCAGTAAATAACTTAACTGGAACATTATTTCCGCCGTAATCTACACCTGCTGCATGGCTACCTGCTTTATTTTCTACTGTTGTTTCATTTACTTTTGCTGTATAAGTAACTGTAATTTTCTTTCCAGCATTCGGATTAGCTGTATCTGCAACTAATTTACCTAAATCAACAGTAAATCCATTGCCTTTATCATTTACTACGATTTCACCAACCTGGCCATTTTTGCCTTCCATTGTTACACTATTAACAGCATTTGGTCCTGTTAAATAGTAATCAGCACCAGTAATTTTATCAGTGATTGTAAATGTTCTGTTCTCTGTATTTGCTGCATCAATAAAAGGTACGTATGCGTCGATTGTATAAGTTACAATATCTCCAATTGCTACTACATGATCGGCATCTTCTGTTGTTTTATCTACAGATGTTGAAGATTTTTTAGCAATTACTTCTGTACCTGATAACGCTGGATATGGCTCGCCAAATCCTACATAAGCAGTTGCTGTTTTATAAGTATAGCCTTCCTCTTCTGCTTTAATTGCATAAATACCAGCTTCACTTACTTCAATTTTTGTCTTATCTGTTAATGTTGTAAATCCAGTAAGTGCTGCAACTTTACTTAATGCTAAGTCAATATTTGCTGCTGTTACATTTGCTGCTGTTACGCCAGTTGGTAAAGCAACATTAGTATCTTTAAACTTAATTAATCCCCAGATAACTTTCTGCTGTGCATCAGCGGAATTGGTCATTCCTAATGCTTCTGTGAAGCATGCTCCTGCTCCATTCACAAATGCCCAACCAGAAGTTGTGCTCTCATCCTTTTGAATGATCTGCATACACTCAACACTGTCTGCCGTATTAAAACCTGTAAGTTTAATTGTAGCATTTCCATCTGCAAATACCGCTGTGCACATAGACAGTACCATAACCGCTGCCACTAATAATGCACCAATCTTTTTTAATAAATTTTTCATAAGGTTTGCTCCTTTCTTTCTCTGCATTTTTCTTTTTCGCCCTTCATCGGCCATTTACAATTAATGTGTTACGATCTCTTTGCTTCTTCCTCCCTTCGTTTATTCTTTATAAACAACAGGAGTGCAGTTGCAAGAATCGCTACACCACTGATTGTAAATCCATAGGTTCCCGGACCACCGGATTCTGGTAAGGAATAAAGTTTAGCATTTTTGATTGTTAAAACTTTATTCGTTTCATCCAAAGTCCACATCTCACTACTATTTGCTGCCTCACCATTTTCATTAACAAGTTCTACTTTTCCTAATGAGATTTTGAAACAAATACTGCTACCCAGTATTGAATATCCCTTCGGAGCGATAATCTCTGTCAGCCTATAAATACCCGATTTCAATTTGGTCAGTTCAATATCTGAATCCCCATTGATTACTTTTATACCATTCTGAATAGTTTTCCAATTATCACCATTTTTTATTTCCAAATTAAATTCAGAACCTGTTAATAGATGATTTTCTGTATCTGTCTTCTTCAGATCCAGTTTTGTTACTGCTTCGTTTGTGTAGGAAGCAACACCCTTCACACCACCATCAGTTTGTTTATACGTATAATTCTTAATGACATTATTTTTATCCGTGTCATAACCAAGTCTGAAAGTCAATGATTTGGATGTATCTGATTTAGAGTTTTCGCAATCTGTCTGCCCGTCAACCTCAAATGCTTGAATTGTATATCCATCTGCTTCTACTTCCGTTACAGTGTAATATCCTCTTGGAAGATTCTCTAATTTTGCAACTCCACTAGTCTGATCAGCTTCAACTATCACCTTCAGCGGACTACCAGAAACAGCATTTCCATCTGAATCCTCTACATTAAATTTAAACGTTCTGGCTTCTGTAGACGCTTCTGTCACATTCTTTATAATCTGAATCTGACCGCTGATAACATTGATTTTATAAATACCATATAGATTGTTATTACCAGGATTTTTCGCTGTCTCAGTTCCCACGAAATGTCCGTCTGTATTAGTTTTACTCGTATCCGTTGATTCTGTTGGAGCAGTATAAGTTACTTCCAGATAATACTCAGTTCCATCATTAAGTGCAGTTTTTATTTCAGACTCATCGATGTTTGTTCTAACACCGTTGTCTTTTTTAAACCACTGTAATTTAATTAATGATGTACCATCCTCTTTTTTAGAATCTGTTTCGTTTACTGTACCATCTTTGTAAGATGTTGGTTTACTAGTGGCAAACAACTCATTCCGAATTTGCTCATCCATTGGTACGGAATCACCTTTGTAGATAGTAATCTCTTTATCCTTAACTACCAGATTAACTTTGACATTAACCGTAGGCTGATCCAATACTTTCTTCAAATCTCCTACGCTAATCTTAAAATCAGGGGAGACGTTGGTAGGAATATTGTTACCACCGATGAAACTATCTTTTGCTTTTACAGTAATGGTTCTACTCCAGCCATTTGTACCATCTGTCGTGTGTTTAATGGTCTGATCAGTCCACTGTACCTGATAAGTACCGTCATTACGCTTTGTTACAATCCCACCATTCTCTAATGTATATTTCCCACCTTCGAAATTGGTTTCGGTGATAACATTACCTCTATCTACAATTTCAAATCTACTGTCGATCACATCAGTAATTGTTGCACCGGTAATGTCAACGTTCTTATTAATTGTACTACTGATACTCTGGAAAATTTGTGTAAGCGATGCTGCATCATCTGCTGTTTTTGCGCAATCTGATGATGAAGCAATTCCTGGATACTTTTTACCATCATACGTACCACCAGACAAGAACGTCTTCGCGCGATCTCCTTCATCATTAAGTGCAAAGCCTATGGTGTATACTGTATATGGATTTTTTGCATTATCCACATTATTTCTTAGGCCTGTTTTTAATTCGCCTGCCTGAGTTTCAGCATTTTTTTGTGCATTACTATTCCACTTATTACCTCCGCCAGTCGGCTTACCATCGGTGAACAGAACCACATACTTAGGATTTGTATCAACCATAGCATCCAACTTGTTCTTTGCATCCTCAAGTCCTACCGCAGGATCCGTACCTCCATTCGCCTTCAAATCTTTAACGAAATTCTTAAGTTCCGTTACCTTTGCACTATCTGCAGTACCTACTTCTCCCAGACTTACAGATGTTCCATGATTACCATATGGTCTATTGTAGTCGTCAGTACTGCTAAATACAGTAATACCTATTTTACTATTCGGAGATTTCTTCGCTGTATCATCTATAAACTGATTTACAGCATTCTTAAGTGCATCAAGCCGGGTTTCTGTTGTGCTAGTTCTTGTATATATTTTACAATTATTATATTTGTCTTTCGCTGCATCATCTGATGAACCCCTCGGACCCACACGCCATCCTTTGTTATAATAAGAAGAATACCACATCTCCTTATAAGAACCATCCACCTCAATATAATACGTTACATTACGATTTAGAAGCTTCTTGTCATCTCTTGCTTCAGAAGTATTATTAGCAACAAATGTGTATGAATAAGAAGTAATATCCTCTCCCATCGATCCGGACACATCCAATACCAACATGATATCTGCCACAGACGTTTTCGTTTCAATTATGGAACTTGTACTTGTGGATGTTGCGTTAATGGTAATGTCGTAGGTTCTCTGATCCCAGTCTTTCACTTTAGCCGTTTTGCTAGTCACCATACTGGAGTTGATAATTTCTTCCGGAGTCTCATTCAGAATTTTATTGTCTTTAACTGCTGTTCCTGAACTGTTTTTTAATGTGGTTGTAACATTATTATTTTCTTTTGTTACCGTTACCGTCCATTTTTCATTGGAAGCAACATATCCCACTGGCGCCTGAATCTCTTTCAGATAATATGTTCCTGCTCTCAGCTTATCAAATGTAACTTTTCCGCTATCATCAGATGTAGCTGTTGCAATCTGTGTTGTGCACTCTTCGTCATTATAAAGAGTAAATCTTGCATCGCTAAGTCCAGCACCTTTTTTATTAACTTTTTGGAAATTCAGAGTTCCAAGCGCATCCGTTGTTACCTGTGAAATTGTTACGTTTGGAAGGGTAAAATTCATGTAACAGTTAGAAGCACCTGCTCCTCGTTCCATATAAAGAACCGTTAATGTATGTGTAGATTTATCTCCTTTATCCAAATAATCCCTCAAGTTCACAGTTTTAGTTGCCGCATTATGAATTCCACCTAAATCAATGATAATCTGCTGATTTTCTTTTCCTCCATCCATGACAACCCACATATCGTCATCACCGGTAAAAGAATAATTTAATGGACCTACATAATCACCAATGTTGAACTCCATGTCATAACGCATTCCAAAATAATAATTATGTTCTTTACCATCATTCCCAAGTGCACTTTGCGTTTTTCTAGTATATCCTTTCTCATACTTTGAAGCCACAGTATCTAATGGAAAGAAATCTTCTCCCGAATTTTCCTTTTTATTTAACTTATACTGTGTTGTTACGTTAGTGCCACTTCCATCTGTTACACCCGTTAATGTATATGTGTCACCACTTCTTTCAAAATTCAAATTATAATCTTTATATACTTTTCTTAAGTAATTGTCTTTTGAATTTCCTGCCAGTAAATCAGTCTCATTAAAAAATCCTGGATCTGGATAATTAAATTCTACATTGCCATTTTCATCTAGTCCCTTCAACAAATCAGTAATAACATCTTTGCCTCCAGTCCATAAGTTAACCGTTTTGTTACCCTTTTGCCAAGTATATTGATATGGCGTATAGTTTTGATCTGCTAATTTTCCATTATGGGTTTCACCCATACTTAACTTCTGATTACTGTCTGGATCACTATAATTACTCTTCTGATTAATGGAATAATAAGTACTTCCACTCTCTCCGGCCTTTACCGTATAATCATAAAACGTAGGTGCACCGGCGAATGTTCCAGTGGTAGGAGTATAATATACTTTAACCGTAGCATCCTGTGCTAATTCAATATCACCTGCCGCTACAGTATTCTCTTTTCCATCTATAACTACTTTTACTTCCTTGATATCCCAGTTTGTAGCCTTCTTACAATCAAATTTCTGCCCAACTGAAAGTTCTTTATCAACATCATCTGCATAAATCTTCTCTCCAGTTGTTGCGTCATAATGCTCTATTGTAACTTTTATCTTATCGTCACGCTTATTACCAACGATTACATAAGTCGAAAAATGCGTAGTCTCGAACTCAACATCACCATTCTTGGCAACGCTGCCATCCATATTTTCAACGTTATCATTCTCGTCTACGTGATATACATCTGCATCCTTGATTTTCTTCTCATCATTCAGAGATACAGATACCTTCACTGTAGCACCCGGCTGAACTTCTTCGCCGTCCACCAGGAATTTGATATCGTAGGAATGGATCTTCTCGATGGCTTTCTTTTCTTTGATCGCTTCTTCTGTGATCTGGTCTTCGGCTTCCTGGCTGAGCTCTACCGGTGTTACGGAAAGCTCTGCGTTGTCCGGAAGGTCTGCCGGATCGGTAAGAGTAACCTTGACATTGACCTCGTCACTCTTGTAATCATATCTGGTGATCTCAGGCTGAATTTCTTCTTCCTGCACATCCTCAGGCTCTTCTGCCTCATCACTGCTGTCAACAACCTGTGCCATATCACTTCTTATGTAAGCCTCGGTTCCTTCCCAGGAAACCTTGTACCAGGTTGCCCCGTCCTCTGCTGTTACGGTATCCAGAAGTGTGAGCTGTGTTCCTGCGTTTACAGTTGCCAGAACCTCTGCCTCGATAGATGGACTGACACGAAGATTCGTATCGTCTCCCAGAACCTCGATCAGGCTTGTCTCACTATTCTCATCTGCTGCCGGAACATCCTCCGGGCTCGCAATATCCTCTGCCGGTTCTTCCACCACATCCGGATCCTCTGCCGGCGCTTCGGTAGGTTCAGCATCCGGATTCTCCGCCGGCGCCTCAGAAGGCTCTGCCTCAGGAGTTACCTCCGGATTCTCTGCTGCCGGTGTCTCAGCTGCATCCTGCTCAGGCTCGTCCGAAATATCCATTCCGTCCGTAAGCTCCTCTGATGCGATAGGCACCTCGTCCTCATTACCGGAAACAGCTTCCGCCTCGACATCTGCTGTCTCAGGAGAATCCCACATAACGGCAAAAACAGCTGCGTTGCCAGTCTCAACCTGAAGTGTCTGGATCTGTTTGCCCTCGTTGACATTCAGAACCTTCAGATCCTCGTTGGCCTGTAAGGTGTTAACATCAGTATCACCGGTACTGCTGTTATAATGAAGCTTCTCAACGGTTACACTCGTGCTGGCTGCATCGGTAAGCTCCGGTGCTGCCGGTGTCTTGTACTCAAAAGTTACTCTGACTCTGCCGTTCGGCTCGACTCTGTTTCCGTCGCCATCAGCAAAATACACATCATACGCAAAAAAACCTCTCAGGCTGCTGCCCTTGTCTGTAGCTGCTGCTGAAAGCTTCTGAGAAACTGTATCATAAGATACGGATGAATTCTCGTTTACGCTGTCAGCCTTCAATGCTGTATTCTGCGGAAGAGCTCCGTCCTCCAGTGCCTCTGCTGTTACTTTAACAGAATCATTTTCATATGTAAGCGTCGATTGCTGCGCCTGTTCCGTTTCCTCCTGGTCAGCGCTGCTTACATCCGGTGTCGATTCTTCGGCCGCTGGTTCAGATGTAATTTCGCCATCTGTAAATATATCCTCCGTTCCATCTCCGAACGCCTCACTCGCGGAGATCGTATATGCACTCGGCATACAGGATACCATCAACGCCAAAGCCACCATAAATGCCAGGAGTTTTCTGATCTTATTATTCCTTAATTTTTTCATACCTTTCCCGCTTTCCTATGTGTGCATTAACGTGTACTGTATTTCTTATTACTTTACTTCTGTTTATATTCCTTTCTCTTAAAAAAGCTTCATGTTTTTAGCCGGTGAGTAAACAGGTTACACCTTTTCAGTATTTTACCCTTATGTGATTGTAGTGTCAATATACCAGGCATTTTTGGTAAGGATATTGACATTATCAGATGCTATCGAGAATCAGTCTTCAACTCCTCCTTCTTAACTTACTCGTTTACTGGTTCTTTTCGCCTGATTTCTCCGATAAAATCTGACTATTCGTGATATTTATTATACAACACTACCAGTTGTTTTGTAAGGCCCGTTTTTTCAAAAAAAAGTGCCTCTGTCACTATTTTAACATGAATTTTTTCAGCTCATCCCGCTTCTTGACATTCAGCTTGCAAAAGATATCCGTAAGGTAATGCTTGACAGTATTAATGGAAATCCCCAGATGCTCTCCGATCTCCTTATTGGTCCATCCCCCACTTGCCAGCATGGCAATAGAAAACTCCATCGTCGACAGCTCCCCCGTAACCTTTCTCCGGTTTTCCGGATTATGAAGCGCCATCCAGCCCCTGCTGAAAGAAATCACACCCTCCGTGATCCGCTGATACGCCTCCGGATCCCGGTTCCGGATACAGGCCTCGATCAGCCCCCGCAAAAGCCCATGATGCTCAATAAAAGGCTCCAGAAACCCATCCATCTTCGCCAGCTCCCAGCTCCGGAGCATCTCCTCCTGCGCCTCCTGCTTATGCTTTCGGTTGATCGCACACACCGCCATCATACAGTGGATATACGTCATACTGATCGGATACGACCTCTCCGCCATAAACAAAGCAGCCTTCCCCATCCCATAAGCACTCCATATCTCCCCGTTAAGATAAGTATGGTGTGCCATCACATACGTGGCAAAAAGCCTCAGCCCCTCAGGAAGCATCCTGCTGTACTCCCCAAAAGCAGGCATCCCATCCGTAGGCAGATGAAGCAAAACCGCCCCCACATACCCCGCCAGAAGACAGGACGCATAAACATCCTTAGGAACCTTCTTCTTCATAGCAATCTTCACACAGGACTGGATCCCCTCCATCCCCCGCTTAGCCGCCGCCACATTCCCCAGCGACAGATTAGAATACCCATACAAAATACACGCCGAAAGCTTCAGCTCAATAACCCTGCTGGACAGATACCTCCTCGTGATCTCACAACACTCCTCCGCCTGCCCCGTAAAATAAAAAAGCTCAGCCCGCGCAATATTCCTCAAATCCACATCCACAAACCCCTCAACAACCTCCCGAGCCCTCCCAGGCTCAAAAGACGAATTCAAAAGCTGCAAAACCACATAATCACACATACACTCCACTCCCTCCAAAACCCAGGCAGCCCCCAAAGACCACCCTCAAAACCAAACCAACAAACCTCCGAAGCCCTCACACAAGCCACATCAACACACATCCGAAGCCCATCTCTCAAGCCACATCAGCACACATCCGAAGCTCATCTCTCAACCCTCATCAGCACACATCCGAAGCTCTTCTCTCAAGCCACATCAGCATACATCCGAAGCTCATCACACAACCCTCATCATCACACATCCGAAGCTCTTCTCTCAAGTCCCACAAAACAGTCACCAAAACTCCGGATATCAATCAACCAGTCAATCAGTCAACCAATCAGGCCAACCATCTTTTTCCATAATTATAATCCAAAATACTCCAAAAATAAATTTAAATATTACACAAAAACACCTCACCCTATCCAAAACAGCCTCTATCCCCCAATCCCCTCACGACAAATCGCAAAAAGCTCACCCCACCCACATCCAACGCAGCGCCGATGCCCCACCCCGCTGGTAGACTGTCTGTCCGTTCGTCCCTCCCTCCATTCATCCCACAAAAAAAGAGCCCCCAGGCCCAAACACCCAGAAACTCTCCCAAAACCAAACAACATCATCTCCCCCTCCGCAGCTTTCTCAGTTCCCTCTCCAACCGATCCGCACGCGCCTTCTCCCTCAACGTATTCGCCCTCTCTTCACTCCGCCCCTGTTCAATCCCTTGACTGATCCCCTGGCTGATTCCCTGGCTGATTCCTTGGCTAATTCCCTGTTCAATCCCTTGGGCGATTCCTTGACTGATTCCCTGTTCGATCCCCTTATTAATCCACATCTGCTCAATCTCAAAACTCTTCATATATGCCACCGTAACCTTTCCATCCTCAAACATCTCTTCTACTTCTCCGTAGCTTCCGCAGCTTCCTCAGCTCCCTCTCCAGCCGATCCGCACGCGCCTTCTCCCTCAACGTATTCACCCTCTCTTCACTCCGCCCCTGTTCAATCCCTTGAGTGATTCCCTGGCTAATTCCCTGGCTGATTCCTTGGCTAATTCCTTGGCTAATTCCCTGTTCAATCCCTTGGGCGATTCCTTGACTGATCCCCTGTTCAATCCCCTTATTAATCCACATCTGCTCAATCTCAAAACTCTTCATATACGCCACCGTAACCTTTCCATCATCTTTAACAACCCTGACCATCTCCAGCAACTCCCTCAAAACATCATTTACCGCATTCACCTCCCTGGTATCCGTTACTGAAAACTTATAAAAAGTTATAAACTTCTATGTTTCATTCCTACTTC
>ENA-OVIX01000059-OVIX01000059.1-human-gut-metagenome-genome-assembly--contig:-NODE-59-length-19743-cov-4.10468_pt1 | contig 19743 bp, 18 predicted proteins | sample MGYA00248638_ERZ507555 | MGnify/ENA primary metagenome ERZ507555 (study PRJEB26165, sample SAMN02676130) | human gut metagenome | isolation source: stool | host: Homo sapiens | place: USA | study: EMG...
CAAGCTGCGCGGCAAGGCGGCTCGCATCGTCGAGCGTCGCGACAACTCCGCCAAGGCGACTCAGGCCTGAGTTTTGCCAAGTGAGGCGACAGTACCGTGAAATTCAGCCCGGAGCCGATTGGTTCCGGGCTGAATTTATAGGAACGCCGCTAGTATAGTTGGGGTTTCATGTATGCGTGATGGAGGAACTATGCGGCCAGACGACCATCGGACGGACCGGACCATGCCCGGTTCCGGCACCGAATTCAGCCGGGACGAATGGATCGTCGCCATAGCCGATCATGGCGTGGACCCCACCGATATGCCGGGGCGGGTAGTGGGCGCCGACGGACGAGACTCGTCGACCCGCCGCAGGAAAGGCGCCCATCGCAAGACCTCGCCTAAGCACAACAATGATTCGTTCTCGTTCCGCGACCTGCTGATCTGGTGCGTCGTCCCCTTCGTGGCGGTACTGCTGGTACGCATCTTCCTGATCGGCTTTTACGTGATTCCGTCCGGATCGATGCGCGATACCATCGAGATCGGCGACCGGGTCATCACGTCGAAGCTCACGCCGAAGTATTTCGATCTCAAACGCGGCGATATCGTCGTGTTCCACGACCCCGCGAACTGGCTGAACCAGGAGACCACCAGAGGCAAAGGCGATTATCTCATCAAACGCCTGATCGGCTTGCCGGGCGACGTGGTCGAGTGCGGCGGTGCCGGGCAGCCGGTCAAGATCAACGGCGTCGCGATTGACGAGACGTCATACATCAAATCCGGCGTCGACCCGAGCAGTTTCTCGTTCCGTGTCGAGGTGACCGCCGGGCATATTTTCGTCATGGGGGATAACCGCGCCAGCTCAGCCGACTCCCGATACCATCAGGACGACGGTGATCATGGCTTGGTGCCCATCGACAATGTGGTCGGAGTGGGACTGATGCGGTATTGGCCGCTGAACCGGATGAGTTTCCTGAGCTCCCATCATGATGTGTTCAAGGACGTTCCCGCCGGCAAGGCGCAGTGACATCAGACGGATGGTGATATGGCGATGATCGAACATCCGACGCTTGATATGGAGCGGCAGCTTGCCGCCCAAGGCTGCGATGTGGTGATCGGCTGCGATGAGGTCGGGCGCGGGGCGCTGGCCGGTCCGGTCATGGTCGGGGCGGCCGCCATGTGGTCACGTGACCTCGCCGCCGCGCAAGTGCCGGCCGGTGTCGCCGATTCCAAATTGCTGACCGAGCACAGGCGCGAAGGAATCGTCGACGAGTTGCGTTCGTGGTGCGCCGCTTACGCGGTAGGTCAGGCGAGTAACGCCGAAATCGACGAGTGGGGCATATCGCATGCGTTGGGCATCGCCGCCTTGCGGGCGCTCAACGATGTGGAGCGGCAGCTCGGCATGGACGGGCCGGCCGGTTCGGGTCGTCGCGTGGACGTCATCCTGGACGGTCCGAACGATTACATTACCAAGACGATGAACACGTTTGACGCGCCGGCGTTGCCGATTCCGGTACAGGTGTCGTGCAAGGTCAAGGGCGACCGTCATTGTGCGACCGTCTCCTGCGCGGCGGTCATCGCGAAGGTGACGAGGGACCACCTGATGGTTGACATCGCGCAGGGCAATCCGCGGTACGCACCGTACGGCTGGGCGCACAACAAGGGATACGGCTCGGCGGCTCACCGCGACGCCATCGCCCGTCTGGGAGTCACGCCGCTGCATCGGGTCACGTGGCATCTGACCTGATTGCGGCGTTGCGGCTGATTCCGGGCCTGCGCCGCGCAGCTCGGCATGGCGCGGCTTAATTTGGCTCGGCCCGGTTACTTGACTCGGTGCTTTGTCTCAGGTGCGGGCGCTGTAGTGCCACAGTTCTTTGTGAGAAGAAGTCCGGGGCGTGAATCCGAACAGCGCAGTGGTGAATCTGTTACCTGCGCATGATTTGTGAGCGCTCACGTGTGTTATTTAAGCGTTACCGGGTAGACTTGCCCATATTGTGTTGTTATGCAGCGGGAGGTTTGACAGCGTGACGGCCAAGCGAAGCGGGCGGAAACGCCCATCCATGTTCGAAGTCGCGAAGCTCGCCGGAGTCAGTCATCAGACGGTGTCCCGGGTCATCAACGATTCTCCCGATGTCTCCGACGCCACCCGCACCAAAGTGCAGGATGCCATCAAGGCGCTCGATTATCGTCCCAGCAACTCGGCGCGAGCGCTCGCATCGCACCGTTCCCGCACGATCGGCCTGATCGCAGGCGGCATGAAGTTCTACGGCCCTATTTCGGCGATTTCCGCGATCGAGATGATGGCGCGCAAGCACGGCCTGTTCATGTCGGTGATGATGGTGCATGAGGCGCTGTGCACGCAGGCGGAGTTCGAGGACCTGTGCGGCACGTTCAACGAGCAGAACGTCGACGCGTTCATCATGCTCGCGCCCACCGATGTCATGTTCGAAGAGGCCTGCTGCACGCAGCTGACGCAGCCTCGCGTGATGATCACCTCCACGCACGGCGAACTCAGCGTGAACGAAGGGCTGCGCCTGATTCATCCGCGCGAGCGCGACCGCGTGTCGATCGTCGGTATCGACCAGTGGCGTGCGATGGACGATGTGGTGCGCATGCTGACCGAATACGGTCACAAGCGGGCGTTGTACTTCGCCGGTCCGTTGGGGTGGCGCGGTGCGATGACGCGACTGGATGCCTGGGTGAAACTGACCCGCGCCCGCTCCATCAGTTCCGTCACGGTGCGTTGCAAGACCTGGGAGTCGACCGAGGCGTACGCCAGGATGAACCATATTCTCGATTCCATCGGCAATCAGGGCGGCAAGTTGCCGACGGTCGTGGTCACGGCGAACGACAATCAGGCGGTGGGCGTCGCGCGTGCCCTGTATGAGCACGGTGTTCGCATTCCACGTGACGTCAGTCTGGTCGGGTTCGATGACATGCCGGCGATGGACAACATGATTCCGCCTCTGACCACGGTTCGGCCTGATTTTGAGGCGTTGGGCGTCGCTGCGATGCGGCAGGTGCTGCATCTGCTGGGGGAAGGTGACGAAGTGGCGTTGCCCGCGTCCGCACATGGTGTCGGTCTGCTCCCCGCAGAAGTCGTGAAGCGTTCGTCGCTCGGCCCCGCCGCCAACCGCTGACCGAGGATCGCGCGTTTTTCTTGGGTCTGTTAGACCAACGTGTTGGTTTTAATTTACAAGTAGCTACATAGTACATACAATGAAGCTATGGGTAGGCATAGCAAGGCAGTGAAACTGGTCGGCGGAGTCCGGGACGGATTCGCGCTGCTGGATGATGACGAGTGTCGCTGGGCGATTGAGGCGGGCGAACGATATATTGACGACGGCATCGGCTTTTTTCGCGGCACGGCTCGGCCCGGCACGGCGTTGATGGTCGCGTACGTCGACGAGTTCAGGGACCGTTTCAGGGCCGGGATCGGCCGCGGCCGGGTGACGAGCGTCATGTGGGAACCGGGAATCCGCGGCGTGCGCCGCGGCGGGACGCCCGTCACCGCCAGACCGGCGAGGGGCGCGGGCGGCGGGCCCGGCCTCGTGGAACGCGGGTTCGAGGCGGGGTCGCCGAACCGTCCGCACCGGTCCTCGGGCTGTAGGACACCGGAACGGACCGAACCGGGTATTACGCGAACCAAACGGCGCAAGCTGCCCCACTATAAGAGCGGAACAAAAACAGGCCATATCAATGTGCCAGACGGCACGTTCGCACCACCCCTCGTTCGGTTATGCGGCCCGGTGGTCAGCGCTTGCCGGCGTACAGCTCCTGGTCGATCGCGCCGGAGAACACGTGGTTCACAGCCGGACGCACGACCTTCAGCGACGGCGTCAGGCAGGAGTTCTTCTGGGTGAACTGCGCATCCAGCACCACGAACTTGCGCACCGATTCGGCGCGCGAGACCGTCGCGTTCGCGCGGTCGACGAACGGCTGGATCTCCTCGCGCACCTGCGGGAGCGCGGCCGCGTCGGCCAGCGACGAGTCGGCCGGTTGACCGATGGTCGGCAGCCACGACGCCAGACCTTCCGGGTCAAGCGTCACCAAGGCGCCGATGAACGGACGCCCGTCACCCACGACCACGGCGTGCTCGACGATCGGGCACTTGGCGATCTCCTCCTCCATCGGGATGGGGGAGACGTTCTTGCCGCCGGCGGTGATGATGATGTCCTTCTTGCGGCCGGTTATCATAAGCCGGCCGTCCTCGTCGAGCGAGCCGAGGTCGCCGGTCTTGAGCCAGCCGTCGGCGGTGAACGTTTCGGCGGTCTTCTCGGGGAGATTGTGATAGCCGCGGAACACGTTCGCGCCGCGCACCTGCACCTCGCCGTCGTCCGCGATGCGCACCGACGAGCCGGGGGCGGGCTGGCCGACCGTGCCGATCTTGTTGTCGTTCACGCGTGTCACCGTAAACGGCGCCGCGGTCTCCGTCATACCGTATCCCTGGATCATCGGCAGGCCGATGCCGGCGAAGAAGTGCGCCAGATCGGCGCTCAGCGGAGCCCCGCCGCACGCCACATACCGGATGTTCGGGCCGAGTGCGCCGCGAACCGCGCGGTACACCGATGTCTCGAACATCGCGTGCCGGGCGCGCTGGCTGGCGGAATGCTTGCCTCCGTCCTGCTCGGTGCGCGACCATTCGCGGGCGCACTGGGCGGCCTGCGCGAATATGCGCCCCTTGAAACCGGTGCCGGCCTTGCGTGACGCGGCGTTGTACACCTTCTCGAACACGCGCGGCACGCCGAGCAGATAGGTCGGCTTGAACGAGCGCAGGTCGGGAAGCAGAGACTTCGTATCCGGCAGATAGCCGACCACGCCATCGTCGGAGCCAATCGAGCAGTACTGGATGAACCGTGCGAAGCAGTGGGCGAGGGGCAGGAACAGCAGCAGCCGTGGATGGTTGTCGCACAGCACCTCGCCGAGGCACTCATATCCGGCTCGAACCACCGACAGAAAATTGCGGTGCGTAAGCTCCACGCCTTTCGGGGCGCCGGTCGAGCCGGACGTATACACGATAGTGGCGAGGTCGTCGGCATGGGTGTCGGCGATGCGCGCCTCCAGCTCCTCGTCGGAGACCGACACGCCCAATCCCTCCAAAGCGCCCAGCGCGTTGCCGTCCATCATGAGGATGCGCTGCAGGCCGGGGCATCGGTCGTTGATCGAATCGAGACGGTCATAGCGTTCGCGGTTATCGGTGACGGCGAGCTTCACGCCGGAGTCGTTGATGATGCGCTCCGCCTGTGCCGCGGAATCGGTGTCGTAGACCGGCACGTTCACCGCGCCGATCGCGGCGAGCGCGAAATCCAGCACGCCCCACTCGAAGCGGGTGGCGGAGAACAGCGTCACCGCGTCTCCCTTGCCGATACCGAACGCGATGAGGCCCTTCGCTGCGGCGAGCACCAGACGGTGGAACTCGCCGGTGGTGATGCTCGACCACGCGCCCGGGCCGGTCTTGCGCGCCGCGATGGTGGTCGCATTGCCGGTGCGGGCGATGCGTTCGGTGAGCAGCGAGTACAGTGTCTCGTCGTCGTTCACGGCGACGTCGCCGGGGGAGGTGTATTCGCTGATGATGGTCGGAATGGCAGCGGTGCCGACCGACCGTGCGGCCGGTGCCGTCATGCTGGGTGCCGGTTCATCCGCCGGCTTGGCGGCTTGGGCCGTGTTCGACTGATCCTGTGCCTGATCCTGTGGCATCGTGGATTTCCTTTGCAGATGTCCTGATACGTATTCCATCGTCAAGGGTACGTTGCCGTAGGTTCCTGCGGTGTTGTGCATGGACACGAAAAGCGGTGTCGGGTTTTGTCGTCGCGCACAACCGCGCGGCGCAGGCCGGCGGCGGCGCGCGGTGGCGGACGTCGGGCGGACGGTGTTCCCGCGCGGCGGTGCAGCATGGCCGGCTGATAACGGATTATAGGTTTTCCTTATCGCCGGAAATGAGCCGCTGCGCGTGTTCGCGGCGGGAACGCCTCTAGCATGGTGCCTTGTGCGCCGCCGACGCATCCCGGGGATGTGCGGGCGGTCGAGGCAACGACAACAATGGCAATATAGACAATACAGTAGCGGCAACAATGACGGCGATGGCGGCAGTCGTCGCGGCGGCCATCGCCGCAGCATATGGAAGGAGAACCCTCAATGGCTGAAAACCGATCGGAACTGAACAAGAACCTGGCGCAGATGCTCAAGGGCGGCGTGATCATGGACGTGACGACTCCCGAGCAGGCTCGGGTCGCCGAGGACGCCGGCGCGTGCGCGGTCATGGCGTTGGAGCGCATCCCCGCTGATATCCGTGCCGCCGGCGGCGTCTCGCGTATGAGCGACCCGGCCATGATCAAGGGCATTCAGGAGGCCGTCTCCATTCCGGTCATGGCGAAGGTGCGCATCGGGCACATCGCTGAAGCCCGCATCCTGCAGGCCATCGACATCGACTACATCGACGAGTCCGAAGTGCTTTCGCCGGCCGATGACGTCTATCACATCGACAAGACACAGTTCGACGTGCCGTTCGTGTGCGGTGCGAAGAACCTGGGTGAGGCGCTGCGCCGCATCGCCGAGGGGGCCGCGATGATTCGCACCAAGGGCGAGCCCGGCACCGGTGACGTGATCCAGGCCGTGCGTCACATGCGCACGATGAACAAGCAGATTCGCGAGCTCGTCGGCCTGCGTGACGACGAGGTGTTCGAGGCCGCCAAGCAGCTGGCCGTGCCGGTCGAGCTGGCGCGTTACGTGCACGACAACGGTCGACTGCCGGTCGTGAACTTCGCCGCCGGTGGCGTGGCCACCCCGGCCGACGCGGCGCTGATGATGGAGCTCGGTGCCGAAGGCGTGTTCGTCGGTTCCGGCATCTTCAAGTCCGGCGACCCGGCCAAGCGTGCCGCCGCCATCGTCAAGGCCACCGCCAACTGGCAGGACGCCGATCTGCTGGCACGACTCTCCGAGAACCTCGGCGAGGCCATGGTCGGCATCAACGAGGACGAAATCCAGACCATCATGGCCGCCCGCGGCGAGTGATCATAGCCCGCTAGCGGCGGGACGATCGAGCCGTCCCTCCCGCTGGCGAAGGCGGTCAACTTGGCGGGGGTGATTCCGCATGAATTCGCCCCCGCTGGCGGCGAGGGCTGTCGCGGGGCGACTGGGGTGGTAGAGGCGCATCCTCAGTCACCCCACCCCTCCCCGCCGCATTCGACGGCTCCCCTCATCGGGAGCCAAGGAGTAATCATGGTTGTAGCTGTTGAATATATTTCGAAGGAAGAGTCGGCCGGTGCCGAGACGGCAAAGCACGGCGTGACCGGCATCCTGGCCGTACAGGGCGCGTTCGCAGAGCACGCTGCGATGCTCGACAAGCTCGGCGCCCAGTGGAAGCTGCTGCGTGCCGCCGAGGATTTCGACGATTCCATCGACCGCGTGATTCTGCCCGGCGGCGAGTCGACCACACAGGGCAAGCTGCTGCGCTCCACCGGTCTGTTCGAGCCGATCGCCGCGCACATCGCCGCCGGCAAGCCGGTGTTCGGCACGTGCGCCGGAATGATTCTGCTCGCGAAGCGACTGGAAAACGACGACAACGTGTACTTCGGCGCCCTCGACGCCACGGTTCGCCGCAACGCTTACGGTCGGCAGCTCGGTTCGTTCGCCTCCACAGCCGATTTCGGTGACATCAAGGACTTTCCGCTCGTGTTCATCCGTGGGCCGTTCGTCTCCGATGTCGGGGCGGACGCCACGATCGAGACCGAGGTTGATGGGCGTGTGGTCGGTCTGCGACAGGGCAACATTCTCGCCACGGCCTTCCACCCCGAACTCACCGACGACACCCGCATTCACGAGTTATTTTTGAGCCTGTAGGCTCCCGCTAGCGGATCGGGCTGCTTGTCGGCGGGGAACGGCAGTGAGACCAGCGGGCTGGTCATGCATGGCATGTCCGTAACTGCAGGGTCGAGGGCTGTTCGCGAAGGTGACTGGGGTGGCCGAGGACTTTCGGGGTATCATCCGCAGCTCGGCGTCTCGATTTTTGGCCGAGACAGCAGGTCGCCACGTCCCTTCGTTTCGTAGTTGTGCCACACCAGCGTGATTTTGCCCGATTTGGCCGTGGTGTGGCCACGCCGATGGCCACACCAGCTCGTGCAAACGTTTACATGACTTGGTGTGGTACATGATGTCATTCGTTTTCCTTGAAATATCAAGGAAAACGGGATTCGACTCCAAACCGGTATCGGGCGCGTGTACCACAGAAGGCCGAAAAGAGGCAAAAAGCCCTGGTGTGGTACAGGCTTTGCGATGTCGTGTGCGTCGTATGACCCACAAATCGCCGGATGGTGCCATCTGTCGACACGATAAGCTTATGTCAACGTTGTCATGCCATATCGTTCGGCGCTTCCGAATGGGACTTTCGAGGGGTGAAAGATGCGGACGGTGGATCGGCGGTTCGACTTCTACTTCAACCGTGCGAAGAACGAGGCTGTCGTGCGCGAGCCGGCAGGCGAGACCCTGCTCGTCTACCGCGGATGCGGCAATGCCGATGATGGCAGGGCCGTCACGCTGAAACGCAACGGTGTGCTCATCACGGTGTCGCAACGTTGACGGATCGCCGGCTCCAGACATGGGGCCGGCGATCCGAGGAGAGTCGGGCCGCGGCGAAGTCCGCGACGACGTCGACGTGGACGACATCGCAATGCTGCTGCGCGGGGAGGCGCGGGTTCATGACGGTGACCGGGCTTCCGGCGCGGAAGCAACGCCGGCCGCAGGGCCGCGGGCCGATTACCGGCTACGGCTGACGCTGGACCAATGGACGCCGGACGGTGCGGTCAGCGGCGAAATCACTGACATCACTCGGCTGCGACTGCGGTTCCGCAGCGATTACGGAACCGTGACGGTCCTCGACGGATCCGCCGTACCGCAGACCCAGGATCTGTTCCGTCCGCTCCTGCTCGCGGTGCACCGCGATGACGGGTCGGGCATTGACGGCTCGACTGCCGGTACCTCGCGCGTGGTCATCTCCGTCGTCGCGGAACGACTCGACACCCCCGTGCGCATCCCCGACACGCCTGACGCGACCGGCAGGCGGGGCATGCGTTTCTTTGCCGATCCTGAACTCGCATACGAACGCGGGACGTTCTACCTGTTCGCCACCACCGACGGACACGGCGAGTGGAGCGGCTGGCAGATCCGCTGCCTCGCCTCCGAAGACCTGACACATTGGCAGGACCGCGGTGTCGTCATCGACCTGCATGACCAGCATCTCGACGGCAGCGGCCGAACCAACATCCTGCCCGGCCGGACCGCCCACGCCTGGGTGCCGGCGCTCGCCGTTCGCGATGGCCGCTATTACCTGTATTTTTGCGGCGACGGGCAGACCAGTGTGGCGGTATCCGACCATATCGATGGAGGATACGCTCTGCAGGGCGACTTGGCACGAACCGGCTCGCGCGCCGCGCGGCACGGCTTCGGAACCGGCATCGTCGCGCCCGGCATCGATCCCGCGGCGTTCCGCGACCCGCAGGCCGGCCGATGGTACCTAGCCTGGGGCAGAACCGGGCGCGCTACTCCCGCCTGTCCGACGACATGCTGCACATCATCCCCGAAGCACGCCCGACATCCGGGAGGCCGCATATCTGAACGTGAGAGAGCATGCCGGAACGTGGACGTACTATCTCACGTACTCGATCGGCGACACCGACGATCCCGACTATCGAGTCGCCTATGCGACCGCGTCGACCATGGAAGGCGACGGTTCGCAGTGGACCTATCGCGGCGAAATCTGGTCGCCAACGAACGCCTCGGCATACTCGGCACCGGGCATCACTGCATACTTCGGGTCCCCGGCACCGACGAATGGGTCATCGCCTACCACTGCTTTCTGCCGGACGCCATGCGCCCGCGCGGCGCGGACCGGTATGCGGGCGAGCGCATCCGCACCGGCAACAAGCGCGAAATCCGGCTCGCCAGACTCGAATTCGACGAACGGGACGGATGGCGTGCCGCTCATCAGACCGGTGACGGTATCGATGAGCAGCCTGGCGTGGTCATGAACAGCGGCGACATGCGTGGTGGCGAACACGTCATCGGATGGCAACGATGTCGCGAAGACGACAAAACCGTAGCAGACATGCGGTGGCCCGTATGACAACTTCGGCGAAGACGATTACCATAGGGGGAGTTTCCTCTACGAGTAAGGTTGACGCGATGGGCAAGACCGAAAACGGCAAGACCGGCAAGAGCGAGATCGCGCGGAACCTGCCAGGCTCGCCGACGACGGCCGCACGTCGGCGCGTCACGTTGCGCGACGTCGCCACCGCGGCCGGCGTGTCGCTGAAAACGGCATCCAATGTCATCAACGGCACCGGACGCATGACCGACGCCACCCGCGCCAAAGTCGAAGCCGTCATCGAGCAGACCGGATACCGGGTCAACGTCGCCGCGCGCAACCTCAACCGGGACCGCACCGGCTTCATCACGCTCGCTGTGCCGACGCTGACCGCGCCGTACCTGTCCGAGCTCGCGAACCGCGTGATCGACGCCGCCCGGCAGCGCGGGTACCTCGTGTACGTCACCACATACGCGGAAGGGTCGGCGACGGGCGCCCGCGAGCTGTTGCGCAACTTCAACACCACGGTGTCGGACGGCATGATTCTGTCGATGAGCGAGGTCGAGGACATCAGCCCGGAGGACCTGGAGGTCGATTTCCCGCTGGTGGTGGTCGGCGCGCGAACCACATGGGGCAAGGCCGATCATGTGACGCCCAACGACGTGCAGGCGGCGGCATCGGCCGCCGGATACATGTTCGACTGCGGCGTGAAGTCACTGGCGGTGGTCGGCGGACGTGGCGCATATGACGAGGCGAAGCTGCTCGGCGCGGTGGAAGGCAACGCGCAGCTGCGTTTGCGCGGCATCATCGAAGAATGCCGGCGACGCGGCATGACGCTGGACGCGCGGCTGGTCGGCAATGTCGAGCAGGAATGGACGATTGGCGCGGGCGCCCATGCCACGCAGGAGCTCATCGACAAGGGCGTGCCGTTCGACGGCGTCATCGGCCTGAACGACCAGCTGGCCATCGGCGCGTTGACCGTGATGCGCGCGAACGGCATCGAGATTCCCCGGCAGGTTCAGGTGATCGGGTTCGACAACATCGAGGAGTCGCAATACCTGCAGATTCCGCTCACCACCATGGATTCGCGTCTGGAGTGGACCGCGCCTACCGCCGTCGAGCGGATTCTCGGGCGCATCCGCGGTGAGATCGCTAAGCCCGAGTTGTTGATGACCGATTGCAACGTGATTGTGCGCGACAGCACGCGGTGAATCTCGGGGATTACGGGAACCACGCTCTCAAAACTCGCAGATACAGGCCATTTTTAGTGAATTTGACCCTGTGAGTTTTGAGAGCGCGATTGTAGATATAACGCCGCGTTTCCCTATTTGAGGTCGGTGGCGGCATGTGCTCCGTCCCGCGAAAGTCCCGTTTCACTGGCCTTGGATGGGACTTTTGCCGGATGGGGGCACTGACAATCGACATGACGGCGGCCTGGTGGGCGCTGGCGGGGGCTGTCGGTCGGAGGCCGGCTGGGGTGGTCGAGGGATGCTTCGGCCATGGGTCTTGCGTAGAACCGTGGTGTGCGTCGGGTCTGATTTGTCGCGACACGCCCGGAGTGGTGGCACAACTGCGAGGCTGGTTATTGCGGATCGGAGGAATTGCGCGGTTTGTCACGACTGCATATGACGGTTGTGCTGCGCACTCCGGGCGTGTTGCAGCTGATGGCGGCGGCGTTCCCTGGCGGCGGCGTTCCCTGGTAGGTGGTGTTCCTCTGTCTTGCGTGTTGACATGTTCTGATATAGCGGTGTATCATTGCTCGTCTTGATACTCCGTTGTATCAAAAGAAGCCGGTTCCGCCCGCCGACACGATCGCGCTGGTGCTCTCCGGCGTGGATGACGTGACGGTGGAACAGGATTCCGAATTCGAGCCGTTGGCCGGCGTGTCGGCCACGGACGATGTGGATGGTGACGTGACCGATGCCGTCAAGGTGTCCGGTTCGGTGGACGCGGCGAAACCGGGAGAGTACGTGCTGACGTAGACAAGGCCGGCAACACGGCCACCGCCGAGCGCACGGTCACCGTGAAGGCCAAGGAAGGGCCGACGGAGCCGGGTAAGCCAACCGAGCCAAGTGATGCCGAGTCGACTGAGCCCAGCGAGTCGGATGACGACAAGACGGAAGCGCCGCACGGCCAGCATGGTGGCCGGCAGAACCAGCATGGCCTGTCCGCCACGGGCGCGTCGCGGTCAGCGGGCTGGTCGTGCTGCTGGCCATCGCTGGTGGCATGGTACTCATCGGCCGGCGGCGTCGTTGACGGGCTGGTGACCGGATGGCCGCTATGACGGCTGATCGATCGGTGCAGGGGCCGGCGGCGTTGTCTGCCGGCCCCTGCACCGATGCCGCCAATCGCGAATCGTATGTCGATCATCCGATATGATGGCATACTGGTGTAGGGAGGCTCGGCATATCGCCATGGCATATGCTCCGAACCGGATGTAGTGTGAAGACAAGGAGACGACCATGCTGGGAACCAGCGATCTCGCCGTTGCGGCGGCTGCTGCGAGCGTGCCGGGAATCAAACTCAATGACGGCAACGTGATTCCGCAAATCGGGTTGGGGCTGCTGCGAATCGAGAACGATGATGTCGCTCCCGTGGTCAAATCGGCGTTGGCGGCGGGGTACCGGCATATCGACGGAGCCGCGGGCTACAACAACGAGGGCGGCGTCGGCCGCGCCCTCGCCGAAACCGGCTTCAACAAGGGGCGCAAGCGCAGTCATCTGTGGGTCACGACCAAGCTGCGCGACTCCGAGCAGGGGTACGACATGGCACTTGCAGCCTTCGACCGACAGCTGGGACTGCTGCAGCTGGAATACGTCGACATGTACATGATTCATTGGCCGACTCCGTTCAATTGGCGTTCCGGAGCGACCTGGAAGGCGTTCACCAAGCTGCGCGACGAAGGCCGTGTGAAGACGCTGGGCGTGTGCAACTTCCTGCCGGAGCATCTGACCCGTCTGTACGAGGAGACCGGCGAATGGCCGGCGGTCAACCAGATCGAGCTGCACCCGACCTGGCAGCAGCGCGAAGTCGTCGCATTCTGCAAGGAGCATGGCATCGCGGTCGAAGCATACTCCCCGATGGCTCGCGGCGCCGATCTGAAGGCCGGCAACGGCACGATCGCGCGAATCGCCGAGGCGCATGAGGTGTCGCCTGCCCAGGTGATCCTGCGCTGGCACATCGAAAACGGCACGATCATCATCCCCAAGTCGGTGCACTCCGAACGTCAGCGGCAGAACCTCGACCTGTTCGGCTTCGCGCTCACGCTCGATGAACATGCCGCCATCGACGCGCTCGACGGTCCGGAACGCGCGGGGCACGACCCTCGCACGTTCTCCTACGCCTGATCCGGCGGGGAGAAAGGTACGCGGCGTGAGTCCGGGTTTATGCCGCGCGCCTGAGCCGACGACGATACCGCCGCGCAGCCCACGAGACTGACCGCAGAACCAACGACAGGCCAATTGACCGTGCGCACGCATTTTCGCAAACGCCGATTCCGCGGATCATCCCCGCTGGAACGTCTTATGATACTGGTGGTGATCGCCGCCCTGCTCGGCGTCGTCATCGGTCTGGCGTTGCCCAAAATCAGCCCCTCCATCGGCGAGATCACCGGCGAATACATTGCCTCCGGCCCGGCGGCGGACGCGCTGAACGGGCTGCAGGTCGACGACCGGCCCGACTCCACCGGCTACGACCGCGACTCATTCGGATTCCGCGCCACCGACGATGATGGCGACGGCTGCGACGTGCGCGACGATGTGCTCGCCCGCGACCTGACTGATGTCATATTCAGCGCAGCCAAGCGCTGCCAAGTCTCCTCGGGTACGCTCGCCGACCCCTACACCGGGAAGACCATCCTGTTCGTGCGCGGCCGAAACACCAGCGCCGCCGTGCAGATCGACCACGTCGTGGCGCTCGCAAACGCCTGGCAATCCGGTGCCAGGGACTGGACCACCGCCCAGCGCTACCGCTTCGGCAATGACCCTTACAATCTGCTCGCCGTGGATGGCCCCGCCAACCAGGACAAGGGATCCGCCTCCGCCGCTTACTGGCTTCCCACCAACGGCGAGTATCGTTGCGAATACGTCGCGCGGCAGATCGGCGTCAAACGGCATTACGGTCTGACCGTCACCACCAGCGAGAAACGTTCGATGCTCGCCGTGCTGCGCGCATGCCCCGCGCAACAGATCCCCAGTCAGTGAGGGGCGGAATAGAGCCCATCGCTCGACAAATGCCGCAGTCCGCCCAACGGGGGAGTCGTGTGGCGGGAAATTCGACGGTCTGTTACAAACGCGGTGTATACCATTAGGCGGATCGAGTAGCGCCCAGGGGTCGGGCGCATGAGAGGAATGAGGGAATGAAAGAGCATCGTCAGATGATCGATGACAAAACCGATGCAGAGATCGACATCGAACGCAGCCATGCCGAGGAAGCGTCCGGGCGCCAGCATCACGAGCATGCGCTCGCCAGCATCTTGGGGCCGGCGTTCGTGGCCGCGGTCGCCTATGTCGATCCGGGCAATGTAGCGGCGAACATCACGTCCGGCGCACGATACGGCTACCTGCTGGTATGGGTGCTGGTGCTGGCGAACGCGATGAGCGTGCTGATTCAATACCAGTCGGCGAAGCTCGGCATCGTCACCGGCAAGAGCCTGCCGGAACTGCTGGGGGAGCGCATGAGCAACGCGGGACGGTTCATGTTTTTCATGCAGGCGGAGGTCATCGCCATCGCCACCGATCTGGCCGAGGTGATCGGCGGCGCTATCGCCCTTAATCTGCTGTTTGGCTTGCCGCTGTTCGTTGGCGGCCTGGTGATCGGCGCGGCCTCCACGGTGATGCTGTGGTTCCAGGGCGGCAGGACGCAGACCATGTTCGAACGGATCATCATCGTGATGCTGCTGGTCATCACCTTCGGGTTCATCGCGGGCCTGTTCGTGGCCCCGCCGGATCCCGCAGCGGTGGTGCGGGGCCTGATCCCACGCTTCCAAGGCACCGATTCGGTGCTGATGGCTGCCTCGATTCTGGGCGCCACCGTGATGCCGCATGCCATCTACCTGCATTCCACGTTGGTCAACGACCATTACTACACGCACGGCGATAAGCCGTCGATCGCCATGCAGCTCAAAGGTTCGAAGATCGATGTGACGTGGGCGCTGCTGCTGGCCGGCACGGTGAATCTGGCGATGCTGGTGCTTGCCGCGAACTCGTTGCACGGCATGTCCGGCACGGATTCCATAGACGGCGCGCAACGGGCGATCACGCAGGTGCTTGGTCCGGTGATCGGCACGATATTCTCCATCGGCCTGCTGGCCTCGTCGTTGAGTTCCACGTCGGTCGGCACGTATGCCGGTTCCGAGATCATGCGTGGTCTTCTGCATGTCAACGTCCCGATGTGGGCGTGCCGCGTGGTCACGCTGGTGCCCGCGCTAATCGTGCTGTGGTTCGCCAAAGACCCCACTCAGGCGCTGGTCATCGGCCAGGTGGTGCTGTCCATCGGCATTCCGTTCGCCGTGATTCCGCTGATGCGTTATACGCACACCAAGGAGCTTATGGGCGAATGGGTCGACGGGACGGTCAAACACGTGATCTTCATGATCGTGGTGGCGTTGATCGTGGCGCTGAACGTGCTGCTGATCGCGCTTACGATTTTCGGGCGTGCGTGACGTGGACGACTGACGCCGAGACTCGCCGATTTCCCGCGGATTCCGCTCCGAGATGCAGGATTAGGGATGGCATATGACGAAAGCGTTCCTAAGTGCGCGCCGAAACGACGACCGTGCGCACTTAGGAACGCAAACCGGGCCATTTGCGTCCCTAAGTGCGCGGACTTGTCATTTCGGCGCGCACTTAGCGACGCTTTCGCGCTCTGATGGCTCTGGATCGTTCGGAGCCGTGATGTTTGGCAATTGGATTCCGGTTACCAGTGACGTTCCTACGCAAATTGGCGACTATTGTCATCGTCCGGTGACAATAGTCGCCAATTTGCTGCGATTACCGGTGCGAGACCGTGCGGATTCTCGCGATGGCCCGCTGCGCCACGTCCCGCGAGGATCCGGCACCGGCTCCTTTGACGCCGAACAGCACGATGAGCACCTGTATGAACACGATGAACGCGCTGACTCGCAGCGTCCACTGCGTGCCGAAGATGCTCGCGGCGATTGCGTCGCCTCCATGCAGTTGAATCAGCGTCTCCATCAGGATGACCAGCACGGGGGCTCCGATCGCACCCGCGATCTGCCGGACCGTGTTGGTGACCGCCGACCCGGCTGACACCTCCGTCGGGTCGAGGCAGTTGAGCGACCAAGTGGTGATGGGCATGATGATGAAACCCATGCCGATCTGGCGCACGAACTGCCATATCGATACCCACCAGATCCACGTGTTGCTGTCGATCAGACTCATCATGATGGTGCCGAACAGCAGCACCATCGTGCCACTGAGCGCCACCGGCCTCGCCCCGAGCCGGTCGAGCAGCTTGCCGCCGAAGAACTGCGAGATGCACATGCCGAATGCGCCGGGCATCATGACCAGTCCGCTGATGGTCGCCGAATAGCCGCGGTCGTTCTGGATATACAGCGGCATGATCACCATGATCGAACTGAATGCGAAGAAGCTGAGTGCGGCGCAGATCGTCCCGACGGTGAAACTGCGGTTGCGCAGCACGCCGAGGTCGAGCAGCGGCGGTTCGGGAGTGGTGCGTTGCGCGGTGTCCGACTCGTCCACGGATTGCCGGACGGCCACCGTATACGCCTTCGCGCGGCGCACCTGCCGCACCACGAACCACACGATGCCGCACAGTCCGACAAGCATCGCGCCCCACACCATCGGATTCGACGGTGCGTACGATTCGATGTTTGTGAACCCGAACATCAGGCCGCCGAAGCCGAGCACCGACATGGCCACGGAGAAGAAATCGGCTTTGGCATGGTCGTCGGTCGTCCCGAAGTTACGCAGCCCGAAGATGGACAGCAGCAGGCAGAACACGCCGATCATCGTGAGCGTGAAGAAAATCGAACGCCAGCCAAAACTGTCGGTCTGGAAGCCGCCGAAAGTCGGCCCCAGCGCGGGGGCCACGCTCATGGCCATACCGACCGCGCCCATGGCCATGCCACGGCGGGATAGCGGGTAGATCGAGAAGACGGTGATCTGCAGCACCGGCCACATCACGCCCGTGCCGACGGCCTCAAGCAGTCGGCCGGCCAGCACCACCAGAAACGTCGGGCCGACCCATGCCAGCAGCGATCCCACAGCGAACACGGTCATCGAGACGATGACGATTTGCCGGGTGGTGAAGCGGCGCGTCAGGAACGCGGTGAGCGGCACCATCACGCCCATGACCAGCTGGAAAATCGACGTGAGCCATTGCCCGGTGGTCACGGAGATGCCGAATTCCGATACGATGGTCGGCAGCGCGGCGGACAGCTGCAGCTGCGTGAAGTTGCCGACGAACGTGATGAACGTCAAGATGGCAAGCGAAGCGAGGGCCACGCGCGAAAGATGGCCGTTCACATAGCTTTCGTTGCTGGAGAGCGGCGTGGACAGCGTGGATACGCGTTTACCGCCGGCTGTGCCGCCGCGCTTTGCGAGGGTTTTCTTCGGGTTCTTGCCGTTCGTGCTGGTTTCCGTGCTGCTGTCGTTATTGTCGCTGCGATTGGTCATTGTGCCGTATTCTCCTCCGTTCCGCCTCATGCGCCTGTGTATGCGTCATCCCTGTTTCGCTGCGTAGGGATTGTTGTATATGCATCATTTCTGTCGACCAATACACTACTCCTACAGGTGGGCAACCCGGGTGGAAGCGTGGGGAGAAGGTTGGGGGAGAAGGGCGCGGAGGAAAAATGTAGGGAAGGCCACGGAGGGGTGGAATGGAAGAACACAGAGAGGAGGGCGCAAGGAAGCGGAAGTTGAGTAGGGGGAGACGAAAATATGAGCACTCAGATATTGGCGGCGCGGAGATGCGATGGTGCGGAAGTCGCGCCGCCGCATCTCCGTCAGTACGAGCCGGTGCCGCGCACGACGGCCACCACGGTCTTGAGCAGGATCGCGATGTCGCCGGTCAGCGACCAGTTCTGGATGTACGACACGTCGACGAATTCGGACTGCTCCTGCGTCAGGTTGCTGCGTCCGGACACCTGCCACGGACCGGTGATGCCGGGCTTCACCAGCAATCTGGCCGAATACAGCGTGCCGTAGCGCGCCACTTCCTCCGGCAGCGGCGGCCGCGGGCCGACGAGGCTCATGTCGCCTTTGAGCACATTGAAGAACTGCGGAATCTCATCTATCGAGGTCTTGCGGATGAAATGTCCGATTCGCGTGACTCGCGGGTCGTTCTTGAGCTTGAAGACGAACCGGTCCTCCATGCCGTATTCCTCGGCGAGCTGCTTCTTGATGGCTTCGGCGTTGACGTTCATGGAACGGAACTTGTACATCGTAAACGGCTTGCCGTAGATGCCGATGCGCTGCTGCCGGAAGAAGACGGGGCCGCCATCCTCGTGCTTGATCAGCAGCGCGACGACCAGCATGATCGGCGAACTGATGATGATCGCGATGAGCGAGAAGAAGATGTCGCTCAGGCGCTTGAATATTCTCGTGATGGTGGAGTACTGCGTGAGCTGCGCGGTGAGTACCGACATCAGGGGATTGCTGCGGAAGTGGAGCTGCGCGGCGCTCAGGTCGGCCAGCGACGCGGTCTGCGCGAGCTCGATGCCCATGGATTCCATGGCGAGCGATAGGGTGGATTGGCAACGGTGTGTTGGACGGTTTCTTAGAGGACGAGTCCTTGTTCGGTGAATTCCTTCGGGCTCCGGTATGCGAGGGTGGAGTGGAGTCTTTGGTTGTCGGACCACCACACATAGTCGTCGGGGTCGGAGCGTAGTTGTTCCAGGCTGGTGTAGTGGTTCCGGTATATGAGCTCCTTCTTCAGGAGCCTGTCGGTGGATTCGACCACGGCGTTGTCGTACGGGTCGCCCTTCCCTGACGGCGATCCTCTGATGTCGAACACGTCGAGCAGCTCGTCGATCCTCGCGTTGTCGAACCCGCCGCCCCGGTCCGTGTGGAACACCTCCACCCCGGTCAGAGGGAAGTCGAGCGTGGCGAACGCGGCCATGACCAGGTCGGCGGCGCGGCCCGTGTCGGCGCTGTGGCCGGCGATGCCCCTGTTCGCCAGGTCGATGAGCGGGCACGCGTACGCCCACTTGCCGCCGACGCGCACGTACGTCAGGTCACTGGCCAGGTGGGCGCGCGGCCCGTAGCCGTCGAACTCGCGGCCGAGGATGTTCGCGAGCCCGGCCCCGTCGGCCCGCGTCTTGTGCGGTTCGGACGTTCTGCGCGCGTACGCGCCCGCCATGCCCCGCCGTTTCATGATGTTGACGATGCGCCTTCCGGAGGCGGTGACGCCCCTCCGCTCCAGCGCGGCCTTGATCTTCCCGGCGCCGCAGCGCTCATGGCCGTCGCGCCGGACCGCGTGCACGTCGCCGGCGATCGGGTCCACCCGCCCGGCTTCGGGATGCACGGTCATCCGGTAGCAGGCGGAGCGGGGAACGCCCGGTATCCTGCACTGCGCCGATATCGGACAGCGGGAGGCGTTGGCCCGTATCACTGCTACCTTCGTGCGAATACCGGCGCCGCCTGTTCTGAAACGTCCACCTCCATCTCCAACTGTCGGTCGCGCCTCCCCGGCTCGACCGGCTC
>ENA-OVIX01000067-OVIX01000067.1-human-gut-metagenome-genome-assembly--contig:-NODE-67-length-18222-cov-16.5891_pt1 | contig 18222 bp, 20 predicted proteins | sample MGYA00248638_ERZ507555 | MGnify/ENA primary metagenome ERZ507555 (study PRJEB26165, sample SAMN02676130) | human gut metagenome | isolation source: stool | host: Homo sapiens | place: USA | study: EMG...
CATCTACATTTTTTACCTTCAGACCATACATATCTTCCAGTGCAAATAGTGTATGCATCAGACCTATGTGAGTATCAATATCGGGCACAGTTAAAGCATGTGTGTTGACACCAAAGATCTGAGACATTTGTTTTACAAGATCAATCTTAGGAACTCTGGCTTCAGATTCATACTGAGCCATGCGGACATCTGAGGTTTTTCCCATGAATCCCAGTTGTTCTCCGAGTTGCTTTTGTGTCATGCCTTTGCGGTTGCGAAAATATTTGATACGTTGTCCGATTGCCATTTTTGTTTGCCTCCTTATAGTGGTCATTCGTGTTGCCATAATTAATTGTGATAGAAAATAAAACAATTCTGTTTAGGTTCAGTATAGCATGAGCAATTTCGGATAGCAAGAAGAACTTAAACAAAAAAATTTAATATTCTCGTTAAATTACTTGACTTAAATAAAAAAGTTTAGTATCATGCAAATGCAACAACCTAAACAAAATGCGTTAAGAAGAAAGGAGGGATGCGATGTGACGAACAGAACTTTTATGACAGTAGAAGAAGTTGCAGCGGAACTGGGGGTTTCCAAGTCTTATGCTTATAAGATTGTCAAACAGCTAAATGAAGAATTACAGAAGTTGGGTTATCTTACAGTAGCTGGCAGAGTAAACACCAATTATTTCCGCAAAAAAGTATGTTACAGCGAAGTGTAAGAGAGAGGAGAATTTGTATGAGTATTTACAAAGATAATGTTACTGGGAAGTGGCGAGTGGTTTATCGGTATACCGACTGGACAGGGAAAACGAAACAGACTTCAAAACGAGGATTTCCTACGAAGCGAGAAGCGCAGATGTGGGAACACGAACAAATGTTAAAGCATGATGCAAAACTGGATATGACTTTCGCAAGTTTTTATGAAATCTATGTAGAAGATAAAAAGGAACGAATCCGGGATAACACATGGGGAACTAAGAATAATATTGCCAGAACAAAAATTCTTCCATACTTTGGGGAGAGAAAGATTGCAGAAATTGAACCAAAAGATGTGATTGCATGGCAGAATCATTTGCTTGCATTTAAGAGAGCAAATGGAAAAGGGTATTCTGCTTCATATCTGCGGAAAATCCACAGCCAGTTAAGTGCCATTTTCAATCATGCAGTTGATTTTTATCATTTGCCTTCTAATCCGGCACAGAAAGCTGGAAATATAGCAATAGAGGAATATAAGGAAATGCTGTTCTGGACAAAAGAAGAATATCTGAAATTTGCAGATGTGATGATGGATAAACCAGTTTCTTACTACGCTTTTGAAATGCTTTACTGGTGTGGTATCCGTGAAGGCGAGTTGCTTGCCCTGACACCAGCGGATTTTGACTTTACAACGCATACACTGCGAATTAATAAATCATATCAAAGATTAAACCGGGAAGATGTGATTACCCCACCAAAGACATTTAAAAGTAACAGATTTATCAAGATGCCACAATTTATATGTGATGAGATGCAGGATTATCTGAAAATGCTGTATGAGCCGAAAGAGGACGAACGGATTTTCACGATTTCCAAATCTTATCTGCATCATGAAATGAACAAAGGATCAAAAGTGTCTGGGGTGAAGCGAATCCGTGTGCATGATTTGAGACATTCCCATGTATCGTTATTGATCAATATGGGATTTACGGTATTAGCAATTGCAGATCGAATGGGACATGAGAGCATTGATATCACTTACCGATATGCACATTTGTTTCCAAGTGAGCAGACACAGATGGCAGAACAGTTGGATATTGAAAGGATGGAAAAATCAAATGGAGAAGAATCTGGACAGTAAAGGAAGATGGAGAAACAAAATCGTAGCATTCCGGGTATCACCGGAAGAAGCAGAGCAGATTGATGCATGTGTCCGATTGTCAGGACTTAGCAAGCAGGACTATATCACAAAACGATTAACTGATCGGGAAATTGTGGTACAGGGGAACCCAAGAGTCTATAAAGCATTGCGAAATCAGATGGCAGAGATTTATGAAGAACTGAAACGTCTGGAAAAATGCAGTGAGGAAAACGAAGAGTTGCTGAGTACCCTGAGATTGGTTGCAGAGACATTGTATGGATTGAAAGGGGAAAATGAATGACAGAAAAAGAAAAAATGACTGCTCCGATTGCATCTGTTGGCGCAGATGTGGAACAGTCATCAAGTAATAAATTAACCAACCAAAGTATAGCAGATTTGCCCGGTAAGGGCAATCTGCAAGCCACAAATAATGTGGAAAATACAGCAAAATCAGCAAATAAAAAGAATCCAGATGATCTGGAAACAGTTTCTATGATGGAATTATACGACACCGCATATCCACCAAAACTGCCGATTATAGATGGACTTCTGTATAACGGAACGTACCTGTTTGTTGGTTCACCGAAAATTGGAAAATCATTCTTTATGGCACAGATCGGGTATCACATCAGTAAAGGAATTCCATTGTGGGGCTTTTCAGTCAGACAGGGAACGGTTCTGTACCTGGCATTGGAAGATGATTATGCAAGATTGCAAAAACGGTTATCACAGATGTTTGGAGTGGAAGGCAGTGAGAATTTTTATTTTGCTACAAAATCCAAATCACTCAATGACGGACTGGAAAAGCAGCTTGTAACGTTTGTGACAGAGCATAAAGATGCAAGACTGATTATCATTGATACTCTTCAGAAGGTTCGAGAGGTCGGTGGAGATAAATTCAGTTATGCCAGCGATTATGAGATTGTAACAAAGCTGAAAGCATTCAGTGATAAATATGGCATCTGTTTTCTGGTTGTGCATCATACAAGGAAAATGGAATCTTCAGATAGTTTCGATATGATTTCAGGTACGAATGGATTGCTTGGAGCTGCGGATGGAGCGTTTGTTATGCAGAAAGAAAAGCGTACAGATAATAAAGCAGTTCTGGAAGTGGCAGGGCGTGACCAGCAGGATCAGAAACTATGGTTGAACTTTAACCGGGAGAGATGTGTCTGGGAACTTACCAAGACAGAGACAGAACTTTGGAAAGAACCAGAAGATCCTCTGTTAGAGAAAATCAAAGAACTTGTCACAATAGATCAGCCAGAGTGGACAGGTACAGCAACAGAGTTGGTACAAATCCTGCAGGCGGAAATGCAGCCAAACGCATTATCACGAAAATTAAATGTCAGCCTGGAACGATTGATTCTGGAATATGGAATCCAGTATAAAACAGAACGAGGACACGATGGAAGAAAAATCAGATTGACCTTTGTTGGAAAACAAGCGTGACGATATGTGACGGTTGTGACGGTATTTTATATAGCGTGACGGTAGCGAAAATATCGTCACTATCGTCACGACCGTCACGGAAAGGAGAAACATGGAAAGAAAATTACAGGTACAGATACCAAAAGATTTATTACTGGCATTGTTCCAGTATCATCTTGCCAGGAACGAGGAATATTTGCCGGAGATAGAAAAAGCATTGATGGAAAAATTAGACAGTATGGTAAAGCGTCAGTTATATACAACATTCAAAACAGCCCAACCGAGGAAGAACGAGAAAAGGCCAGACAAGAGTATTTGGATAAGTGTGGAATGCATGAGAACTTTCGTTGGTAAAGATTCTGCTTGATTACCTTATGACAGGAGCGTGCCACGCACCTGTAGATAGCAGACAAAGAGAAGGTCTGTAAGGTGTAGCCGGTAGTTGATTGGCGAAGAAAAAACTTTTCAAAAGGGGGCCCTGATTCAGGGCGTCTCTGCGGAAATGATAAATGAAGGGAGAATGACACCATGAGAGAAGGAAGATTAGGTTACAACAGTTATAACAAAAGATATGGATTATTGTCATCAGACTTATGGATTGATACGGGATTTCACTGTGGAGAATGTCTGGAAGTTCTAGTTGATGATCAGTGGGTAAAGACACGAATGGAAATGAATCTGGCGAGAGAATGGTATTTGGTTGGAACACCGTATTGCGGAGATCTGGAGTATGTACGGGCAAGGATACCGGAATAAAGCAGACAGGAAGAGTAATAGTCGGTTTGTTGTTAGTGAAAAAATAAGCCCGGATACGGGCAGAAAAAGAGGGCGGATACGCCCAAAATAAAAAACTAAAGACAAGTTATGGCATAAGCAAGTAGTATCTCACAAAGCCCTCGGCGTTTGAGAGCGAAATACACCCATCGCACAAATCAAAGATTTGTACTCAGGATATTTCGCCCTGCCGGGAGCTATTTGTGCCGGAAACGGCAGTTAGTTCGTAAACGGATGCCAATGCATCCACTCACAAATAATATGGCAGAAGTTACTTTGCCGAAGACAAGGAGGGAATGCCTATCGGAAGAAATTCATTTATTCAAATGACAAAACTAAGCAATGTAAAAGGCAGGATCACTTATATATCCAGTCATGCAAAACAGGAAAACCTCTATGCAGTTTATGAAACCACAGAACGGAAATTCTGGCGGGAACTTGCAAAATGTAATCAGGAAGAATTTGCAAAAAGTGGAACAGAAGGAAAATGTATTGAGGCAAGAGAACTGATCATTGCTTTGCCAGAGAGTTTTACAGAATATCAGCCGGATAGATTGCTGCAGCTTTTTACAAATCATTTTAAACAGAATTATGGAACAGAGTGTATTGCTGCTTTGCACCACAATAAAAGAAAGACCAATTATCACATTCATTTGATATTTGCAGAACGGAAACTACTGGATGAACCAATCATTAAGATTGCCAGCAGAAATATGTTTTATGATGAAAATGGAAAACATGTCCGAACCAAGAAAGAGATATTAGGAGAAGATGGCGAGATTCGGGAAGGCTGCAGTATTGTGAAGAAAGGAGAAGTCTATGAGAAGAAGCTGTTTACTGCGAAAGATGAACGCTTCAAGAGCAATTCATTTCTGGATGAGGTAAAGCATTCTTATACAGATTTAATCAATATTTATGTGCAGGACGATAAACAGAAACTACAGGTATTTGAGCGTGGCAGTGTTTATCTTGCAACAAAGAAAATCGGAAAAAATAATCCGAAGGCACAGGAAATAGAAGCAGATAACCAAAAACGCCGGGAATGGAACAGAGCTGTTGATATGGCGTTGATTAGTGGAGTGCCGGAACCGAAGATAATGGAAGTGAAGCGGAAAGAAATCACGGAGCCAATCAGGGAATCAATTGCCCGGCGTGGAAACAGACCACGATTATTTTCCAGAGTTGTAACAGTGGCTGTTGAGGCATTGGAGTTTTTAATAGCAAGTGTGCTGTTTAAGAAACCCAGGGAAGTGCCAAAACAGATAGAGCAAACGGAAACAGAACACCCAAAGCATGTTGCTGAAAATAGCACGGCAACAGTCAAGACAACAAAAGAAGAAAAGGCAGAACCGGAACAACCTAAAATGACGAGGCTTGCATCAAAGTATCCGAAACTATTTAAAGTGAATAAAGAGCTGGAAGATCAAAACGGTGCAATTCAACAGAAACAAAAACAGCTTTCTGCAAAGAAGAAAGAACTGTCAGAGGTTAAGGGATGGTTTAAAGGAAGAAAGAAAAAAGAATTGCAGAAAGAAATTGTTGAACTGAAAAGCCAGATCAGAGATATGAAAGATTACCTTCCAAGGCTTGTGCAGAAGATCGGTTATAGAAGTGTACAGGAATTTTTAAAAGATTTTAAGGATTCTCAAACTGAGTATAGCCAGTATCGGACTGCAATAGAAAAATGGAAGAAGGAAACGGGCAAAGAGCCAGTAGCACATGGTATTAGAGCAAAGCTGGCAGAAAAGAAACAAGAAATACAGAATGAACAGAAAAATAAACAGCATACCCGTAGTCAGAACAAAGATCGGGGAGTAAGATAGGAGGACAATCATGGAGAAACACATTATGGGAGAAAACGGAATTAGTTACACTTTAGGAGAGGACGGTCTGTACTATCCAGATCTGTACCTCCCGGAAGAGACAGAGTATTCGATTGGAAAGTATGGAATGCTGAGAAAAGCTTACTTGAAAGAGCATCGGAAAGGATTATATCTGGAGTTGGTGCTTGCAGGAAAGTTAAATGAGCATCTGCATCAGATTGACGAGGAATGTAATCAGATGATGGACAAATTGATGGAGCAGATGAAAGAAAAGCAGGGAGTGACGGAAGAACTGAAGATGCAGGATCAGATGGAATGGGTTGGGAGAATGAATAATATCCGGGCTTGTGCGGAGGAGATTGTATTGAAGAAAATCGTATATAGATAAATGGAAAAGGTGGTTATAGTTGCCACCTTTTTTTACTGTAGGTGGAGCATGTTTGTGAAAATAGGATGGAGCAATTCTCACAATTATGATAAAATTTGAATAGAACTATGTCTGCGTTGGATATAATTCATGAGCTTATAAAGAATGTGAAGATTGGAATTATAAGAAATATGGAAAAGAAAAAAATGACGCAAGAAGACATTATGAAATTATTAGATTCTTGCTATGAAAAATGTTTAAATGGAATACCGATGGTCAGTCCCGGTGTTGAAGATATGGCAAATGATTATTTGTCAAAGCACGAGACAAAGGAAAAAGCTTGTAGGGATATGCTGAAAAATCAAATTGCCAAATGTACAACATCAGGAGTTGTAACAGGACTTGGTGGCTTTATAACAATGCCAGTTGCGATACCAGCGAATATTGGAAGTGTAATTTATGTACAAATGCGGATGATAGCTTGTACAGCATATATGGCTGATTATGATTTGAATAGTGATCAGACACAAACCTTTGTATATGCTTGTCTTGCAGGAGTTGCAGTGAATAGTTTGTTAAAACAGGCAGGAATCAAATTTGGCGTAAAATTTGCAAATGGTGTTATAAAAAAGATACCGGGCAAGGTCTTGACGAAGATTAATCAGAAGGTTGGTTTCAGATTTATTACGAAATTTGGTTCAAAAGGAATTGTAAATCTTGGAAAGATGTTACCAGGAGTAGGTGCTATTGTAGGTGGCGGACTGGATTTAGTGGAAACGAAGGTTATCGCAGATCGTGCATACAAATGGTTTATGACAGGAGATTTTTCTGTACAAGGTGAGAGTAACGACGATGTTATAGATATAGATGATAATGATTATAATACAACGGAAATAAAAGAATAGAACATATGTTTGGGAGACGTTGAAAAAGGGTCTGTGCTATAGTATAATAGCAAGAAATAGAAGGCTTGTAGGTAGGTGGAATATGCTAGAAAAAATTATAGAACTTACAAACGAATATATAGAGAGTATGCCGAAAAAAGAACGTAAAAAATACGGACAGTTTTTTACCAGCATGGAAACTGCCCGTTTTATGTCTGGATTATATAACTTCGATGAGAAAACAGGAAAAGTAAGTGTGCTTGATGCAGGGGCTGGTTCAGGCATATTATCATGTGCTTTTATTGAGCGAGTGGAAACAATAGATTCTATTCAGGAGATTGAACTTACCTGTTATGAGAACGATGAAAATGTATTGCCATTGTTGAAACGTAATCTGGAATATTGCAAAGAAGAGACAAAGAAAAAAATCACGGTCAATATAATTGAAGATAACTATATTCTGAGTCAGTATTTGGATTTTAATCATATGTTGGGAGGAAATGCGGAGCCTAAGAAATATGATTTTGTAATTGGAAATCCGCCGTATATGAAAATTCCGAAAGATGCACCAGAAGCAACAGCGATGCCAGAGGTATGTTATGGTGCACCGAATTTATATTTCATTTTTGCGTCTATGGGATTATTTAATTTATATGAAAATGGAGAGATGGTTTACATCATTCCGAGATCATGGACATCAGGAGCGTATTTTAAACGTTTCCGGGAATATTTTCTGACAGAAGGGAAATTGAAACATATTCATCTTTTTGTCAGCAGAAATAAGGTTTTTGACAAAGAAAGTGTGTTGCAGGAAACAATTATTATTAAAGTAAAAAAGACAAGTGAAAAGCCAGAAACCGTTACGATTACATCATCGAAATCAAATAGTGATTTTGGGGAGCTGACATCATTAACAGTTCCGTATGATTTGGTTGTAGCAGGATCAGATTATTATGTTTATCTTGTGACAGATGAAAATGAAGTGGAAGTATTAAAGAAATTGCATAAATTTGATAAGACACTTCCGGCAATAGGAGTAAAAATGAAAACGGGATTGACCGTAGATTTCCGTAATCGTGATATTTTGAGGGATGAAGCGGAAGAAGGGGCAATACCTTTATTTTATTCACAGCATATAAAGCAAGGAAAGGTAGAATTTCCAATCCAGAAAGAACATGAATATGTGGTGACAGAACAAAAGGGATTAATGCAAGATAACAAGAACTATCTATTTGTAAAGCGATTTACAGCAAAGGAAGAACCACGAAGATTACAGTGTGGAGTATATTTAGCTAAAAGATTTCCGCAGTACCAAAAGATAAGTACACAGAATAAAATTAATTTTGTGGAGGGTGTATTAACGGAAATGTCAGAATGTCTGGTGTATGGGTTGTATGTATTATTTAATTCTACACTTTATGATGAATATTATCGTATTTTAAATGGGTCTACACAGGTTAATTCAACAGAGATAAATGCAATGCCTGTGCCAGAGTTAGAGGATATTCAGGAAATGGGCAGAAAAGTGCTTAAAAGTAAGGATTATTCGGAGGCAAATTGCAATTTGATATTGGAGGGATACTGTGGATAAGAAAATAGAGGAAACAAGAGAATTTCTGCAAACAATAGGTATGCCTAAAGCACAGCTGGCAGATATATGCTGCTATGTGATACTGGCTATGGCAGGAATAAAGCCGGATATGTCATGGAGTGAAGCAACAAATGAGTGGATTCGTATTCATGATATTATTCAGTTTGTTAACACATTTTACGGTATGAGCTATGCAGAAAACAGCAGAGAAACATTTAGAAAGCAGGCTCTGCACAGATTCAGGACAGCTGCTTTGATAGAGGATAATGGAAAAGCAACCAACAGTCCGAACTATCGCTACAGATTGACGGAAGAAACAATTAAAATACTGAGAACGATGGAAACACCAGCATGGAAAGAATCTATAAAGCGGTTTCTTTGTTATCATGAAAAGTTAATTGATTTGTATGCTTCTAAAAAGAAGATGACAATGATGCCAGTAAATATAAATGGTGAAAGCTTTAAATTTTCAGCAGGTAAGCATAATGAGCTGCAAAAAGCCATTATCGAGGAATTTGCACCGAGATTTGCACCAAATTCGGAGTGCTTGTACGTTGGCGATACAATAGAAAAAGATTTGGTAAAGAATGTAGAAAAATTAAAAGAACTGGGATTTGAAATTACGTTACATGACAAAATGCCGGATGTAGTGCTATATCGTGAGGATAAGAATTGGATCTATTTTGTGGAATCGGTAACATCGGTCGGTCCGATGGATCCAAAACGTATATTGGAAATTACAGAAATGACGAAAGATGTAACAGCAGGAAAAATATTTGTAACAGCATTTCTGGATTTCAAGACGTATAAGAAATTTGCGGAAGAGTTGGCTTGGGAGACGGAAGTTTGGATTGCTGAAATGCCGGAGCATATGATACATTTGAATGGTGATCGATTTATGGGACCGAGATGAAAGGATGAGGTGTGACATGTTTTATTCTCCATTGAGATATCCTGGTGGAAAGGGAAAACTTGAACCGTTTATGGAATTATTGATTAAGCAAACGGGGCATCAGGGAGGAGTTTATGTAGAACCTTTTGCTGGTGGTGCAGGAATTGCGTTAGAATTATTGGAAAAAGAAGTTGTAAATGACATTGTTATTAATGATTTAGACAAGGGGATTTATTCATTTTGGAAGGCAATTCTTACAGAAACAGATAGATTTATAACTGATATACGAAATGTAGAATTAACTATGGATGAATGGAACAGACAACGTCAGGTAATTGATAATTGTAATCGATATAGTTATGAACTTGGATTTGCAACTTTTTATTTGAATAGAACAAATAGATCAGGAATAATTAAGGGTGGTGTAATTGGAGGAATAGAGCAAGCTGGTAATTGGAGAATGGATGCGAGATTTAATAGGGAAATCTTAATTGAACGTATCAGCAAAATTGCAAAACGAAAAAAACATATTCATTTATATAATAAGGATGTAAATTCTTTTATACAAAATTATTTGCCCAAGTATCACGATAATGCATTTGTGTATTTTGATCCACCATATTTTGGTAAGGGAAAACAGTTATATTTGAATTTTTTCTCATATGATGATCATGTACGGATTGAGAGAATGATAGATAATCAAGTTAATTGTGATTGGGTTATTACATACGATGATGTTCAGGAAATTGCAGATATTTATCAGAATCATGTTTTAAAAAGATTTGATTTGAATTATAGTGCAGCCGTAAAGCGGAAAGCAAGTGAAATTATAATATTTAAACGTCAAGATATGATACCAACGAACGATCAGTTGGAACAGAATGGAATTTGTGTGAATTTACGATAGAGGAGAACAGAGATGTACAAACTATTAAAATTAAATGATTTCAGGCAATTTAAAAACATGGATATTTTATTAGGAAAGAGGCTAACTGTTTTAGCTGGTCGAAATTCAACAGGCAAATCTACAATTTTAGGTGTGTTGGCCAATAGTGGTGAATTGAAGAAAAAAGATGGAACAACTTATTCTGCTGGACAGTTCAGAGCAGAATTTAGTGAAATTTTTCATGGAAGTAAAAAATACGATGCCTCTGGTTCAGATAGGATACAAATAGACATAGTTGATGAAAATGACAATAAAATAGATTATAGAAAATTTAGAACTGCTTGGCAGAATGATAATGGGAGGGATAGGTTCAGAGTCATTCCATTAAAATTACTTGACGGTGGCAAAAAAACAGAAGCAAAGATGCAAATACCTGTACTATATTTAGGTTTATCTAGACTGTTCCCGATAGGAGAAGCAAATGAGGATAAAATCACTACAAATAAGATAAAGTTTATAGATGATGAACAGAAAAAGTGGTTTATTGAACAGTATGCTAAGATACTATCATTATATGATACAGTCACTGACGTTAGCAATTATTCGATTGGAGAAACAGACAAGAAAAAAGGTGTTGGTATAGAAACTGATAAATACGATTATCTCACAAATTCATCTGGACAGGATAATTTAGGTCAAATCTTAATGTCTATTCTTTCGTTTAAAAGATTGAAAAAACAAAGGGAAGAATGGACAGGTGGACTTTTGTTAATTGATGAAATTGATGCAACACTTCATCCGGCAGCACAAAAAAGATTGATTGATTTACTGGTAAAAGAAGCAAAGATAAATAATATACAAGTTGTAGTTACAACACATAGTTCTGACTTACTTAAGCATATTTGTAATAAGACTGCGTATAATAATGACAGTAAGAATAATGACGTTGAATTGTATTATTTTACAAATGCAAATAGACGTTTAGAAATGAAACGTAATCCAGAATATTCAACAATTGAAAATGATTTATTGGTAGAGTCTATGTTGCAAAATTCAAATAAAGTGAAAGTTTATTCAGAAGATGCAGAAAATAGGTGGTTTATAAGTAAGCTTGTGCCGGAGTATTTGCCGTATGTGGATATACTAAATGTTAAAATTGGCTGTGATCAGCTGTTGAGCTTATATACAGGCGATATATCTTATTTTGGAAATGTACTGATTGTACTTGATGGTGATGTACAAGAAAAAGACTTACAAACAATTCCAGAACAATTAAGGAAGCGCTTAAACAACATAATTACCTTGCCAGGAGATGTAAGACCAGAGGAAGTAATATATAAGTACATTTTGGATTTGGAACCAGAGCATCCATATTGGGAGAATGCAGCTAAAGTAGATATGAATTGGACTTATTTTAAAGAGAATGGGCCAGATTCGGCTAAATACAATCAAGAGAAGGAAAGAGAGAAATATAAAAAATGGTTTGTTGAACATCAGGCAATATTTGATTCAACGAAGTTATATGATTTTTGGGCGGTTGATAATAAAGAACTTGTAGAAGAATTTAAAAAGAATTTTGTCAATGCATATAATGCGGTTGCAAGTAGAATTTTTGCTATAACGATAAAAAGCGAATAATTTTTACTTTTACTGATGCTATAAAATGAAAAATGTAATAAATTGATTACTATCCGAAGGTATCGGAAAATGCCATAGCTTGGAGCATATTTTCAAAATAAGGATTGCGAAGCAATTTCAGAGCAGTTATAATGAAGTGACAACAAATTGGCAACAGAAAATCAGCGAGTCAAAATAATATATGCAACAGAAATAAAATACCGGCGAAAAAGATATAAAAATTAAACAAATATATTTAAGAATATCTTTAGACTTGCCGAGTTTGAATAAAATATTTTTTCGCACTGCCTTTTGACATTTTTTTTCGTAACATCCCTTGTCAAAAACCAGTGCCTCCCGTTTATTCAATCTTCATCCGCTTCCAGCCCAAAAGAAGAAAAATAAACCCAAAAGAACCACCAAAAACCTTGTCTCAGGAGAAATCCTGGAACAGGGTTTTTTTAATGGAAAAAAGAGAAAAGAAACCAAAAAGAAACCTTAAAAAAGGCTTAACTAAGCCAAAAACCAGGCATCACAGGTCTGTGAAAAAAAGAAAAAGAGATTTAAAAAATGAACAGAAAAAAAGGAGGGGCGCGGAAAGATTATCCGAAAAAAGAATAAAAAAAGATAGTCTGTTGCAGCCGGATTATCTTGATATCTTATGGATAAAGCCTTCCCGGTTTTGACAAATGAAATTACGAAAAAAGTGTCAAAAGAGGGTGCGAAAGGACAAAGGTAAATCCCTACAAAGCCTGTATTTATGGGCTTTGTAGGGATTTTTTAGATGGCGTTGGGTACGATTTGGGTACAAAACAATAAAATGGGTTGAAGTGTTATAAAATATTATATTAATTTTATAGTTTTTCATGATTTTATATTATGTAAATACAATATATAGTTATCGTAGTTATTATAGATGCTCATCAACGCAAAATAAAGAGGTATGTGTTTTTTGTCATGTTTTTTGGCTGTTGTGATATAATTATTTAGCTCAGAATCTGTTAATTTTTTTCCTAAATTATTTTCATACTGAATTATGTCGCTATATAACGAATTTCCTAAGTTAAGGAGATAATTATATATTTGAGGATTGGCATAGCGGTTCTTTAGGTTGAGTAAATACACATAATTGCTTATATCTTGTAAATTAGTGGAAATATCAATTTGTTCTTTTGAAATATTCATAATAAATTTAACATAATTACCAATTTGTTTAGTATAGGGCGTTGATATGGGAGTCCTAACTGAAGTTCCTTTACCCTCAAAAGGCATATTGCAGGAATGACAACTTGAAATTAAATTTAGAGCATTCATTGCAAGAAAAGGAAACTGGCTTTTAGGCCAAAAATGTTCTATCTGATTATTCCCTATATTCAAGGTTGTGTCGATGTCACAGTATGGACAGACAAATAGTCTGTTTTCATTTTTAAAATTATTGTGAAAATCACTTCTAGAAAAACTAGATGTGTCCAAAAAACTCCAAATTTTATCATTTGAAAAAAATTTGTTATAAAAGAAGTCGACAAAAATCGTTTTAAAAGGTTCAGGAATTTTGAAAAAGTCGATAGATGTTTGTTTTTCTTTTATTTGCTTGTTCTGTATTAAGTATATATAAAAGTACCATCTTATTTGCTCATAAGTATAGTCACTAATTATTTTATTAACACAATCGATAAATTTTATTTTATTTACTTTCCTTTTGCATATATAAATCAAAGCATCATTCTGATTATTTATATTTTTTGCATTTAAATATTTAACAAAGTCAGAATAGTCAGATTGCCTTTTGTAGTTTAATAATTCGGTAAATAAAGGAATGATTACTTTTTTTTCAAATTTTTTGAGCTTTATACAGTTAGTTTTGTTTGTTACAAACCACATATGTACCTCACTTATTTATCTGTTGGTATATAAGGAATTTCAAAAATGATTCCCCAATATTATTTAATAGTTCTTTAAGATCATCTTTATTACAAGAATTAATTTTTTCTATAATATATTCTTCAAAGGGATTGTATACCTTGGGTTTATATAGCTTAAATATTATTTCATTTTCATTTGCTAGAAATGTTTGAAAGTCAGGGTATTTAATATCTGTACTATTTAGTAAAATAATTTGGTTTGGAAATAAACAATTAATTAATGTTATCTCGTGTGAACTTAAGAGAAAATGAACATTATATTTTCTAAACATATATGTTAGTAAAGGAATAAGTTGTCTTGACCATAATTGGTTTAAATGTGTTTCTGGTTCTTCCCAAATAATCAAGGAGTTGTTGCGTATTTTATCTACTATAAAGAATAAATGATATAGGAATGATTTTTCGCCTGTACTCATACCACTAATAGGAATGTAGGAGAAATTTTTTACAATATAAAATTCATTTATATAAATATAATTGTGATTAATAAAATAGGAAAGTATGTCGATATTTTTTTGCTCTCTAAAAAATATCGATAGATTAATTCTGGAATTCATCCCAACCTCTTTATCGATATAATGTTTCCAATATTCTTCGTAAAAGTATTTTTTTTCGATTTTTGACTTGTTTAAATCACTATTCCAATCATCTGAAGTAAAATTAAAATAGACATCAACAAAGGGGGCAAATTCAAATCCCATACACTTAAATATATTTTGCAATTCTAAATTTTGGGTTGATTGCAATATTGTATTCAAAATACCAAGAGAAAAGTCGGAACCTATTGCGCTTGTTGTGTATGCGGAGTCTATGCTTCTAAAGTTAACAAGGCGATCACCATAGTAGTTATGAGAATAGCTTATTCTGTCATAGTCAACATCGAACCCAAGAACTAATACATTTGCAGGAAGATAGGGTTTAATCTCATCGTAGGTTATCTGTTTATCATAAATTGATAAATCATATTTATATGACTTTGTGCGAATGTCATATTTCATGAGATGATATAAGATAGTATCAATTGATATTGTTATGTTGCTCTCTATTTTTTCTAAAATGATAGAATGCTCTTTTCCATCAGTTTCAATTGTATATGCAAGAGAAAAATCACAAGGAATGCGATCTCTAAAACGTTGAATGTAACGAAATATTTTGGCTATAAAACTTAAAATTGTTGTTTTGCCAGAACCATTTTCACCAGCAAAAAGGGTAATTTGCATAGAATTAAATAGTTCGTTTTGATAACAAGATGAAGTATCTTTACTGAAAAATATATGTTGCTTTTCATATTTTTTGTATTTTTCTATATATAAATGTAATAATTTCAATGAAGCACCTACCTTGTATTTTTTGAATTTAGCCCAATTTTATCCATAACCTCATCATGTGCCTTCTGAATCTTAAGCCGTTCCTGCCATGGTTCCGATTCCGGATAAATATCCATCCAGAGATTAAAGTCTGCTTCAGCTTTCAGCAGAGCTTCCCCACGCTTCTTAACATCTTTTATTTCATTGCATTTTTCAACTTCTTCCACATATTTTTCATAGCGGTCTAACCATGATTGCATCAAAGACAATGTTCCAAAGCTGATTCCAACCATATCATTTCCATCTTTATCCTGGTATTCAAAGAGTTGTCCATCGTATTGCCGGAATATCTGAAAAAGTCTGTGTATGGCTTTTATGCCATCAAAATCAGAGTTCGCCAGTACTTCGGGATTGACAGATAAAGCATCAGCTATTTTTTCAAGAGATGATGGTTTGGGATTTCTTCTGCCGCTTTCGTAGGCACGAATGTAGGCTTCACTTGCGCCAACCATTTCTCCTAATTGTTTTTGAGTAAGATTACGTTCCTGCCGGATACGTCTTATGTTTTCACCGACTGTCATAACAACATGCCTCCTGCTCTAAAGCTATATTTTTGTGAAACTGATCAACATCATATATAGGATAACACACAAGAACAAAAAAATAAAGCAAAAAGATATTGACACGAAACAAAAGTTACGATATTATAAAAACGAAACAAAATGATACTATGCAGAAACAAATACAAGAATAGAGGAAACAATATGAACGAAAAAATCTATTACAGTGCGGAGGACATTGCAAAAATGCTTGGTGTGAGTATGGGGAAAGCCTACAAAATCCTTAGAGAAATGAATAAGGATTTGGCAAGTAAAGGATTTCTCACAATCGCCGGAAAAATTCCGGTGGAGTATTTTAAGGAAAAATGGTACGGAGGAGCAAAGGAGGTAAGTGCATGAGCTGCAATGCAAAGAAAGATCCCAATGGTACGTGGCGGATACAATATCGCTGGACAGATTGGACGGGAACCAAAAAGAAATCACAAAAAAGAGGTTTTAAGACCAAGAAAGAAGCAGAAGAATGGTACGCACATTTCATGTTGCAGCAATCATCTGATCCGACGATGACGCTGGCGGACTTTTGGGAGATTTATAAGGCAGATATGGAAAAGCGTTTACGAAAAACTACCATGAAACAGAAAGAGTATGTGATGAATGACAAGGTGCTACCATACTTCGGAAAGACGCCAATTAATGAAATTACAGCTCCCATGATACGCAAATGGCAGGGGGAAATGATGGACAAAGGGTTTAAGCCCACATATCTGAAAACAATACATAATCAGCTTAGTGCGATTTTGAATTATGCAGTAAATTTCTATGATTTGCGTTCGAATCCTTGCCGAAAAGCCGGAAGCATGGGCAAGAGTAAAGCGGATGAACGACCGTATTGGACGCTGGAGGAGTTCCAGAAGTTTTCAGATGCGATTATGGATAAGCAGGATTCCTGGATGGCATTTCAGATTTTATTTTGGACAGGTATGCGGATAGGAGAGTTGTTAGCGCTGACACCGGCAGATTTCGATTTTCAGGCGTGTACTATCCGGATCAATAAATCTTATCAAAGATTAGAAGGGAAGGATATTATTACAGATCCAAAGACTGTGAAGAGTAATCGTATGATCACCATGCCGGAATTTTTAAGCGAAGAATTAGAATCGTATATAGGAATGCTGTATGGCTTGAATGAAAATGACAGGATATTTCAAATTTCAAAAAGCTATCTTCATCATGAAATGGATCGTGGTGTGAAGTTGTCAGGAGTGAGGCGAATACGAATCCATGATTTACGACATTCTCACGTGTCATTGTTGATCAATATGGGATATTCAGCGGTGGCAATTGGAGAAAGGGTAGGGCATGAAAGTGTGGAAATCACATATCGATATGCACATTTGTTCCCGACAATCCAAACAGAGATGGCGGAAAATCTAAATCAGGAAAGAGAGGAATATCTGGATGAGTGAAAAAAATAGGGATAACAAGAATCGGTGGCGTAATGTAACCATAGCGTTTCGAATGTCTCCGGAAGAAAATGCAGAGTTAGATTTAAGAGTAAAGCTTTGTGGATATCAGACGAGACAAGAATATATCATTGAAAGCGTTTTACATCAAAAGGTCACAGCAGTAGGAAATCCGTTGATGTTAGTACAGTTTAGAAAACAGCTTCGAGGGATTGAAGAGGAACTGAAAAGGTTAACTACATTAGAGGATGCCGATGAAGAGTTGTTTACACCTATTCGAACAATGTTGGAGATATTAAATGCATTTGCAGAAGAAAGAAACTATGAAAAAAGAAAAAGCCCAGAAATAATCTGAGCAAGTTCCCTGATTATCAGAATAACTGATATACCATCCTAATAACTTGAGTATATCACAAAATTGTTGTTGAAACAATTGTTAAATTCTGTTTGCCAGGGACTTGCCCGGTTGGGCAGGAGGTGGAAATGGAAGATAATTATAGAGAAGTAAAAAAGGCAGAACCATGCCTGAAATTGATCCACATGGATCAGGTTGAAGTGGAAGAAATCGAATGGCTCTTTTATCCGTTCATACCATACGGGAAGGTCACCATTATTCAAGGAGATCCTGGAGAGGGGAAGACCACCGTGGTGTTGCAGATCATTGCAAAGTTAACAAAAGGAGAAGCAATATTAAGTGAAACAAGCGAAGGAAAATCCGAAGAGACAGGCGTAGAGTCAATCAATGTGATTTATCAAACAGCTGAAGATGGATTGGGTGATACGATCAAACCAAGATTGTTAGCGGCAAGGGCAGATTGTTCTAGAGTCTTGGTGATTGATGACCAGGATCAGCCATTAACAATGGTAGATGCAAGGCTGGAAGAAG
>ENA-OVIX01000073-OVIX01000073.1-human-gut-metagenome-genome-assembly--contig:-NODE-73-length-15762-cov-4.46928_pt1 | contig 15762 bp, 10 predicted proteins | sample MGYA00248638_ERZ507555 | MGnify/ENA primary metagenome ERZ507555 (study PRJEB26165, sample SAMN02676130) | human gut metagenome | isolation source: stool | host: Homo sapiens | place: USA | study: EMG...
ATCGGTATTGTCGTTTGTCGCGGCGATGCGCGTCTCCATCGTATTCGATGATGACCCGTTGTTTGGGGTATGCGATATCGACTGTCGCCTCGTGAGCCAACTCCGGAATGAGTATCTTCCAGTGTTTGACCGGCTGCGGCAATCCATGTCGCAACATCACGAGAGTGCAGCGGCATTCCATGGTGGAGTCAGTCACGGCATCGAGGAAAACGAGGGCATCAATGCATTTCCTTCTGCCCGGGAACGCGTCTGCTCCATCAAGGAACCGCGAGATATTGGCGACCGTCATGGAGCCTGATGACGCGCGCAGTATGGCATCCGCCAGAACGATTACCTCGATTTGCGTGAGATACGGCGCCAGCAGTGCCCATGTCATCAGCGGGTGCGTGTAGACGATGGTGATGTTGTCGTGAGTCCATGTGAGGTGGGCGATGCCCGTCAACGATGGCGGGCATTTCAGGTAGGACGTATCTTTCCGTCCGGATCTCTTGGTTGGCTCCCCAACGTACAGTACTTGGAACTTCACGGCTTCAAATCTTGAACATAGCGGTGTCTCTATGCCTGCCAGACGTAATGCGGTCATACCGGTATAGACCGGTGGCGAGGTGTTGATGGTTTTTCGTGAGTGTTCCATGCAATGCAGGAACGTCGTGGATTGCAGCTGGCGCAGTGAGCGCGCAAGATAGTTGTTCGCGACTGTTGCGCTGGAGCTGACAGGGGTGTGCTGATTCGTATTCATGGATTGAATGTAAGCATGATAATCTGCAGTGCGCCACCGGCCGCCTCAAATCTGTGGATAAGTGTATAACTTATCGGTTATCCACAGTGATGTAGCGAATGTGGATATGTAACTGGTGGAGATGCTGCGTGTGGTGCTGCTCTGAGGATGGAGGAACGCGTCACTGTGTGCGGGGTGCGTCACTCTGTGCGCCCTCGCACACAGTGACGCTCATGTAAATCCCTTATTTTTCAACGGTTCTGCGAGTTGCGCCACTGAGAGAGGGCGCACACGGTGACGCAACCCGCACACAGTGACGGTATTGCGGGCTTCCGCCGTGCACGGGTACGGGTATCGGATCATGTGACTGATCCGATACCCGTACCCAACGCCTCAGAGCGCCTGCGGGCGCAGGACGAGATCGAAATCGAACTCCGCGTCGTCGAGGCGGTATTTCTCGTGCAGCTTGGGACCGCAGCTGTTGGACCCGACGCCGGACTGCATGTAATCCACGCATACCACCGTCGAATCCGCCGGTTTCAGCTCGCTGTTGTGGGCCTTGGCGGTCAGCTCCTCCTGGGTGTAAGGCAGCGCCTGGAAGTCGAAGGCGTGGTCACCGGCACGGAGCACCAGCAGCTCGGCGTCATCGCTGGCGACGCTCGCCCAATCGCAGTCGTGATGGTTGCCGTTCTCCTGCGGCTTGATATACGGCTCGAACAGCGATTCGGGAGTGCCGGAGAACACGCCATGATAGCTGGACCGGCGCTTGTCGATGTAGCTTTCGTTCGGGCCGAGACCGCAATATGCGATCTGCCGCATCGGCTTCGGCACGAACAGGCGCAGGCCGAAACGCGGCAGGAACGGGAAATCGGTGTCGCGCATCACATGCATGCGCAGCGCCACCGAACCGTCGGGCGCGATGGTCCAGCCGGCGTCGATGTCGGCGATGCGCTGCACAATCGGCGCCACCAGCGCCATCGTCGCATGGATCGTCACCTGGCCGTCGACCACCACCGAGCCGTCCTCGGACGTCGCTATGGCGCTCACGTCGCCGGCGTCGACGTTGCCGTCGTCGAGGATCGCATCGTCTCCAAACGAGGCGACCGGCGCATCCTCATCGTCCGCACGCAGTTCAATCGACTCGGGCTTGGCGATGACGTCATCCTCATCGACCAGTACACCGACCTCGTACGCGCGCGCCTGAGCGCGGTCATACTGGGCGCGAATCCAATCGGCCTTGATGTACTGGTCGTTGTCGGTGGGAGCGCGCCACACGTTCAGCTCCATCGGCCTGTTAAGCAGCGACCGGTTCGCGAACGACATCGACGAGAACAGGCCGGTACGGCGGTCGAGCACATACCGGAACGTCGAGCCTTCCACGGTGATCGAGGCATCGGTCTGCATGACGGTCAGCGGGTCTGCCAGCACGTCGTCGTAGCCGGCATCCGCGGCATCGTTCGCCCCATCGTCGGCGCCTTCTACGCTATCGGTGCCGTCATCGGCAACGTCGTCGACATCGTCATCCGAGCCGATGCCATCGGCGATATCGGCCAGCGCGGCGACGACCGTCTGATTGCGCGGATCCGCGGTCGGCACGGCGACCTCGTCGAAGCCGAGCTCGAAGCCGATCGGCAGTGTCTCGGTGTCCGTCGCCTGATAGTACTTCACCAGCATCGTCACGTTCCCGGCCTCGGGTATGGCATCAAGGATCTCAGCCGGTACGTCGACGACCGCGTCACCATGCGGCGCGATCGATGGCATCGACGGCGTGTAATTGCCGGGATGCTCCTCCCGGAACGCCGCGCCCGCCGCAGGGTCGCTCTCCCACGCAGCCCATGCGGTCTCCACGCCATCCACCAGCAGCTCGAACGTCATGAACACCGCGTCGGCGGCATCCAGGAAGTCCAGGTAATTGTGCAGCGTCACCGTGCCCGCGGCCGCGTCGAAACCGGTCACGCGCACCGGCCGATACACGTTCTTGAACTCCAGCAGCCCGGTATGCGGCGCGCGGTCCGGGTACACCAAGCCGTCCATGCAGAAATTGCCGAAATGCGGGTACTCGCCCGAATCGCCGCCGTACGCGTACTCGCGCTCGCCGGCCGCGTTCGTGCCACGGTCGATCGCATGGTCGCACCACTCCCAGATGAAGCCGCCGACCAGGCCGTCATAACGCTGGATGCGCGTGAAATAATCCTCCAGATCGCCCGGGCCGTTGCCCATCGCATGGCAGAATTCGCACAACACGTACGGCTTGACGCCGTTGTCGCCGTCATCGCCGTTGCTGCCGTCGCGCAGCCCGTCCGGCGTGCGCGGCCCCTCCTCGGAGAAGTACTGGTCGATCTCCTCGACGGACGGGTACATGCGGCTGTGTACGTCAAGATAGCTGTAATCGCACTCCTGTCCCTCATCCACATACCGGGCGCTCTCATAGTGCGTCAGGCGGCTCGGGTCGAAGGTCTGCGTCCACAGCAGCGCCGCCTCGAACGTACAGCCGTACGCACACTCGTTGCCCATCGACCAGAAGATGATGCTCGCATGGTTCTTGTCGCGCTCCACGCTGCGCTGCGCGCGGTCAACGGTCGGCGCGATCCACGCGGGGTTGTCGGCGATAGGCCGGTTCCAGCGCTTGTTGACAGCCGCGTCGCTCTCGTCCGGATGCACGCCGCGCATCGCGCCGTGGCTCTCGTTGTCAGCCTCGGCCACCACGTAGAAGCCGAGACGGTCGTACAGGTCGTAGAAGTGCGGCGCGTTCGGGTAATGGCTGGTGCGGATCGCGTTGACGTTGTGCTCCTTCATCAGCGTGAGGTCGCGCATGAGCTGCTCCTCGCTGATGACCGGGCCGGTCACCGGGTCGCTGTCGTGCCGGTTGACGCCGTGGAGCTTGATCGGCTTGCCGTTGACCTTGACCACATTGCCATCCACGCTGACCTCGCGGATGCCGACGAGCGCGGTGATGACCTCGTTCGCGGTGGTGTACACGATGGTGTACAGGTACGGCGTCTCGGCGGTCCACAGATGCGGGTCGTCGACCGCCAGGGATGCGTGCGCGGTCGGGGCGAACGCGCTGTCTCCGGTGAATCCGGTGCCGTTCGCGCCGCCGGCGAGCGTGCCGGTCACCGACGCGATGCGCAGTGCGGCCTGTGCGTCCGTGGAGTCATCGTCGATGGCGGCCACGTCGTCGATCGACTCGATGACGCCTTCTTCTTCGTCGTCCGCGGCGGTGTCGTCGCTGCCAGTGCCGGCCGCGTCGTCGGCTTCGCTCGCGTCGGGCTGTGTCCGGACCGTCACTTCGTCCTCGTCCCCGGCCATCGGATCATCGATCGGCTCCGAGGCCGTCTCTGCCACCAGCTCGCCATCCTCATCGAACAGCTGCACCTTGACCGGCACATCCGCATCGTCGAAGAACGCGAAATCCACGTCGACCGTCGCGTGATCGACCGGCGACGCATCATATTCGTCATCGCTGATGCCGGCCTCAACCAGCGCGGAATCGACATTGCGCCAAATCGACGTATGCACGAACATGTCACGAATCGCATACTCGGGACGGTCCAGCAGATACACGTCACGGAAGATGCCGCTCATGCGGAACTTGTCCTGATCCTCCTGATAGCTGCCGTCGCACCACTTCAGCACCAGCACGGCCAGCGTGTTCACGCCGTCCTCCAGCACGTCGGTCACATCGAACTCGCTGGTCGAATGCGACACCTGCGAATACCCGACGAACTCGCCGTTCACCCACACATAGAACGCCGAATCCACGCCCTCGAAATTCAGGTACGTGCAGGGCGCGTCAGGATCGGACGTATGCATGAAATCGCACAGGTACACGCCGCACGGGTTGTCCTGCGGCACGAACGGCGGGTCGAACGGGAACGGATAGTCGAAATTCGTGTACTGGTGGCGGTCGAAACCATGGTTCTGCCACACGCTCGGCACCGGCGTCGTCGTGAAGCCGTCCGCCGCCAACGCACCCGTGGCGGCAGTGCGCGGATCGGCGTTCTCCGGTGCGTCATCCCCGCCGAAATCCACGTCATAGAACACCGGGCGGCCGGCGGCGCGCAGTCGGGAGACCTCGGCGTCCAAGTCGTAGATGCTCGCATAATACTTGAAATCCCAGTCGCCGTTCAGCAGCATGAAACGGTCGGAATTCACGCGATTCTCGCCGACCGTGTCCATCGACGTGGACGCGGGCACGTAATACGCGCGGTTCGGCTGCGTGCCGACATGTAGATGGCCGAGACTCTCGTAGTACCGGGGAATGAACATGATGGAGCCCTCCTTGGTTGTGCATGTGCCAGTGCGATGACACTGCACACCATTATCGGCGTCAGCATGGTCGAGAAGTAAGGCCTTTGCCTGGCTTCCGGCGATATTCGCGGGTCCTGGAAAGGTGGTCTCGCGCTAAACCAAGGAAAATGGCGGCTCGCAAGGTTTGCGGGGACTTCGTTGTGACTTGTGTTCGGCGTGTCGGATTATGGTGGGCTGGCTCTGTGCGCTCGTGAGCCGTTCCGGCTCTGTTCGCGCGTGCGGCGGCCATGGCTCCATCCGCGGGATGTGCGCGACTAAGGGCGGACGGTCTTGCGCGTCTGCGTGACCTGGTATGCGGTCAGCAGAATCGCAAGCCACACCACACCGGCGATGACGGCGACGCGATAGCTGGACGAGAAGCACATGAGCACCACGACGAATGCTAGGAATGCAAGCACTACATACGGCATCACGCGGGCGAACGGCAGCTTGAAATGGATGCGTCCCAGAGCCTCGTCTCCGGTGAGCCCGGCCAGCTCGCCGGGCCCGTCTCCGGCCGCCACACGGCGACGGAAATGAATCTCGGTGACCATGATCATCGACCAGTTGATAACGCCAGCAATCGTGGCGATCGACATCAGATAATTGAACGCGAAATCGGGCCACAGGAACACGACCACCACGGCCAGCGCGGTGATGGCCGCGGAAGCGAGCACCCCGACAACCGGTACGCCGTGGAAGTTGAGCTTGCCGAGGATTTCGGGCGCGTTGCCCTGCCTGGCCAGCGAGTACAACATGCGGGAGTTGGCGTACAGGCCGGAGTTGTACACGCTCATCACCGCGGTCAGACACACGAAGTTGAGGATGCCGGCGGCCGCGTGCACGCCCACCGAGTCGAAGATCTGCACGAACGGGCTGGTCGTGCCGTCGATCGTGTTCCACGGCACCACGGCCATGATCACGCCGAGTGCGCCGATGTAAAACACCAGGATGCGCCAGATGATGCCATTCGTCGCGCGGGGAATGGTTCTGCGCGGATCTTCGGTCTCGCCGGCCGTGATGCCGATGAGCTCGGTGCCGCCGAAACTGAACATCACCACGACCAACGCCATCAACAGTCCGGTCCATTGGCCGTCGGCACTTTGCTGCAGCAGGCCGTGGGGGAGTACGCCGCCATCGAGCGCGAACCAGTTCGAGAAGCCCGCCTTGACGCCGGAATCCGTTGGCAGTCCGGCAATCAGTACCGCGAGCCCGCCGACGATCATCGCTATCACCGCGACGATCTTGATGATCGCGAACCAGAATTCGAACTCGCCGAACTTGCTCACCCCCAGCAGGTTCATCGCCGCAATCACGACGAGAAACACCGCGGCCGACACCCATTGCGGAATCGCGGGAAACCAGTAGTTGACGAACGAGCCGACCACGCTCAGCTCCACCATCGACACCAGAATGTAATTGAACCAGTAGTTCCAGCCGCTCACGAAGCCGGTGCGCTTCGACCAGTAGCGGGTCGCGTAGTAGCTGAACGCACCGGCCCTCGGGTCTTCGACCGACATCTCGCCCAGCGCCCGCACGATCATGAAGATAGCCAACCCGCCCACAAGATAGGCAAGCAGGATTGACGGGCCTGCCAACGCGATCGACTCGCTGGAGCCATAGAAGAGTCCGGTGCCGATCGCCCCTCCCAGCGCGATCAGCTGGACATGCCGGTTCTTCAACGATTTGCGCAACGCCGCTGGTGCCGGCGTGTTGCCGGTGCCGGGGCGGGAGGCCGTCGCCGTGCCGTCGTGCATGGTGTTCTTGCTCATCGGTTCCTCTCCATCGTTGCCGCACGCCGGCGACTGCTCGCGGCATTGGCCGTCTGCCCGTCGTTGACCCGCTCGCGCCCGTCTTCGACATTGCCGTCATCGCCGGTGGGACCGGGCCGTGATGCCGTGATCGCCGCACCCGCCGCAACGCAGGCCGATATCGGCACGACCGCCATTCTATGCCATCCGCTGACGAGTCGACGTCACCGTGCGCCGTTTTGTCTCCCGCATCGGCTCATCGGGGTGCGTCATGCCGCGGTGGGCACCACGGTCACGGTCTGAGCCTTCCTCATCGTCGCGGCGTCGACTTTTCGTGGCTATCTGCGTTTCAAGGGGGTGATTTCGTGTTCGCCGAACATCTATCTGAGTTTCAGGGGGTTGCCAAAACATGATACCCGGAGTATTGAGCACCAATTGCCATTGGAATCATGCGGTCTTGAGGGCGTTTATACTCGGCTACCAACCCCTCGAAACGCAGATAGATGTTCCGGAAGAGCGCCATCAACCCCTTGAGATGCAGATAGCCCAATTTTGCCGCAACATGTCTGCGATTGAGCGCCTAGCATCACGTTTGCATAATCGTGATTTACTAAATCGCGATTATGCAAAGGATCTGTGCCGGTGTGAAGAATATGTCATGCCCCGTCGATTCCTTGTGACCAGCATCTCCGATTCGTCTAGTGCCGCTGCAGCACTCTGGCCGTATGATTCCGGGTGGGCCGAGGCCGGAATCGTCTGTCTCACCGGGCGCCGGGCATGCCCATGGTGAAGATGATGTGGGCGACGGTTTCTGGTGGGGCGGCGAGGTCTGTAGCGAGCCAGTACTGCAGCAGTCCGATGCTGCCGGATACGGCGAACCGCATGCGCATCTGCGCTTCGGCCGGGTCGCTGGAGGCGGGCTGCATCTGTTCGGCGACGGAACGGCGGCTGTAGATCAGGCCGAGCAGCTGTTGCTGGAAATCCAGGTCGGCGGTAGGGCTCATCAGCACCTGCAGATGGTTGCGGTTGTCGGCGATATAGCGGCAGATGTGCTCGATGACGTGCTCGACGCCGGCCGCGTCAGGCTGCATGAGCAGCTGGTCGAGCGCGGTCGTGACCCATGCCATCGTTTCGTCCTCGATGTCGTGTAGCAGCTCCTCGATGCTGTCGTAGTGCGCGTAGAACGTGGAGCGGTTGACGTCCGCCTGCTCGCACAGCGCCTTGATGGTGATGCTGCCGAGCGGCCGTTCGCGCATCAGGTCGATGAGCGCGTCCTGCATCGCCCTCCGCGTGTAACGGGTGCGGCGGCTTTCGGTCAGTTCCTTGGCCATGGCTGGTCCTTGCCTCGTATGGCCTCGCGCCGGCGGATTCCTGCCCGACATTCGGCAATCCGACTGTTGGTTGCGAAACCGACATAGTGTTGTTTTACTTGAGTATAACATCTGTTGCGTGTGCGGGGAGGTGCATGATGGCGTATATCGAGTTCGACCGCGTGGTCAAGGAATACCCGTCCGGGCGCACCACGATCCGCGCACTGGACGAGGCCAGTTTCACCGCCGACCGAGGCGAACTGACGGTGATCCTCGGGCAGTCGGGCGCGGGCAAGACCACGGCGCTGAACATCCTTGGCGGCATGGACACCGCCACCTCCGGGCGCGTGGTCGTCGGCGGCCGCGACATCACCGGACTGCGCAAACGCGACCTCATAGCCTACCGGCGGATGGACATCGGATTCGTCTTCCAGTTCTACAATCTCGTGCCGAATCTGACCGCATTGGAGAACGTCGAACTCGCGTCGCAGATCTGCCCCGACCATTTCGACCCGGCCGACACCCTGCACAAGGTCGGCCTGGGCGACCGGCTGGGCAATTTCCCGGCGCAACTGTCCGGCGGCGAACAGCAGCGCGTGTCCATTGCGCGCGCAATCGCCAAGAAGCCGAAGCTGCTGCTGTGCGACGAGCCGACCGGCGCGCTCGACTATGAGACCGGCAAGGAGGTCCTGCAACTGCTGCAGGACATCTGCCGTGACGAGAACATGACGGTGCTCATCATCACCCACAACTCCGCGCTCGCTCCGATGGCGCACAAGGTCGTCCGCTTCCGCTCCGGCAAGGTGGTGGGCGAGGATGTGAATCCCGCGCCGACACCGATCGCCGACATCGAATGGTAGGTGCTGTGATGGGACGGCATGCGCATAGGAACAAAGGTCGGAAGGTGGACGGTGATTCTGCCGGGTGGTCGCCCGCGTCCGATGTGCCCACCGAGATGATTCCCGGAATCTACGACTTGGCGGCCGACACCGATACGGGCGGCAGGCCGTCTCGTGGGCGCTCGCTGTCGGGGGCGTTCGTCAAGGATACGATGCGCTCGTGGCTGCACGGGTGGAAACGGTTTCTGTCCATCGCCGTGATTTCGCTGCTTGGGGTGGCGGTGATGACCGGCATCTACGCCGGTTGTCGTGACACGTTCCGCGCCGCGAACCGGTTCTACGACGCGCAACGGTTGCACGATATCCAAGTGCTGTCGACTTACGGCCTGACCGATGATGACGTTGCGGCCTTGAAGCAGGTCCGCGGAGTCGATGTCGTGCAGCCGGAACGCAGCCAGAGCGTCGAAGCCGACGTCAAGGGCACCGACAAAACCGTCACCATCAACGAGATCGGCGTGAATGGCCTCGACCAGCCGTACCTACAGGACGGCCGCATTCCGAGCAAGGCTGGCGAGGTCGCGGTCACCAAAAAGTTCCTCGCCGACAGTGGCATGGCAGTCGGCGACTCGCTGACCGTCACCCCGGTTGACACCGGCACTGCGACATCGACCGTTTCGGATACGGACTCCGCCGACAGCGGCGCGAACGGCATGGAACCGGCGGACGAGCAAGCCGATGCATCGCAATCGGCGCCGAGCTTCCCGACCGAACTGACCATCACCGGCACGGTGATAGACCCCAAGGACCTGAGCAATCCGGACGGATACAGCGGCGCCACGGCATTCCGCAACTCGCTCGCGTCCGACTACACGTTCTTCGCGCCGAGCGACGGCGTGACAGGAGACATCTACACCGCTATCAGCCTGACCGTGAGCGGCTCGACCGACGAGGACGCGTTCAGCGACGACTATGACACGCTGGTCCGCGATGTCGCCGACCGCATCGAAGCCACGGTGCAGACCAAGCAGCAGAACGAACGCCGGCAGACTCTCGTGGACGCCGCGCAGAAGAAGCTCGACCAGGCGAAGACCGACGCCTACCGGCAGCTCGACGACGCGCAGATGCAGATCGCCGAGCAGACGGAGGAGCTGAAAACCCGGCGCGAGCAGGCGAAAACCACCAAGCAGAGCCTCGAAGACCAGCTCACACAGCTCGAAGACCAATCGGAGCAGCTGCAGGACGGCAAAGACCAGGTCAACGTGGGACTGCTCCAAGCCCGCCAGGGCCAATCGCAGCTGCAGCAGGGCATCGCCACCGCGCAGACGATGAACGACCTGGCCGCGCAGGGCGCGCGGGCCGCAGAGCAGGCCGCGGACGCGGCAGACCAGGCAGTCGCCGGCGCGCAAGGTCTGCCCGAGACGGTACTCGAACCATTGCGCAAGGCAGCGAAAGCCGCGCGCGACCTCGCCACACAGGCACGGTCCAAAGCCGATGAATCCGCGGCACAGCTCACGCAACTGCAATCCCAGCTGAGCCAGGTCAACGCCACCATAGCCCAACTCGAAGCGCAATCGGCCACCTTGCAGCGGCAAACCGAGCAGCTGCGCGGCGGTCGCCAGCAGATCCGCGACGGACTCAAGCAGATAGCCGCCGGCGAAGAGCAGATGGACACCGGCGAACGGCAGCTCAAGGACGCGCAAGACCAGCTTGACGCCAAGCGCAAGGATGCCGACAGTCAGTTCGCCAAGCAGCAGCAACGCGTCGACGACATCGCCGCAGCCCGCTGGTACGTGCAGACGCGCTCGTCAATCGGCGGCTTCAGCTCGCTCAAATCCGACATCAGCTCAATCGAATCAATCGGCTACGCCTTCCCGGTCGTATTCCTGATTGTTGCGGTGCTGATGAGCCTGACCGCGATGACCCGCATGGTCGAGGAGGAACGCGGTCTGATTGGCACCTACACCGGGCTCGGTTACGGGAACGCGGCCATCGCGATGCGATACGTGCTGTTCGCCGCGCTCGCCTGCCTAATCGGCGGCGGACTGGGACTGATGGTCGGCTTCCTCGGCATTCCGTCGTTCCTGCTGCTGGTGATCGAGGGACTGTACACGGTGCCCGGCATACAGCTCGAATACGATTGGCTGTACGGGTCGGCAGGCATCGCGCTGTTCGTCGTCGGCGTGGTCGTCGCAACGGTCGTCGCCTGCGCCGGGGCTCTGCGGCAAAGCCCGGCTCAACTCATGCAGCCGAAAGCGCCGAAGGCCGGCGCACGCATCTTGCTCGAACGCATCCGCCCGCTGTGGCGGCGGCTCAGCTTCCTCAACAAGGTCACCGCGCGCAACATATTCCGCTTCAAAAGCCGCCTGTTGATGACCGTCGGCGGGGTGGCGGGCTGCACGGCGCTGATTGTGTGCGGCTTCGCCATCAACGACACCGTCGCCACGCTCGGACCCAAGCAGTACGAGGACATCTACCATTACGACCTGCTCGTCGTCAGCGGCGACGACAGCGTCGATGCGATGCGCGCTCGGCTCGACAAGGACGGGCGCGTGGAACGTTCGCTCGATCTGCGGCTCGACAGCGGCGAGATGGACGCGGGCGACGCAGGCGAGACGATTCAGCTCATGATCGTGCCGGATGATTCAGCAGGGGCGCTCGGAGACATGATTACGCTGCGGTCCGCGAGCGGCGGGCACGGCAAGCTGCAGCTTGGGGGCGATGGCATAATCGTCGCGCAATCCGCGGCGAACTCGCTCGGCGTCAAGGCCGGCGACACCGTCACGCTACGCGACGGCAGTATGCGTCACGGCGAAGTGAAGGTCTCCGCGGTGACGCGAAACCTCATCGGCTCGAACGTGTATGTCAGCGAAAGTCTGTACAAGAAAACATTCGGCGTGTCGACGGCGGTGACGCGCAACGCCGTGATCGCCACACTGGACGGAACCGCCGACCAGAACATCGCGTACGCGGATCGGCTCGCACGCGATCCGTCGGTCGTGAGCGCCACCAGCACCGACGATCTCGAGCGCAGCTTCTCGTTCGACCTGATGAGCGCCGTCGTGGCGCTCATCATCGCGCTCGCGGGCGGGCTGGCGCTCGTCGTGCTGTTCACGCTGGCGAACACGAACGTGTCTGAGCGCGTGCGGGAAATGGCCACGCTGAAGGTACTGGGCTTCTACGACCGCGAGGTGCACCGGTATGTCAACAAGGAGATGCTGATACTGGCCGGCATGGGCATCGTCGTCGGTCTGCCGCTCGGGCGCGCGGTCGGCGGGCTGCTTACGGCGGCGCTCAACATGCCCGCGTTGTATTTCGAGGTGAGCGTGCACTGGTACAGCTATGTGATCGCCGCCGCGGCGACGATGGCGTTCGCGCTGCTCGTGCAGCTGCTCACCAATCCGGTGCTCGACCGCATCGATCCGGTCAGCTCGCTCAAGTCCGTGGAGTGAGCCGCCCGCCACCGCCCTACTTGTGGTATGGCTCGCCGGCGTTGATTTTGTAGGCGCGGTACAGCTGCTCCAGTAGGATCACGCGCATCAGCTGATGCGGGAACGTCATCTTCGAGAAGCTGAGCCTGTAGTCGGCGCGGCGCAGGATCGCGTCGTCCAGGCCGATCGAGCCGCCGATGATGAGCTGTATGTGGCTTTCGCCGTGCAATCCGAGCTGGTTGATGTGCGCGGCGAGCCCTTCGGAGGAGAGCATCGTGCCGTCGATCGCCAGCGCGATCACATAGGCGTCGGGACGGATGTGCTTGGCGATGCGCCCGCCTTCCTTGGCACGAATCTGCCGTTCCACGCCTTCGCTGGCATGTTCGGGGGTCTTCTCGTCGGCAACCTCGATGATGTCGAGCTTGCAGTAGCGGCCGAGCCGTTTGCTGTATTCGGCGATGGCGTCGCGCAGATACTGCTCTTTGACCCTGCCGACGCAAATGACGCTAATACGCATTATCCTGCTTTCTATCTGCCCGGAGGATTACGGAAGATACGCCGTCGTACTGCTCCGAGAGTCACGGCACGACGATACCGCGACTCTCAGAGTCCCTCGGTGGGGGATTGGCTGACGCTCCGCCAGTCAATCCCCCACCGAGGGCATTGGTTGATGTGTGCGGATACGGCCGTTCGAAGCCGAAGGCGTATTTCGTACGTCGAGCGCTGAGGAAAGGCCGTATACGCTCCATCAATCAATGACGCCGTAGAGGCGGTCGCCGGCGTCGCCAAGCCCCGGCACAATGTACGCCTTTTCGTTGAGTTTTTCATCGACGGCGCAGACGACGACCTTGAAGGCGATGGAGGGGTCGATGTGGTCTTGGACGTATTGGATGCCTTCGGGGGCGGCGATGATGTTGATGGCGGTGACGTCTTTGGCACCGCGCTCGGCGAGGTAGTGGGTGGCGGTGACGAGGGTGCCGCCGGTGGCGAGCATGGGGTCGATGAGGAAGCACTGACGGCCGGTGAGGTCTTCGGGGAGACGGTTGGCGTAAGTGATCTGCTGGGTGGGGTGCTCTTCGTCACGCTTCATGCCGAGGAAGCCGACTTCGGCGGTGGGGATCATTTTGGTCATGCCGTCGAGCATGCCGAGTCCGGCGCGAAGGACGGGAACGATGATGGGGACGGGACTGGCGATGTGCTTGCCGACCATGGGGGCGACGGGGGTTTCGACGGGCTTGTCGACGATGTCGAGGTTGCGGGTCGCCTCGTAGGCTTCGAGCATGACGAGTTCGGTGACGAGCTCGCGGAAAGTGGCGGATGAGGTGTTTTTGTCGCGCAGGACGGTGAGCTTGTGTTCCACCAGCGGGTGGTCGAGTACGTGAAGTTCCATGAGTACCAGCGTACCCGGTTATCTCACATTCTGGATGGACGCAGCGTGTTGCTTATGTGACGTAGTGGTCAAGATGTGCAGTGAGGTCGGACTGCAGGAGCCGAAGGCGGTTTCGACGGCGACGACATCACCAAGGCCGCGCCGAACCAGCGCATCCGCAAAGGCATGGCGTTCGTGCCGCAGGGGCAGCAGTCGTTCGGCACGATGACCGTCGACGAGAACCTGCATGTGGTCGCCGACCGGTACGGGTCCGAGGCGAAAACGCGGTACGACGAGGCCGTGACGATGTTCCCGGTGCTCAAGGAATTCGCCGTCGAACGGGCGGATCGCTACTATGTGCCGGCCTCCGGGCGCTTCATCGCCACCGGCGAAGGCGGTCCTGCACAGGTTGAGGCCGCCAAAGAGGCCATGCGCGTATAATCGCGCTCTCAAAACTCGCAGATACAAGGCTTTTTTCGAGCGTCAATCGTTATACCTGCGAGTTCTGAGAGCGCCTATTGCAGAGCCTTCATCAAAGAAGCCACATGACCCTTTGCCCGGACGTTGTAACGGGCGATTTCTATCGTGCCGGCTGCGCCTGTAACAGGCACGCTGATGACGAATGTCGAGCGGATCACGCCTATGTGCGTGCGCCCGTAGAGCTTCTTTTCGCCGTACGCGCCGTAAAGCCGATGCACGGTCAGGTCCGCGTCCGACAGCAGCGGGAACGACAGGTGGTCGCGCTCGCGGAAACGCTGCAGCTTGTCGATTGGGTCCTTGGAGACGCCCAGCACAGTGAAACCGAGTGCGGTGAGCCGGGCAATGTTGTCGCGGAAGTCGCATGCCTCGGTGGTGCAGCCCGGCGTCATCGCGGCCGGATAGAAGTACAGCACCACGCGCTTGCCCTGCGCCAGCAGCCGCGACAGCGTGACGGAGGTCTCACTGCCGTCCGGGTTGACCGCAGGCAGGGTGAAATCAGGAGCGGGCTGGCCGGGGGTGAGTCGCGTGGGAAGGGCGGGCTGGCTGGATTGGCCGGGCTGCGGTGATTGGTCGTTTGCGTGATTTTCTGTCATGATGCGTGCCCCCTTATACCTCGATGCCCATGTGTGCCACCACTATCGCCGTCGTGGTGGACAGTCGCGCGACCGCGTATAGTCGAATCATGCAATGGCTGCACAGGATAGGCGAGGCGATTGATTCGCTGGTTGCATGGTGGCGGCGCTCGCTGACCGGGCGGGTGATTGACCGGTATGTGTCGCGGCGCGGGCCGCTGCTGGCGAACGGGCTGGCATATGGGCTACTGTTCGCGTTCTTCGCCGGCGTGTGGATCGTGGTCAGCGCGCTCGGACTGGTGGTGACCGGGAGCGAGGAGATGCAGAAGACGCTGCTCGCGATGCTGCGCACGGTGATTCCGAGCGTTTCAGATTCGCTGTTCTCCGCGTCGATGCTGAGTGGAATCTCGCATACGCTGACATGGACCGGTCTGGTGACGCTGGCGGTGTTCTGGTGGACGGTCACCGGTTGGATGAATTCCCTGCGCAATGCAGTGACGACCATGTTCGACGATTGCACGCAGGAGCTGAACGTGGTCAAGGCGCGATTGCGCGATACGGCCGCTGCGATCATGGTGGCGATACTGTTCATATTGTCGACCGCGGCGGGCGTCGTCTCTGGCGGCCTGATGAGACTGGTGTTGCGGGCGCTTGGCATCGCCGACGATTCGCTGCCGGGCGCGCTGTTGCTGGAATCGACCGGTTTCGCTACCGGCGTGTTGCTGAATTTCGCGTTGTTCATGCTGCTGCTGCGCGTGGTCGCGCACATACGCGCGGGCAAATTCACGCTGGTGGGGGCGGCGCTTGGGGCTCTGGCGGTCGCGGTGATGCAGCTGCTGGGCGCTCGTCTGTTGACGGGTGCGTCGCGCAACCCGATGCTGGCGCCGTTCGCAGCCATCATCGGCGTGCTCATCTGGTTCAACTTGGTGGCGCAGGTGATCATGATCTGCGCGGCGTTCATCGCCGAGTGCCGGTGGGGGGGGGGGCGGGGAGAGCCGGAGCTAG
>ENA-OVIX01000077-OVIX01000077.1-human-gut-metagenome-genome-assembly--contig:-NODE-77-length-15277-cov-12.4633_pt1 | contig 15277 bp, 27 predicted proteins | sample MGYA00248638_ERZ507555 | MGnify/ENA primary metagenome ERZ507555 (study PRJEB26165, sample SAMN02676130) | human gut metagenome | isolation source: stool | host: Homo sapiens | place: USA | study: EMG...
AATACCCCCAAGTAGGTTTTTATATTTTTGTGTCCTACTTGAGGGTATCATATCATTTCGCAGGTGGCTGAGAACTATTATATTCAAGGTGATATTATTATACCTAAAGAATGGCAAGACATCCCAGTGGAGGAAATTTCACAGTGGGAAAATTATGTTGATCTTCGTAATCTTGCAGATGATCCAGATAAAAGAACATTGGGGGCTGTTAGAGTTTATATTGACACTTCTACAATGACTGGAAAAACTGATGAAGAAGAATATCAAATGTATGAAGAAGTCTTTCGTGATAAATTAGGTGGCGAGGCATTGCTTTATGTTTATTATTTAGACCATAAGAGATTTGAAAAAGCAGAAGCAATATTAGAAAGAACAGCCCCCGGAAATGGCGGAAGCGATTTAGATGAAATAGAAGAAGGTCAGCCATACTTTGGAACAATTATGCGATATGGTTCAGATAAGTTTGATGATAGCTTAGAGATATTCAAGGCTGCAAAACAAGGTCAAGAACAAGAAAAATATCAGTAAGTAAGATTGAAGGAAAGGAATGGATAAACAATGGACTTTGAAGGATTTGAATTATTATTTTGTGTAGCAGCTTTTGGTTGGATTGTTTATATGGCTTTTAAACAAAAAATGCATAAGATGGATCCCGAATCATTTAAGTTTCTTGCGTTGATATTCGGTGGGCTTTTATTAGCTTTTATATGTTTTCTTATCCCAGGCGGAGCTAAATACACATTTGTATTAATAGGCGTTACAATAGGAGGAATGATTACGCTGATTTTTTATCATAATATTAAATCTGTTGCTATTTGTAATGAAGAAATTATGGGGGTCTATCAAGGCTATAATTCGTATCCAAGTAAAACAGTATCAAGCTATGCTCCTATTTTTAAATACAAGTACAACGGAAAAACATATGTCCGCCAGTGTTCTAACACATATAGCTTTAAGAAATTAGATAAGGACATGGTTAAGGGAAATGAATATCGTATATATATAAACCCTAAAAATCCATCATCTTTCGTTCTTAACAAAAAAGTCGGTATTAAAAATGTACTGTGTATGATGTTTGGAGTAATGTGTATTTTTGTCGGCTTATCTGCGTTATTCGTTTAAATATATTTTTATAATGGGATGATTTTTATTGTAATCGTTTTTCTCGAATGATAAAATGAGAATAACCATTTACGACAAATTAAATTTTACAGGAGGATATTAAAATGCTAAAAGAACAAGATATTAGAGAATATCTAAACAAGAAAGATATTGCATTTAATGAAAATTCATCTATTATTGGAGTTATATTTCCGAGTAAATTCACATATGCTCTTGGACCGATTGCCACTGCTCTTTCAATGCAGTATTACGCAATAAACTTTAGTGATAGTGGTATTGCTATTATCGGTTTAAATAATGCAACGGGCAAATTAGAAGATGAAGCATTTCTTTTCGTTCCAAAGGAAGAAATAGCAAACACTAAATTCAATAAAAAGTTAATGTCTTATGAATTAGAAGTTGCTACATCAAAGGGTACATTAGCATTTAAGGTAAATAAGACAATGGTTGGTGCTTCATGGCATAAAGAAAACTTAGCGACAATTTTAAATCGTTTCTAAGCTAAAAAAATATCATTATTTACAAAGCAGTTAGTCTTAGGATTAGCTGCTTTTTTGTTCCTATAACTTAATACATAACCACAGGTTCGTACAAAATACCTTGTGAGATTTTTGAAAGGCTTAGAATGGGGTAATAAACCTAATTTACACTCTAAATAAAGAATATATCATTAAATATAAATTAAGTAGTGCATATGGTCGAAGTGGACTATAAGTATAAAAAAATAGCGTTCTATTAGGCTGCGGAGGTAGAAAATTTCTTCCATTCTTTATGTGGATAAAGTATAATATTATAAAACAAATCCAAATTGTATGTGGAGGAATACGAAGTGAAAATATATTACAAAGGCTTTTTATGCAATCTTGCCCCCTATCGTGTGATGGGCGAAGATAGACATGCATTATTTCCTGTTACCCAGTCGAATGATCCTATATTTTATGAAGAATTTGATGAAGTTCACTATGGATTATGGGCGAAAGTATTAACAGATGAAGAATATCAAGAAATCGTTGATGCTGTTACGAAAAATGAATAAATAAACTGATAATTTCTTTGGAATAGTACGAGCAAATTTGAATTTGTGAGAACAGTATTATTCATGTTAAGAGGAGGCGAAATGATGAATGGACAAATGTTTCAAATTGCATCTATTGTAGCAGCGAGCAAAAAAGCGTTGCAATTATCAGAACCAATTAGATTTTCACCATTAGAATATGAGAATAAAATTGAATTTGTCTTTTTACCTCAAAAGAAATTTTTAAGGACAGAAAAATATACTGCTTCTAATGTTTCATTGTGGTTTGAACAAATAAAGAAAAATGGGATACAGGATATAAAGTTGCTATGTCCATATTCAGTGAAAGATAGACAATTTTTAGGATTTTCAAATACAACAGAAAGTGCCATTTTGTGTTTTTACAAAAGCGGAAAAGTAACATACTTTGTTGCTGATTGGCAATTTGACTCTGTGCAAAAAAAATGGAATATTCTATATTCAGAGCATGAGTGGACTAACCCACCATCAAAAAAACCATATTTTGAGAATAACATTAACTCATTTCGAGATGTATTATTATCGATTAAAGAATTGGCTGAAAAAATAGAGTGTGAAAATTTTGCTAATATTTTTACTTCTGCTATAAACCTTTTAGATGGCTGTAGCGAGTATCCAGATGAAAAGTATGGTTTGAGTTTACCACCAATTCCACAGCAAAATCTTCAAATGTTCGAAGCTGCAAGTGTTTCGGATGTTTTTGGAGCAATGGGTTCGTGGAATGATAGCCCAGCATATATGGCTCACAAAAAAGGGTTATCTGAAGAATACGAAACGCTGTCTTCTGAGTTATTAAAAAATGTAAGACTTGCTATTTTATATGCCATAAATGAATGGTAAGATAATAAGTCTGTATTTCATATATGCAAATCTCAGTTTGTAGAACTTAATAACAAATAAATAACTTGTATAGGTTGAGGATGTTTAATTTATAACTATAATTTCTTGCTACTGTGGAAATTCTTCGTTACATCCGAAACTATATTTTGAGTTAAAGCCAAATATAAGGAATCAATTTTCAGAATGTCGATTATTTTGTAGTAACGGATCAAAAGGGCTAAGTATTCACATGATAGGACTAATATACAATCAAATATTCCTAACGTTGCTAAACATTAAATCTGAAAAAGCGTATAAATTATGTAGATAAAATTTGAATAAATGGATAAGCAGTCTGGTTGTTGATCAGGCTGCTTTTTACATAAAAATTTTTATGATGTCATGTGTAAAAAAAATATATACAAGAAATATCTGATAATATATAATTCTATTATAAATTATCGACAAAGAAAAGGAGTTCTATTTTGATGAAATATATACGGATTTACACAGAATCAAAGTCAATGAACAATTATTATTATGAGGAACAGACCGGAGAAATGTTCATTCTTGAGCAAAGCAAAGGTGGAAACGGGCTTTCAGTTGGAATCATTGCCGGAATTTCACTTGTGATATATGCGTTTGTAAGGAAAATAGAAAAGCCAATTTCTTTTGATGCAAATCTGTTGTATTGGATTTCTGTGGGGATTGGAGTTGCGTTAGGAGTACTTATCGCTGGATATATGCTAAAACGTGCAAAAAGAAAAATTGAAAAAAATGTAAGAATCTATCCCTGTGGACTAGAAGAAAAGCAGGCAATGGCAAAACAGAATCACAGATATTTTTTTACATACATTTTTCTGATTCTTGTCATGGTTGGGATATGTGCAGTCTCTCATTTCCTAATGATATGGGTTGTCCCATCTGTCCTGATATATGCTTTTTTTAATTCGTTGATGTGCTTGTTGACGATTTTACTAACAATCGCTTTTATAGGAAATCATCCCATAAAGGGATGGAAAATTGCAAGTAGAATACTGAGAGGAGAAAGGTAATGGCATATTTAATTCCAACTTTATATGTAATTGTATCTTATACATTTTTTCTTTTACCTGGTTTATTTGATCATGTAATGGAATTGAAGATTCTTTCAATTCTTTTACCGTTTATTATGGGAGTTGTTAATTTGATTACTGTATTAACCGTAGGAAGAAAGTGGACAAGAAAAACACTGTTAAACTGCACGTTGATTATTAAATATGGCTTGATTCCGTTTTATTTGATTGGAGGTAGCATTACGATCGGCGTAACGGTTGCGGCATTATTTCCATTACCGTTAATGGCATTGCTTGGACTTGTAACGATTGTCTTTTTGATTTTTGGTTATGGAATTTTGTTGGGAGCATCTCCCTATGCACTTGCATATATCATAAAGTCGTGTAAAGAAGGAAAACACTCAAAAATAGTGGCGATTCTGTCCGGTATATGCCAATTTCTTTTTTCGTTTGATGTGCTTTCCATGATGATACTGACAATAAAGGAAAAGCATTTGGTCAAAACAACAATCTGTGTTTTTGGGGGAATGTGCCTCATAATTCTTTTGATTCTGTTAGACGTGTTTGCGTCATTTGTATAAATTGCAGGAAAGATGATTTTTAATAACAAGTGAAAAATATTTTGGAGGAATGATTATGATTACAATGAATGAAAAAGATAAAAATGAAATGTTAGGCTCTATTTTAAATGAAAAGGAAGAGTATCTATGCAAACTTTGGGGAGTTTTAATGGCTGATTCCAAAACTTATGCAGCAATCGGAGGACTCTCTGCGATAGTAGGAGGTGGAGCTGCCGCATTAGGAGCATTAAGTAATGCTTACTGTTATATAGGTGTTACAGAGCAGCATTTGAATTTTGTTGTTGTTGACTCTGTAAACGTTCGTAATATTAAAAACAGAATATCTATTCCAATGGAATGTATCACAAAAGCAGAAGTGAAGGGTGGACTCTTGCCGGGAAGAAAAGTTGTAACGGTATATTTCGAAAAAAACAAATTGAAAATTTCCCTTATGAATAATGCAATCGGTTCTGATATTCAGGGACAAAAAGAGAATGTAGAGAGATTTTGTCAGATGATTCAAAAGGCTTGTAAAAACTAAAAATCAGCCGTTGGTCATAAAGAAGGTGATTTATGATGCGTGATAAATTGAAAAAGGAAGAATTTTTCAGGATATTATCCCTTTGATCTTGTTCATTGATTTATAATTGAAACTCGTTATCGAATAATAGGAAGTGGTAGTGCTAGGAGAGTAGAATGCTAAAATTATGTTATAAAAATAATGATAAAAGAACAGATGAATATTATTTTGATTTACAATCTCAGAAAGTATATAAAATCTGTCTTTCAACATATTATGCAAAACAAAATACAAGAGGTATTCCATTTGTTTTCATCTCAGGTGGGATATTAGCAATACTTTTAGAGCAGGTATCTCAACGTGTATTATTACCTAAAAATGGTAGGATGCTGCTGTTGTTTCTGGTAATTGGAATATTAGTTTTGATTGATAAAAAAGTGAAAAAATCATTCATAGAAAAGTATCAATACATAGAAGAACACACAATGGGAATTCCTATGGAAAAAGAGGAGGTATTAAAGCTATACACGCTGGGGAAATGGAACAGAAGGGCGTTGGGTTTTATTGTCTTTATAGGTTTGCTTATTTTTCTTATTGGGATGATTCTTATAATACAGACAGCTCATCTTACGGGGATGTTTCTGGTTTTATTAGGTGGAATAATAGGGGTTATCTTTTTCCATTGCGGAGAATTTATGGAAGTGGCAAAAGTAAAAAAATGTTTACGGACAAGTAGTGTTTGAAATGAGTTTTCAGACAGAGAGGGAGATGTTATTTTTGGAACGAAATAGATATATTCAGGTATGCAGGGAAAATGAGTACGCTGTTTTATATATCCTATCTGATGAATTGCTGCAGAAAGGGCAAAAGGATTTAAAAACGCAAAAAATGATCATATATCTGTGGACTTTGATTTCCGTGGTAATATTGTGGATCTTTTACCTGACGAATTTTGTTATGGTTTTGGTACTATTTTTAGTCAGCATGATTGCTTTATCTGCTATGGCTGCGGCAACAAGACCAGTTTTACGGGCAAAATTATATCAAGCATATACTAGAAAGAAGGGAGATTAGATATGAACCCAATTAAAGTATTGGAATGGAAAGGAATGTATCCCATTAAAAAAATACTACTTGTAATGATATGGCTGTTCGGATGCTTTTTATGTGTGGCAGGAATCATTATATTTATTTCTGACAATGATGTGAAGAATTTATTGGTTGGAATACTTTTTGGAATAGGGGGTGTCGTATTCTTTTCTCCAATTAAAAAATATGTGCTTACAACATATCACTGTGTTCCTGGTTTAAATTCCAAGTTACAAAAAGTGGAGCTTGAAAAGTTACTTGAAGGAGAAGTATTTGAAAAGATATCGAAGAAAGACAGTAATATTACGAATTGTGATATTAAATTAAGTGAACATTGGATTTGTGCAAAAGGGAAACTGATTGCTAAAAATCTTCTTATTATTGGGTATCCAAGAGTAACGTCTAGCTTAATAGGAAGAGCAACGACACCTATGGTATTTATTTATATGACCGGGGATATTGTTAAGGTGGATTTAAAGACGGATTTATCTGTAGAAAAAATATCTTTACTGAGGAAATATTTCTGGCATAATTTGGGGATTGTATCAACTGAGGTTTTAGGAAAATCTGAAGAAGAGGTAACAGATATTTTTTCAAAACAATTTCAAGTATTGAAAGAAGAGATGAACTTAGATGATCGTGAACTTCTCATAGAAATGATAAAGGAACCAGAAAAATATAGGAAAATATATATGGAAATATTACCGTACCATATAAAAAAATGGTGCAAAAAACAAAATATAGAGAAAGAAAACAGTAAATAATTCAATCACATAGAGGTGGATCATATGCGATATAAAAAACTTATATTAGGTATGATAACAGGGGTGTTTTGCTTAGAACTTCTCAACAGCTGTAACTGTTATTCCTGTGATTTTCATTCCAGTGAAGAAGCACAGAAATAAGAATAGAAAAAACATGAAACAAATCTTGAATGAAAAAAGGGAGTGGTAATAAGATGGGCATTTTGGACAGATTGAAAAGAGGAAAACGGACATCAAAGGAAGAATGCAGTGGAATTGTGAGCAATGCAAAGAAAAATAGTATGACAGCGATTGAGTATGCAAAAACCTTTCAAAAGAAGTTTGATTTTTCTGAGAGAAGTATAGGTGATCTGGAAGAAATTCTGGATTATTATGCAAAGGATCTATTAGAAAGCAGACCAACAGAAAATCAAGTGTGGAGTATGTCCCTTATTTTTGGCTCTTATCTGGGGGAAGTGATGTTAAAAAACGGTCTTTCTAAAAGAGGGTATCATTGGGGAATGCAGAATACAGACAATATTCCCCTGTTGATGGCTGATGATGAAAAATATGTTACCCCTATTGATAAGATTTACAAAAGGCTAGTAAATGGAGCAGAAGATAATGTGGTTTTGTTTTATCAGACGATGATGGAAGAAGGATAATTGTTGTGAAAATAAATATAGTTAAGATGACAGAATGGAAAAACTTATATCCCATTAAAAAGATAATATTATTATCCGTATGGCTATTTGCAGTTTTAATATTGTATGCAAGTTTCGTGGCACTTATCAAAGACCATGATTTCAGAACAATATTCATTATTATCTTAGACAGCGTAGGGCTTGCTAAATCATTCATACCAATTAAAAAATATGTTTTAACAAGCTATCATTGTATGCCTTTTTTTAATGAGATTTTCACGAAAAAAGAACTGGAAGAATTGCTTGAAAACGAAGTGTTTCAGAAAATGACAGGAAGTAAGGAAAATCCTTTAAACAAACCGGAATTGTTGGAGAGTGAAAATTGGTTTTGCATTCATGGAAAATTTATTTCAAAGAACATGACAATTATAGGAAGAGCGTGGGTAGCTGCAAGCCTCAATAATAGAGATATCACGCCTGTGAAAATATTTTATATGACAGGAGAATTTCTCGAAGTTAAAACAGGACATTCGTGGAATGTTTCTACTATCCAAAACTTTAATCGTCTATTATGGAATGAGTATAACATAATACCTGTTAAAGTATTTTCAAAAGATTATGAACGGATTACCACAATTTTAAAGAGTACATATAGCAAAATTAAAGAGGAAAAGAACTTGTGCGAAAAAGAAATGATACGATATTTACTTGAGTCTGGTGCAGAGGTGAAAGCGTTATTTTGGAATGAAATACCGGGATTTAAGCCACTGAATAAATACGAAGATGAAGGAAAAAAGTAATGAAAAATACGAAGAAAAATTTCAACAGAAATATACTGATCTGCGTCTACGGTTTTTTCTTCATACTATGAGTACCGTATTCAAGACCATATTCTAGCAGGATGGAAGGTATATCAAATAAGATTTCAGGATGATCTTGTTGCAGATACAAGCATTATAGTAGAAGATTGGTAGGAATATGACATGATACATTATATAAACTTTTTCTTTAATAATATAGAATATGATGAGAATTATTATCAGGCAGAATTTTCTTCGCCGGATGTAAACGTTCATTGTAATTTCAGATATAATCGCAAAACAAAATGCTGTGAAGAAATATGGAATTATAATAGACCGCCAGAGGAGATAGAACCGATTCCTGTTTGGTGGTTGGAGAAAAAAATGCAGGAAAATGGAAAGTTATATCGTTGCGAAAGTAAAATTAGTTATTGATATCGTGCATTTGATACGGTAGGGGGTAGCGTAGATTTATTTAAAAAAGAAGTGAAAAGTATGAATGATTTAGCTAATAAAAAAGATATATTTAATGTTGTAAAAACTGATGAAGTTGAAGCATTAAAAAATTCAAAAATCAATAAATAAACGGATACAGATAATATGAAAAAGAGTTGAATGCATAATAAATAAACAATTTGAATTTGAAGGGATGTGTTTCAAGTGACAAAGGAAGAACGACAAAAATATAAGGAACTAACAAAAGCGTTGCCTAAAATATTAAAAGATAAAATTAAAAAATATAAGTTTAAGAAAAAAGACTTTATGATTTGGTATAACAAAAAAGAATTATTTTTCGATTTGCTTATTGATGTGAAAGTAAAGTCAGATGATAGGTGTTATTGTACTGCCGTAGAAACAATCAAACCATTGTGGTTAGATGATTTGTTATGGGATTTATTGAAAATGGAAACCAACAAAGAAGCACCTTTAAGTTTGAGAACTATTGGTGCATTTACAGTTAGCGGAGCTAAATTATTTAAAAATGAAACAGAATTAAAAGAATGGACAATCAGTGAATTAGAAGAAATCATAGATAATTATTTAGAACATTTTTATAAAACTGTTCAATCATCTTCAATCTGTGATTTTTACAATAATTTAGAAAATTCTATATACCATGTCGAATTAAGAAAAGCATTATCATTTATTTATGATCATAAATATCAAGATGCATTAGATTATTTATTAGATAAAGGCGATGGTGTTTTTAAAAATGGTGATATATCTATAAATAGTGCTATGAGAGAATACTGTAAAAACCAACTTTCTCATTGATAACTAAGATACAATTAAAAGATTACCAAAGAATATTTTTATAAGAATATATAGTACGAAATTTCAGTTTATAGACATGATTAGTGATATATGTGAATTTGCACACGAGGTTTATATGAAAAGTATAGAAGAATTAGAAAAATATTTGGAAGACGAGTGTTATTCTTTTGTAGAAATTAACATCGGAAAACATCATGCACACGAAGGGATTGTTATTGAAAAAAATGGTGATGCATATGAGTTTGGATATTCTGAACGAGGAAATAAAAGAATACTAATGTCCTTCTCAAGTGAACAGGAGTTAGTAGAATATGCACTTGAGAAACTTCAGGCTGATAAGTGGAATAAAGCACATTTGGTTGCGTGGGTTTGGTCTGAAGCGGAAATCCAACAGGCAGAGGAGGAACTGAAAAATTATAATATAAGCTTTGAGAGGAACGATGTGCCTAATTATTTACAAGGAAAAAATGCATACCATATCTTTGTTTTTGGTAAAGATTATTTAAAGCTTGAAGAATTCACCAAAAGGTATTATAGAAGTAGAATTTGAAGTTGACGAAGAAGGACATCATTTATGAATTTTGATTTATATGAATTTTTAAAATACCACAATGGAAGTAAATTTTATCCAGTTAAAGTAGAAGAGATAGACGAATTGGAAAAAAAGCTAAACTTAACTGTTCCAAGAGAGTTAAAGGATTTATTATTAGGGATTGGATATGGATTTATCAAAGGATCGGAGAATAATGTAAATCGTATTATGGATACTGATTCAATAAGAGATTTTAGATTAAGAAAAGGAGATTTTGAATTTTATCCTGATATTGAGATATATGATGAATATGAAGAGGGTAAATTAATTTTTTTTGAAGGTAGTGAATCAGCATTAATATCAATAGAATTAACAGATGATAATAAAAGCAATATTTTTTATTATGATGTTAAGATTGCAGATTCATTAGAAGAGTTTTTAATAAAAATACAGGAAGATGATAATTATTATTTAGAAAGAATCGTTTAAATCATAAAATCACATTGAGGTGGCGGATATGCGATATAAAAAAATTGTATTGAGTATTATAGCAAGTGTGCTTTGTTTAGGACTATTGAATGGCTGTGGGCATGAAGATGAGATTTCAATAAAAATTGAAACCTATTTACAAGAAGAATATGGTGAAGAATTTGAAGTATTGTCTTGGAATCAACCAAAACTTTTACCATCAGACAATGGTGCAATCTATGCAACTTGTATTTCAAAAAATGACCCAAAGCATCCATTTGAGGGTAGCTATTTTAATCCCGAAGAACCAAACTCAGAAATAGAAATTATTTATGATGGTTATGGGCAACGCCTTTTGGCAAAACAAATGGAGTCTATGATAGAAGAAGCCATTTCGCAGGTAGCTGAGAACTATTATATTCAAGGTGATATTATTATACCTGAAGAATGGCAAGACATCCCAGTGGAGGAAATTTCACAATGGAAAAATTATGTTGATCTATGTAATCAAAGTAATTCAGATTATAAAACTTTAGGTTCAGCTTGGGTCTATATTGATGCTTCTACAATGAAAGGAAAAACTGATGAAGAAGAATATCAAATGTATGAAGAAGTCTATCGTGATAAATTAGGTGGTCAGGCATTGCTTTATGTTTATTATTTAGACCATAAGAGTTTTGAAAAAGCAGAAAAAATATTAGAAATTTTCACATCTGGTGATGAGGGTAGTAATTTTGAAGATATTATCGAAGGTCAGCCATACTTTGGAACAATCATGCGATATGGTTCAGATAAGTTTGATGATAGCTTAGAGATATTCAAGGCTGCAAAACAAGGTCAAGAACAAGAAATATTTCAATAAGTAAGTAAAGCAAGTTTTAATTGATGTGGTAATAAAGGAGTGAGATAAAATGATTAAAAGAATTTGGACATGGTGGAGAATTATCTCTGTTATAATTTTACCAATAATAATTTTGGTACTAGCTTGTTCATTAAAACTTTCATTTTCTTCTGGTGATTTAGGTGTAGTGCTATTCATTCTGGTAACATTAATGTTTTTCATACATCTTTTTATAGAATGTGCTTTTCCAAAACGATTTGACTGTATGAAAATCGTAAAAAAATATTTGTCATTCAAAGAATTGAAAAGTTATATAAAAAAAGAGCAATTTAACAAGTTTGAATTTAATGATGAATCAGATCCTTTTAGTTTTTACTATTCTAAAAATTGGCTTTTTGTTCGTGATGTATATATCCCGAGGAAAATGATTTTGGATATGGTTTCGTTTAAACAGTCATTATTTTCACCATATACATTTATAGGCATTATTACAAAAAACGGAGATTATGTTACAATCGAAAAAGTAAACAGTGATATAGAAAAAATAGTGGTTGATTCTTTATTAAAGAACTTTCCTGAATTTAAGAATAGTGTAGATGTTCTTAAAAATGTGTTCAGTAAATCTTTTTTCAAAATGCTTAAAGAGGAGTTTGAAAAAGAAGTAACAAACAAGAAAGACTTTGTTGAATATTGTGAGATCTAATAAATATATTGCTTTGGAAAGCGAGATAATTCAGATATGGAAGGAGCATGTAATATGGGACTATTTGATAAGTTCAAAAAGAAAAACAAACAAATTACTTTTATTGAAAATGCTGGTGGAGCAATCATCACGAAATCCATTTATGAGGGAACTTCTAAGCTGAAATGGCTTTTTCGAGAGGAAAGTGTAAATCCATCTGATAATGGCTGGCGAGCGATGGGGGATACGGATACACAGGAATACATAGATAATCCGGAAAATTCTATGGTCATAGACTTTAATACCCTTGCCAATATTGAACCGGCAGTTTTGGCTGTATATGATATGCCCATAGGTACGGATTTGGAATTTTGTTTTGACAATACAGGAAGATATTTTATCGACACGAATACTGGAGAACGGATATAAAACTTTTCAGTGTGTGTCTTGCCAGGGCAGAAAAAATATTGGAAATTTCCACACCTGGTGATGAGGGCAGTAAGAAAAAAATATCAGTAAAGGAAAAGACGGAAAGAAAATACGATGGGATTATTTGATAAATTCTTTAAGAAAAATGTGCCTATAAAAGAAAAAATATTTGAAGATTATTTTACAGAAATACAAGCGGATATGGTTTCTATTTGTTTGGAATATGTAGAAAATAAAGCTGATAAAATCTATCTCTATGCATCATTTGAATCGAATGTTATGACACCTAATTATTTCTATGATATCGGTGGAACTATATTAAACAAACATAAGCTAAATGATGCAAATAATGGGTTTGTCTATGATGTATCACCTGACCGGCAAAAAGCGTGTCTAAATATTTTAATGGAAGATATCAAAAAAATGGTAAACCTGTGCAAAGAATATAACAGACCAATGCCAACAGAAATAAAGATGATTTATGATGTAAAGACAAAGGAGTTTCATGCGGATTATAAATATGAGTCCGTTTATAGTACCCATAAAACAAAAACGGCATACGATGTTGTGAATGAATGGATGGAAGAAGTAAAAAATCAGTAGAATGAAAAAAATATGCCATGTTAGAGAAAATGCTTTTAGTGGACAGAGCAAGTCAATTAGCAAAGGATCAACCCAGAGACGGAACAGCGTTGTTTTCGATATTCTTAGAGATATCTATACTCCTGTAACAGATGGATGGAGTTCACTTGATTGTGTAATGCAGGAATCAACTGAGAAAATAGACTTCTTAAAATATATGACAAAACAGGTCTTTCCGGAAGAGGAAGATTATTTTTTAAAGCAAATGGGGAAAGAACTGCATTGTAGCCAAGGATTTGCAATGCGGATAATTCTACAATGGCATTAGATTATGAAATCTCGAAGGGGTACAGAATTTTATGTGGAAAATTTATTTACAGCAGATAAGAGAAGAGAAAGAACTATATGATGAGAAAATAAATTCCGGTGCATCCGAGGAAGAAATTTATGAATTGGTAACAACTGCAAAAGAGAAATGGAACATGGAAATTCCGCAACAATATCTGGATGTTCTTTCAAGGATAAACGGAATAGAATTTAATGGATTTATTTTATATGGTGTGGATCAGTATTTATTAGAGCATGAAATGAAACAGCCAGTTTGTGGATTTCTGGAATTCAATCACATATGGCATGAAAATGAAAAGCAGAGAGAATATTTATTTTTAGGCGAAAGTAATATTAGCTGGTATGTCTACCAATATAAAAATCAATGTTATATGGAATTGGATCAGCCGTCTGGAAGAGAAATCCATCGATTCCGTAATTTTTACGAAATGTTTGATAAGGTTTTGAGTGAGGCGATTATGGGATAAGGGAGGGGATGATTGATTATGCAGTTGAAAAAATTAGAATGGCAACGATTATATCCAGTAAAAAAACTTTTATTTCTTGGGGCGTGGTTGTTTTGCGTATTCGTAGTTGTAGTAATGACTATTTCGTTTGTCCGTGACGGGAATATTGTAGACTTCTTATATGGAGGGGGGATATGTGGAATAGCTTTCGTGACGGTTCGCCCCATGATAAAGTATGTAAGAACGTCATACCATTGTATGCCATATTTAAATAAAATATTTTCAAAGTGTGAACAGGAAACTTTTGTGGCATCAGAAGAGTTTCAATTTTTTGAAAGCGTAGAAGTAAATAATTATTTATTTCCACTTGGAATTAGCAAACATTGGATATACGCAAATAGAAGATTATTATCAAAAGATTTGGCTATTTTTGCATGGCTGGAAGCAACTTCAAGCCTTATAGCCAGAAATACGACACCTATCTGCGTTTTATATATGACAGGAGAATGTGTTGAAGTTGATTTAGGAGTACATTTAACAGGAAAAGAGCAGATTTACATTCATGATTATTTGTGGAAAGAGGAAGGGATAATCTCAGCATGTTTGCTGGGAGATAAGCGTGAAGAGATTATAAATTTGTTTCAGAAGCAATTTGATATGTTGAAGCAAAGCATGAACTTAGACGATAAAGAGATGATAAAAGAAATTTTACAATCTCCAGAAAAATATCGGAATATGTATATGGAACGATTGCCTGATTACATAAAGAAGTGGTGTGAGAAAGAAAGGAAAGTGAGGAAACAATAGATGTCTGTTTTTGACGATTTTAAAAGGACTGCTCCATTTGACGGTGAAACAAAAGCAAGGATTTCGAAGGTATTTCCGACGGAGTTAAGTGAAATCCTATGCAGATATGGATGTGGAGCATTTGCAAAAAGTAAATGTCAAAGTGCAGATTGAACTCATAACGAAATTCATTGGAAAAATAGAGTAAGGATGTACAGGGGGATTAATATATGCAGTTAAATATGTCAGAACAAGAATTAAGAAATTTACAAATCTATATCAGTAAAAGAAATCAAGGGCAAACAGATGAACAAGTAATAAATCATATTACAAAAATAAATAGCAAAACACCACTAACCCAAGAGGAATGGCATAAACTAATTTTTCCGAGTTGTAATAATGGTTATGTTGAAATATTAAGATTTATACTATAAATGAGCAAGTTCGTGATTTTGCATAAAAGAAAGACACCTCGATTCCAT
>ENA-OVIX01000098-OVIX01000098.1-human-gut-metagenome-genome-assembly--contig:-NODE-98-length-12800-cov-4.44041_pt1 | contig 12800 bp, 10 predicted proteins | sample MGYA00248638_ERZ507555 | MGnify/ENA primary metagenome ERZ507555 (study PRJEB26165, sample SAMN02676130) | human gut metagenome | isolation source: stool | host: Homo sapiens | place: USA | study: EMG...
TCTTTCCCTACACGACGCTCTTCCGATCTCTTATGATTTCTACAGAAGACAGCATTATCCGCTTGGTAATCTCCCTTATCCTGGGGGCCATCATCGGTTATGAACGGCAGTCCCAAAGTAAGTCGGCCGGGCTTCGAACCCATACGCTGGTGTGCGTCGGTTCTTGTCTGTGTATGATTATTTCAATCAATGTCGCCATGGAGTATTTTTTTGAGTTCGGTTACCGCAATGCCGATCCCGGGCGTATTGCCGCCCAGGTCGTATCGGGTGTCGGCTTTATCGGTGCCGGGACGATTTTAGCGAATCAGAAAGAACGCAGTGTCCGCGGGCTTACAACGGCAGCCGGCATTTGGGCCGTATCGGCTATCGGCCTTGTCGTCGGTGCCGGATATCTGGTGGTAGCGATTGTGGCGACGGCGCTTATCTTTTTGGTCCTGACCGTCTTCGTCCGCTTAGATGCCCGACTGGAAGGGCAGTTCCGGAAAAAATACATCATGCATGTCGTCATGAAAAACAATATCGGCCAAGCCCGGAGACTGTCCCATTTTGTCAGCGACCATCAGCTCCATATTAAAAAGTTCCACAATTACAGTGACGATGAGGCTCCCCTTTCGGAAATAGAGTTGGAATTGACGGCCCTGTCCCATGTGGATGCGCCGGAAATCATCAGTGAGCTCTTGGCGGTGAAGGGAATCAAGGAAGCCGATTTTTATGCCGATGACGGTCAGAAAAAAGCCCTTGTCGGTCCTTAGAGATACTGTATACAATATACTTCATGTGTATACAGTATTTTGCGCCCTTTTCTATATAAAAATAGCCCTTCCGGTGCTATAATGCAGAGCGTTGGAACCTTTAGATGTGCTAAAGGGGTAATGGATAGAGAGAGGGGTTTTTACTATGACGATTATGGCAGCAGCAAGTAGAGAAGGAAAGGTTTTGCGCGACGTCGTATTTTCCGCCAGTGCCGCCGCCCGGGAAGCGGCCGCTCGGTATGGGGCAGAGCGCGTCGTGAATGCAGCTATCGGCTGTTATGCCGGTGATGATGAGAAACTGGCCTGTCTGCCCGTCGTAGAAGAAATCTACCGCGCCTTGCCAATGCGCGATTTTATCACCTATGCGCCGCCTTTGGGCTTAGAGTCTTATCGTCAAGGGGCCATTGACGAAGCCTTTGAAGACTGCCGTCCGCAAGGGTATGCCGATGCCGTGGCAACGGCCGGCGGTACCGGAGCGATTCACATTGCTATCGCCAACTATTCTGAAGTGGGTGACGTCGTCCTTACGACGAACTGGCGCTGGAATATTTATGATGCCTTGTGCCAGGAAATCGGCCGTCGGCTCCGGCCTTTTTCCATGATTGATTCAGAAGGGCATTTTAATATTTCTGCTTTTTCAGAAGCTGTATCACAGGCCTTTGAACAACAAGACTCGCTGCTGATCATTCTCAACACGCCGGCTAATAACCCGACGGGCTTTGCCTTATCCGACGAAGAATGGAATCAGGTTCTCGACGTCTGTCGCTTCCATGAAAAGAGCGGAAAACGGCTGAGTCTGCTCGTTGATATCGCCTACATTGCCTATGCCGGTGAAAAGAATAAAGTTCGCTCCTTTATGCAGCAGTTCTCGAACCTCCCGGCCCATATTTTTTCGATGTTTGCTTTCAGCATGTCGAAAGGCTATACGCTGTACGGTCAGCGGGCCGGAGCCCTTATCGGCGTGTCGTCCAGCAAGGCTGTTATCGATGAATTTGCCGACCTCGGAAAGTATTCAGCCAGGACAGCCTGGTCCAATGTCAACCGGGCGGCCATGACACTGCTGACGGAAATACGAGGCGATCAATCACTGAAAGCCCGCCTCGATGCCGAACGCCTGGCTTTTGCCGATAAGCTTCACCGCCGCGGAGCCATCTTCGTTGAGGAAGCCCGACGCTGCGGTCTGCAGCACGTTCCCTATCAAGGCGGCTTCTTCATTTCCGTTCCGACGGATCAATCGACTGCCCTTTGTCAGGCCCTTCAAGAGAATCTTATCTTTGCTGTTCCTTTAGCCGAAGGCGTGCGCCTGGGCATTTGTTCCATTGCCGAAAGCAAGATGAAGGGATTGGCAGGGAGAATCAAGAAGGCTGTCGATGGGCTTGAGGGAATGAATAACCTCTCCATGGCCGGTAAATAATTTTTTACAATAAAAGACAAAAGGATGACCAAAATTTTTGTGTTGGTCATCCTTTTTATTTGCAAAATTCTCTCAGAACCTGTATAATGTAAGTATAAATTTATAATTATATACTATTTATATGAAGTTGTAAAGATTGTGAGTAGAACGGGTAATGGACGGGGTCCTCTCTACAGAGGGCAGCGTTATTGGCACGGCATATGGAACATCGGAGCAACTTTTTTTATTCCATATGGAGCAAAGTTCAAGCATAGGCAGAGGCCCTTGAGCTGCGTGTGACTTTATAAATTGAGAAAGGTGGGACAACTGCTGCTGCCTCTGCAGACATAGATCGGAAGACCGCGTCCGTGTAAGGATTGGCAAGTCTTTTCACTTCGGGGGAAACAACGGCATATGGAGGATACATCTGCCTTCGTTGCGAACATCTTGTTATAGGACAAAAGCTCTCCTGTATTCTGTGTTTTTAGCAGCAGTGAGCTGCATGAATGGATTGAATCGATTTATGGGTTGTATGTTGGGCGGTGCTGTCGGTGATGCCTTGGGCTTTGTCATTGGCAAAGACGATTTAAAGACGATTCATAAGAAGTACGGACCTTATGGGCTGCGCACCGTTTTAAAGTCGGCTAAGAACGGCAATAAGAGTATCATTTCCGACGATACACAGTTGTCCTTATTTACGGCAGACGGGATGCTGTGGGCCGACCACGACGGACTGGAACCGACGGAAGGTTTGTACCGCTCTTATATGCGCTGGTACTATACGCAGACGGAGCGCATCATCCGCCCGGAACAGGAAAAATGGATGAATCGCCAGTCCCATGAAGTCGCACTGGAATACGACATGATGGGGGAACAGGCTTTATTTGCCCGCCGCTCTCCCGGGAAAACTTGTTTGACGGCCTTGGCGTCAGGGAAAAAATTGTCCCGTGATGAAACCATCAATCACAGCAGCGGCAACAGTACGGTCATGCGGGCAGCTCCTATCGGGCTCTTTTATGAAGGCGATCCGGAGAAGGCCTTTTTTGTCGGCTCTCAGGCTGCCAGTCTGACACACGGCAATCCCAAAGCATTTCTGTCGACGGCAACGATAAGCGCCATCATCGCTTCTTTGGCAGTGGGCAAGGATATTAGTACGACTCTCGGCGGGGCCCTCCATATTCTGCAGCGTGAGCCGGAGGGGACGCGTCTTTTGAAATTGCTCCTGCGATCTATTGATGAAGCGGTTACCGACCGTAACCCCGTCCGGTCTATGAAGAAAATAGGTCTCGGGAAAAAAGCCGATGAGGCTTTAGCTTTGTCCATTTACTGCGTACTCAAGACGGGAACCTTGAAAGAAGCGGTCCTCATGGCCTGCAACCAGGACGGCGACAGCGATACCTGCGGGGCTATCTGCGGGAACATTATGGGGACCATCTTTGGCGATAAGGCTATCCCCAAGAGCTGGAGCTGCAATTTGGAATGCGATGTCTTGATTCGGAGATTGTCGCAGTGCCTTTATGAACACAATCGGCTGCAGCAAGTTGCAAGTGAAGCTGTCAGCCACTGATATTTCTTCTGAAGGCTTTTTTTCTTGACATTATGTGTGCATCCCATATAATGAGATTATTATTCTTGGCGTCGTGATGATGCCGGATCGGGGGAGCGCTTATGATTGAATCCATTGACCGGGCCTTGGCCGTTTTACAGCTCTTTTTAAAGGAAGAGCGGCCCCTCAGTGTAACGCGTATCAGCAAAGTCATGGAACTCCATAAAAGTACGGTAAGCCGTACGCTGGAGACGCTGGAACACCGCGGATTTATTCAAAAGGATGAAGAAACGGGCAAGTACTGGCTTGGACTGCAGGCGTACGCCTTGGGAATGTTGTTTCGCGAAAAGGATAAATTTCATAAAGTGGCCTATCCGTATGCCAAGGCCTTGTCCCTGCAATGCAATGAAGGCGTTCATATCACGACCTTTGCCCATAATGGCGCCTCCTATCCGCAGCACATCATCTTGGAAAAGATTAAGTCTCCCAGGACCATCGATACGGCACCGCCTATCGGCGCCGTCCGCCCGGCCTACTGCTCGGCATCGGGCAAGTGTTTGCTGGCCTTTTCAGAGGACTACCGAAAGGCTTATACGGGCTGTACCTTGAAAAAATTTACAGAATATACCGTTACTGACTGGAAAGAACTCTTGCCGGCATTGGACGAAATCCGCAATCGCGGCTATGCCATCGAACGGGAGGAAGTCGAGCTCGGCATGGCCTGTGTGGCGGCACCCATCTTTCGCAGCGGTCGCATCATCGCGGCCATCAGTGTTTCCGGACCGGCCGAACGAGTGGCAGATGCGAATCGGGAGACCACGATTCAGGCTGTGGTCAAGACGGCCGGTGATATCAGCCAGGCCTTGGACTGAGGACGGAGTCGTTTCTCTTGCGCAAATGTAAAATGTTCTTCGATGTGAATTGTTTGGTATAAAAATCATGCGAAACGGGAATATACTACATGCATTTGCAGAAATAGACTTTTATGGTACAATAGGCATGGATACTACATTCGGGTCACAAGATTGTCTGTTGTGAAATGAAAAAATCTTTCCTTTTCAATTGCAGCAGTGTGGGAACAGCTTGGGATCTTATCCATGATTCGAGGCGAAAAAGAATGCAAACTACAATCAGTATGGCTGCAACGACAGTGCCACGTGTGGCCTACCCATATAAAACGCGCAATGGGGGCGCTACTGTTACCATTTTTGTGCCTTACAATTGCCATAATCATTGTCCTTTTTGTATCAATAAGGCTGAATATGAAGACATGACCGGCTTTTCGGAAGAAGCCATCTGCCGGAGTATTCGCTTGATGGACAGCATTACGCCTTCTTGTGATTTTGTTTTTACAGGAGGAGAACCTTTTGCTGATATGGAATCACTGCAGCGCATGCTGGACTGCATTCCCGTGACACATAAGGTATATATCAACACCACCCTTCCGGTTTTTGAAACACAGACGGAAGACGATATCGTCGCTTTTACTCAGCGGAATCGTCATAAAATTACGTGCATCAACGTTTCTCGTCATATGCAGCATTATGTAGAAGAATCGAATGATCAGCTTCTGACGCGATTGGCCGTTCCTTTCCGCATTAACTGCGTCCTGTATAAGAAGTACCCCGTCGATCAGATAAAACCGTATTTGGAACGGTTTATTAAACTCGAAGGCGCGTCGATTCAGTTCCGTTTTGACTATACGGAAACGACGCCGGAAAACTTGTACGAAGAAGAAAATGATCAGATCCTTCACGACTTAAAAAATATCGCCGAGTATACCGGCCTGGACGGCTGCCGTATGCGCTGCGGTTTTCATTTCGATTATCAAGGGATGGAATTGACCTACCACAAGACCCTGCCATACAGCACGGTCATTGAACGGGATGAAAAAGACGGAAAGAATTACGATATCCTCTATGACATCCTGATCAAGCAGAATGGTGCCATTCATTCTGACTGGGATGGGACGCCCCTTGATCTTGAAGCTTACCGTAAAGTCGTCTTTGAACCGTATGATCTCCGCTGGATTCAACCGTCGCGGACGGGGATTGGCAAACATCTGCCTTTCTTGAAGACCGCTTGCGCTGTTTTTCATTAATTGAATATTTTTGTATGACCGATAAGGGATTGCTGAGCGGCAGCAGTCCCTTTTTTTGGCTCTTTGTCAAATGGTGGGGTGGCCAACTAAATCATCCACCGCGAATGGACGTGAGTGAGTTTTTCTTGCTCTCGTCCATTTTTTTGTTAGGGATAAGAGGACGTTCACAGCAAAATCTTTTTTATTAGATGAATGAACAATCTGACAATGGCATATGATAAAAAATGCAAGTGAGTAGGTTGAGGTTGGAAAATTGGGATAGAAAAATTTTAATACCGTGTTATGACCATAAAACGGTAGTGTTTAAGGCCCTTGTTTCAGATGTGGGGAGTGAATTGCTAAATCAAGGAAAACTTTCTGGAAATTATGATTTGCTATATGGGGCCATATTCGTCCTTTTGATAAGGGACGAATGAAAAACATAGCGGCCTTATCTGACGCTTCATCTCTAATTGAATTGACTTAGCGAAAGGGACTTTACGGACAGGGACAGATGTCGGAGACCATATTAATGACTAAAATGAAAGAAATTGATGCTATCTTGATTATGTTTTATAATATCCTATTCTTTTATTAGAAATAGTATTTGACAAAATAACATAGTTGCCTTATACTTTAACCATGAATTAAACTTGCATGCAAGAAGAATGCAAATAGGATTCAAGACAAGGAGGCAATATGGAAATTTTAAAAGGAGCGGAAGTTCTTCTTACGACGTGTTCGAATTGTGGTAAGGACGAAAAGATCGCTATCGTTACTGATCCTACGAGCTATGAAGCGGCAAAAGCTTTGTATGATGCTGCAAAGGATTTCAAGAACAAATCATTATTACTGATGGACGAAAGAAATATGCATGGGCAAGAACCGACGGATCTCATTGCGGCAGCCATGCTTGAAGCCGATGTAATCTTTGGTGCTACTAAGTTCTCTCTTTTCCATTCAAATGCAAGACGAAAAGCAGTAGAAGCCGGAGCCAGATTTGTAAATATGGCAGACTATGATGTTGATATGCTTAAATCTGGCGGACTGTTTGCTGATTTTGAAAAAATCGGCGAAACTTGCACAAAGATTGCTGAAGTTTTAGAAGGTAAGAAAACTTGTACGGTTACTAGCAAGAATGGGACAAACTTTACTTGTTCTATCGCTGACAGAGCACCTAATCCGCAGTACGGCAGGAGCTTAAAGAAGAATTCTTCATCATCTCCTCCGGATATCGAATGTGCAACTTGTGCCGTAGAAAATACCGGCAACGGAATTATCGTAGTTGATGGCAGTATTCCCCATCCCTTACTTGGCGTAATCAAAGAACCGATTACACTTACTGTTGAAAACAGTCTTGTTACAAAAGTTGAGGGCGGAAAAGAAGCAGAAATCCTTAAGAAAATTTGGGAAGAAGCTAACGACCCGAATGTATACAATATTGGAGAAATCGGCATCGGTTTAAATGATGAATGTGCTTTGATCGGCAAGATGCTTGAAGATGAAGGTTGCTATGGGACCTTGCATTTTGGAGCCGGCGACAATATTGGTTTTGGTGGAAAAGTTAAAAGTAAATATCATCTGGATCTCATCATCAAAAATCCGAATATGAGCGTTGATGGAGTGAAGATTCTGGTAGATGGCAACGTTGTTTTATAAAAGAAAGGAAGAATTATCATGAACGAATACCCGAATGGCTTAGCATTTTCTGATGAAATGATTAAGGAAGTTAAAGATAAATTTTATTACGTTGATGAAGATCCCATCTTTGGGAAACGACTTTTCTTTGATAATGCAGGTGGCGCTTTTAGACTAAAAGCAGCCGTTGAAATTCAAGGAAAACTGGAAGCATTCCCGGACTGCCCGGAACGAACCCACAATATGAGCTTGAAACTCCAAGAACATATGGCAAACGGACAACGGGATATCCGAATTGTCTTCAACACACAGGAAGGATCTCTTCTTACGGGTCTTACTGCCTCGCAGGTTATGTTTAATATCGTTGGAACCATCGCAGAATCTATTGAAGGCGATAATATCGTAACGAGTGTCCTGGAACATCCGTCAGCTTTTGATGCGGCTGCATACTTTGCAGATAAGACGGGAAGAGAATTAAGAGTTGCTCAAAGTAACCAAGAAACAGGCAAGGTTGATCCCAAAGAAGTCGCCAAATTGATCGATAAAAATACGGTCCTCTTGAGCATCATGCATGCCTCAAACTTAACGGGTGCAATTTTTGATATCGAAGAAATTGTTAAAGAAGCCCGCAAGATTAAACCGGATTTATATATTGTTGTAGACGCCGTTCAACATGCTCCTCATGGTCGAATCGATATCGATCGGTTAAAAATCGATGGCTTAAACATCGGACCGTATAAATTCTTCGGCTGCAGAGGATCGGGCATCGGCTGGGTATCTGACCGAGTTTCTCATTTGAGACATATTAAATTGATTCATAAAGATGAAAAAGTATGGGCACTGGGAACTCCGACTCCGGCGCAGTTTGCATCCATGACTGCAATCGTTGATTATGTTGCTTGGATTGGGTCGAAATTCACAGATCAGACAGATCGAAAGGCCTTGTTTGAAGAAGGGATTAAACGGATTAAACTTCAAGAACGAGCACTGCTCTATAGACTTCTGGAAGGTACGGACAAAATCAAAGGCCTTAGACACCAAGATAATGTGATTGTATTTATTGATAATAAAGATTTGACTTCCAGAGATTTGATTGTCGGTGTTGGCTTTAAGAATTTACCCTGTGCTGATGCTGCCAAAGAACTGGAAAAAAGAGGCGTTATTGTAGCTCCGCGGTTAGAAACGAGTGAGTATGCGAAACGTATGCTCGAATCCTTCTCTATCAAAGATGGTGTCCTTCGAGTATCGCCGCTGCACTGCAATTCTTTGGAAGACATTGATAAATTCCTTGAAATCGCTCAGGAAGTTGCCAAGCTGTAAGTGAAATTGAGAGGCTCATATGGGAAAAAATAAAGAATCTTCTATGATCAAAAAAATGAGCATCGCGCTAATATCTGCTTTTATAGTAGGTATTGGCGTAATGCTCCTAAAGGTCCATTTGAACAACACTGGAAATGCTGCCATTTGGGACATCATCGATGCAATCTTTTTCGTCGATATAAGGGAGCCTGGTGCCAGCGGGCTTGGGATATTGTTTTTAGTCGGCCAAGTTTTTCTTAAGGGCTTGCAGCTGTCCATTATTCCACTGGTATTTACCTCTCTGGCCTTGGCCATGAGCAGTATCACGGACTTAAAGAAACTGGGAAGAATTGCTTTTAAAACAGTATTCACCTTTATGGGGTTATATGTCTGTGCCGCTGTCATTGCCGGCAGCGTAGGTATGTTTGCCGTACAGACTGGAATTTTCCAATTCGGAGCAGGTTTAACTGCAGGAAGTGCTTCAGATGTGCAGTTGGTAGAAACTGCGAATCCCTTGGCTACCATTTTAGCGTTTGTACCGGAAAATGCAGTTTTTGCATTCAGCAGTAACCAGTCCATCTTTGCAGTGGTATTCATCGCTGTAGTCATTGGTGTATCTATCGGATTTTTGGGATCCAAAGTTGCAACTTTAAAAAAATTAATTGAAGATTTAAATGAAATCGTTGCAATTTGTCTGGATGTTTTGATGAATAAGATGGCACCCTATGCAATCTTTGCTTTGATTGTTCGGGCCTTTGCTCTCTATGGTTTTGATCAAATCAGACCGGTCCTGACTTACATATCCGTAACGATCGTGACCTTGATTTTCTTCTTGCTTGTTGCATATCCGGTCATCATTGCTGCAGTTACAAAACTCAATCCAAAGAAGTTCATGAAAGAACTGATCCAACCGGTTTTGATTGCCTTTTCAGCGGCTGCTAGTGCACCAGCCCTTCCCTTGAATATAAAAATCAACCAGGAAAAGTTTGGTGTCAGCGGTGAAATTGCAAACTTTGTTCTTCCTCTCGGAATGACAATCAACATGAATGGCACAAGCATTATGCATATTATCGGAACGATATTTATTGCTACCGTGTCGGGCTACCATGTAACTTTGGGACAAGTAGCACTCATGGGGCTCCTATCCATGCTGGCCGCTGCCGGAACACCTTCAATACCCGCAGCAGGAACGGTATTACTGTTTACCGTTGTAAATGGGTTAGGTTTTACCAATGATACGGCCTTGTTAACCTATTCACTGATATTGGCCATCAATAAACCGGTAGAAATGGTTTTGACACCGCTCAATATCGTCGGCGATGCAGCTACATCGGTCATGGTTGCAAAATCAGAGGGAGAATTAGATACGCAAATCTATAAGAGTGCATAGGAGGATATCATGAAAAATTTTAAATTTGCAGATAGGATGAATAACATTGGAACAGAAAAAGCCTTTGAAGTTTTGGCTAAGTGTAGAAAATTAGAGGCCAAGGGCGCCGACATTATTCACCTTCAAATTGGCGAGCCCGATTTTGCCACTCCGCAAAACATCGTAGAAGCCGGCAGACAAGCTCTGAAAGATGGCTACACGCATTACACGCCTAATGCCGGGATGATGGATGTCAGAGAAGCCATTGCAGAATATGCTAAAAAAACTAAAAATATCGACACCAATGCGGAGGAAGTCATTATCGTTCCCGGCGGGAAACCCATCATGTTTTATACCTTTATGGCGCTGGTCAATCCGGGCGATGAAGTCATTTATCCCAATCCGGGTTATCCTATCTATGAATCCTTAATCCGTTTTACCGGAGCCAAGGCGGTTCCCATGCCATTGGTTGAAAAAAATGATTTTAGGGTTGATATTGAAGATTTAAAAAGTAAAATCAATGATAAGACAAAATTAATTGTTCTGAACTCGCCGGCCAACCCTACGGGCGGAGTCCTGACTGAAGAAGATATGAAGAATATTGCCGACTTAGTTCGAGGCAAAGATATCTATATCTTATCTGATGAAATTTATGAAAGAATTAGTTATGGTGTGAAACCGACCTCTATCGCAAGTATTGAAGGAATGAAAGATCAAACTATCATCCTGGACGGTTTTTCAAAAACCTATGCCATGACAGGTTGGCGGGCCGGATATGGTATCATGCATCCCTTGATTGGCGAAAAAGTTGAAAAATTAGTTGCCAACGTAACCTCGAACACGGCTGCATTCACGCAAAGAGCATTGAAAGAAGCCCTGGAAGGACCTCAAGACGATGTCGATAAGATGGTCGCTGAATTTAAGAGAAGAAGAGACCTGATCGTTGCCGGGCTGAATTCCATTGATGGAATCAGTTGCAAAACGCCGCAAGGTGCCTTCTATGTATTCCCCAATATTACTAAACTCAACATGAGTTCAGAAGAAGTGGCAGACTACTTGCTGGAAGAAGCCAATGTTGCCGTACTGGACGGCAAATCCTTTGGTGAATACGGTGAAGGTCATTTAAGACTCTCCTATGCAACATCGACAGAAAATATTGAAAAAGCCATTGAAAGAATTAGAAAAGCGGTAGCCAAATTATAGAAAAATATTAGCCAGCTATAGTCCTCCTTAGGGTTTTAACGGATGTCCGTCAAGCAGCAGCTCGAAAAAGTACAATTTAGATCTTGTTTAGGGATTCGTAAAGGCTCTGCTGCGGTGACTGGGTCTAATGTTAGAGGGGCATTGAGATAAATTGCCCCTCTAAAATGTTAGATTTAGGAATCAACTTTTGCGAATGATTCAACGATTCTATTAAAGTCTTGTATAGCTTTATTATTAAAGCAGCTGTCTTTTTCACCGTATTTCATTGTTTTGAACAGAAAATAGGTTGATTTTAGAAAATAGTTTCTGATTATGATATTGATAATAAATTTGTTATAATATTAAGTGACAACTTGTCTATGATGTTAGTACTAACTTATTTAGGAGTATGCTTTGAAAAAAGAAAGAGAAACTCTCACCGAGAAAGCTTATCGGATCATAAAAAATGACATTTTATATGGTAAATTTAAACAGAACGAGGTAATCAGCATCAATGCCTTGAGTGATGAACTTGGTATAAGTCGGACTCCCATTACCAATGCCTTTCAAAAATTGGAATTAGAGGATTTTGTAACCGTACTTCCGAAACAGGGGGTTTTTGTAAAACCGATTACAATAACGGAAACCCGAGAAATCTATGAATTGAGGGCTGCCATAGAAACCTTTTCTGCTAAAAGAGCTTTCGACATGATTAATGAGGAAAACATTGAATGGCTAAAAGAAAGTGTAAAGAAGCAAAAGAAATTTCTAGACGATGAAAATTATCAATCCTTTATGGTAGAGGATGTGGATTTTCATAAGTATATCTTAGACATTTACAAAAATAGCAAATTTAAAAATATCATTGACAATTTATATAATAAGGCCTTGATGCTTGGAATCATCGGAAGTGAAATGGAAGGTCGAGCCATTGCAGCTATCCATGAGCATGAGCAAATCATTGAGTCACTAGAGAAAAAGGATAAGGAATCTTTTGTGACGGCTATTGAGGATAATGTCATAAATGGTTATGTCAATTTGACAGGGAATTATAAAAAATAGTAAGAGGTTGATTGTATAATGAATTCGGCTATATGAGCCGATTAAGTCCTTTCCATTAGATGAAACGTGAATTTGATTGACCTGAGGAATCCCTTTCAGAACTTACGATAGGCGCATATCCGTGTTCGTTCTTTGAATGAGGTATGAATGAAAACTAGAACGACCTTCTCCGATAATTCATTGTTTAAACGGAGCTGACGCAGTGATAATAACGTTCGTCTAGCTGACTCGAATGCTGGACTAACGAATTACATCCCCATATATTGGCTTACAACGATATTGCATTGAAGCTTCAGACCGAAGTGTCTCGGGTGTCCTCATGGTATTGCGGTCTACCTGTCTATTTCTTTCACCGATGCCTAGTCCCAGTGGAAAGACTTTCGATAAAAAAGTAAGAGACATATCTATACGCCTTCGGTTCTTGGTGGTAGTTGAGAGAACGGATAGGAGTAGATATGTCTTATTTTAAGATCGGAAGA
>ENA-OVIX01000122-OVIX01000122.1-human-gut-metagenome-genome-assembly--contig:-NODE-122-length-10971-cov-5.20557_pt1 | contig 10971 bp, 10 predicted proteins | sample MGYA00248638_ERZ507555 | MGnify/ENA primary metagenome ERZ507555 (study PRJEB26165, sample SAMN02676130) | human gut metagenome | isolation source: stool | host: Homo sapiens | place: USA | study: EMG...
ACTCTTTAGAGTGCAACCACAAGAGATAGGCCCTTATAGGGCCTGAGCAAACCACCAGTTAAACTGGTGGTTTTGATTCATCCGCGGCCAGGTAATTTATTTGTCGTCAAAAAAATCGTCAAAAATAAATGAGTAATCGTGAATTGATGTGAGCCAAATAGGTAGTTTTAGTAAAACAAATATCTTGAATAATATGATTTTGACTTGTTTTGAATTGGATATGGACTTTTTGAACGATTTGTGGAATAATAGTAACATTGGATTGGTGATAGGAAAGGTGGAATACATTGAAACCTGTCTTAGTAAGTGTACAGAGTATCCAACGCGACCCGGAAGGGCAAGAGCTGAAAATAGAGCTCGTTTCTGAAGGTAAGTATTATATCAAAGACGGTACCCAGTATATCGTCTACGAAGAAAGCGAACTGACGGAAATGAAAGGCGTTACGACGGTCATCAAGGTCTTACCCGGAGGGTCCGTCTTATTGTTGCGTCTGGGGAAACTTCGCCAGCGGCAGGAATTTCATAAGGGAAAGGTAACCTACTCCCAGTATGAAACACCGGTTGGCACGTTTGACGTGAAGATGAAAACCTATGAATGCCGTACCGATCTCCAGGATGGTATCGGCACGATCTATCTGGGCTATGACGTCCATATTGAAGATATCAGTTCCATGTATACTCAATTAACCATAACTGTGCAGGAGGATAAAGCGTAATGGAAATGAAGGATTTATTGAAGCAGGGAATTACGGAGGCCTTGAATAAGGCCATGGATAAAGGGACGCTTCCGGCCGGTGATTATCCGAGTGTTGCCTTGGAAGTGCCGCCGCAGAAAGAGTTCGGCGACTTTGCTAGCAATATCGCCATGCAGTCGGCCCGCGTTGCCCATAAAGCTCCGAAACTCATTGCCCAGGCCATTGTCGATGAAATGGATTATCCCTGGCTGGAACGAGCTGAAATCGCCGGAGCCGGCTTCATAAATTTCTTTTTAAAGAACGACGTCATTTACGATACGCTGAAACAAATCCTGGCCGCCGGCGATGCTTACGGCCATGCTCCTTTGCGTGAGGACGATTCGGTCCAAGTCGAATATGTCAGTGCCAATCCGACGGGACCGCTCCACGTCGGCCATGGCCGCGGTGCCGCCTATGGCAGTACCTTGGTCAATCTCCTGCGGGCAGCCGGTTATAACGTCCAGTCTGAATACTATATCAATGATGCCGGAAACCAGATGAATAATTTGGCGGCGTCGGTCAATGCCCGGTACCTGGAACTCTTGGGCCGGCCGGCTGAAATTCCGGAAAATGGTTATCACGGCCACGACATCATTGAAACGGCTCAGGCCATTATTGATCAGGACGGCGATAAATACCTCGACATGCCGGAAGAAGAACGGCTTGACTTGTTTAAAGACCGGGCCTATGTCGAAAAACTGAAGGCCCTTAAGCGGGATTTGGAACACTTCAACGTTTCTTATGACAATTGGTTCAGCGAACGGACGCTCCATCCGGACGCCATCAAGGCAGCCTGCGATGTTCTGCAGGGGCGGGGGAAAATCTATGAAAAAGACGGTGCCTTGTGGCTGAAGTCGACGGATTACGGCGATGATAAGGACCGCGTCGTCATCCGTGATAACGGTGTTCCGACCTATTTGGCTGCCGATATTGCCTATCATAAGAATAAGTACGATCGGGGTTTTAAAACCATGATCAATATTTGGGGTGCCGACCATCACGGTTACGTCGCCCGCGTCAAGGCTGCCATGGCAGCCCTTGGTTATGATACAGCCCAATTGGAAGTCCTTTTACTGCAGATGGTAAGCCTTTTCCGAGACGGACAGCAAGTTAAGATGAGCAAGCGTACCGGTCAGGCCATTACCTTAAATGAACTCATCGAAGAAGTCGGCACCGATGCAGCCCGCTACTTCTTCATCATGCGGTCTCTCGATACGCAGCTCGATTTCGATTTGGATTTGGCTAAATCACACAGCAATGAAAATCCCGTTTACTATATCCAGTATGCTCACGCTCGGATTTACAGTATCTATCGTCAGGCTAAAGAAGCCGGTGCCGACATAGACAGCGACTGGTCCGACGTCAAATGGGATACCTTGACCAATGACTATGAATTGGAGTTGATCAAGAAAATGGCTGCGTTCCCGGAAGAAATCCAGAATGCGGCTCGTGAACGGGCACCGCACCGCATCGCTCATTTCGTTCACGAACTGGCCAGCTTGTTCCATGCTTTCTATAATCATTGCCGTATTATTCAAGAAGACAAGGATTTGGAAAAAGCACGGCTGGCCTTGGTTACGGCTGTACGCATTACCATTGCCAACAGCCTGGCTATTTTAGGGGTTTCTGCTCCTGAAAAAATGTAATATAATAAAATGATAAGTTATGATATGGATTTTGATTCGCAGTGGGCAGAAGCTCGACAGGGAGGAAATATGGCTAAATATATCTTTGTAACAGGCGGCGTCGTTTCTTCGTTAGGGAAAGGCATTACAGCGGCTTCCTTAGGCCGGTTGCTGAAGAACCGCGGCTACAAGGTTACAATCCAGAAGTTTGACCCTTATATCAATATTGACCCGGGTACGATGAGCCCTTATCAGCACGGTGAAGTTTTCGTCACCGACGACGGCACCGAAACGGACCTCGACCTCGGCCACTATGAACGCTTCATTGATATCAATCTCGGCAAGAACTCCAACGTCACGACCGGTAAAATCTATTGGTCCGTTCTTCAGAAAGAACGGCGCGGTGATTATCTGGGCCATACGGTACAGGTTATTCCGCACATTACGAATGAAATCAAGAACCGCGTCTATCGCGTCGGCGACGACGACAATGCCGATATCGTCATTACGGAAATCGGCGGTACCGTAGGCGATATTGAAAGCCTGCCTTTCTTGGAAGCCATTCGTCAGATCAAGAAGGAAGTCGGCCGCAATGACGTCTTGTACATTCACGTCACCCTCGTTCCCTATATCGGTGCTGCCGGTGAATTGAAGACCAAACCGACCCAGCACAGTGTAAAAGAACTGCGCAGCATCGGGATTCAGCCGGATATCATCGTCTGCCGCACGGAACGGGCCTTATCGGATGAAATGAAAGATAAATTGGCCCTGTTCTGCGACATCGATAAAGATGCCGTCATCGAAAACAAGACCTTGAACAGCATCTATGAAGTTCCGCTCCTCTTGTCGGAAGAAGGGATGGACCGCATCGTTTTGGAAAAACTCGACCTGCCCAACCGTCCCTGCGACATGGAAGACTGGAAGAAGATGGTCGAATCGACCTACAATACCGAAAAGACGTTGGAAATTGCCTTAGTCGGTAAATACGTCGCCCTTCACGATGCCTACCTCAGCGTTGCCGAAGCCTTGAATCACGCCGGCATCGCCAATAAAGCCAAGGTCAATATCCACTGGATCGATTCGGAAACCTTGGAAGACCCGAAACTTACGATGGAAGAAGTCTTTAAAGGGATAGACGGCATCGTCGTTCCCGGCGGCTTCGGCAACCGCGGCATCGAAGGTAAAATCCGCGCAGTCCAGTATGCCCGTGAAAATAAGGTTCCTTATCTCGGCTTATGCCTGGGGATGCAGTGTGCTGTTATGGAATTTGCCCGCAACGTCGTCGGCCTCAAAGGGGCTACGTCGTCGGAATTCTGTGAAGACGCTGAATTCCCGGTCATCGACCTCATGCCGGACCAGGTTGATATTTCGGAAAAAGGCGGTACCATGCGTCTCGGTCTCTATCCCTGCAAGCTGGTGGATGGTACGAAGGCACAGGAAGTATACGATGCCAACCTCATTTATGAACGCCATCGTCACCGCTGGGAATTCAACAATAAGTACCGTACGGAAATGGTCAATGCCGGCCTGATCTTGTCCGGTACGTCCCCTGACGACCGTTTGGTCGAAATCATCGAAATCAAGGATCATCCCTGGTTCGTCGGCTGCCAGTTCCATCCGGAATTTAAATCCCGCCCGACCAAGGCGCATCCCTTGTTCAACGGCCTTATTAAAGCGGCCCTCGGTTTGAAAAAATAATAAAGCAAGTGCTTGTCATTGTAAAAAGGACGTCTCTTTTGGGGACGTCCTTTTTACGTGTTGTATATTTTCATGAATCTTGCAAATATCGTATAAATTCTGCGCGGCCATTCTAATTTCGGGATACAAGGTATAAAGATGCAACCGCTATGGGGTATCATGTCATATATGAATATAATATACATAATATATGTGCCTCACGGAACATATATCAAAACGTTGTTTTCTTTAAAAATGTGATAAATTACGACCTTTGAAAAAGGGTTTGTAAACTATTTATTTGTTATTCCACATCCTTGAAAATCCCATAAAATGGCCATTTATACTATACAAAATAGGTGCTGTATGAAGAAATGTAAACCAAAATATCTTTTTAAATTCGGACGACTTCGGACTTCTTTTTCTTTCGCATTGCATATCATAAAAATAAGTTAAATGTGAAACTTTGCTCCGATTTTCACATTGAATAATACGCTACATAATGATATAATGTAAGCGATTGGAAGCATGATTCATGTTTTTATTATTTTTCATTATATAATAATGAGGTGATTTTTGATGTTGAATACCTTTAAACGAGGTGGGGTCCATCCTGACGATGGCAAGATCTATGCAAAAGATAAAGCCATAGAAACCCCGGCAGTACCGGCTCAAGTCGTCATTCCCATGAGCCAGCACTTTGGTGCCCCCTGTACACCGACCGTCAAAGTTGGCGATATGGTTAAAAAGGGACAGCTTATCGGGACCAGTGACGCATTCTTGCATGCCGACATTCATGCATCTACGTCCGGCAAAGTCATCAAAGTTGCGCCGATGCCGCACAACATGATGGTTCAGTGCATGGCTGTCGTCATTGAAGCGGATGGTAAGGATGAATGGGTTGAAGGACTTCCCGAAGCTCACGACTGGAAACAGCTCGACAGCAAAGAAATCCTGGAACTCATCAAAAAAGCTGGCGTCGTCGGCTGCGGCGGTGCTACCTTCCCGGCTCACGTCAAACTGGCTCCGAACAAACCGGTTGATACTTTCATCGTCAATGGCGCCGAATGCGAACCGTACCTGACCTGTGACTACCGTGCGATGGTAGAAAAGGAAACGACGGACAAACTCGTAACAGGTGTCCAGATCTGCATGAAAGTGCTCGGAATTAAAACGGCTTTCATCGGAATCGAAGACAACAAACCGGAAGCCATCCAGAACCTGACCGAAGCTTTCAAAGATATTCCCGAAGTTACGGTTGTTGCCTGCAAGACCAAGTATCCTCAGGGTGCTGAAAAAATGATGATCGAAGCCTGCACGGGCCGTCAGGTAGAACCGGGCGGACTCCCGATGAACGTCGGCTGCGTCGTCAGCAACGTCGGCACCGTCATCGCTATCACCGATGCTGTCTGTCAGGGTATTCCCTTCATCGAACGCCTTACGACCGTTACGGGTGACTGCATCAAAGAACCGAAAAACCTCCGTCTTCGCATTGGTACTACCTTCCAGGAAGTTATCGACTACTGCGGCGGCTTTACCGAAAAACCGGATCGCCTGATTGCCGGCGGCCCGATGATGGGGCTCGCCCAGTATCAGCTCGATGTACCGATTACCAAAGGTGCGTCCGGTATCCTGGCACTCTCTCCGGAAAAATGCCAGGCCGGCGAAGAATCTCCGTGTATCCGCTGCGGCCGCTGCGTAGAAGCATGTCCGATGGGCCTCGTTCCGAGTCAGCTCAGCATCTTCTCGTCCTGCCAGGCTTGGGATAAATGCATGGAATACGGCGTCATGAACTGTGTTGAATGCGGCAGCTGCGTTTATACCTGCCCGGCAAAACGCAATATTGTCCAGTATATCCGCAATGCAAAAGGTCAGTGCAAAGCAATGCAGCGCGAAGCGCAGGCGAAAGCAGAAGCACAGAAAGCCAATAACTAGTTGGAAGAAGGGATATCATGAGTCCAGAAGCTAAAGGACAAACAAATGGAAAGGATGCTAAAGACATGCAGGAAATCAAACTTACCGTAGCATCTTCACCGCATGTTCGCTGTAACGAAACGATTCCTAAAATCATGTGGAATGTTGTTGCCGCTCTCGTACCGGCTGCTGCGTTCGGCGTTTACTATTTCGGTGTCAATGCTCTCGTCAATATCATCGTCGCAATTGTCTCGGCTGTTATCTTTGAATTCTTATGGGAAAAGGCGATGCACAAACGCATCACCATTACCGACGGTTCCGCTGTCATCACCGGCCTTCTGTTGGCTATGACCTGTCCTCCGAGCCTTCCTTGGTGGATGAGCATCGTCGGTTCCTTCCTGGCTATCGTCGTCTGTAAACAAGCTATGGGCGGCCTCGGCTACAATATTTTCAACCCGGCTCATGTCGGTCGTGCCGGCCTGATGGTTTCCTGGCCGGTGGCTATGACCACCTGGACACAGGTCAACGGTACGGTCATCGACGGCGTTGCCGGTGCAACTCCTTTGAACGTTTTCAAACACGGCGGTTCCGATGCCCTGTTCCAGCTTTTCGGTACGAATGACTGGAGCAGCATTTACCAGAGCCTGTTCTTCGGTTTCCGTAACGGTTCCCTCGGTGAAACCTCTACGGTTCTCCTCATCCTCGGCGGCTTATGGCTGATTTACAAAGGCTATGTTAACTGGCAGGTTCCGGTCGTCATGATCGCCACCGTCGGTATCCTCACCGGTGCTGTATACGGCAGTGCCAACGTTGCCCTCTTCCAGATGATGGCAGGCGGCCTTATCATTGGTGCTTTCTTCATGGCAACCGATATGGTCACGGCTCCGATTACCGTTAAAGGTCAGGTCATCTTCGCATTAGGCTGCGGCCTCATTACGGTTTTGATCCGTGTACTCGGCGGTTATCCTGAAGGGGTTTGCTACTCCATCTTGCTCATGAATACCTTGACTCCGCTCATCGACCGTTTGGTTAAACCGACTGTCTTTGGTGCGGTAAAGACAAAGGGGGCTAAATAAAATGGCAGACAAAAACGAAAGCGGGATCTTTAAGGTCGCAATGAACCTTATCCTTACCTGCCTTGTTTCCGGTTGCATTATCGGTGTCGTTTTCTTCATCACCGGCCCGATTGCTACGGCAAAAGCAGAACAGATGAAACAGGATTCGATGAAGACCCTCGTTCCCGATGCTGACAAATTCGTTCCTGTACAGGGCGAAGAAGATACGTTTATTGCTGAAAAAGGCGGCCAGAAAGTCGCTTACATCATTCCGACGGCTCCGAAAGGATACGGCGGTCCGATTAAGCTTTTGACGGCTGTATCCATGGACGGTACGGTTATGGACTACACGGTCCTCGAAGCCAATGAAACGCCGGGTCTTGGTGACAAAGGCGCAAAATCTCCGTTCAAAGATCAGTTTAAAGGTAAGAAAATTGCCGGTCTTGAAGTCACAAAGGACAGAAGCGCAAAAGATAAGATCCAGGCTTTGACTGGTGCAACGATTTCTTCCCGTGCCTTCACCTTGGGCGTTAAAGAGGCTGTTGAAAAAGCAGCACAGATGGGGGGTAAATAATAATGAATCTTTGGAAAATCTTTACTAGAGGCATTATTGAAGAAAACCCGTACTTCGTCTTGGCCTTGAGCCTGTGCCCGGGCCTTGCTGTAACGACGAGCATCGTCAACGGTTTGACCATGGGCTTTACGGTATGGTTCGTTATCACCGCCAACAACGTCGTCGTTTCGATCATTCACAAATTGATCAACAAAAAAGTACGTATTCCGGTTTATATTACGTGTATCGCTACGATCGTAACTTGTGTACAGCTGTTCTTACAGGCTTATGCTCCTGATCTGTACAAAGCCCTCGGCGTATACCTCGACTTGGTCGTCGTATTTGCTATCATCTTGGCTCGTGCTGAATCGGTCGCATCGAAAAACGGCGTCGTCGTTTCCTTCCTCGATGGCATGGGCATGGGCATGGGCTTCACCATTGCTATGTTCATCATTTCCTGCATCCGTGAAGTCATCGGCAACGGCACCTTCTTTGGTCTCGAAGTATTCGGTCCGTCTTACCAGCCGGCTCTGATCATGGCACTGCCGCCTGGAGCCTTCATGCTGATCGGTTTCATCATGGCTGGCTTCAAGATTTGGAATGAACGTGTTGAAAGACAGAGACAACTGAAAGGGAGTGAAGGATAATGGAATACTTTACGCTGTTTATCGGGGCTGTCTTGATTAACAACTTCGTATTGACCAAGTTCCTCGGCTTGTGTATCTTCTTCGGCGTTTCGAAAAACTTGAACGCTTCGGTCGGGATGGGTTTCGCTGTTACGGCCGTTATCACCTTGAGTACCATCTTAGCTTGGAGTCTGTACAACTGGGTCCTCGTTCCGCTTAACCTGACCTTCTTACGGACGATTTCCTTCGTTATCTTGATTGCAAGTTTCGTACAGCTGTTGGAAATCATCATCAAGAAACAGTCTCCGACACTGTATAACATGTGGGGGATTTACCTCATGCTGATTGCGACGAACTGTATCGTTCTGTCCGTCCCGGTCATCAGTGTTACCAGTGGCTATAATTTCCTCGAAAACATCATCTTCGCTGTCGGTGCCGGCATTGGTTTCGCCATTGCCCTTATCCTGATGGCAAGCTGCCGTGAAAAAATGGATTTTGCCGATATCCCTCATGCTATGAAGGGGACACCGATCGCCTTTGTCCTTGCAGGCATGATGTCGTTGGCTTTCCTTGGCTTCTCCGGCATGATTTAAGGCAAAAGGAGTTGAAAACTGATTATGGATTACTCATTTATTGCAATCATGGCCGTCGTCGTCATGGTTTGTATCGGCCTTGTATTCGGTTTTATCCTTGCAAGTGCGGATAAGAAATTCGCTATGGAAGAAAATCCCCTTATCGGCGAAGTAAAAGAAGCACTGCCTCAAGGTCAGTGCGGTGCTTGTGGCTTTGCCGGCTGTGCAAAATATGCAGAAGCTGTCGTCCTTGATCCCGATGTTGCGCCGAACCTCTGCGTTCCCGGTAAGGCAGAAGTTGCTGAAATCGTCGCTAAATTGACCGGTAAAATTGCGGAAGCTACGGAACCGAAATTTGCCCACGTCAAATGCCGCGGCGGCAATGGCATCGCAAAACTGGCTTATGAATACAAAGGTGTTCATGACTGTGCTGCTGCTAAAATCGTTCAGCAGGGTCCGAAGTTCTGTAAATTCGGCTGTTTAGGTTTTGGTAACTGCACCCGTTCCTGCCCCTTCGGTGCTATGCACATGGGTGAAGACGGACTGCCGGTTATCGACAAACGTCTCTGCACGGGCTGCGGCAAATGCGCTTCCATTTGCCCGAACCACGTCATCGAATTGCTGCCGATCAGTGCCAAAGTTGCTATTAGCTGCAGCTCCAAAGATTTTGGCGCTGCTGCCATGAAGAACTGCAAAGCTATGTGTATCGGTTGCGGTTCCTGCATGCGTAACTGCTCCCATCAGGAAGAAGGCGCTATCAAGATCGTCGACCATTTGGCCGTCGTCAATCAGGCTGTCTGCCACAACTGCGACAACGCTACGTGCATGACCAAGTGTCCGACAGGCGCTATCAATGAAATGATCAAAGGTTCTTTCAAGAAAGAAGAAAAAGTAGGTTAATAGATGGGTAAGAAACGGTATGTATGGGTTCTTCTCACCATGGCGTTCCTCATCGTATTAAGCAGCTCCGGATGCACCTTGCATCCGGAGTCTTCTTTTGATAGGAGCGGCGTCGCCATGGATACGTCGGTCTCTCTCCGGGCGACCGGGGAGGAGGCGAAAGAAGCTGTTGATGAAGGCTTCGAGCGGCTGGCTGTCTTAGATAAATTGGCCGGTCAAAATGAAGACAGCGATGTCAGCCGCATCAATGCTGCTGCCGGTAAGGACTATGTAAAGGTAGATCCGGCTATTTATGAAATGATTGAATACGCCAAGGACTATTCGGCCAAGAGTCAGGGCGAATGGGATATCACCATCGGGGTCATGACCGACTTGTGGCATATCGGCAATGCCGACCAGCATGTGCCGTCGCCGGAAGAGGTCTCCCAGGCCTTGATGAAGGTAAATTATAAAGATATCCTCCTGCGGTCGGAAGACCACAGCGTCATGCTGGCAAAATCGGGGATGGCCATCGATTTAGGCGGTGTCGCCAAGGGATATGCCGTCGATGAAATCCGCAAGATTTACGAAAAGCATCACATTGAAAGCGGCCTCATCAACCTCGGAGCCAGCTCGATGTATGCTGTCGGCAAGACGACCAAGGGAAAGCCGTGGAACATCGGTATCAAGCATCCCCGGTCGGATAATAACCAGGACTTTTTGGGGATCGTCGCCATTGAAAACCAGGCCTTGTCCACGTCCGGTGATTATGAACGCTACTTCATCCAAGACGGTGTCCGCTACCATCACATCTTTGACCCTCGTACGGGTTATCCGGCTCGGTCCGGTGTCATGAGCGACTCTATCATTATCGATGGGTCCGTGCCCCATGCCGGCATGCTCAGTGATATGCTGACGACCATCGTCTTCGTTTTGGGGCCCCAGAAAGGCCTCGATTTGGTCCACAGTATGGAAGGTGTGGACTGTGAAATTACCGGAACGGATAATGCCATTTATATGACACCCGGATTCCGAGATCATTTCTCTGATCTAAATGCTGATTTTCATATTTCAGAATAAAAAGACTTCCATAGAAGTAAAAAGTATAGTGAATAAATAATTAATAACTTTAAGTCTATTTACTTTTTGCGATCTTTGTAAGATAATATAGGTATAATAGATTTTAAAGCTATGGAGGGTAGTATTGGCAGATGGATCATATTGATGACAAGATTTTAATGATTTTGAAACGAAATGGAAAAGCATCGGCAACAGAAATAAGTAAAGTTGTCGGCTTGTCCATTCCCGCCGTTGCCGAACGAATTCGTAAGATGGA
>ENA-OVIX01000174-OVIX01000174.1-human-gut-metagenome-genome-assembly--contig:-NODE-174-length-8867-cov-4.35009_pt1 | contig 8867 bp, 7 predicted proteins | sample MGYA00248638_ERZ507555 | MGnify/ENA primary metagenome ERZ507555 (study PRJEB26165, sample SAMN02676130) | human gut metagenome | isolation source: stool | host: Homo sapiens | place: USA | study: EMG...
GAGGCCGGCCGCCTCTGACACCATCGTGAACGCGCCGGTGATCAGCGCCTGCGAGGCGATGATGCCGGCCGTGACCGACAGGATGACGGCCACATAGCGCACGTTCGGATCCATCATCTGGAAGAACGGGTTCAGTCCCTCCATGTGCTGGTACTCGGGATTGTTCTGGTTCTTGAGGATCCACGCGCCCTGACCGAAGTAGTTGAACACCAGGGCGACCTTGATGAACGGCCACGTGAAGTAGATGTTGCCGCGTCCCACGTGTCCCATGTCGGAGTACAGCGCCTCGGCGCCGGTGGTCGACAGGAACACGGTGCCCATGACGGCGATGCCGGCCGCGTTGTGCGGGCTGAACAGGAATTTCACGCCGTACACGGGGTTGAGCGCCGCGAGCACGGACCAATCGCCGGAGAGGTTCACCGCGCCGACCACGGCGAGGAACGTGAACCACACCAGCACCACGGAGCCGAACACGCGGCCGATGCTTTCGGTGCCGCGCGATTGCACGGAGAACAGCACGACGATGATGACCACGGTGATCATCAGCGTCAGGTTGCCGTTTTCCTTGAACAGCGCCTCCAATGGCGGCAGCGTCTTCAGACCTTCGACCGCGGAGCTGATCGACACGGCCGGGGTGAGCACGGAATCGGCGAGGAACGCCGCGCCGCCGAGCATGGCGGGGATGGCGAGCCATGCGCCATGCCTGCGAATCAGCGAATACAGGGCGAAGATGCCGCCTTCGCCCTTGTTGTCGATACGCATGGCGATGAGCACGTATTTGACGGTGGTGATCAGCGTTATCGACCAGAACACCAGCGACAGCATGCCGAGCACGGCCTCACGGTCGGTGTTGGCGATGCCGCCCTGGCCGGAAAGGAACGTCTGCGCGGTGTACAGGGGCGATGTTCCGATGTCGCCGTAGACCACGCCGAGCGCGACGATGGCCATGCCGAGCGAGATCTTGTTGGGGCCGGACTGCAATCTGCGCCACCAGCGGCCGATCGCGCCCTTGCTTGCGGTCTTGGCGAGTTTTTCCGCTTCCTTGGTTTCTGCCGCCTGCTGCTTTGCAAGCTCTTCGCGCTCCTCTTTCGTCAGTGTGCGACGGGAGACTTTCGGGACGTTGGTGAACGTGTCGGCACGTAACAACGTTTCATCGGGCTTTTGAGCCATGATGCTTCCTCCATCGACGGGGATAATCCGCACATGATATCCGCATATTCTAGGTACAGCTACTAACGGAAACCTTGGTATTTCAAATTCAAGCGGTCAGTATATGCCCCTTTTCGGTTTTTTCCAACTTGGGGAGGACGCCGGCCGCCCTTGCCGTCCCTCGTCACACCCCGTATACCGTGCGTGTCGTGCGCCGCGTCGCACGCGCGACTTCGGCGACGGGCAGGTCGAACACGTCGGCGAGCGCCGTCAGCGTGTACGGGATCATGTACGGCGCGTTGGTGCGCCCGCGGTATGGCATCGGCGTAAGATACGGCGCGTCCGTCTCGACCATGATGTGGTCCAGTCCGACCAGCCGGGCTGATTCGCGGATACCGTCGTTGCCCTTGTAGCTGACCGTGCCGGAGAAGCTCAGATACCAGCCGTTGTCGCGCGCGATCTCGCCCATTTCGGCGTCGCCGGAGTAGCTGTGGAACACGGTTCGCTCTGGGCTGCCGTCTGCGAGCAGCGTCTCGATGACCTCCCGGTGCGAGTCGCGGTCGTGGATCTGCATGGGCAGGTTCAGCTCCTTGGCGAGCGCGATATGCTCGCGGAAGGCGTCTCGCTGCAGTTCCTTCGCGCCTTCCCCGGTGCGAAACAGGTCCATGCCGGTCTCGCCGATGGCGACCACCTGATGCGGGTATGCGAGGGCCAGGCGATGCACTTCGGCGAGCGCGTCGTCGAAGCTCACGTCATGGTGGGGCTTGTATTTCAGCGACAGACCGTCCGGTCCGGGGACGCCGCGGTGACCGTGGAGCACGGCTTCATTGGGGTGGATTGCGATGGCGGCATGAACGGAGTCGGGATGGTCGACGGCCATCTGGATGGCGGTCATGAGGTTCGGCAGCTCGCACCCGCAGTCGATGATGCCGGTGACGCCGACTGCCGCGGCTTGGGCGAGCAGCTGCTCCACGTCGTACACCGGTACTTCCGGCTGTCCTTTTTCGACGGCTTCGTGGCTCATGGCCCGCGCAAACGGAATGACGGATGCCACATGCGTATGGTTGTCGATGACGTGCGCGTCGTCGGGCAGCGGCGACGGCGCGGGCGCCCAGCTGCGGTCACGATGATGATGCTTGCTCATGTCTCACCAGTGTAGCGAGCGGCACGGCATTGCTGCGCGGCCGTTCATGGGTCTCGCCTCGCCGGCTACCGCCAGCAGCTCTCGTAGGGCAGACCGGTCAGTCGTTCCACCACATGACGGGTTTCGGGCGTGACGTCGACCTTGTCGCCGCCGTTGCGCAGGCGGGTGATCTCTGTCAATACGATGCCGTCCGTACGCTTGTTGATGGCGAGATGGGCGGACACAATCCAGCAGATGACCATCGCGACGGCAAGACGGTAAACCAGCCCAGCAGCACGGCTCCCAATCCAATGCCCGCCACCGTCGTCTGCCATGCGCGCGTCGCGTCGAAGCCGACCGCGCCCAGCACCAGGCCGGCGGCAATCGTCGCTATTCCCGAGCCCAGCTGACGGAACGATGCCTGAATGCCGGAGAACGTGGCGGAACGGTACCGGCGAGTCACGATCTGGTCGATGTCCGCGATGTACGGGAACACCGCCCACCACGGTTCCGGCAGCGTGCCGACCAGCATCCACGCCGCGAACAGCCAGGCCGTACCAAGCCAGCCGATGAAATTGATCGCGTACAGCCGTTTCGGGCCTATCTTGGTCATCGCCCAGCCGAACACCGGCATCAGCGGCAGCGAGACGGCAGCGCATCCCGGCATCAGCGACGCGAACGCCGCCGTATGGTTCCAGTCGTGCACCACGAAGAACACGAACGTCTGGCCGAACACGTCCATCGTCACCTGCACCAGAAGGTAGATGGCCAGATGCTTGCGGAACTCCTTGACGCGCAGCGTGCTCGCATACTCGCGCAACACCAGCCGCGCACGCCGCAGCCAGCCCGCCATGCCGACGTGCCCGTCACGCTTCTCGCCCCGCGCGTGCGCGCCGAATCCGGCAGTCTCAGGCGTCATCTCCCAGGTACACCGTCAGCAGGCGAACACGTATATGCCGAACAGCATCCCCGGAATCCACAGGAACACCCCCAGCAGGATCATCGGCGATATCATCATCAGCAGCAGACGGCGTACGGCCACCTGCCCCAGCTGGACGCGCGGAATGCGGATCGAGGTGATCGGCGGCGTGACCACCGGGGCGATCAGCGTGTTGTCGAATCCGATCACCGACACGTCACCGGGCACGTTCACGCCATCGGCGGTGAACCGCAGCACGATGCCCACCGCGATCAGATCGTTGTAGGCGATGATGGCGGTGGTGTCCCCGCCCTCCAATGCGAGCGCGGCCTGATAGCCGCCCTCGACTGTGGGGTGCACCGGGCCTATCTGATTGACCTTGAATCCCATGCGGTTCCCGATGTCATGCACCGCGGCCACCTCGACTGATTGGCCCATGACGCGGCCGGGCCGGCGACGTACGTGACCGCGAGCGTTTCAGCAGGCTCAGCGCGCACGGTGCCGATGCGTGGATCGGGCACAACGCTGGCCACGCCTTCGAGAGGACGGTTCAGCACGACCAGCGGCACGCGCTTCGCATAGTCGCGGATGAAACTGATGCCGGGCGCGTCAGTGGACAGGATGACGCCGTTCACCTTGTCGGCGAGATGGTCGAGCATCTGCTGTGTGCGCTGCCCGAACGACCCCGTTTCGATGACGCTCACCGCGCTGTCCGATTCCATGACCGTGACCTGCGCCCCTTTGAGGATCTGCGACGAGACGCCGTCGGCAGTGTCCTTGACCACCAGCGCGATGATGCTGCCGGGGAGGCCCCGAACGGGGAGAACGGAGGCGGTGCGCTCGCACTGCCGACCGGCACAGACGACCGCGAGGCCAAGGCCGCCTACACGTTCGCGCACGGCGACGGCGTGAAGGTGAATCTTGCGCAGGAGGGCATTTCTCCGCTGAAATCGACGCTCGGCGACCCGCGGCCCAGACCGATGATTTCTTCGGAGGGCAGAAGCCCCACGCCGTCATCGCCCAGGCGTCCAAGGACGTGCGCACCGACTTCACGTATCTGTCGTACACGGCGTACGCGAACTCGATCGCCGTGGATTCCATCGGCCAGTCATACCACGCAAACTCACCTTGCACGAGGCCCTGCAGCAGTGGGGCGAATCGCTCAAGAAATATGGAGAAGAGTAAGGCTTCACCGTACGGTAGGCCGGGTGCCGACCCGGTCCGACCCGAACAATGAAAGGAACATCATGCAACTGTTGTGATCGTGCCGCCCGCACGATCGAAATCCCTTCATAATCCGCCGTGCGCGGCAGTCCGACATCCAACCCCTGATGTGACACGCCCGGATTGCTTCGCACAATTGAAGCACGGCATTCCGGAGAATGGCGGAATGCCGCGACCCTGTGAACGCAGATAGACGATTGTGCTACGCAATCCGGGCGTGTCGCGTCAGGGGTTGGATGAAAGGCCTCACGCTCCTATCCGATAGGCGCAACCACACACCGGAAAAGAAGAACCCGGCGGGGAAGCCGCCGGGTGAGAGAAGAGAGAGAAGAAGGGGTTCAATTATGGGGTTTCAACAACCTCGCCAACGTTGTAACAACCGCTGACATGTTCTATATAACCGCATCATGCTTGGAGGAATGATGCACGTTCCTCGGAATTATCTGTGAGATGTGTGCCCGACTTGTGAGCATGTAGTCACATCCCGGCACAATGTACGGAAAACCGGCCAATAGGCAAGGAACATGGCCGTTCTTCACCGGTAACAACCCTCCGTCACTTTGCGGCGGGCTGAGCAAACGGCAGAGCTGTTTGTAGACGAAGGCGATCCGACAGGCGAGCAAGTGGGCTGCGGCCGAAGGCCGTCCCCAATTGCAGGGCCCGAATGGCTGTCGCGTAGCGACTGGGGGTGGTCACCGGTCGTCGCAATCATCCTCTGCGGCCCCACCCGCATCCACATCCTCCCCAACTACCGCAGCCGGGTTCGATGGCAGCAGCGACCACGCGTACGACACCTGATACTCATAATCGCTGCCGCGCCGCTGCTCGCTCAGCCGCAAGTATTCGTCCAGCAGGCCATTGATACACTGCTGCACGTCCATGAGCTCGTCACGGGTCAGCAGCAGCGTCCCGGTGGTCATCGGCGTGAAGGGGAATTGCCGACGTCTCTCAGTGAGGGGTATGGCCGCGCCAGCTTCCATGACACCGTTGATGCGCATGCGCAGCGCCTTGAGCGCCCCGTCCATGACCCTCATGCGCATGGCTTGCTCGCTAACGGCCATGCTGAAGAATTCCGCGGCGGGCGCGAACGACTGTTTGGCACCAGAGGGTGCCACATCGGTCAGGTCGACTTGCTCGCCGGCCGTGACACCGGTACTGGTGGCGGCCGACGCCGCCGGTACTTGCATGATGCCGGTCATCGCAACACATGCGATAGCCGCCAAAACGCGGAACCATTATTTGTGCGCCATGCTTCTCCTTGTTATTCTTCAATCCCCATATATGAAAGACGCCATATCACGACGTCACTTCCTTGCATGGCTGTCAGTTGAGCATAATATACGAAAAATATTTCCTATTTTCTACCGTTGCTCACGCATCGGACGAAAAATCCCCCTGACATTCATATGTCAGGGGGATTACAACAAAGCCTCAACAGTCAACGGCCCTTGTCAGCGCCTAGATTTCACTGCTTGAGTTCGGCTTGGGCCGCGGCGAACCGCTCAGCCTCGGCCTTCTTGCGGGCGGCGAGCTCGGTGTCGAAGCGGGTGAGCTCCTCGGCCACAGCCTCAGGCGGAATTTTCGCGAAAATCGGATGCGGCTTCGGCACCGGAGTGCCGGCCACCAGACGCTCACTCTCCCACGGGTGCACGGTCTCACCGAGCTTGTAGTCGCCGGTGATGATCGGGTACGTGAAGCCCGGCTTGTCGAGGTCTTCGACCTCTTCAAGGCGCGGCAGCGGCGAGAATACGCCTGAGCCGCCCAGCGCCTCGTAGACCTTCTGCGACGCGTGCGGCAGGAACGGCGCCAGAAGGTGGTTCGCGTCGTACACCGCCTGCGCTGCCACATGCAGCACCGTGCCCAGACGAGCCTCGTCGTCCTTGATCTTCCACGGCTCCTCGGCGGAGATGTACTTGTTGATGTCGCCGACCACGCGCATCGCGGCGACCAGCGCGTTCTTCTGGTGATGCTTCTCGATCAGCGCGCCGATCTCGTCGAACGCGTCCGAGGTCTCCTTGAGCAGCGCACGGTCCTCGTTGGTCATCGAGTCCTCGTCGAGCGCCGGGATCTCGCCGAAGTTCTTGTTGATCAGGTTGGCGACGCGATTGACCAGATTGCCCCAGCTCGCGGCCAGCTCCTCGTTGTTGTGGCGTACGAACTCGGCCCACGTGAAGTCGGCGTCGGAGGTCTCCGGGCCGGCGATCGAGATGTAGTAGCGCACGGCGTCCACGGGGTAGCGAGCGAGGATGTCCTTGACGTAGATGACGATGCCGCGCGACGAGCTGAACTTCTTGCCCTCCATCGTCATGAACTCGCTGGCCACCACCTGCTCAGGCAGGTTCAGCGGGCCGAGTTCACCGGTCTCTCCGCCCTTGGAACCCTTGCCGTTGTAGGCAAGCATCTCGGAGGGCCAGATCTGGGAGTGGAAGGTGATGTTGTCCTTGCCCATGAAGTAGTAGGCCGGGCAGCTCGGGTCGTTCCACCACTCGCGCCACTTCTCCGGGTCGCCTTGGCGGCGGGCCCATTCGATGGAGGCCGACAGGTAGCCGATCACCGCGTCGAACCACACGTACAACTTCTTGTTCGGATTGTCGATCCATCCCGCCACCGGCACGGGGATGCCCCAGTCGATGTCGCGCGTGATGGCGCGGGGCTTGACTTCCTTGAACAGGCCGATGGAGAAGTTGATGACGTTGGTGCGCCAGCCCTTGCGGGTCTTGAGCCACGCGAGGTTCGCCTCGGCGAGCGCCGGCAGGTCGAGGAAGAAGTGTTCGGTCTCCTCGAAGCGCGGGGTTTCGCCGTTGATCTTGGAGACGGGGTTGATCAGCTCGTCGGGGTCGAGCTCGTTGCCGCAGGCGTCGCACTGGTCGCCGCGGGCGCCGTCGGCGTGGCAGATCGGGCATTCGCCCTCGATGTAGCGGTCCGGCAGCGTGCGTCCGGTGGACGGCGAGATCGCGACCTTCTGCGTGCCCTTATAGATGTATCCGTTCTGCAGGCACTGCTTGAACAGCTCCTGCACCACATGCTCATGGTTGCCGGTGGTGGTGCGGGTGAACAGGTCGTAGCTCAGGCCGAGGTCGCACAGGTCCTTGGCGATCACGCGGTTGTAGCGGTTCGCGAGCTCCTGGGCGGTCAGTCCCTCCTTCTCCGCCTCGACGAGAATCGGGGTGCCGTGCTCGTCGGTGCCGGACACCATCAGCACGTCGTTGCCCTTCATACGCTCATATCGGGCGTAGACGTCCGAGGGCACGCCGAAACCGGCGACATGCCCGATGTGACGGGGGCCGTTCGCGTACGGCCAAGCGACATTTACCAAAACATGACTCATAAATCCCGATTATCCGGCTCAGCGGGGACACCGCGGCGTATCCACAGCATTATCCACAATGCGGCGTCGCGGAACGTGAGTTATGCACATATCCACAGATTTCGCCAGGTCGGTGGCGGACCGCCGCATCGTATGGTTATGGTCGGCGTATGAACAGAATACTGCCTTCGGATATCAGATATGGAGTCGCGCCGGCGCCCGACCAGACGGATGTCGCTGAAGCGGCAAAAGTCGGCAAGCCGCAGCCCAACGCGACACAGCCCGACACAGGGCCGCCCAGCGCAACGCGACCCACTGCGACGGCACCAAGCAAGACTCAGCCCGGCGCAACGCGGCCCGGCACGGAGTCAGCCGGCACAATCAGCCGCAGCGACAACGCCGTCGCAATCGTTTCCGACCTCATCGCGCGCGGCACCATGCCGCGTATCGACACCACGCCACTGCTCACCCACAAGGACCTTCCCGGTCCGCTCAGCATGGCTCGGCTGACGCATTTCGGCACCCTGCACTCGCTCGACCAAACCAACGCCTACAGCGCCGAGCACGCCGACACCCTGTACGGCCGCGCGATGATCGCGCTGAAACTCATCCCGTTCGGGACGATCGCATGCGCGCTCACCGCCGCGTGGGTATGGCTCGGCGGCACGTTCCCACGCACAGTCGATGTCATATCCAGCTCCCATTACCGGGCGGATTCGCACGGACGGAAGATTCGCGTCTTCAACCGCAAGACGGCTCCCGAGCACGTCATACAGGTCGGGAACCTGCGCATCACCACGCCGATGCGCACAGCCTGCGACATCGCGCTGCTGACGCCGGGAGAGCTGAACGAGCACGACGCGTGCGACGTGCTGTGCGCCTTGTTCGAGGAGTATCAGGTCAGTCTTGCGCAGTGCATGCAGACGCTCGATGACAACCATTTCTGGCCGAACACCCAACCGGCCAGGGAACTGTTCACATCGATGAAGCATTTCTTCTGATTGCAAGCTGTCGCGGGGCCGCATCGGCCTCCCGTCCGACTCAACCATCGACACGGCTCACCGCCACGACACATCAACACGACGCATCAACACGACGAAAGGAGAGCCACATGCGAATGCCATCAGATCGGAAGAGCACACGTC
>ENA-OVIX01000212-OVIX01000212.1-human-gut-metagenome-genome-assembly--contig:-NODE-212-length-7690-cov-4.35062_pt1 | contig 7690 bp, 8 predicted proteins | sample MGYA00248638_ERZ507555 | MGnify/ENA primary metagenome ERZ507555 (study PRJEB26165, sample SAMN02676130) | human gut metagenome | isolation source: stool | host: Homo sapiens | place: USA | study: EMG...
GAGTTCAGACGTGTGCTCTTCCGATCTTCCTGTTGCACCAGAAATAGCGATGGTTCTACCCGTCAACTTGTCCCAATGAATCGGAAGATTCGCACAATATGCCAGATCTTCTTGATAAAGAGGGGACTTAAAACGGTCAGGCACGATTGACTCCTCGTTTTATTTCAACCAAGTATCCTCGTCAGCAGTGATATAAGCTTTGAATAGCTCCAGATCGCCCTTGGTTGTCAACTTGATATTCTTATCGGATCCTTTAGCGAAGTGCAAGGTCTCTCCAAGATCCACCATCATCGTATTCGTATAGCTGGAGCCATAGATACCAATATGCTCATCAAAAGCCTTACGATATGCAGCAAGCAATTTCCCATATCGATAAGCCTGCGGAGTAGAAACACGACGCAATTGTTCTCTTGGCACATACTGCTTCGTAGTTGATGTGTTTTCTTGGTTAATCACAAAAATCTGCTCGTTATACGGCAATGAAGTCACGGCATTACCATATTTATTGCAAACCGCTATCACATCAGTCAAAACATCAGCATCTATTAATGGACGAATGCCATCATGAATAATGACATTATCCTTCTCACTGATTTTATCGACGAGATGCTCAACACCATTCCTGATGGATTCCTGTACGCTTGAACCACCACGCACAATCCACTTGAGTTTATCGATATTAAATTGCTTAGCGTACGCTTCCACCATGGTTTCCCATCCTTCAATGCACACCACCTCAATGGCATCGATGTCGGAATGTCGCTGGAAACTTTCCAATGTGTAAATCAGAACGGGCTTATCAAATACATTAATGAACTGTTTTGGTATGTCCTGTCCCATCCTAGTGCCAGATCCACCCGCAACCACAATTGCAACGTTCTTAATGGATTTTACTTGGTCCATCCTATAATTCCTTGAGACTTATCGCTTGATATATTCTTCAATAACCTGCTCATCAAGTTGGGCAAGCATTTTCCGATCCACGTGTTCAAAATGCAAACCGATGTCGTTCGGCAAGGCATATATATTACCGTAGGCCTGCGTCAGCAAGTACATATAATTTGCCGGTACCGGATATCTTCTACTTTCAAATTGCTGAGAATCTAACGGGTAGATTTCATCCAAGCCGCTTATCCACTCGAATCCACTCGGATGATCCATATTGTCATATGCTCGGATAATGCCAGCCGCCTTTTCCTGAGAACACACTATTCCAGTCTTCCGCATCTGATTAAGCTGAGCATCAAAAACATCAGTGATAAGTTTCCCAGCTTCTGTTTCCGCCGAAACATAGACGTTATTATCCCAAGCAGCACGAATATGCGAATTTGATTCAGCTTGTTCGATGGCAGTTTTCCGGTATTCCTGCACTTTGACGAACATATCATGACTGACATCAGCCACCCAATCGAATGGGAACAAATCAATAAAGCCCGGGACACGAGTATCACGTGGGGCAAAACGAATTTGTCTACAATGCACAATACGGTCCCAAACAACGGTGATTCGATACTCTGAATCACCGGCGAGAACTTTTTGCAGTCGTTCCAAATCATCACGCATGATGCCCAAATCAAGGTCATCATCCCATGGGATAAATCCGTGATGTCTTACAGAGCCAAGCAAAGTTCCGCCGACCAGCCAGTACTGATTAATCCCATTTCGTCTACAGATTTCCGCAAAATCGCAAAGCATTCGATTGAGAGCAGTTTGCAGTAGTTTGAGGTCGCCCTCAGGCTCAGGTAATCCAAGGAAAAACCTTTTGCGCGTTTCTAAATCAGTCTCGTTGGGAAGACGATATTGCGCCCAGAAACGGATATCATCCTTCGCACGCTCTGCAATCTGCGCACGCTGCATTTCATTGAGGCTCCTGCAAGAATCCTCGTTGATTCTCTGCATGCCAGATATGGCATCACGAATCTCATGCAAAATCATCTCTTGCGCCTGCAAAGCATCACGTAGATGATTATTCTCATTTTCCAAGGAGTCAATTCGTCCCATCAGCTTCTGCATAGAACGCTCAGACGGCCAGAAAAGCCTTTCACGCAGGCGCCTTACCAGAGATACCATAATCTTCTTCCTTCATTCAGTATTAAAGCAAAATAATACCGCATATGCTCTTATGAGCATATGCGGCTAGGCTTAGCGGATTATCTCAAATTAATCCATCTTGAGATAATTCTTCCAATACTCAATCGATGTCAATTCCGCACGCGCAGCAGTATATTCTTTACGAAGTCGATTAATATTCGCCTTGTAGTATTTGAGATCACGCATATAACGCTTCTTAATCTTCTGATAGCGCTGGACATCCTTAGTTCGAATGGTTCCTTTGCGGTTGTACCAGTCCAGAACCACGAGCTTACGCTTGCCACGAATCGCTCCAGCAGGATATAGCCATCCCTGCAGCGGAATCACCGCGTATCCAGCACCGTCTTTCTTGATGTATCTCTGATTATTATCAGTAATCAGATCTTCAAGACGTTCTGCCAAACTACGCGACTTGTCTCCATCGATAAGCTGCCTGTCAACGTTCTTGATGCTGAAACCAGCGAGTTCAGGATCTTGGTCAGCTCGCGACTGGAGAGTTTCAAAATCAACAAGCTGCTCCTTGTTGCGGTTTGCCGCCATAAAGCTTTGTTCCGACTGCCCTGGCTTCTTGATGAAGGACGGGCCCTTCAAGAAATCCTCAAACGCATCCAAGCACAACTCCGCGTTTTCATAGCCGAATTTCTTCAACTCAAGACGGATATTATTGTGTAGTTCACGCATAAAGTCAGCGTCAGGAGCCATGCCACAAGTCGCTTGGGCAATCATGGTGTTACGGGTAGTCTGGTAACGTTCCACCGCCGCGTTATAACGCTCAAAGAACGACATATGCCACACGCAGAGGCTATTCATAGTAATGAAGCCAGTCTTGCAACGAATGCCATACTCAGCATCATCGCAACGGACAAACACCGGCAGAGGCAATCCGTTCTTCTCAATAACGGAAATCGGAATGCAGCAGTACCACCATGCGGCATACATGTTGTTCCGCTGCCACTTGGTCGGCGTGTACATCTCGTTGTATACCAGATCCTCGAACAGGGTCAGACGCAGTGGCGGCTTGCAACCGGCAAAGGTGCCCTGCTGAGTCATGTTGCCGATGTCTTCCCACTGGTCCTCGCCGACCTCATAGTTCAGCATCGCACCGCTAATCATGTCATTACGATGCTCGGGCTTGAGAATGCGCAGCAGATTATAGGTACGCTTGATGCTTTCCGGGGAGACCGCTACATCGTCATCCATCAGCAGAATATTCGTGGCCTTTGGAATCTGTTCCATTGCGGTAATCATGCCACGGGTAAAGCCGCCTGCACCACCAACGTTGTCGTTCGGCACGATCTGGACGCGGTTTCCGCTCAGCTTCTCGACGTCGAGAGTACGACCATTATCAATCACATACATATGAAAATGATCGGCAATCGAATCACCAGAATTGATGATCTTATCCTTGACCAGGCCGATGTTGCGTTCAATGAACGCTTCCTTCTTGAAGGTGGTGGTGGACAGCACCAGCTCAACGTCGTTCAACTCGCCATCGACGCCAAGCTCGTAGTAGCTGTTACGAATGGCAACCGCGCCCTCCGTCTTGATGAGGAAACCGACAATCACCATGTCATCGGTGATTGTAAGAGGCAAATCGACAACCTGCCAGCCATCAGAAGCGCTCAGTACCTTCGAGACCCCCTTGACAGGCAGCGGATCATGTGCGAAAGCATCACCCATGGTCTGTTGCACCTCACAAGCAGCGCCTTTAAGCTCAAGATGCAGCATGAAGCTTGTTGCACGCGTGTACTTCCGCAGCTTCATTACGGACAAGGAATTGAAATACGTGCTGAAGTCGAAGATCCCCGCATTAAACATCTTCCACTCGCCAAATTGTTCGTCGAAAACAACAGGCTGATCGGAACGGCAGTACAGCGCCGGGTAAGCGACAGAGCGAGGGTTCGTTTCCAGAAGGATATTTGCGAATTTCATCGAAACCATATTCCATAGACTAGCGTAAACCCTTGAAGAAAAGGCGTACACTTCTCAAACGGATATTTCAGACTATTCCGTTACACTAACCATATTTGTCTTATGCTTCTTCTTCGTCAGCTGAGGATAAAACCATTCATTGATCACCGGAATGTGATACAGCAGCGCGGCACCGATAAGATCAATCGGCAGTCGACCAATGAAACTCAGCATAACCAGTGGAACTTGAGGAAGCACCGTACGCAACACTCCTAGATATATCTGCCAGGACAATACGTCATCTTCAATCAAGTGCACGCACAGAATGGCAAGACTCGCTTGGCCAATGTTGCTCAACGCGCTTCCCAACGCCGGAACCCGATCGATCAACTGTGAGATGCCAACAACGCACAATGTCCCCGCAATGCTGCCGATTACAGCCAGGACAGGGCGCGAACCATAGTTATTGACGGCCATGCTCATACCGCCAAAAAGCACGATGTCGACCACCCAAATAACAAACGCGATAGCCCATACACAGGGAAACCTCTTCACCATGCCGAGCACATCGTATTTCTTGGCAAGATACCCCAAATAAAGGAACGCGACCGCACACATTCCGGATTGAATGCTCCACGGCAGCAGTACATATCGCGAGGAAACATAGCCGACAGCGAAGCACAGCACCACCCAGACAGGGATAATAGGGAGCCTTGCAAGGCAATGCAGCAGCAGACGAGCCCAAAACAGTGCGAGCAGGAACCAGATCGCGCCGATTCTCAGGTCTACTCGCCAGAGCGTCAGATTCGAGATATCGCCGCTTCCATATATCGCGGCCATACCCCACTGTCGAAGGGCAATCGCACGGCTTTCATGGTCGAGCGTCGCCATGCAGGTCACGCCGACAAGCACGCACAATGCCGTCACCACGTAGGTGAACAGCAGCTGTTTTGCCTCCTTCATCCAGCGGAATCGTCTTTCCGGATGCATGAAATACCCGGAAAGAATGAAGAAAAGCGGCATATGGAATGAAAAACAGATGGACAGAACAACCTGGGCCGTGCGATGGGGTACAAATAGGTTCGTTTCAATGGCACTGTGTCCCAGTATCACAGCCAGAATGGCTATGCCCTTGGCAATATCGAAAAATCTAATACGTTGCATACTCTCTCAAGTCTCTTGTTGGCGCGTTCTCTCTACCGCTTGTCAGACGTTTTATCGGACGCTATAGGCCAAGCAATTGCTGCAATGCACGCCACACCACAACCTGGCCCATACGATTTGAACTGCCTCACATTTTTTGGACAACAGAAGTGGGAGGCAATTCAATTCGGGTGGATGCTGTCCTTACTATAACGCCTGCTTGGTATTCCCGTCGAATGCTCTATTGTACGGAATGCCGAATACATTAAAGCGAAGTGCCAACCATGCTGCCAGCAGATATCCTGCAATACCGTATTTTCCTGCCCCATGGTGAGGGATCTGGGATCGGATAACGATCGATGTTCGCAAACACATATACGCTATCGGACCCATATCGTGTGGCAACGCGATTCAGCTAACTCTCCGCTTCGCGCTTGGAATCACCGCTATTCGACAGCCTCAATCGGTCATTCGCTCCAAGCAGCACGGTAGCGACACCCTCATGCCCGAGGGTCGCATCGCCGATGGAGTTATAGCCCGAGTAGGAGCCCTTGCCCGGCGCACTGGCATTGGTCATGGGTACACCGCGCGACTCCAGATAACGCCTTAGGCTGTTGATGGCCATATCCGTCTGATGGGACAGCTCATAATAGACGACTCCCTCAAGCTGGAACAGTTCACGAGACGTATATGGATACGTGTTCGCTGCACCTACTCATGCGGCGATGCTGTCTCCAAGAACGTGAACGGAACGATATCGCCCAGATTTGTTTTGTTATCAAACGCTCCTGCAGCGAATCCGACGTGATCACTAGGTATGGCACGCCGCGTATCGAGAGCACCGGTGCGGTTGTCGAAGTAATATCAAGCACCGTAGCGGTAATCCTCGCCCTTGACCATATATGACCGGCAGCATCATAGCGAACCCACCTACCGCCGCTAGACTGAAGATATACGTCCTTGTTACGAGCCACTGAACCGTATCCGACTTATTCACTCAGTAATAGTCCTATCTTTCCCGAAAAAGACAAACTGCCTGCTCAGAGCGTCGTCTCGACAATATAACGTTGTCGAGCCTTGACCTCCATATAATTTTTCGCAATATATTCACCGGTAATCCCAAGAGCCAGTAATATAAAGCCGCCTAGAATCCACAGGGAACACATCATTGACCACAACCAACAACGGCATGCCCTGAGAAAACGGAAATAAGGGTGTAGACCAACATGACGATTCCAACAAACACCGAGAACAGACCCAAGCCGGTGATCATAGTCAGCGGCTTTGTCGAGAAGAAAGTCACACCTTCATCGGAAGAGCCATCGTCAACAACAAAACTATTCTCAGCGACTGCATGCGAGTTCTCTAGCTGGTGTACCTTCTTTTTCAGTACGTCGGCCGTTACATACAACGCTGCTTCCTCGTTATAACAAGGAAGCACGAATGCTATCACCGGCTCACACTTTGCTTGAGTATTCAGTCCGCTCTTCTTCACATCATTCGTCATGCTTGCAATGCATGTCACACCGGCAACCCGGTAAAAGAGGCTTTGTCAGGCTCTACAAGACATTACATACGCTCCGCATAACCCAGTAAGGAGCCAATTAGAGCGATCACTCTCCATACCACTATCAAAATGTCACTTGTATTTGTCAGTAACACACGACACAATTACCCCTGTAACATACCGATAGGGGTACCTATGAGAAGAAAGACCTTAAATCACCGCAGGCTTCATTATCACTACCGTTTTACAGGAAATATCTTATCCTGCAATTGCATTAACGGATAATAAAGCCAACACCACTGAGCAGGAATCAGTTCACTTCATCCCATCATCTCCCATCAAGTTAGGGAAAATGCGGAACGCTGATAATGGTCAAGCCGGTTCAAAAATCAGTTCATATCAGTCTATGCCGGTATCGGCAGCGAGTTGTGTTGATATTTGCTCATGCTTACCTGTGATAATGCGAGAGAACTTACCCATGAGGAGTACAGCTCTGTTCGCAATATCGAGAAGCCCTTGTCCAGAATATGCCAGCAGCACCACATAGGCAGGCATAGCATATTGAGCTTTAGCTTCCCACAGCAAATAGATGCAGAAAATGCCAAGACATACGGTGATGGGAAGCAGCTGCTCAATGCGGAAGCGTTTACGCAGTCCTATGAGTACGGTAACAGCAGCTGCGAGAGTGAGGAACTGGAAAGCGTCACTGGCGCGTAGGATAATCGTATTGGTTTTGCCATAATACACAGAGTGAACTAAGTGAGTCATAGGACGGTCAGACATGGGAGCAGAGCCATAGTTATTTGGTACTGCAGACCAATTACTATTGACCAGTGATTCATAAGTGGGATCAAACCAAATAGTTGCCTGTTTTTGTGTAAAGAATCGAATGGCAAATGTTGGGTTTTGAACAAATCTTGTTAAGGACCGTTTGATAGATTCCTCTGAATCAGCTGCTGCCACTTCAGGATTGTAGTCAGTTGTCCACCCCCAAGGGTAGCCATTGTACCATCCCGGATAGATCGGAAGAGCACACGT
>ENA-OVIX01000215-OVIX01000215.1-human-gut-metagenome-genome-assembly--contig:-NODE-215-length-7609-cov-4.35054_pt1 | contig 7609 bp, 6 predicted proteins | sample MGYA00248638_ERZ507555 | MGnify/ENA primary metagenome ERZ507555 (study PRJEB26165, sample SAMN02676130) | human gut metagenome | isolation source: stool | host: Homo sapiens | place: USA | study: EMG...
CACTCTTTCCCTACACGACGCTCTTCCGATCTACGGTGCCTCCTTCGTTGGTTCCCAGCGTGCCGCGCGTCACGTCGAGGCCGGCTTGGCGGTCGTGGGTGACGTCGTTCAGTGATGCGGCGATGAGTGCGACTTCGTCGTCCAATGCGCCGATGATGGCGATGGTGGTCATGGGAATCCTTTCCGTGTGGTTGTTCGTGAAGAGTGATGGACGCCGTTTCAGCGCCAGCGCCGGGCGGACACCGCGTCGGCGAGCTCGTGCAACAGCCGTTCCGTCTCGTCCCAGCCGATGCAGCGGTCGGTGATCGACTTGCCGTAGACCAGTTGGTCGAGCGGGGCCGCCGGCTGGCTGCCGCTTTCGATGAAGCTTTCCATCATGATGCCGGTGATGCCTTCCTCGCCATCGGCTATGCGCCGGGCGATGTCTCGCACGACCTCTGCCTGCCGGTGCTCGTCCTTGCCGGAGTTGCCGTGCGAGCAGTCGATGATGAGCCCGTGGGTGGCGGCGGATTCCGCCGGCATCATCGCGCGCACGTCGTCCATCGCACGGCGCACGGATGCGGTGTCGTAGTTCGGCCCGTGGATCGAGCCGCGTAGCACCACGTGGCAGTCCGGGTTGCCGAGCGTCTCCACCGCGCAGGCCCGGCCCATGTGGTCGATGCCGAAGAACGTGTGCTGCTGCGCGGAGGCGTAGCAGCCGTTGACGGCGGCCTTGACGGACCCGTCGGTCGCGTTCTTGAATCCGATCGGCATCGACATGCCGCTGGCGAGCTGGCGGTGGACCTGCGATTCGGTGTTGCGGGCGCCGATCGCGCCCCAGCTGACCGCGTCGGAGATGAACTGGGGGCTGGTGGGCTCCAGGAATTCCGTGGCGGCGGCGAGTCCTTCGCCCAGCACGCCGATCAGCGTCTTGCGCGCGAGCAGCAGGCCCTTGCGGATGTTGTGGCTGCCGTCGATGTCGGGGTCGTTGATCAGTCCCTTCCAGCCGACCGTCGTTCGCGGCTTCTCGAAGTACACGCGCATCACGATGAGCAGTTCGCCTTCGGTCTCCTTCATCACCTTCGACAGCCGGTGCGCGTAGTCGAGCGCGGCGTTCGGGTCGTGCACCGAGCAGGGGCCGACGATGACGAGCAGACGGTCGTCCTGCCCATACAGGCAGGCGCGTATCTCGTCGCGCGAGTAGGCGACGATCTCCTGCGCGGCGGAGTCAAGGGGCAGTTCCGCCAACACCTGGGCCGGGGTGGGCAGCGGTTCGAGCTCCAGCACCCGGCGGTTGATGATACGGCTGACGCCCACCTGATCCTCCCAGCGCGGCACGCCCGTGGCGAGCAGCGGGTTCTTGCCCTCGTCCATGGCCTGCCGGATGGCCCGCAGCTCCTCCGGCGTGTTCAGCGGCTTCGGGCCGGCGTGACGCGGCGTGCCCTGCGGCGTACGCTCTCCCATGTTCTGCTGCTGCATGACGTGATGTCTCCTTGCCTTGTTCTCTCCCCCAAGGATAAGGCACGGCCCTGTACTTGGCCATACACGGGCCGGCACACGGGCCGCGCCAGCCCGTATCCGCCGCGCATGACGAACGTCCCCATGCCCCGCGTCGAACGGGCACGGGGACATTACGATGTTCTGGAGCGTTGCCGTCTCGCCGGCCGCGGCGTCCTTGTAGTCGCCGGCCGCGATCGCGACCACCGGCAACACCGCCAGGATCGTCTTCCAGGGAGTTTTGCGCCCTGAGTGCCGTGCCGATTCCGCCATCACGCGCCCTCCTTCACCGACGCGAACAACGTCACGCCTTCGCCCACAGTTGCCGTGCATTCATCGTGATGAGCCATGCCCTTTCAGTCTTCTCTGACTTGCGCCACGCTGCGGTCGCGCACTAATACCCCCCTGCCCGCGCTGGCACCTATGCCAACACGCGCCGGTATCCGCGGTGTTTCTTGAAGGAGAGGAACCACCGCTTGAACTCTTATGCGAGCCTAACATGAAACGGGAAAAAAACGGGGGCACTTGATTTATACAAGAGTTGTTGTACAATATTTCTTGTCAATTGGATATCGCTTCATAACATGAGCGCAGCATCACACGCGACAGGTGTCATGAGGCACGGAAGGAACGGACATGGCACAGGCTTCCGACACGGCGCAACCGCAGACGCCGCCCCGCCGCGACAACCCCGCGACAGTCACCGACACGAACCGCCTGAAGGCGCTGTCGCACCCCACACGACTGCGCATACTGACCGTGATGAGCGACACCGAACCCGTCACGGTCGGCCAGATCGCCGAACAGCTCGGAGAATCGGCCGGAACGGTCAGCTATCACCTGAAACAGCTCGAAAAGGCCGGATTCGTCACGCAAACGCCATCACCCGACGGAGACAACCGCAGAAGCTGCTGGCTGGCCGCCCAACGCAGACTGGAAATCAACGCGGACGCGGCCGTCGATTCGGCAATGGCGACGACAATGGATCAGGTCAGCTCCACGCTTCGGCAAGAGGCATGGCAGCGATACAGGTCGGCCTCTGACAACCTGCCCAAACAGTGGACGGACCCAACGGTGACGAGCAGCAGCGTGCTGCGGCTGACAAGCGAGGAATACGCGCGCATGTCACAGGAGTTGCGCGAGCTCTTCAACACATGGACATCACGCGACCTCGCACACGAGGAAGGGGACGGCTCGCAACCCGTCATGCTCAACATCGACGCCTTCAGATGGCTGCCATAACGGCGGCCTGACATACCCTCTCACCCCACGCCCTGCGCCCACAATGCAATGGGCGAGCGCAAGCATACGCAATTTCACCCCTCGACGCACAACACCCCTCAACTTATTCAAAGGAAACATCATGCCCGAATCATCGCAGGCGCAAACCGCGCCACACCGCGAACGCACTTCCCCGCAACGCAGTGAATCGCTGTGGGGCAACCCCACATATCGTCAATGGTTCACTGCAGACACCGCCTCGACGATCGGAGCCGCGATGAAAGGCTTCGCGATCTCGCTGATCGCCTTCTCGCTCACCCAATCGGTGGTGCTCGCCGGATGGCTCGCCACGTTCAGCCAAATTGCCACGCATGTCAGCGACGTGTTCGGCGGCACGGTCGTGGACCGGCACAACCGCAAAGGGCTCATCATCGCCAACGCCGTGTTCGGCACGCTGCTGTGGGGAACGGTGTTCGTGCTGATCGCCCTGCATGCAATCACATTCCCGATATTCGCCATCGTGACGGTCGCGGCGTCAGCGGTCAACGGACTACTCGCCAACGCGACCAACGCGATGCTGCGCACGATCATACCGACCCGCGAATATCCGAAGGCGCAAAGCCTCAATCAGGGGCGCGATTCCGTGGTCAGCATCGCGGGATCCCCGCTCGGCGGCGTGCTGTACGCGGTCGCGCCGTGGCTGCCGTTCGCGGTCGCCTCGCTGATGTACGCGATCAGCGGTGTCAGTGCCGCCCAGCTGCGCGTCGACGAACATGTCCGCGACATGGTGACGACAGATCGCAAGAGCAAGCGTCCCGACACCGCGTCGCAAGCGGGCTGCACGTCCGATGCCGCCGTCGTGCCCGACGCCGATGCGACAGCAGAGTCGGCGCACACCTCGTTCTTCGAGGATTTCATCGAAGGATGGCGCTGGACGCTGCGCAGGCACACGCTGCTGGCGATCTGCGTAATCGCCGCGCTGGTGAATTTCGGGCTCAACGGCGTGTTCGCCGCGGTGAACCTGCAACTGGTGAGCACCCACGTGGACTCCGTGCGACTCGGTTTCGTCAACACCGTCATGGGAGTCGGCATGCTGATCGGCGCGGTGATCGCCGCACGGGTATGCGAGCGAGTGCACATGGGCACCGGTCTGGTCGTCCTGTCGGTGACGTCGCTGCTGACATTGCTGCCGATGCTGTTCAGCAGCGATTACCTGGTGATACTGGCGTCATCGCTGATCGTCGGGCTGCCCATCCCCACCATCAACTCGCTGCTGATGGGATTCGTGTTCGCCAAAGTGCCGAGCGAGATGCAGGGACGTGTCGAGTCGGCGAGCGACATGCTGTCGATGATACCCACGCTGTTCTGCTCAGCGCTCGCCGGCTCCCTGCTGCCACGCATCGGGTTCGGCGCCACGATTGGCCTGTTCCTGGCCGTGCTTGCGGTCAATGTGGTCATCGCGCTGCTGATGCCGTCGATCCGCTCGCTCCCCGCCGCCGACCACTGGGACGACGCGTCGCTGTGACGATGCATCACTGAAGCAGCGCCAATGCAAAAAACGGTTCGGCGCGGCCTCTCGAACAGACAAGGCCACGCCGAACCTACGTATATGCTAGCAGCCATGTATTGTGGCATGCCCCACCTAGCGGCCTAGGCCGGGCACCGGATCAGAGCGCGCGACGCGCGTCGATGGCGTCGGCGAGCGTGTGCAGCAGCTCCTCGGTGCGCTCCCACGGCACGCAGGAGTCGGTGACCGACTGGCCATACACCAGCTGGTCGAGCGGTGCCGGTTTCTGATGCCCGCCCTTGAGGAAGCTCTCCATCATGACGCCGAGGATGCCCGGCTCTCCATCGGCGATACGCGAGGCGATGTTCTCAATGACCTCGGCCTCGACGTTCTCGTCCTTGCCGCAATTGCCGTGCGCCGCATCGATGACCAGACCGCGTTCGCTCGGACCGCTCGCCTTCGACGCGCGCAGCGCCTCAAGCGCGGCCGCCACGGAAGCCGCATCGTAGTTCGGGCCGGTGTTCGACCCGCGCAGGATCAGATGGCAGTCCGGGTTGCCCTTCGTCTCGGCGGAGATCACGCGGCCATCCAGGTTGATCGACAGGAAATGGTGCTCGAACCCGGCCGCGAAACACGAGTCGGCGGCCGGCTTGATCGAACCGTCGGTCGCGTTCTTGAAGCCGATCGGCATCGACATGCCGCTCGCCAACTCACGATGCACCTGCGACTCCGTGTTGCGCGCGCCGATCGCCCCCCAGCTGATCAGATCGCAGATGTACTGCGGTGTAATCGGATCCAGCCATTCGGTCGCCGTCGGCAGCCCCAGGCCAAGCACGTCGGTCAGCACCTTGCGCGCCAGCCACATGCCCTTGCGGATATCGAAGCGGCCATCCAGATCCGGATCGTTGATCAGACCCTTCCAGCCGATCGTCGTGCGCGGCTTCTCGAAATACACGCGCATCACGATCATCAGTCGGTCCTCAAGCTCGCCCTTGAGCGCCGCAAGACGCTGCGCGTACTCGTGCGCCGCTTTCGGATCGTGAATCGAGCACGGGCCGACGATGACCAGCAGACGATCATCGCGACCGTGCAGGATGTCGCGGATCTCCTGACGTGATTGCAGCACCAGGTCGCTCATATCATCGGTGAGCGGCAGTTCCCTGAGAAAATACCGCGGTGCCGGAATCGGGTCGAGCTGGCGAATGTTCACGTCCACCGTTTCAGGGAACACGGCATTCCCGCCCAAATGCCGCTCGTCCTCGGAACTGTCCGGACCACGAAGCCCTGCCATCGCTCTGCTCTCCTTCCGCACCGCAGGCCGGCGTCTTTCGACCCGCGCCCTCACGTCGCATACCAATACCGAACACACAATAGTAGATGCCGTCGGAATACGGAAAACAACGGCTGCAATGCGGGCACGGCGGAGCTGCGAAGCCGTCACCCGGCGAAAGTCCCATTCCGGCGGCTGCGGATGGGACTTTCGCGGGATGGAGATGGGGCGCTATTCGCAGGCGACGCCGTCGCCGTCGCGATCGAGTTTGGCCGAGTAGCCGGGCTGCCCTTTGTATAGCGGAGCTTTGCCGGCTGCACGCACCGCGGCGCAGTTCTTGTAGTAGACATCGGAACTGTCGCCGTCAGGCGGAGCGGCCGGCTCCACCACCGTGCTCGACTCGGACTGTTCGCCCGATGAACCGTCCTGCGATGAGCTGCCTTGCGACACGTCCTCCTGCGGCGCCACTGATTCCGCGCCGTCGCCGGTCGGAACGGTCTGGGCCGGGCAGGACGACAGCACGCGCGACATCGCATCATGCTCGGCCTGCGTCACCCACAGCGAGTACTTCGCCTTCACGCCGATCTGCCGAGCCACGTATGAGCAGCGGAACGATTTGTTGGCGGGCAGCCAGGTCGCCGCGTCGCCGTCGGACTTGCGCTGGTTCGACGGGCCGTCCACCGCGAGTAGGTTGTACGGGTCATTCGCCAGCTGCTTGCGCCGGTCGGCGATCAGCTGCTGCGCGCCCTTCTGCCATGCGTCCGACAGCGCCACCACATGATCGATCTGCACGGCCGCCGAGGTGCTTTGCCCGCGCACGAAATCAATCACCGCGGCGGTGTACGGGTCGACGAGCCGACCGCTGGTCACCACGCAATTGTGCGTACCGGCCTTGTAAGTCTTGTTGGTGAGGTCACGGTTGAGGATGTCGTTGCGCGTGTCGCACCCGTTGTGGTCGACGTCGGCCCATGCCGCGCCGAACTGGTCGCGCGAATAACCGGTTTTCGGTGCACGTCCCTTGACCGGCAACGTCTCCAGCACGCTCGTGGCGAGCTGTCCGCCGGACGTGGAAGCCGAGCTTGACGGTTCGGACGACTCAGCCGATTCGGATTGTCCGGACGACTGACGCTCAGCCGACCCCGCATCGGAGCCGGGAGTTCCGCATGCGCCGACGGTCAACACGAACGCGATCGGGATAAGACACGTCAGTATTCGATTGAATGTATTGAATGATGTGCGGCTTCCGGCCGACGCTTTCTTCATCATGCAGCTTTCTCTGGGCTTATTCCGCTATGCCGCAACCGATGCGCGGTCCTCTGGCTAGAAACATCATTGTCATCCAACAATAGCGGAAGACCGCCGTCAATGACGATTCCCCACATCGAACGGCACATTCCTTTCGTAAAATGTCCATCCGACACGGGGAATCGACGAAATCGGTCATTCAGTCTCGTGCTCGACGCACGGGCCGATACCTCGCTCAGGCCAGCGCACCCATCGGATCCCATGCGGGGAGCATGGTGGCGGGCTCGGCGAGCGCGGCCTGATACTCGGCCGGGAGCATCGCCTTGGGCACGGCCACCTCGTACACGTACTCGGTGAACCAGTCGTCGCTCATCGTGAAGTAGCCCTTGTCGGCAATCTTGTCGCCCCAGGAGTTCTCCACGCGCCAGCGACGGGTCGTGGTGCCGTCATCGGCCACGTCCACGCCGACGAACGCCATCGCATGGTTCATCGCGGAGTCGCCGAAGCGTACGCGCGACTCCTTGTCCATGTCGAAGTCCACATCGTAGACGCTGCCGTACTCGAACAGGTCAGTCGCCCACGCGCCGCGCTCGCGATCCATGAACGGACCGCAGTCCGCGCCGAACCACACCGGGATGCCCTTTTCGGTCAGGATCGCGCGCACGCAATCCTTCATGAACTGGTTCGGCACGTTCAGGTACTCGGTCGGGTTGCCGCCGGCCACGTTGCCCAGGTGCTCGATGCCGATCTTCTTGCCCTTGGCGTGCTCGCGGCGCGGATCGTCCACGAGGCACACGTAATCCTCAAGGTCGGCGGTGCCCACGTACTTCTTCCAGAACTCGACGGGCGTGATTTCGCCGTCGCGGTGGAACATGCCCTCAGATCGGAAG
>ENA-OVIX01000283-OVIX01000283.1-human-gut-metagenome-genome-assembly--contig:-NODE-283-length-6343-cov-4.40204_pt1 | contig 6343 bp, 7 predicted proteins | sample MGYA00248638_ERZ507555 | MGnify/ENA primary metagenome ERZ507555 (study PRJEB26165, sample SAMN02676130) | human gut metagenome | isolation source: stool | host: Homo sapiens | place: USA | study: EMG...
CCGATCTCGTTGAAGGCCTATCAGTATTCAAAGCGCTGCAACGTCCTGCGGGTCATGGCCGAAGCCACGAACTGGGGGAAACGAGGCGCGACGGTCAATTCCATCAGCCCGGGTATCGTCATTACGCCCCTGGCTAAGGACGAACTGAACGGTCCGCGTAAAGACGGCTACCGCAAGATGCTGTCCCTCAGCCCGGCCGGCCGCGCCGGTACGCCCGATGAAATCGGTGACTTGGCGGAATTTCTCATGAGCCACAAAGGCCGTTTCATCTCCGGCAGCGACATCCTCATCGACGGCGGTACGACGGCTTCGTACTGGTTCGGTGATTTGCAGTATTTGAAAGAGACACACTGATATTTTTTCGATAAAGCCTGATATCAAAGCACGGCTGCTTGACAGACAGTCGTGCTTTTTTTGCGGCCTGTTTTGCATTGTCGTATAGGAAAGGGATGTATTAAGATTTTGAAAAAGGGATTCTGCCGGGGGCGGCGAATTACATATATATAGAATCATTCTTTAAGAAGGGAGTTTTACGATGAACGATTTCGTATTTCAAAATAAAACAAAAATTTACTTTGGGAAAGATCAATTAACCCACCTCGGTGAAGAAGCGGCGGCTTTTGGCAAAAAAGTCCTCCTCGTCTATGGCAGCGGATCCATTAAACGCATCGGCCTTTACGATAAGGTCATCGATGTTTTGACCAAAGCCGGCATGACCCTTTCCGAACTGGGCGGTGTCGAACCGAATCCGCGCCATACGACGGTCAATAAGGGCGTCAAGATTTGCCGGGAAGAAGGCATCGATGTCATCCTGGCTGTCGGCGGCGGTTCGACCATCGACGCTTCGAAAGTCATGGCAGCCACGGTAGCCGCCGATACAGACGACTGCTGGGATTTGGTCATGAAGAAGGTCGTAAGTCCGAAGGCCCTGCCCCTCATGACGGTCCTGACCATCGCTGCTACGGGGTCTGAAATGAATGCCGGCGCCGTCATCAGTAACGTCGATACGAAGGATAAGCTGCCGTACTTTTCGCCGGCTGTCCAGCCTGCCGTATCCTTCCTCGACCCGACCAACACCTTCAGCGTGCCGGCTTACCAGACGGCTTCCGGAAGCGTCGATATCATGGCCCATATCTTTGATATGGTGTACTTTTCAAGACAGCCTCGGATGGACATGATCTACCGCGTCCAGGACGAAGTGCTGAAAACCGTCGTGAAATTTGCTCCCATTGCCCTTAAGGAACCGGATAACTACGAAGCCCGAGCCAACCTCATGTGGGCGTCGACGTGGGCCCTCAACGGCTTTTTGGCCGGCGGCGTTTCTCAGATGACGTCGTGCCACCGCATGGAACACGAACTGTCCGCCGTCTACGACATTACCCATGGTCACGGCCTGGCCATCCTCATCCCGCGTTGGCTCAAATATGTCATGAACGATGACAATGCTTGGCAGATTAAGCGTCTGGGAACCAACGTCTTTGGCCTCGACGACAGCCTGTCCGATCGAGAAGGGGCTGAAAAGGCTATCGAAGCCTTGTCGGATTTCTTCTTTAAGACCTTAGGCCTCGACAGCCGCCTGTCCGATCTCGGCATTGACGACAAACACTTCCGGGATATGGCCGAAAACGCCTGCAAACAGCTCGGCGGAACCCTCCACGGCTTCATCGACCTCACGCCTGACGACATCGTGAAGATCTACGAAATGTGCCTCTAAGATTCATTTATAAGGTCTAGAGAGAATATTGTTTCGACAAATTAGAACTAATGAAAGCATAGCTGTATTTTGCGGCTATGCTTTTAGCTTTTAATATAAACTAGATTTATGAGGGTATATTTAAGATGGATTTGAACACGTTTATGGCTATTTTATCTGTAATAGCAGCAGGTTGTTCAGCTGGAACAGCCGTTTTTATGTATCGCTTTAATAGAGGGCAGGCTGAGAAGAAATTCAAAAGTGATTTATATAATACGGTGGTACAATTGGCTGGCTTTGTTAATTATGTGCAGAACCTATATGAGTTTCACAGTGTGCTGACTAATGCCCATGCCCATGGAATTGCCCAGCAGGTTATGCATGTCAATAAGGACATTATAGATACGACACAATCTTTTTATTTTAATGACATGTTTTCTATGAAAGTGAAATGTAAAGTGAATGGTTTTTTAGAATGCTACTTGGGATGGAAAGCTTTCAAGCCTATCGAATATGGAGAGATTTTTTTAGAAACGGAACTCATATATGCATTGCAACAGGGGGCTCTAGAGGCGTTAAATTCTATAAAAGAAGAATATAAAAGTGATTCGAAATTTACTGATATAATGAATGAAATGATGGACGATTATGACAAGACATATGCTCAATGTAAAGAGCGTAATAATAGAATAAAATACATAGGAGATAATTTAAACGTTATATTTTATAAAGATATTCTGGTAAATGATTTAACGAGAGTTGTTAATGCCGAGATTTTGACAAGAAAAAAATTCATTCTAAAATTGTGGACACTTGTTTTGGAATTTTTTTGAATGATAGGATGGGAAGTAAAAAATATAAGGATGTTATAGAATTCTTATTTTATTCTGAAATTATCGGATATAGGTTTGGGACAGAGCAAGCTATGAGATTGGCTAATGATGCAGGGAAAGAAATGTCATATAAAATGATATATGATTTTTTCTATGCTATGATTGTTGAGGAGTACCCATAAAGAATGAACAAAAGTAATGAAAAACACAGCAATCAATAAAAGTGTGATTACGATATGGGTCCTTTTATTGGGGAAACAAGGCAGCGTTGGACAGGAAGTCATTCTGCCAGTATAATAGAAATATATTGCACGGAGAGGGAGAGATTTTTATGCTTCATATCGGATTGACCGGCGGCATTGCGTCGGGGAAGAGTACCGTTGTGACCATGCTCAGAGAGTATGGTGCCGGCATCGTCGATTGCGACGTCATCGCTCATGACGTTGTCCTGCCGGGGACGAAGGGCCTTGCCGCCGTTGCCGCTGCTTTTGGGCCTAAGGCTCTTTGTGAGGACGGTTCTATGGACCGGGCCTATATCGGCAGTTTGGTCTTTCAAGATAAGGAGAAAAAGGCAAAACTCGAAGGCCTGCTGTTTCCCCTCATCCATGACGGCATCGAACGGGAAATCCGAAAAATCGAAGAAGATAAAAAAAATCCGGTCATCTTTCTTGACATGCCTTTACTTTATGAGATAAAATACAATTCGTACGTTGACGAAACATGGCTCGTATACGTCAATCCGAAGACTCAGCTTTTGCGGCTGATGAAGCGCAACGGGTATTCGGAAGAAGAGGCGTTGGCGCGGATTCACGCCCAACTTCCCATCGACGAGAAACGGTCTTTGGCACAGGTTGTCATCGATAATAACGGGTCGCCTGAAGCGACGCGGACACAAGTGAAAGCCGCTTGGCAGGACTTGATGGACCGCATTGAAATGTAGGGAAAAGACGTGAGAAAAAAGGGAAGTACCAAAGGGACAATCATCATAGCAGCACTGTTGCTTTTCTTTTCGGCATCGTATTTCTATTCATGGAAAGACGATGTCATGCGCAAGTTCGTCTACCCCCTTCAGTACGATTATCTCGTTCGGCAGTATGCTTATGAAACCAAGATCGATCCGGCCCTGGTGGCCTCCGTCATCTTAGTTGAGAGCAAATTCGACGAACGGGCTTCGTCTCAACCCGGCGCCCATGGCCTGATGCAGGTCATGCCCGATACGGCCCAATGGATTGCCGATGAGATGGGAATGACTGACTACACGCCGGATAAACTCAGTGACGTCCGTACCAACATAAGGCTGGGAACATGGTATCTCGCTTATCTTTTGAAAGAGTATGATGGGAATCAAATACTGGCTCTGGCTGCGTATAATGCCGGTCGGGGACACGTCGATTCTTGGGTCCGGGAATATGGCTGGACAAAAGATTTTCAAGAAATTGAAAAAATACCCTTTTCAGAAACGCGGGAATATGTTAGAATAGTTTTGTTGAACGAAAAGCACTACAAGCAGCTTTATGATTTTTAAGTTATGCGGTTGTGGCGGAATGGCAGACGCGCTGTCTTCAGGCGGCAGTGATCTTCGATCGTGCGGGTTCAACTCCCGCCAACCGCACCATTCATTACTATGGATAACACATTGATTGAAACACTCAAACAATGGAATATCATGACTGTTCTCCCACTTACGGTGGGAGATTTTCAGTTATTGGAAGAATATCGCATGGTTGAAAAAGACGGCAACCCCGTCGAATATCGCCTGTTCACTTATGAAAATAAGGAGAACGGCTGGACTGTGCGGGCTATCTTCAATCCCGAATCGGAAGAATACGCCGTTCGGGTCGATATCGGCATGTTGGAATTTGCCTTTATCGAATTTATCACCGGGTCCTTCGACGCCTTTCGTAAAATGGTGGAAGAGCGGCTGGCCCGGATCATTCATGATTCCTATGTGGAACGCAGGAAAAACTTCGGTGTCATTCTGAAAAACAAGGGACTGCCCGACCTTTCCTGGGATGACTTTCTGCCTGAATCGTACGACGGGTTTCGGCGGCTTATCAAGCCGGACGAGGCCGTTCGCATCATCAACGGCTCTTATATGATCTTATCCTATTACGATAAGGCATCGCGAAGCGGGCTGTCCTTGATGTACAACGTCCTGCGCGACGATTTCTTTGCCGAACGGCGGGTGCAGAACTTCCCCAATCTGGTCCACGACTTCGATACGTCGACGTTGCGGGAATTGGAAGCAGCCTTGCGCAAGCGGTTACTTCCGGTCCTCGATGATATCGGTGCCGACCGGGACAAGTCGTTGTCAGAATGACCAGACAGTGGTATACTAAAAGTAATTTAGATGTTTCGATGCGAAGAGTGGGTGAGAGCCCACTCTTAACTTTTACCTAACAGAAATTTTTTGAGGACAGGCTGGTGAATACGATGAGACGTGAACACATTGAAGATTTGATTGCTAAAGAAGTAGAAACGATTATTGCGGGATCTGATATCGAGTTAGTCGATGTCGAATACGTGCGTGAGCGGGACTGGTACTTGCGCGTGTTTATCGATAAAGAAGGCGGCGTCGACCTGGAAGACTGCCAGGCTGTCAGTGAAAAACTGAGCCGGGTCCTCGATGAAAAGGATCCGATTCGCGAAAATTATCTCCTCGAAGTATCGTCGCCCGGACTGGACCGCATCTTGCGGAAGGATAAAGACTTTATCCGCTATGCCGGCCGATTGGTTGATATTCATTTTTTCAAAGCTTGGAACGGCGTCAAGGATGTGACGGCTGAACTGGTCAAAAAGACGGCAGACGATAAGCTCGTCGTTCTGATCGATGGGGAGGAACACGAGATAGACAGGAAAGAAATATCGCAAGTCCGTTTGCATATTGATTTTTAGTGGAGGTTATTACCGTGAATAAAGAATTGCTCAATGCTATTGCTTACTTATCCAAAGAGAAAGGCGTATCTTCGGATGTCATCTGCGACTCTCTGGAAGCCGTCTTGATTACGGCTTACAAAAAGGAGCCCGATGCCAATCCGACGGCAGAAGTTACCTTGGACCGCACGACAGGGGATTACCAGATCCGGGCTGCCAAGACCGTCGTCGATGACGTCGAAGATGAAAACATCGAAATTTCTCTCGATAAGGCACGGCTCATCGATCCCGGCTATGAAGTCGGCGACATCGTCAACGTCGATGTCACACCGGCCAACTTCGGCCGCATCGCCGCCCAGGCTGCCAAACAAGTCATGATTCAGCGCCTGCGTGAAGCCGAACGCAATATCGTCTATGATGAATTTTCCGACCGCATGGATGACATCATTACGGGAATCATCCAGCGTATCGAAAATAAGAGCGTCTATGTCGATCTCGGGAAAGCCGAAGCCATCCTGCCGGCGTCGGAACAGATTCCGACGGAAACCTACACCGTAGGCCAACGCATCAAATGCTACGTCGTCGAAGTTCGCAAGACGACGAAAGGCGCTCAGATCCTCGTATCCCGGACCCATCCGGGCCTGCTCAAGCGCCTCTTTGAATTGGAAGTACCGGAAATTTACGAAGGCGTCGTCGAACTGAAATCCGTAGCCCGCGAACCGGGCCGCCGTTCTAAAGTCGCCGTCTATTCCCGTGATGAAAACGTCGATTCCGTCGGCGCCTGTGTCGGTCCTAAAGGCGTTCGCGTCCAAAACATCGTTTCGGAACTGCAGAACGAAAAGATCGACATCGTCAAATGGGATGAAGATCCGGCCGTCTATATTGCCAATGCCCTCAGCCCGGCTCAGGTCATTTCGGTTACCGTCGACGAAGCTGAAAAATC
>ENA-OVIX01000296-OVIX01000296.1-human-gut-metagenome-genome-assembly--contig:-NODE-296-length-6197-cov-3.67958_pt1 | contig 6197 bp, 3 predicted proteins | sample MGYA00248638_ERZ507555 | MGnify/ENA primary metagenome ERZ507555 (study PRJEB26165, sample SAMN02676130) | human gut metagenome | isolation source: stool | host: Homo sapiens | place: USA | study: EMG...
TCCAGTTACGTCCTCGGCGGACGCGGCATGGAAATCGTCTACGACGACGCCCAGTTGACCAAGTACGTCAACCGTGCGCTCGACGAGGCCAAGGCCGACACGGTCGTGTCCGGACGCCTGCCCTCCCCGCTGCTCATCGACAAGTTCCTGCAGGACGCCATCGAAATCGACGTGGATGCCCTGTTCGACGGCGAAGAGCTGTACATCGGCGGCATCATGGAGCACATCGAAGAGGCCGGCGTGCACTCCGGCGACGCCGCATGCACGCTGCCGCCGAGCACGCTGTCCGACGACCAGATCCGTCGCCTTCGCGAAGGCACCTACGCCATCTCCAAGGGCTGCGGTGTCAAGGGCCTGATCAACGTGCAGTACGCCTTCATGGCCAACACGCTGTACGTCATCGAAGCCAACCCGCGTGCCTCCCGCACCGTGCCGTTCGCATCCAAGGCTACCGGCGTGGCCCTGGCCAAGGCGGCCGCCCGCATCATGGCGGGGGAGACCATCGCCGATCAGCGGGCCAACGGCCTGCTGTTGCCCAAGGGCGACGGCGGTGACATCCACCGTGGCCAGCAGGTCGCCATCAAGGAGTCCGTGCTGCCGTTCAAGCGCTTCCGCACGCCCGTCGGCAAGACCGTCGACATCCTGCTCGGACCCGAGATGCGCTCCACCGGCGAGGTCATGGGCTTCGACCGTGACTTCCCGCACGCCTTCGCCAAGAGCCAGCTCGCCGCATACGACGGCGGACTGCCTACCAGCGGCAACGTCTTCATCTCCGTCAACGACACCGACAAGCGGCAGCTGCCGCTGATGGCCGTCCGTCTGGTCGAGCTCGGATTCTCCATCTGGGCCACGGAGGGCACCGCGTCCGTGCTGCGCCGTTACGGCATCGACTCGAAGATCGTCGACAAGATCAGCACCCGCGTCGACTCCGACCCGGATGCGGCCGTCAAGGTCGAGCACGCCGTCGGTGGCATCGGAAAGAACGTGGTCGAGCTCATCGAAGAAGGCAAGATCGACATGATCCTCAACACGCCGAATTCCCGGGGATCGCGTTCCGACGGATATTCCATCCGCGCTGCGGCCATCGCGGCCGACCTGCCCCAGTTCACCACCATGACCGAGTTCTCCGCCGTGCTGATGGCCATCGAAGCCGTCAAGCACAACGATTACCAGATCATGAGCATCCAGGAGCACGCCAAGCAGCTGTTCGAGTTGGAGAGCCAGGAATAAGTTAGGCCAGGAGCAATCATGACACACGCCAGCAGTGAGGAAGAAATCAAGGCCATGCGGTCGGATTTCGGACTGCGCCTCAGCAGTTCGATGGCCCAGTACGGCCCCTTGTGCGTCGGCATCGACCCGCACAGGAAAAACCTCACTGACTGGGGGTATAACGTCGACGCGGAAGGCGCGGAGCTGTTCTCCATGCGCATGCTTCAGGCCATGCGAGATCGCGCCGCCGCTGTCAAATTCCAGGAGCCCATGTTCGAGCGCTACGGGTCCAAGGGATTCGCGGCGCTCGAACGAGTGCTCTACGCCGCTCGTCAAATGGGCATCATCACCATCGTGGACTGCCTCCATGGAGGCCTGTCCACCACCATCTCCGCCATCGCGGACGCATACTTCAAGCCGGGCGCCCCTCTGCTGGCCGACGCCATCACCCTGCTGCCATACTATGGCGCACGCTCACTGCGGGGCCTCACCAATGAGGCCCTCAACAACGGTCGCGGCGTCTTCATCGCCTCCCTGACCTCCAATCAGGAAGGCGCCAGCATGCAGACGGCCATCCGCCAGAGCGGCGACTTCAAGGGCAAAACCGTGGCGTTCGGCATCGCCAGCACTGCCCAGAAGTTCAATGACGACATCGACGGTATGGGCTCGGTCGGGCTCATCATCGGCGCCACCATAGGCCAGTGGATCGCCGACAGCGGTGTCGACCCGGCGAAATTCACCGGTCCCATCCTTTCCCCGGGCTACGGCTGGCAGGGCGCCGAGGCCAAGGACCTCAAAACCGTCTTCAAAGGCACCAAGGGCAACGTTCTGGTGACCGTATCCCGTTTCATCGCCGCCCATGGGCCCGATATTTCCGCGCTTGCCCAAGCCACCGAGGCCATCGCCATCGACGTCCGGCAGGCGCTCTACGAAGCCATGAAAGAAGGCGAGGACAAGGAGAAAGACGGTATGGGAACCATTACCGCATCACTGCAGCAGACCCCGGCCGAGCCAGCGGCCACTCCCGACGATGATGGCACACCTCGCAAGCGCCTCGTCGTCCTCACCGGCCCCGCCGGTGTGGGCAAGGGAACCGTCGAGAACATCCTGCGTAAGAACCATCCCGGCGTCTGGGTCTCCGTGTCCGCCACCACCCGCAAGCCGCGGCCCGGCGAGGTCAATGGTGTCAACTACTGGTTCCTCGACGACCAGCAGTTCACCGACAAGGAAGAGGCCGGCGATTTTCTCGAAACCGCCACGGTCCACGGCCTGGCCCGCTACGGCACGCCCCTCAAGCCCGTTCAGGAACACCTCGCCGAAGGCGTCCCCACCATTCTTGAGATCGACCTGCAAGGTGCCCGACGCGTCAAGCAGCGTGCCAAGGAGCTCGGTCTCGAAGTCGTCTATGTGTTCATCGCCCCGCCCAGCTTCGACGAGCTCGTTCGCCGGCTCAAGGGACGCGGCACCGAAACTCCCGAGGAAGTCGCCAAGCGTCTGGAAACCGCTCATGTCGAACTCTCCGCCGAAAACGAATTCGACGTCACCATCGTCAATGATGATGTCGATAAGGCGGCGGAGGACCTGTGGCGGGTCATCGCCTCCGAATACGGCATCACGGAGTGACCGCCGAGCGGCACATCTGACTGCCGGACCGTTGCCGTTGGTTGTTGCCGCTGTTTTATGCGCCCCTTATCCAGCCAGAGTCCCATCCGCATACCCTGCGATGGGACTTTTTCGGTATACGCATCATCTTCCATCCGTCCACAGTTCCATTTATGTCGTCTGATGTGGGACCATGACCGGGTGAGGGATATGGGAATGGCGGACTTGTCGAAGTGCCGTGGTCGTGGACTGGCAGCCAGGCGTCTAGCGGGTGCGCAGACGGTAGGCTTTCCAGATATCGCTGAGTTTTTCGCCGTTCGACGTACGCTTCCACACATCCAATCCGGCGCTGCGACCGCCTGCCGCGCGTGCCGCGGCCGTGGGCGACGCATATTCCGAGCCGTCCTCAAGACGGAAGCGTCCCTCCTGGGTCACGGTCACCAGCCAACGTTCGCCCTTGCGCGGTCGCTCCCATACCAAGGTCTCGCCGGGAATCAGCAGACCGGCGGCGACGACCTGCTTGATGGTGACACGCTGTGAACCGCGCGTCTGCCGGGAGCCTGCGTCGCCGGAAAGCTGCTCCGGGGGTTTGCTCGTCAGATCGGCATGGCTCTCGTCATAACGGATGTCCCAGTATTCGGCAAGCAGGCGAATCGTCTCCTTCTGCCGGTATTCCAGCATCGCCGGCGTGCATTCGTTGAAGTCGGCAATCTGCTTGGTCAGCGGGAAACGGCAGGAGTCTGCACGCAGCAGCACGCGGTCGCGACGGCGCCCGTACTCCGTGAGCCGGTCGACCTGCCCCTCCTTGCCTTGCATCAGCACCATATTGCCCAGACGATACATCCAATAGTCATGCAGGTCCGCCGTCCAGGAAGAGAACGACGCCGCCGACGCGATATCCAGAGGCATGATCGGTACGACCGCCAGCGCACGCGGGCGCGGAATGCGAGCCCCGGCACGCTGCTCGTTGGCCCGAACCAACAGCAGACGCACCAGATCAGGGTCTCCCTGCAACTCGCCGTGCAGCCTGATCAGGGCACCTGCCCGGTCGGCGGCGCTGACGGACAGTCCGCGTACCAAGCGAACAGGGAATCCCTTATCCAGATCGCGGATCGCAGCTGCGGTGTGCCCACGACGGTCAATGGCACTCCGACGATTCAGCATATCGACACCGGCCACCTGTTCCAAAGCGCACAGAATCTCACCCAAGCGCTGTCGGTCATGCGACCCCAACGGGTCGGCCGTCCTGCCGCCGTCCCGTGCCGAATGCGAACCACGTTGGGCGAAGAACGAGACCTCGGGGTCGCCGAGGTTCCTGAACGAATGCGTCAGCGCCCACATCGCCACGGCTTTCCACTCATGATGCCGATAGTCGTTCAGCGCCTCCAGCCTGCCTCGGACATCATCCGGCAGCACGGTATCCGACGGGCGCTCAAGAATGCGCCACGCCATGGCATACGGGGCGAGAACACCGTCGATGAACGCCTCAATGGAATGACCGGCGAGATACTGGTTCAGCACGTCGGAAAGGAAGTCCTCGATCAGTTTGCCCGTCGCGGGCTTGTGCGTGAGGATGAGATGCAGATACCGGAAGAACTCCTCCACGCGGGCGGCGTCATCGCCCAGCGGATCCATGATGTCATCCCAACGGGAGGCGTACGTGTCCACCGCGGCGGCGGGCAGTCCTGACATCGCCCGGGCCTTGAACACATCCGATGGCGTCAGGGGGAGGCCGCGCATGTTCATGACGTCGAAAATACGATGCGCTCCATCAAGGTCATCGGTGGTGACGATGACCAAGGTCACCGAATTGACCAGATAGGATGCGAACCGGTGGCGTTCCTCCTCGTCAAGCTGTGCCAATGCATCGTATGCCTGCTTTGTGTTGGCGATGATGTTGCGCTGCGCGTTCGAGGAGCAGTCCTCATCGTTCATGTCGAACAGCGCCTCCAGATTGCCTTCCTGAACGTATTCGCGGAAAAATGCGGCGTCGCGTTCACGGAGCGTCAGCCGGGGCTGCGAGGTGATGCCGCGCAGCTTGTCTCCGGGCTCGACGATCAGAGCGTCCAGCAGACGCATCCATTCCTCGTCATGTTCGAGGTCGCGCAGCGCGGCGATGATGATTGACAGCGAGACCAGACGCTGCTGGCCGTCGATGACCGAGAAGCTGGTGTCGCCTTCCCGCACGAGAATCAGAGAACCGAGGAAATACGGCGTCTCCGGTGATTTGCACGCCTCCTCAAGGTCGCTGATGAGCTGCAGGATGTTCTCCGGTTTCCAGATATAGGCGCGCTGGAAGGATGGGATGGACAACTGATAGTCCGGAGTGAACACCTTGCCCAGTGATTTTTCCGTCGCGTTGATTGCCATGACGCCCCCTCATCGGTAGCTGCTGAGCATCAGCGTACCAGCGGGTCGGTATGGATGCGCTGGCGGCGACTTGCGTGACGGCGCCGTTACAGGTCCGCTCGTTCGACAAGCCGTGCCATCTGCACGCGCCCCATGTCGAGTTTGTCCGCGGCACTGGAGAGATGCGCTTTCGCGGTGCGTTCCGATATGAACATGCGTCCTGCGATCTCGGCGTTGGTGCAGCCTTCGGCGGCGAGCAGCACGGCTTCGCGCTCCCGGGAGGGCAGCGTGTCCAGCAGGGCCCGAGCCTCGTCACGCCTGGACTGGGGCCGCTGCATGCTCAGATCATTGATGAGCTGTCTCTGGCTGGCCGGATTGAACTGCGGGGTCCCCTCGCATATGCCGACTATGCGGCGGATGATGTCCTCCGGCGCGTCGGTCTTGGATACGAATCCCTCGGCGCCGGCCTCCACGGAGCGTTCCACCGTGTTGGACGGGTTCAAGGATGTGAGGATCAGCACGTGAGGAGGATTGCGAAGCGCGCGAAGACGACGGGTGGTCTCGATGCCGTCGATGCCGGGCATCGCCACATCCATGAGAACGACGTCCGGGTGCTCGCTGTCGGCGTTTCGCACGGCGGTGGCTCCGTCGGTTGATGTGGAGACGACAGAGACACGCCCCTGCGAGTAATCGCGGAGAATCATACTCATCGCCTGGCACACCAGCGGATCGTCGTCTATGACGCTCACGGTGATGACGTGCTGTTCGGAATCGTTCACGGCTTCATTCTATCGGCTTGACAGGCGATCCACGGCATTGCCACGTCGAGATGGAAGACATGGTGGTCGTCGTGCCCGTATCGGCATGTCCCGCCGGCCGTCTGCACCCGTGCCGTCAGGCCGGCAAGTCCGTTGCCGTCCGTTGCGGATGGGACCTCGCGCTCGTTCGGGGCGGAGAGACCGCGCTTCATGGGATTGCTGATGTGGATGCGGATGCCGTTGCCGGGGTTCATCGTGACTTCCACAGACACCGGCTCA
>ENA-OVIX01000376-OVIX01000376.1-human-gut-metagenome-genome-assembly--contig:-NODE-376-length-5038-cov-4.54646_pt1 | contig 5038 bp, 8 predicted proteins | sample MGYA00248638_ERZ507555 | MGnify/ENA primary metagenome ERZ507555 (study PRJEB26165, sample SAMN02676130) | human gut metagenome | isolation source: stool | host: Homo sapiens | place: USA | study: EMG...
TGACTATCTGTCGAGGCGCTTGCTCCATGTCCGTGTGAGGCCAACTCATTGGTAGAGAACTTGAAAGGAGAAAAAATGAGAGTTTTTCAAATCATTGATAACGCTGTACTTATCATCAAAGAAGGTGAACAGTACAGCGACACCGCTGATAATTTCAAAGTGGATAGCGGAATTACCAATGTCCCGAATAAAATCATCTATGATGACACGCAGAAACAATGTTGTGTAGATGATGAATTTAAAGACTATCCTGATGCTATGTATGAAGGCTATATCGACAATGTTACGGCCTACATCGAAGCAAAAGCAAGGCGTGAATATGTACCGCCTACACTAAGCGAATTAAAAGAAAAAGCCTTGTCAATTCAGTACAATAAATACATCGCTAAAAAAGAAGCTGATGTTGTAGTGGACGATCTGCGATTTAGCACGGACGAAAAGAGCCAGCGTGAATGGCAGACGGCCTTAACACTTATTACTGATAAAGGTAAGTATAAGGTGCGCGATTCGTCTAATAGCCTTGCCTTCATCGACGTAACAAAAGAACAGCTCATAGCAGCCGGGAACGAGGCTAGAAAGCAGCAGATAGCGGCTTACGAGTGGTTCATGAAAATCCGTGACGCAATTAATAATTGCAAAAATGAAGCTGAACTATCAGCCTATATGACGTGATAAATGGCATGGTTAAGCCGTTTTATGGATTATTATCGTAAAGAACAAATAAATAACACGAGTAAATTACGTATTTTACGAGATTGACCGTTGTTATTTGTTCTGCAATAAAGAACACGTTAAGAACAGAGGTGAAATAAATATTTGGGTAAAAATACAATTGATTTGACGCAAAACGTCGACGACATAATCAAGAATATGGCCAGCATAATAGAAAATATTCTATTGCAGGCACACCCTGTTGGTAGCTATTATTTCTCCGATGACCCTACGGACCCAAGCGAATTGTTTGGCGGGACCTGGGAAGCACTGACACCAGGCTATACATTGGTGGCGCAAGGGAAGGCTACAGAACAGCATGGAAGTACAACGTGGACGAAAGAATTTAAGGCCGGTCAAAAGTACGGTGAATTTGAGCATCAATTAACCGTTGGGGAGTTGGCTAGTCATTATCCGCGCGTTTCATGCGACTCTGGCATGCCTTCCGGTGAACCTTCTAGGGAACTATTCAAAACCGTTGACTGCCGGGACCAATACGGGCCACGCTCGTTGCCTAACGCGTGGGGGAAGATTGGCAATGATGAATATCACAATAACATCTCTCCGTCAAAGGCCGCATACGCCTGGCAACGTACTATGTAGCCGTTGGGGAGTTGCCGTCTCATCAGCACGAAATTCCATTTTGGATGTGGGCCGTATCTTTTAGATATAACTCTGGCACCTATCAAATACCTCAACAAACTAACGGCAATGCAGTTGAATACGCTAACGGAAAAACTAATCAACAACAGCTCGTAACCGCAACTGGTGGTAACGGCTATCACTATAATGTTTCTCCGTGTAAATCAGTATATGTGTGGTATCGGATTAGCTGATTCTTTTCCAAACATATACAGCCTTACAAGGAGATATGTTTGTATGGTAATTATCATTGCCAGTTGGCTTGGTTATTCCGCACGTATCACCGTATCTTCCGCCAGCAGTTGTGAATGTTGTATTACTCCATTGAATAACTCCGCTTAGCAGATAACCGCCGTTAGAGCCACTAACACCTGTTTCATTATTTTTGTTCCAAATGGAATTGTAATGTTCGTGCGAGGCTAACTCCCCAACGGTTAAACCGCGTCAATAGCCTTCCGCAACTCACGAATTGTTTTATGTGTGTAGTCGTGTTTTGTTACACCGCGGCAGGCATGACCCAGTATTTTCTTTATGGCCGTGTCGTTAGCTCCGACGCTATCAAGCATTGAGGCTAGAGTATGTCGACACTCGTGTGGTGTGTGGTGCATCCCGAAAGACTTCATAACGGAGTCAAACCGTCGTCTAAATGAATCATAGGTATATGGAGTCCCGTTTTCGTGCTGACAGATGTAGTCTTGTTCTTTACGAGATACAAACCATTTATAAATGTTTTTATGAATGGGTACAGCGCGTCCGGTGCCTGATGCTGTTTTAGATTGTTGGACGATAAAGTAGTGGCTGCGCCACTTCACATCGTGTGGCGTGAGTCGCAAATATTCTCCAATTCGAAGGCCTGTATAAATAAGGATGAGTACATCAATGACATCCGGATTATCATCTACGGCACGCCAAAGCTTATTTCTTTGTCTGACCGTGAATGGCTTTTTCTTGTATTTCTTAATGTGTGGTTTTAGCTCAATATATCTTGCGTAGTCGGTGCTAACGATATCGTACTTGATTGCGTGACGGTATAGTTGTTCTAATAGTCCGCGACACTTCTTTTGTGTGCAGTATCCTGCCTGTATGTCGTCGATAACGTCTTGCAAATGACCATATCGGATACTACGAAAAGGCAGTTTATGCAGCTTGTGGCAGTGTCTAAAGGCATTGTCATAGCTCTTGCAACTGGATACGGATAACCGACTATATTTCAACTGTTTCCAACGTAGAAACAGTTCAGCGAAGGTAATACTATCGTCGATTAATGGCGATTCATTGACAGAAGAAAGGTAGGCGATGCCATGAGCAAACGTATCGAAGTAGCCCAGTATCTTTTGTCTTCCGTCTATCGTCTTTTTCACGACAAACGGCCTCCTCCGATTCCCAGATAGTTTATAGCAAGTTCCGTATCCATTAGGTAATTTCATATTTCAAAGTTCCTTTCGAGGGGGTATTTATGGTTGAACAAATAGTAACGACAATAGTCATTGCGGCTATTTCAAGTGTCTCCGCTTATTTCTTCGGCTTGTACCGATCAACATTAACATTACACAAAGGCGTACAAGCTTTGTTGAGAAATGACATGTTAATGTCGTATGAGCGGTTTAAAAAACGGGGATGCTCCCTTGATGAAAAGCAAAATTTCTGCAACATGTACGATTGCTATCACGAGTTAGGTAAAAACGGAGTCATGACAGCCGTATACAATAACGTCCTCAAGATGAAAGAGGGTGAATCAGAATGAAGAATAAAATTATAGATTTAGGCGAATGGGGGCAAAAACACTGGCTCCAATTAGTTGTTATCATGTCAGTCATCATGATGATTTTCCTTTGTTTGGTATTATTCAGTTGGCTGTTTGGGTATTGGTCCAACGCATTACGCGGTACCCATTTTGAATTGACCAGTTGTTGGAGCGGAGTAACTGCGGTTGCCGGCGGTATTGCTACGGTTGTCGGGCTGGCCAAAGCTGCCTGGACAAAGTACGGCATGGACTCGCGTTTTAATTCCGCACGATATGCAATGCCGGTTACAACACAGAGTACAAAACGGGAGGTGGAAAGATGATTCGAGGGTTTGACGTATCGGAAAATAACGGCTATTTAGACGCGGACTTTTGGCAGTCTGCGGTAGATGCAGGCTGTAAATTCGTCTATGTACGTTGCTCTTGGGGGAATGGGCATGAGGACGGAGAGTTCCGCCACAACGTTCAAATGGCTCATGAGTACGGATTACTAGTTGGCGCATACCACTACGATTATAGCCTGTTCCCTGTAACGACAGCCGAACACGCGCGAAAATGCGCCGCAATCATCGCAGACAGCGGCGTATTATTGGAACTTCCTGTATTCTATGACCTCGAAGACGCTGACGGCTGGAAAGAGCGTAATGGCTACGTTTTTTCAGGGGATAACGCTACAGCTCAATGTCGTGCATGGATTCAGAATATAGGACTTCAAACAGGCGTATATGCGTCTTACAGTTGGCTTGAACGCGCTGTCACTGATAGCGGCGGGCGCGGTGGCGGGCCGATTGACTGGCGGACGTTGGATTGCTCCGTATGGAACGCCGAATGGGGCGGAACCGATGATATCCGTGCTTTTGTCTGGCAGGACACGGACCAGTTACCGATTGGCGGCCGCTTGGTTGATGGTAACTGGATGTATGCTGATTACTTGTTTTCGGAAAACTAGGAGGTGATCCAGTGTTTTATCTGTCGCAGTTAAAAAGGGAGGCTGATAAGTTTGCACAAAACAAAAAGAATATTGTCGTTGCTTGTGTTCTCTTGTGCGTTGTTATTGCCGGCGGTTGGCTTGTGTACCGATACTACAACCATAGCGCAGAACGAGAAAATAGAAATGTCGTTAACACAGTACAATCAGTTGAAGACGATAATCAGCGAGCAAGAGACAACATTAATACAGCTACAGAGCAAATTAGACAAGCTAGACAACAACTCGACGTCGTTACAAGAGCAATTGACGATAGCCAGAGAACAGTTGACGAAAACAAAGCAGTCATTAACGACAGCAGACAGCTCATTGAATCAAGCCAACGAAAGCTTGAACAGGCAAAAAGAATCTTTGACGAGATTGACAGAGCAAATCAACGAAATGACTAAAAAAGACGCGCGTTTGAAACGGCAACGCGATACATGGGCAGTCATTGCGGGTACGTTGCTTATAGGATATATCGCAAAATAAAAGACGGAGGGAAGAAAATGAGACGACTAAACAAGCACAACTCACAGTCTATCACGTTTTCTTCACTCGTCGGTGGCATTAATATATCGCAGGCTCCGGAACAGATTGACCTGTCTGAATTACAAGAAGCGCAAAATTTTATTTATGCGCGAGACAGTAAGCGGCTGACGGGGCGGGCTGGACTGGGCCTGCTTTATACTATGAGCGACGATGAAGGTATCCGCGATATGTGGTACGACGTAGATACGAACCTTCTCTTGTGTTTTACGAATAAGAACAGGGCTTACCGATATATAATAGGTCAAGAGCCGGAATATATTGGAGAATTGACCGGAAGTTATGAACCGACGTGCGCTAAATTTATGGATAAAGTATGGATTGCTAGTGGCGGTAAATTGCAATACTACGACTACACTCAAAACGGTACGTTGCAAACGGTATCATCCAGCCCGACGTGTAATTTAGTATTTCAGCGATTAGAT
>ENA-OVIX01000429-OVIX01000429.1-human-gut-metagenome-genome-assembly--contig:-NODE-429-length-4397-cov-5.61515_pt1 | contig 4397 bp, 4 predicted proteins | sample MGYA00248638_ERZ507555 | MGnify/ENA primary metagenome ERZ507555 (study PRJEB26165, sample SAMN02676130) | human gut metagenome | isolation source: stool | host: Homo sapiens | place: USA | study: EMG...
CTCTTTCCCTACACGACGCTCTTCCGATCTTGCCGACATCGCCGTTGAAGCCGTGGACGAAGTCAGAACCTGCGTTCCCCAGCATGTCCGCGCTACGGCTGAAGGGGAAACGATTCGACTCTTCATGCGTGTCCGCAAACCGATGAAAAAAGTTCGCCTTACCGTGAAAAGCGGTGACGATACGCTGCTGACGAAAGTCCTCCCCGTTGCCAAACCGAGTGAAATGATTGCCGTCAACGTACCGGCTGCCAAGGCGAAAGGTCATCATGCGGATTGGACTGTTTCCGTAAAGGAGGAAGCATAATATGAGCGTAGAAACGAAACAATTAAACTGCATCAACTGCCCTATGGGCTGCTTGCTTACGGTTACCCTGGAAGACGGTAAAGTGACGAACGTCACCGGCAACACCTGTCCTCGCGGCGAAACGTATGCCCACCAGGAATTGACGGATCCCCAGCGCATGCTGACGTCGACGGTCAGCATTGAAGGCGGCGAACTGCCGCTCTTACCGGTCGTATCCAAGACGACCCTGCCCAAGGGGAAAATCCTCGACTGTGCCCTGGCTCTGCGCGATGTTCACGTCAAAGCTCCGGTAAAGACGGGCGATGTCATCGTCAAAGATATCTTAGGCCTCGGCGTCGATATCGTAGCCAGCCGCGATATGTAAGCGTATAAAACAACATCAAAATATCCTCTCTCTGTATATACGACAAACGCCCGCCAAGGAATTTCCTTGGCGGGCGTTTTACATATATAAATCATTAATAGCGACAGAAAGGGATTAGTCCCAGCCTAATTTGCGGCGTTTTTCTTCGATGTCGGCGACAATCTGTTTTGCCAGTGCCTTGGGATCGACGTTGACCGTCATGACCGAACCGAGTGTTTCTTTGGTATCGCGCTTTAAGAAGTTTTCGACGTTCGTCGAACCTTGGACCGGCGGTTCGACGCAGTGATAAGAGTTGATGCCGAACAGGCGGAAGGCCAAAGAGGCATCGAGGCCTTTTTCATTGGACCATTCCGGGCTGGCAAAGCCGTAAGGCATGTCCTTGATGTCATGGCCGGCAGCCTGGGCGATACCGCCTAAGACGACGGATGCGCGGGTGTTGTCGACGCATTCACCCATGTGCCATACGGGCGGCAGCTTGCCGCCGAGGAATTTCTGCAGGGAGTCACCGGCTTTGACGGCGCCGTCTTTACTGCAGAAACCGAGTTTCAAGAGCGGGAAGGAAGCACAGCCGTTGGTGAACAGGAGAATGTTGTTTTTCAGGAGTTCTTCGGCCACGTCAACGACGGCCCGTTCGTAAACGACACGGGGGTTGTTGCAGCCGACTATGTTGACGATCCCTTTGATCTGCCCGCTCTTAAGGGCATCGGCAAAGGGGCCGAACCCGTTGAATTCTTCGGCAATGTTTTCAGCATTGAAGCCGACATCGGCCGTGACTTCGTAAGACGGAATGAAGACCGGCACGTCGCGGCGGGCTTCGAAGCTTTCGATGGCCCGGGTGACGATTTTTCTGGCTAATTTTTCCGTATCTTCGATGTTGGAATGGTGATGGTCGTAGGCGTAGTGTTCGGCACCGGGCAGGCGTGCGGAATCACTGGTCGTGACGACGGTCGTCTTGAAGCAGCGGGCGACGTCCATAATGGATGGGAAAACATCCTGTACGTCGGCAACCCACAAGTCGAGGGCACCCGTCCCGAGAACGAGTTCGGCCCCGACGGCATTGGACAGGGGGATGACCCCTTCATAGCGGTACATGGCGGCCAGGCAGGAACAGCAGACGCCGTAGAATTGGATGCCCTTGGCACCGTGTGCCTTGGCCAGGTCGATGAATTCCTGGGTGCGGCCGATGCGGACGATTTCACTGACCAAGGTCGGAAGATGGCCGTGAACGGCGATGTTGACATAGCCTTTTTTCAGCGCGCCGATATTTACTTTTGAAGTAGCCCGATGGCCGATGCCGAAGACGACGTCTGTGGCGATGTTGGCAGCGACGACGCCGGTAAAGCAGAAAGCAAGTCCGCAGCGCAGGAACTGTTTCATGATGCTCTGCCAGTCTCCGTCCGTACCGACGCCGGTGCGGTGATAGGCGTCAAAGACTTCATTGTAAGCACTGATGGGGATGATGTCGAGGTCGTTCCAAACTTTTTGCCGTTCAGCCGGGGCCATGGCTTTGATCGTTTCATAGTCATCCGGTGTCGGGCGGGAGAGGTCGGCCAGGAGGACGTCGGCCAATTTGCCGGCCAAGGCTTTGACGTCGTCTGTGTCATCGGGAATGCCGAAGGCTTTGCAGACTTGATGCAGTTTTTCAACGCCGAGAATGGGGAGGTTCAACCGTCCTTCGGAGATGAATTTCAAGGTCAGCAAGACTTCACGGGCATGCGCCCCGTGCTGGGCTACACCGGCAGCGGCACTGCGCAGGATATTGCGTGATACGATGAGGTCGGCATCGGCACCGCAGACGCCGAGGGGAGTCTTAGGCGTAATCTTACAGGGACCCATATTGCAGTTTTTACAGCATACGCCGGCAAGGCCGAAGGTACACTGCGGTTTTTGCTGGTCGAAGCGGTCAAAGGTCGTGTCACAGCCAATCTGTTCCATGCGCAGCAGCATTTCTCGTACGGCCGGGTCCGGCGTATGGTCCAGGACATCCTGCTTGGAGGCAAAGGTCTTGCGGTATTCGGCAACGGCCTTCATGTAGTCATTGACACCGCCGTGAACGTGGGGATGGTTGTGATCGTGGGGATGGACATGGTCGGCCAGACAGTCATGACCATGGTCGTGATCGTGATGATGGTCGTGATCATGATGGTGGTCATGATCATGATGATGGTCGTGATCGTGATGGTGATCATGATCGTGATGATGGTCGTGATGGTGGTCATGATCATGTTTATGTTCATGATGGTCGTGATCGTGGTGTTTATGTTCCTTTTCCAATTCTTCTTCGGACATGAGGACACTCCCCTTCTAAAAATAAAAAATATATAATAAATACTTTCATTTAATAAAGCAAATATCGACTTTGCCTAATGAAAAAATGAACTGCCTTCAATTATAAAAGCAGTTCATTTTTTTGGCAAGATGGTGTTGGCTAGTTTTTTTAGAAATTTATTTTACTTTTTGCTGGATGAAGCCCGGCGTCGTGAGGTAACGGTCGCCGTTATCCGGCAGGAAGGCTACGATGGTCTTACCGGCATTTTCCGGACGTTTGGCAACTTCCGAGGCGGCAAAGAGGGCAGCACCGCCGGAGATACCGATGAGGAGGCCTTCAGCTTCGGTGAATTTCTGAGCCGTTTCAAAGGCCTGTTCGTTGCTGACCGTGAAGACTTCATCGTAAATCTTCGTATCGAGGGTTTCCGGAACGAAGTTAGCACCGATGCCCTGGATCTTATGCGGGCCGGCATGGCCTTCGGAGAGGAGCGGAGAATCCTTCGGTTCGATAGCGATGATCTTAACGGACGGTTTCTTTTCTTTGAGGTACTGGCCGACACCGGAAATGGTGCCGCCTGTACCGATACCGGCCAAGAAGATGTCGACGGCGCCGTCTGTATCTTCATAGATTTCCGGACCCGTCGTCAGGCGATGAATTTCCGGATTGACGGGGTTCGTGAACTGGCTGGGAATGAAGGAGTCGGGAATTTCTTTGGCCAATTCGTTGGCTTTGTCAACGGCACCCTGCATGCCCGTTTTCCCCGGAGTCAAGACGATTTCAGCACCATAAGCGGAGATGAGGTTGCGGCGTTCGACGGACATCGTTTCCGGCATGGTAAAGATGGCACGATAGCCTTTGGCGGCGGCGACGGCAGCCAGACCGATACCGGTATTGCCGCTGGTCGGTTCGATGATAACGGAACCCTTCTTCAAGAGCCCTTTCTTTTCAGCGTCTTCAATCATGGCCTTGGCGATACGGTCTTTGGCAGAACCGGCCGGGTTAAAGGCGTCGAGTTTAACGAGCAGATTGGCGGAAATGCCGGCGGCACTGTTGTAGCGTTCCGGTTTCAAGATCGGTGTGTTGCCGACTAACTGTAACATAGACGTGTAAATTTTACTCATGATACATCTCTCCTTTTCGTATGGATTCATCCCCCGATGAATGCAATTGTATAAACAGTAAATGATAAGCTATACCGAATGGGTATATATTATATGTAAGCCTGTGCCGGGAAAAATTTCCTGTACAGGGGAACAACAAAGGCAGAGGACTATTTAAGAGGCCTCATTTGGTTGGGACATCGCTCATCCTGCCGCTGGTCGATCAGTTCGAGGCGATGCTCTAAGAGCATGACCTGGCGCTTGAGGGCTACAATCTGATCTTCGATGGGGTCAGGCAGGCGATTGTGATTGAGGTCGACGTCGCGTTCGCTGTGGCTGGCTTTGAGGTGCTTGCCCTTT
>ENA-OVIX01000444-OVIX01000444.1-human-gut-metagenome-genome-assembly--contig:-NODE-444-length-4241-cov-4.80053_pt1 | contig 4241 bp, 2 predicted proteins | sample MGYA00248638_ERZ507555 | MGnify/ENA primary metagenome ERZ507555 (study PRJEB26165, sample SAMN02676130) | human gut metagenome | isolation source: stool | host: Homo sapiens | place: USA | study: EMG...
TCTTCCGATCTAGACGGCGCAGTATGCTGCCTCCTACGACGCGGTGAGCGCCAAGGTCGGCACCAAGGCCACCGCTACGGTGAAGTTCACGAAGGGCGGTGCCGCCGCCACCCCGACCGGCGTCAAGTCCTACGCGCTGAAGACCGCGGTCGACGGCGTGTCCGTGGACGCCGCGACCGGCGCGGTCACCTACACGCCCGGCGCAAATGCGTACGGCACCACCAAGACCGCGACCGTGGTCGTCACCTACTCGGATGACACCACCGACGAGGCGACCGTCACCTTCAACGTCGAGAAGTCCAATGCGCAGAAGTACAACGTGCTGTACCCGGCCGTGTCCGGCGGCGCGGGCGTCGCGCTCAAGCGCACGCCCAAGTTCACGCTCAAGGCGGACAGCGCCGCGGCGTCCATCCCCGCCGGCACCAAGTTCGCGCTCGGCACGGGCGCCCCGGCCGGCGCGTCCGTGAACGCCGCCACCGGTGAGGTCACGCTGACCAGCACCCAGGCCGGCACCATCACCGTGCCGGTGACGGTCACCTTCTCCGACACCAACGAGTCCATCGAGGCGACGGCCACGTTCACCGTGACCGCTCCGGCGGCGCTCGGCACCTCCAAGCTGGAGACCGGCACCGCGGACGGCGCGAACGTCATCTATGTGCCGTTCACCTCGAAGACCCCGACCACCGTCGCCGATCTGCTGGCCCTGGTGACCGCCGAGCCGGATTCGGCCCTCAAGGCCGTGTACCGCGACGGCACCAAGCTGGAGGACGCCGCGGCAGTAAAGGCCGGCGACGTGCTGCGCTTCTACGCCGACGGCTCCACCTTCACCGCCGACTACACGGTCGTGCAGAAGAACGCCTGGAACTGGGTCGACGACTTCAAGACCGACTCTCAGGGCCCGATCTGGACGTCGCAGCGTCAGGTGTCCGGCAAATGGCAGACGATTACCGATTTCGGTTCCGATGTGTACCCGCAGACGTACTACGACAAGTACTACGGCGTCGGTGTGGACTATCAGAACAAGAGCCTTCCGGCCGACCGCAGCGCCATCCACGGCCTGATTGCCGACAATCCGGGTGATTCCGCGGCGACGGCGATGGCCTGGACCGCGCCGAAGGCCGGTTCCGTGAAGGTCACGCTGGACGAGGTGACCGGAGCGAACGTCGAGCCGTACATCCGTCAGTCGAACAGCAACGGCAAGGATGTGGTCCTGAAGCTGCTGAAGAACGACGAGGTGATCTGCTCCGCGACGATGACCAATTCCTTCGCGACGGCGACCGGGTTCAACGAATGCCTGGCGTCCGCCAAGGGCACGGTCAAGGTCGCGGTCGGCGATGTGCTGCGCTTCTCGGTGGATGCCGCGGCCGGCACCTCCAAGTCGTCGATCCACATCAGCCCGGTCATCACCTACACGGATGCCGATGAGCCTTCGCCCGAGCCTGGCCTGTCGGAGCAGTATGCTGCGGCGTATCCGGCTTCGGTTGCGGCGAAGGTGGGCGAGAAGGCCACCGCCGCGGTGTCGTTCACGAAGGGCGCCGCCGCCGCGGATGCCCCGGCGGGCACGACGTTCGCGGTCGCGGGTGACGGGTTCACGGTCGCCGCGGACGGTACGGTGTCGTTCACGCCGACGGACGCGCAGGCGGGCAAGACGGTGACGGCCACGGTGACGGTGACGTATTCGGACAAGTCGGCGGATACGGCGACGGTGACGTTCAAGGTCGCCGCCAAGACCGAGCCTGAGCCCAAGCCCGAACCGACCGATCCGAAGGCCGACCTGCGCAAGGAGGTCGAATCCGCGTCGAAGCTTGACGAGAAGGACTACACCGCCGACTCGTGGAAGGTGTTCGCCGCGGCGCTCGATAACGCCAAGGCCGTGCTGGAGGACAAGGACGCCACCGAGGCGCAGATCTCCGGCGCGCTCACGACGCTGAAGTCCGCCACTGCCGCGCTGGCCAAGGCCGGCGACACCGGCAAGCCCGACGATGGCGACAAGCCTTCCGCGGGCAAGCCCAACGACAAGGGCAACGGTCTGTCCAAGACCGGCGCCAGCGTCGCCGTCATCGGCGTTGCCATGCTGCTGCTCGCAGCTGCCGGCTTCGTCACGGTGAACGTCGTTCGCCGCCGCCGGTAACGGCATGACGGGCACCCGCCCGTAACAAGCAATCAGGGGTCTCATGGTCAGCCATGAGACCCCTTTGCTATGCCTGTTAGCCGCTCTCTCGCTGTCGATTACCCTATATTCCCGCGAAAGTCCCATTTGCGGACGCTGGAATGGGACTTTCGACGGATGGGAGCAATTGTTCAACACGCCGATTGTTGTATATGCAACTGTTGTATATGGTATGCATTATCATGTTATGTTGCCTGAATGTTCGGAATGCGATTTTCGCATCGACAGACATGGTATGGAGGGGTATGGAGCAACGTATTCTCAGCATTGAAATACGGGCGGTGAGTAAGGCCGTCGACCGTTATTTGGGCGAAAGCATGCCGCTCTCCGCCAAGGAGACCACCGGCGGCAACGCGCATATCATCATGTTCCTGGCGCGCAATCGGGATCGGGAGATCTATCAGCACACCATCGAGCAGAAATTCTGCATCACCCGTTCCACGGCATCCCGCGTGCTGGCGCTGATGGAGAAGAAAGGGCTGATTGCCCGTGAATCCGTGGCGCACGACGCACGATGTAAGCGCATTGTGCTGACGGATAAAGCCGACGCCATCGTCGCCGATCTCAAAGCGAACGGGGAGCGTGTGGAGCGTCTTCTGGTCGACGGTTTCACGCAAACGGAGCAAGATGCGCTGCATGACTACGTGGAGCGCATGCGTGCCAACATCGAGCGCGCACAACATGAATTTGAACATCAGACATCCTCCCAGACGCCGTCAACGGCGGCTCCCGAATACTCGGAAGCGGAGGTCATCAACACGAAGGAGGAGAACAAGTGAGCAGCACCGAAGAAGCGATTGCGCAAGCGCGCAAAGCCGTGGAACCGGACAAGCCGAAACATGTCCTGCGCACGCTGGGCAAGTCGATCCGCGAGTACAAGAAGGCCAGTCTGCTGGCCCCGGCGCTCGTGGCGGTCGAAGGCATCCTGGAAATCCTGATCCCGACGATCATGGCCTCGCTGATCGACGAGGGCATCACCGGCGGCAGCATGCCGTCTACCATCAAGTTCGGAGTGATCCTGCTGATCTGTGCGATGGTCTCGCTGGGTGCCGGCTTCCTGTCCGGCAAGTTCGCGGCCATCGCGGGCGCGGGCTTCGCCAAGAACCTGCGCCAGGACCAGTTCAAGAAGGTTCAGGGCTTCAGCTTCACCAATATCGACCGGTTCTCCACAGGCTCGATCGTGACCCGACTGACCACCGACGTGACGAACCTGCAGAACGCCTACATGATGATTATCCGTCTGGGCGTGCGTGCACCGATCATGGTGATTGTGGCCTGGATCTTCTCGTTCCGCATCTCCCCGTCCATCTCGCTGGTGTTCCTGGCCTGCATCCCGGTCCTGGCGATCGGCCTGTGCGGTCTGGCCGTGCTCGTGCACCCCGTGTTCGAGCGCGTGTTCCACACTTACGACGCGCTCAACAACGTGGTCGACGAGAACCTGCAGGGCATCCGCGTGGTGAAATCCTACAACCGCGAATCCTTCGAGGTGGGCAAGTTCGGCCGCATCTCCCAGCGCATCTTCAAGGACTTCACCAAGGCCGAGCGCATCATGAGCTTCAACAGCCCGCTGATGATGGTGTGCGTCTACGCCTCGATGATCCTCATCGCATGGATGGGCGCGCAGCAGATCGTCGCCTCCGGCAACAACGCCGCCGTGGGCCTGACCACCGGCGACCTGACCGCACTGGTCACCTATGCCATGCAGATCCTCATGGCCATGATGATGCTGTCGATGATCTTCATCATGGTCATTATCTCCCAGGCCTCCGCCGAGCGTATCTGTCAGGTGCTGCAGGAGGAAAGCACCGTGACTGATCCGGCCAATCCGGTGACCGACATGGCCGATGGGTCCATCGAATTCGACCACGTCACCTTCCGCTACTCCGACAGCTCCGAAAAGCCCGTACTCGACGACATCAACCTGAAGATCCGCTCCGGCATGACCATCGGCATCGTCGGCGGCACCGGTTCCGCCAAGTCGAGCCTCGTGCAGCTCGTGCCGCGACTGTACGACGTGAGCTCCGGCTCGCTCAAGGTCGGTGGCGTGGACGTGCGCGACTACGAGATCGGA
>ENA-OVIX01000514-OVIX01000514.1-human-gut-metagenome-genome-assembly--contig:-NODE-514-length-3573-cov-3.7075_pt1 | contig 3573 bp, 4 predicted proteins | sample MGYA00248638_ERZ507555 | MGnify/ENA primary metagenome ERZ507555 (study PRJEB26165, sample SAMN02676130) | human gut metagenome | isolation source: stool | host: Homo sapiens | place: USA | study: EMG...
ACCGGCTATGGATGTTGCTGGGCGTGCTGGCGCTCACCTTCGTGGCCAAGGCGTTCGTCACTCTGATGACCATCCGCTCCGGCGCATCGGGCGGCGTGCTTCAGCCCGGCATCGCCTTGGGATCCACGCTGGGTACGATGCTCGGACTGCTCTGGCTGTTCGTCTTCCCCGTAGATTCGGTCACCGCGTGCGCCCTGATCGGGGCCGCCGCGCTGCTCTCCGCATCCCAGCAGGCTCCGCTCATGGCCATGTGCCTGGTCATGGAACTCACCGAGGCTCCGATCGAGTTCTTCGTGCCGGTCGGCCTGGCCGTGGCGGCATCCGCCTTCGTGTCGTCCTGGCTGCTGCGGCGGCTGAGCTGATTACTATCGCAGATAATATGATTGTGTCTCTAACTTAAAAATGTCCTGAAATAGAAATATAGTTTGCTATTTCAGGACATTGGCTGCACAGGGTCTCATTCATACATTGCTGGGAGAGCCGCGATCTCATTTCATGATGTGACCTTGACGGGGTATGTCGCAATGATGAAGTGACTGTTGAGCGTTGCCTCATCCCAGGGCAAGTTTCATTCGATTAGAAGGAGTATCCGTTCTCTATCTCTTGGGGGTATGCGAAGATAACCTCGCTCCTATTGTCGATAGTGATTGAATCGATATCGTGTTGGGTGAAAGATACCGTGGACGTGGTGCTTTCGGCACCTGAAATATCTGTGAGCTCGTCAACGCCGATGATGAAATGTCCTTGAAGATCTTCGGGTCCTCCGAAAGACATCGTGTTGTTTTTTGTTCTTTGGAAGGTCAAGAACGTGTAGGGGAAACTACCCTTTGCATCGAAGGCAAGCAGCGAGTAGTCATGAGGAACTTGCTGAATGCTGGTAACTTCCCAAGTCATTTGATCGGCTCGGAAGGTGGAATCACTATCATTCTTCGTTTCGTTCCAATCCTCCAAGTTTTCGATCATGATTTTTCTCAATCGTTCTATGAGATTGGACTTATTGGAAATCTTCATTTTCCCATATTCGATTGTCACTGTATTTCCGGGCTCATGAGTTCCATTGGCATGGACGGTCATTTCAAGGGTGCCCCATGATGGTTCCAGACTCAGATCGTATGTTCCTGGCAGAATCCGGGCGGTTTCTTCGACGTTCAATGCTTTAGATGAAAAACCAATAGGTGGCATGAAGTCGTCGATACTCGTGATAGGACGGTCATCGGAATCATTGTCGGGATCATTACGGAGTCGGTATCCTCCATCCGGAGATGACTTTACGGCAGCTTTACCTTTAACAGTGCGGCCATCGGCCTTATACGAATAGCTAACCATCGCGCCGTGCGCCTTGGAATTTTCGGCCTCTCCGACATTGATTTCACTGATTCGATTAGATGCTTTTTTGATGAGCTGGTCAGGAATGAAATCATCCTCCGGCCGGGCCGAAGGCGTGACGTACTTGAGGGCCGTAGCTTGATCGCCATTGCCTAGTGCACGGAGAAAACCTTCCACGGTCTTCTGTGGAGTACTGGTATCGAAGACGTTTGCCGACTCCGCGTTCTGTTGTCCTGGCACTACTCCGCAGGATGACAGAACTACCGAGCAGATGATTGCCGCTAACGCGGAAATTGTTGTTCTGAACTGTTTGCTCATTCGACTCTCCTTTGCGCGATGCTAGAGGGATACGATACCCCCCCTAGACGCCTGGCACGAGATGTGACAGACGGGCTTTGACGTTTAGCTTCGCAACGATGAGCTGGACATGAAAGGACGGCGAATTGATTTTCAATAGAGCAAGTATTCCGCCCTCCCGCTATGCGGGTAGCCGAAAAAGGGCGGTGCAGGGCGCTGCCGTCGGTTCGGACAGGTAGAGTGAATTGCTGTAACGTATTGTGAGACACAACGTACTGTGAGTCAAGGAGATAAGGTGGCAGATTTGCTGACATCATCCCCGGTGATGGCGGACGGCGACATGCCGTCGATGCCGGATCCGATTTTCAATCGTCTGTTGAAGGACCGCATCATCTGGATGGGTGAAGAGGTCAAGGATGACATGGCCAACCGCATTTGCGCACAGATGCTCATGCTGGCCGCGGAGGACCCGAAGAAGGACATCTGGCTGTATATCAACTCGCCCGGCGGCTCGATTACCGCAGGCATGGCCATCTACGACACCATGCAGCTCATCCAGCCCGACGTGGCGACCGTAGGCCTGGGCATGTGCGCGTCGATGGGCCAGTTCCTGCTGAGCTCCGGCACCAAGGGCAAGCGGTTCCTGACCTCGCATGCCCGCGTGCTGATGCACCAGCCGTCCGGCGGCATCGGCGGCACCACCACCGACGTGCGCATCAACGCCGAGCTCATCATGGATATGAAGAAGACCATGAGCGAGCTGACCGCCGAACAGACCGGCCACACGGTGGAGGAGATCTACCGCGACAACGAGTACGACCACTGGTTCACCGCCACCGAGGCGCTGGAGTACGGGTTCGTGGACAAGATCATCACCACGCACGATTCGATGACGAAGGGAGAATGATCGAAATGGCATCCGAAGAAGCTCAGTTCGCAGCCCGCGCCGACCGTCTCGCCGGCCCGCGCGGCGTCGTCGGGTTCATGCCCGCAGCAGCCCGCGAGAGCGCGCTGCGCGGCGGCGCGGCCGTCTCGCCGCAGAACCGTTACGTGCTCCCGCAGTTCTCCGAGAAGACGCCGTACGGCATGAAGACGCAGGACCCGTACACCAAGCTGTTCGAGGACCGCATCATCTTCATGGGCGTGCAGGTCGACGACACGTCCGCCGACGACATCATGGCCCAGTTGCTTGTGCTCGAATCGCAGGATCCGAGCCGTGACGTGATGATGTACATCAACTCGCCCGGCGGCTCGATGACGGCCATGACCGCCATCTACGACACGATGCAGTACATCAAGCCCGACGTGCAGACCGTCTGCCTCGGTCAGGCTGCCTCCGCCGCGGCGATCCTGCTGGCCGCCGGCGCCAAGGGCAAGCGCCTGATGCTGCCGAACGCACGCGTGCTCATCCACCAGCCGGCCATCGACCAGGGCTTCGGCAAGGCCACGGAGATCGAGATCCAGGCCAAGGAGATGCTGCGCATGCGCGAATGGCTGGAGAACACGCTCGCCAAGCACACCGGACAGGATGTCGAGAAGATCCGCAAGGACATCGAGGTCGATACGTTCCTGACCGCCCAGGAAGCCAAGGATTACGGCATCGTGGACGAAGTGCTCGAACACCGTTCGTGAGGTTCATGAATCTTCACAAGTGGATACCCCCGTCGCCGTCAGGCCGGGGGTATCCTCGTAACAGTGCGCATAACGGGACGCATAGTCGAAGGAGAGCTGCATGGGGCGCGTGGTGAGTTACAACGAGGACGTGCCTCGGTGCACGTTCTGCGGCAAGACCGAGCATCAGGTACGCAAGCTGGTTGCAGGCCCAAGCGCGGCCATCTGCGACGAATGCATCGAGCTGTGCGTCGACATCGTCTCGGAGGAACGCCAGCACAGCGCCGATGTCAACGCCCTGACACTGCCCAAGATCGGAAGAGCACACGTCTGAACTCC
>ENA-OVIX01000603-OVIX01000603.1-human-gut-metagenome-genome-assembly--contig:-NODE-603-length-2997-cov-4.63086_pt1 | contig 2997 bp, 3 predicted proteins | sample MGYA00248638_ERZ507555 | MGnify/ENA primary metagenome ERZ507555 (study PRJEB26165, sample SAMN02676130) | human gut metagenome | isolation source: stool | host: Homo sapiens | place: USA | study: EMG...
TCTCCCTGGGCCTCCACGATATCTTACAGGATACCGTCGATATGGGGCAATTACGGACGGCGGATTTTGAGGGGACGGTCTACGTCTATACGCCGGAAGCCTATGAAGAGGAAGAAGCCATTGCCGGCCGGATCCGTGAGATGGCTGCCATGAAGCCTCTTTCTATGAAAACGCATGTCCAACTGTTTCTCGACCGCTGGCAGGATTCCTGTCATTTTGAACTGGCGGACAAACAGCGGGAAGCCGTCGAAAAGTCCCTTCAATCGGGGATGACCGTCATCACCGGCGGTCCCGGGACGGGGAAGACGACCGTCGTTCAGACCATCATCCGCCTGGCCGAACAAGAAGGCCTGCGCATCCTGCTCTGTGCGCCGACGGGGCGAGCTGCTAAGCGTCTGGCTGAAACGACGCAGCGCAAGGCGAAGACCATCCATCGACTCCTTATTCCCGACGGCCATGTCGGCAAAGTCCAGTCCTTTGAATACAATGAAACGAAGTTATTGCCGGCCGACTTAGTCATCGTCGACGAAGTGTCCATGCTCGACATGGAAATGATGTACCACTTACTGAATGCCTTGAAGCCCCAGTGCCGTTGCATCCTCGTCGGTGATGCCGACCAGCTGCCGTCGGTCGGAGCCGGTGCCGTCCTCCACGATGTCATCGCCTCGGAAACGGTCCCCGTCGTCCGCTTGGATACGATTTTCCGCCAAAAAGAAGGGGGCCGCATCGTAACCAATGCCCACCTCATCAACAACGGCCGCCTGCCGGTGGTCAACGAAGACCTGGAATTCCGCTTCGTCGAAATCGAGACCGAAGCCGACGGGGCGACGAAGATCAGCGCCTTGTACCGCAGTGAAGTTGAGGAAACAGGTGACGAATTTGCCGTCCAGGTCTTGTCTCCCATGTACAAGGATCCCTGCGGCGTCGACAACCTCAATCAGCTTATTCAGGAACGGCTCAATCCGCCCGTTCAAGGGAAGGGTGAATTGAAGGGCCGCCACATGATTTTCCGCGTCGGCGACAAGGTCATGCAGAAGCATAATGATTACGAAAAAGGCGTCTTCAACGGCGACATCGGTCAAATCTTTGCCGTTCAGCATGACATGGTCTACGTTCGTTATCCCGAACAGGACGTCAAGTATGAAGGCGCGGAAATCGACGAAATCACCCTGGCCTATGCCATTACTGTCCATAAGAGCCAGGGGAGTGAATACCATACGGTCATCATGGCCCTGGTCAACAGCCATTCCATCATGCTCCAGCGAAACCTCTTCTATACGGCCGTTACTCGGGCTAAACGAAAAGTCATCTTAGTCGGTACTAAACGAGCTGTCCAAACGGCCGTCCAAAATCAGCGGACGAGCCGGCGATTTACGCTGCTCATCCCGCGGCTCCAAGGAGAGCTGCTTACGTAATATTTTGCGACAGGAGGCATTTTTATGTCACTGCTCACCCTTATGACCAACCTTTTCTATCCGCCGACCTGCCCGGCCTGCGGCGTCCTGATGAAACGGGACGGCGACTGGTGCCCGTCGTGCCTCGCTCGAGTGTGGCATCCGCGGCGCATCAACCGCTCCCGACAATTGAAGGCCCTCGACGCCTGTTACTGTTTGGCCGACTACGACGGGGCCATGCGCCGTCTGATTCATGATATCAAGTACAAGGGCAGAGAGGGAAAATGCCGATCCTGTCGGGTATTGCTGGACCGATTTCCCTGGCCCGAACGACTGAAAGCCATCGACATGGTCGTTCCCGTGCCCTTAGCACCGGAGAAAATGAAAAGCCGCGGCTTCAACCAAGTCGAAAGCCTTTTCAAAACATGGGCTGACGATCATTATCGCTGGGCCGACATCCTCCAGCGTTTGCGTCCCACCGATGCTCAGTGGCATCTTCCCAGAAGTCAGCGTTCCGAAAACGTCCACCGCGCCTTCGGCCTTCGGGAAACAGCCGATGTCAAGAATAAGCATATCCTCCTTGTAGACGACATCTTCACCACCGGTGCGACCCTTGAAGCCTGCGCCAAAGTCTTGAAGCGAAACGGGGCAGAAGAGGTAATCGGTCTGGTCATGGCCAGTGGGGCGCCGTGATATGGAATTATAATATAATACCTGAGATACCTACAATTACTAAGGTAATGAAATGGCCTCTTAGAGTCAGCTTTTAGTCTGATTTTAGGGGGTCTATTTTTATGTTAATGGATCTAAGATAATTGACTTGGACATAATCTGACTACCTGAAAGTGTATAATAATAAATAGCCTGAATGATTGCAAATTAGTAAATTTAAGTATACAATAAAAGTATTAAAAGACGGTGAATAAAAACAATGCAAAAATATTAGAGATAAATCCCCTTATACCGTTTAAAGTACTTGAAACCATCTAGAAGCAATTTTTGCGTTCGAATGAGAGTATATATCTTTTACGAATAATGGAATGAAATTACTCTGAGAGATGCAATATGTGGACTGGTGACCTCAAAGGTGAAGAAATGATGCCAACATTATAAATACTTTTTGGTCGAGAGTTTCTGGTCTTTATGTGTAAATCGATTGGCTTTCCGTTAAATTGGATAAACTAATATTGGCACTTAATCGTGATTCATTGGGTGGATTTAATATTTTAGTTTTTATATACTCCCATAATATTGGATTCCAAAAATGGAAACAAGATGGGTTGTCTTGTGAAGAAAAAGGAAACTGTATTAACAGACTATCCTGATGAATTAGCCCCTGAGAGAAGGGGTATAGCGGTCTTAAGGAGTGAGAATCAATCAATTAAGGGAGGAAGCTGTTATGGCATATGATATCAGTCAGGATAGTAAAGAAAATTACGCCCGAAATAAATTGGACAGCTATGCTAAGGATTGGAAGATTTTCATAGATACCTGCAGTATCCTACATTTTGCAGCGGGAAAATTTTGGGTGAACATCATTCCTCTTCTTCAGAGATATCAAAATAGAGTGATTATCCCACAAGATCGGAAGAGCGTTGTGTAG
>ENA-OVIX01000741-OVIX01000741.1-human-gut-metagenome-genome-assembly--contig:-NODE-741-length-2222-cov-5.87863_pt1 | contig 2222 bp, 4 predicted proteins | sample MGYA00248638_ERZ507555 | MGnify/ENA primary metagenome ERZ507555 (study PRJEB26165, sample SAMN02676130) | human gut metagenome | isolation source: stool | host: Homo sapiens | place: USA | study: EMG...
ACTGACCGTCTCCTACTGTTCCGGTTCCCGCAGCCGGCGCCGCAAATAGTCTTTATAGTCAAAGGGCTCGTGGAGTCCCTGACTGTAAAACATGCCAAAGGCCGATAGAAAGAAAAAGGCCGGTACGGAGAAGCGGGATAAGATTTCTAAAATGGCGACGAGCGCTAAATTTGGCGACGGATTGACGATGGCTACTGAGCCGACATGGATGGCGATGACGCCGAGCATGCAAAGTCCGCGCATATAATTGATAGAATGAATAAATCGTTTTGACATCTGACACCTCGGAAGATACAATATAGATACTAAAGCTATATTCTATTATAGCAAATTTTTGCAAAATGGACAGGGAGGCTGTATGACCGACGACACACAAAAGGTAACCCGAACGGGACTGATACTGGCAGCGACCTTGATTTTACAAGGGCTCAGGCTCATCATCCCTATACCGCCTCAGATCAGTCTGTTCCTCATCGGGTCTTTAGTCAATGCCTGCCTGATTACGGCCGTTCTTGCCGTCGATCGCAGGGCCGGCTTTGTCGTTGCCGCCTGCACGCCGATTTTTGCCTGGCTCGAAGGAATGCTGCCTTTCGTTCTCTTTGTCTTTCCCGTCGCCATTGGAAATGGTGTCTACGTTTACTTCGCCTGGCGATGGCAGCACTACGGCCTGCCGGCACTGTTGGTCGGAGCCCTGGCTAAGGCAGGTACCCTCTACGCCTTATTTTATTTACTCTTTGCCGGTATCGAATTCCCTCCGGCTATGCGCCATCTGCTGTTGACGGCCATGAGTTGGCCTCAAATCATCACCGGTGTTATCGGAGCGCTGCTGGGCCTAACCCTCAGCCGCTTTCTAAGTCACCGCCATGAATAGAAAGGAATTTTGCCATGCTGCTGCAAATCTTTTATTTTATCCCTGCCATCCTTGGCACGTTGTTCATTGCTGTCGGCTTGTATCACGGCTCTAAATTTTACAGCCTTACCCGACGCTGCACGCAGGAAGGGACAGGCACTCTCTTGGGATTTGAAGAAAAGAAGATGAAAAGTGGGACCCTTTATTATCCTGTCGTTCGTTTTACGTCCCAAGACGGAAAGACCCATCAGGCTCGCTATGCCTTTGGTAATGCCGAATGGAATTACGTAGCTGGCGATGAACTGCCCCTGCGCTATAATCCGGACGATCCTGAGGACATCTATCTCCACCGCGTCCAAAGCCTGTGGCAGCAGTATGCCAGCCCGGTGTTCATCATTCTAGGGGGCGCCATCTTTATGCTGTCCTATTACTTTCTTTTATAATCATACGGAAAAGGAGGAGTCGCCACATTGGTAGAAAATGAAAAAGCTGTCGCCGCCATGCGGCAATTTTTAGAAGCCCTAGGGCTCGACTTGACGGCGCTGGGAATGGAAAAGACGCCGCACCGCGTGGCCGAGACCTTTGCCCGATTTTTTTCAGGCCTTCAGGAAAATCCTGATGACGAATGGAACAGTCCTATCGTAACCCGGTCCAATGGACTGGTCAGTGTCCGCAATATCCGCTTTCACTCGCTCTGTGAACATCATTTGTTACCCTTTTTCGGTACCGTTCACATCGTATACTACCCTAAAGCTAATCGTATCGCTGGTTTCGGTCACTTCGTCCGGGCTGTCGATATCCTGGCCCGCCGGCCCCAGCTCCAGGAACGGATGACGGAAGAATTGTGTCAGTCCATCGTCCGCGGCCTCGATCCGGAAGGCGTTCTGATCGTCGTCAAAGCAACTCACTTATGCCTTACCATGCGCGATCAGCTGGCCATCGATTCGAATATTATGACGACGGCGGCGTCCGGGTGCCTGAAAGAAGGAACCGATGCCTATAAAGAAGCTTGGAAGCTCGTCATGGAGGAAAAACAAGATGGATAAAATCATGCTCAAAGGACTTCACTTTTGGGGGCACCACGGCTGCTTGGCATCGGAAGCGGAGCTTGGTCAGCCGTTTCATATCGATATATGCCTTGAAACGGATCTGTCACAGGCCGGCGCCTCTGATGACCTTCACCAGACCGTCGACTACAGTGTCGTCTATGCTCGGGTTAAGGACATCGTCGAGAATCGCCGCTATCAGCTTATCGAGCGGCTGGGAACGGTCATTGCCGAAGAGATTCTCGGCGCCTTTCCTCCTGTCGAGGTCGTGACGGTAACCGTCCATAAGCCCCAGGCTCCGATTGGCGGTCTCTTTGACGACGCGG
>ENA-OVIX01000787-OVIX01000787.1-human-gut-metagenome-genome-assembly--contig:-NODE-787-length-2076-cov-4.71202_pt1 | contig 2076 bp, 1 predicted proteins | sample MGYA00248638_ERZ507555 | MGnify/ENA primary metagenome ERZ507555 (study PRJEB26165, sample SAMN02676130) | human gut metagenome | isolation source: stool | host: Homo sapiens | place: USA | study: EMG...
CTCTTTCCCTACACGACGCTCTTCCGATCTCATCACCGATGCCAAGGTCGTCGAGATTCGTCAGGCACAGGGCCGTATCGAATCCGTGGTCTACGAGTCCTCGGACGGCAAGCGCACCGAACTGCACGCCGACCAGTTCATCTCGTCCATGCCCGTCAAGGACCTCGTCAACGCCATCGATGCGGCGTCTCATGACGATGACGCCGAAGCGTCTTCGGCGCCTGTCCCGCAGGACATGACCCACATCGCCAACGGCCTGCCCTACCGTGATTTCGTCACCGTCGGACTGCTCGTCAAGCACATGCGCCTCAAGAACACCACCGACATCCCCACGCTCGGCAACCCGCCCATCGTGCCCGATTGCTGGATCTACGTGCAGGATCCCGGTTACAAGGTCGGTCGTCTCCAGATCTTCAACAACTGGAGCCCCTACCTTGTCAAGGATGTCGACGATACCGTCTGGATCGGCCTCGAATACTTCTGCAACGAGGGTGACGATTTCTGGAACATGACCGACGCCGAGGCCACCAAGTTCGCCATTTCCGAACTGACCCGCATGCGTGTCATCAACGGCCCGCAGGATGTCCTCGACTCCCATCGCGAACGTGTCAAAAAGGCGTATCCCGCCTACTTCGACACCTATGCCCAGATGTCCGAACTCGTCGAATACCTCGACTCCTTCGGCAACCTTTACTGCGTCGGCCGCAACGGCCAGCACCGCTACAACAACATGGACCACTCCATGGCCACCGCCATCGAGGCCGTCGCCAACATCAAGTCCGGCAAGACCTCGAAGCAGAACGTGTGGTCCGTGAACACGGATAAGTCCTACCACGAACAAAAGTAACCCACACCAGATATCGCCCCCGCCAGCGGGGGCATTTGTTTATGTCTGCGACTCGGCGTCCGTTTTTGCATTGGTCTCCAGCCCGTTATACAGTATGGAAAGTCCGAAACGCATGGAGTGCGTCGGACGTTCAAAGCGGCAAGACCGCAATCATTCTTAGTGCAGGGACCGGTGCAATACGGTCTGCTAAGGAAAGGCAAACGAGTGGCAACTAGCCAGAATCTTGAAGGTATGAAGCTGATCGAGCTCAAGGAGCTCGCCAAGCAAATGGGTCTGCGCGGTACGTCGACGATGCGCAAGCCGGAATTGGTCGCCACCCTGCAGGCTGCACGATCAGGCGGCGAGGCGCCGGCGGGCGTTACCGTGCGACCGGTAAAGGGCGCCGCAAGCAAGCCGACCCAGCAGACGCAGCCCGCTGCACAGGCCGCGCAGACTCCGGAACAGGCTCCCAAGGCGGAGCCCAAGGGAAGTGCACCGGTGTCAGCGGCGGATGATGCGGTGGCCGGACTGGTCGCGTCTCTGCCCGAGCCCGATGCAGCCTCGACCCGCACGCCGCGTATCTCCCGCCAGAAGGCCGCCGAATCCGACAGCAAGGACGACCGCGCCGCGGCTCCTCGCCGTCGCACCCGCGACGATGCAAAGGCGGGCCAGGTGGCTGCCGATCTGTTTGATGAACTTGACATCGCGCCGGCGGACGATCAGCCGCGTCATCGCGATGATGCGGCTGATTCCGGCATGATGCGTCGTCGTCGCCGTACCATCGAACCGCGCGAGCGCGACCAGCAGAACGACACCGTCCGCGACCTCGACGATATTCTCGCCACGCTTCCGGTGCAGAACGCCAATGCGGACGCCGCCCGCGGCACCCGTGGTGACCGTGATAATCGAGATGACGACGAGCGCGAATTCACCCGCCGCAACCGTAGCGACCGCGCTGACCGTTCCGACCGCGGCGACCGCGGCGGCGATCGCAATGACCGTGGCGACCGCGGTAACGACCGTCGCCAGCGCCGCATGCGCGGCCGCGACCGTGGCGGCCGCGACTACGATGATCGCGACACCCGCGAAGTGCGCATCTCCGACCATCAGGACAACGGCGGCGACGATCTCGTGCCGGTCGCCGGCATCGTCGACGTGCTCGACTCCTACGCCTTCGTGCGCACTTCCGGCTACCTGCCCGGCCCGAACGACGTGTACATCTCGATAGATCGGAAGAGCGTCGTGTAGGG
>ENA-OVIX01000989-OVIX01000989.1-human-gut-metagenome-genome-assembly--contig:-NODE-989-length-1511-cov-3.54533_pt1 | contig 1511 bp, 3 predicted proteins | sample MGYA00248638_ERZ507555 | MGnify/ENA primary metagenome ERZ507555 (study PRJEB26165, sample SAMN02676130) | human gut metagenome | isolation source: stool | host: Homo sapiens | place: USA | study: EMG...
GTATTTTTTCCAGAAGATATTCATCTATTTCTTCCTGCTGTTTTTTTCTTCGCATTTCTGTTATCTCCTTTGTTTAGACATCAAAAAGCTGAATATTCTGATTTGACATTTTGGATAACACCTGACATTTCTTATGAAAACTCATTTCTTCTAATGATTTCTCTTTTCCGTTTCCCATAATTTTGAGGTTGCGCATAATAAACTCCTTATGTTCCTCCTTACTTTCTGAAAAAAAGAAAAGATAATATTCCCTTTTTGTCCTGTTTTTTTCCAGCCAAATCAATTCGTCCAGAGATTTCTGAAGCCATTTTTTCTTGTGCATATCCTTACATTTTTCTATCTGCCGCCGAAAATACGCCTGCTGTTGTTTCGTAATACGCCTGCTGTTGTTTCGTATTGCATGGGAAATTTAAAGAAACCCATTTGACTTCTGCTCCATTCATCTTGTTAAATTTCCATAGTTTTAGAAACTCTATCTCTTTTTCTATTTCTGACATATTTTCTAAATCCTTGGAAACCACCTGCATAATGTCTACAATCTTGCCTCTTTTATCGAAAAAGTAGCCTTCCTGTGCAACTTTTCGAAGCGGCATTACGGTACTTACCCTTTCCGAAGCTTTTTCTTTAATACTTATCAATTTCTTCCCTTTCTATTGTAAGCTTTAATGTTTTCAGTCGTTTTATTGCACTGACATTCCTCACCGGTCTATAAATCGACTTATCCCTAAAAAAGAAAATCAAAATGCTTTGATACATTTTCCGTTTTCGATTAAAGTAACTAGGCATCGTAAAAAAGATGCCCGTACCGATTGCAAAAATTGCATACGGAAGCATAAGCTGGGTATGTACAAAAACTCTCAAAGAATAAAACAATATCCAATAAAAACATAAGAAGTAAAATGTTGATACCAGAAGTTTCCCTGCTACTTTCGTCTCTGATTTGATTTCAGAAGCAATATTATATTCGTCTTCCATTTTTCCTCCTACTATTCGTCCATTAGTGTATCTTTTAATTCTTCATCAATTTTTTTTGCCTTTTTTAGCTGTCGCTGCATTTCTGCAATCGATGCTCCTGCTCCTGTGTTTGCCGGATTTAAGTTGTTTACAGTGCTGCCTGAGAAGTCATTCGAGTTGCTTCCATACATACTATAATTTCCATCTAAGCTGCTTCCTTGTTCTATCGTGCGAGTACCTTCCAGTGTTTCCTTTCCTGTATTGCTCGCATTAGAAGATATCCCCTCCGACGTCGCCTGCATTGTTGTTTCCAATTCATTTGATGTCCCGTTTAGATTTTCTCCGGTAGCTGTCTGATTTCCTTGCATCTCCTTCACGGTATTATCCAAGCCGGATGCTGCTCCATCTAAGCTGCTCTTTTCTCCGGATACTCCCTGATTTCCTTGCATCTCCTTCACGGTATCATCCAAACCAGAAGTTGCTTCATTTAGGCTACTCCTTTCTCCGGATACTCCCTGATTTCCTTGCATTTCTTTCATGGTGTTATCCAAGCCAGA
>ENA-OVIX01001464-OVIX01001464.1-human-gut-metagenome-genome-assembly--contig:-NODE-1464-length-1013-cov-1.53758_pt1 | contig 1013 bp, 2 predicted proteins | sample MGYA00248638_ERZ507555 | MGnify/ENA primary metagenome ERZ507555 (study PRJEB26165, sample SAMN02676130) | human gut metagenome | isolation source: stool | host: Homo sapiens | place: USA | study: EMG...
TCTTATCTTCAAGAAAAAGGATATGTTTCACTAACAGAACATCACGTTCTGTTTTTTTTGTATTTTCGCACCATGTACGTTACAATATACAAAACGAGGAGATAACCTATGAACAATCCATGGACCGATATCGAACTACAGACATATGAAGCACATATGCAGGATACGGATGAAGGCTTTGTATCCGACTCCCCGTATCTGCATTCGTTTGCCGTATGAAACTCCATCCATGAACAGCTGCAGAAAGTGGAGCTCACGCGCAGTATGCTGTCTATTGAGTATTCTCTGTCGAAACGCACGATATACCCCCTGCCAAATGGAAAAGCCCTGCTCAGACTGGATTATTTGCGTTTATAACCGATTGAAAAATACGCTGCCTTTATGTAATTCAGGGAGAGCCTGTAAAGCGCTGATTTTTTTTCGTATTCCTTACTTCTCCCATTACATTTCTTTTATTTCATGCGATATGCAGATAGAATCAGTCTCCTATCCCTTCTCAGTCAACCTTTTCACAGGAATCCATACCTCACTTCCATTTTCAGCTAACCTCATCCTCATCCGATGTATACCACACAATGTACATGTTCGCCGCGATATCATATTCCTGATTTTCCTGCAGCCATGCTGAGAAAAGCTTTGTATTTACGGCCTGCAGTGCACCATGAACTTTACCCAGGTAACCTCCGGTATCGTCAGGACATGCATATCCGCAGGTACCTCCGTACCCTGATACGCTTCGGCAATCATACAGCGGAAGCAGCCCTCTTTCGTCAATCTCTGCTTTCCTTTGTCCGAATTGAAAAAAGCGATGCTTCCACCGCTTTTTATCATACCATATTATCTTTTCCGTCAATTACTTCATGTGCAGTGGCTTCCTGATTGGAAATATCCAGAATCTGTTCACTGTGACGGCCATAGCGTCTGGCAACACCGCGATAATACAAAATTGTATAGAAATTCGCAATGGCATCCAGAATCAGCAGAAAGCTGAACAGATTATGCAGTGTCTTTTC